>Ga0075425_100005944_pt1 | contig 12732 bp, 24 predicted proteins | sample SoiMethybrSBSTD4_FD_75300 | JGI IMG/M metagenome (GOLD analysis project Ga0075425, IMG submission 75300) | Bulk soil microbial communities from a Populus tree surrounding site in Tennessee, USA - Soil MetaG P. TD hybrid SBSTD4 | ecosystem: Environmental > Terrestrial > Soil > Tree plantation...
CCCGGCGCGGGAGGGAACATCGGCATGGAGCTCGGAGCCAGGTCCGCGTCCGATGGCTACACGCTGGTGCTGGCGCCTGCCGGAAATCTCACCGTCAATCCGTTTCTCTACCGCAATGTTCCGTACGACGTTGCACGCGACTTTGCCCCGGTCACCGTGATCGCCGCGGTTCCCAACGTGCTGGTCGTCCACCCGTCGGTACCGGCAAGGACGATCGCCGAGCTGATCGGCCATGCCAAGGCGCATCCGGGAACGCTCAATTATTCCTCGCCGGGGAACGGCAGCGGCGCGCACCTCGCAGGCGAGCTTTTCAAGAGCATGGCCGGCGTCGACGTCGTGCATATTCCTTTCAACGGAATTGCGCCGGCTGTCACTGCCGTCGTCGGCGGACAGGTGCAGATCATGTTCGCGGGCGCGCCGTCGGCACTGCCGCAAGTGAAGGCCGGCAGGCTCGTCGCACTGGGCGTTGCGAGCCCGAAACGCATCGCTGCTGCGCCCGAACTGCCTACGCTCGCGGAATCCGGCTTGCCGGGATTCGACGTGACGTCCTGGTACAGCATCGTCGTTCCCTCCGGCACGCCGAACGACATCATCGCCAGGCTTCGCTCCGAAATTGCGAGTGCACTCACTCAACCCGATATACAGGAAAAATTGGCCGGCCTCGGCGCCGAACCGATCGGCAATACGCCCGCGGAATTCGCAGCAATGCTCAAGGTCGAGACCGCGAAATGGGGCAAGATCGTCAAGGACGCCAATATTCAGGTCGAGTAAATCGTACCCCGCGCGATCGCCGATCCGGGGATCCACGTGAAAAGGCCGGGCAAGCCCGGCCTTTTCTTGTCGATCGCGACGGTTCTCTACGCTGCAGCTTTGGCTTCTTTCGTCTTCTTCGACTTGCCAGTCGCCTTGGGCGCCGGGGTTTCCTTGCCGGCCTTCGCCGCCTTGCCCGACTTGACCGGCTTGGTCTCTTCGGTCGCTTCTGCGGCAGGCTCCGGCCGATCCATCAGCTCGACCAATGCCATCGGCGCGTTGTCACCGACACGAAATCCGAACTTGAGAATGCGCAGATAGCCGCCGGGACGCTTGGCGTAACGCGGACCGAGCTCATTGAAGAGCTTGTAGACGGCATCCTTGTCGCGCAGGCGATCGAACGCCACGCGGCGGTTGGCGAGCGTCGGGTTCTTGGCCAGCGTGATCAGCGGCTCGGCGACGCGGCGCAGCTCCTTCGCCTTGGGCAGCGTGGTTCGGATCGCTTCGTGCGTCAAAAGCGAGTTGGTCATGTTCCGCAGCATCGCCAGCCGGTGGCTGGTGGTGCGGTTCAGCTTACGCAAGCCGTGACGGTGACGCATGATTCTTTTCCCTTAGGGCCGGTCGAGATTCGGCGGCGGCCAGTTCTCGAGCTTCATTCCCAGCGATAACCCGCGCGAAGCCAGCACTTCCTTGATTTCGTTCAGCGACTTGCGGCCGAGGTTCGGAGTCTTCAGGAGCTCGGTCTCGGTGCGCTGAATCAGGTCGCCGATGTAGTAGATGTTCTCCGCCTTGAGGCAGTTGGCGGAACGCACGGTAAGCTCGAGGTCGTCGACCGGCCGCAGCAGAATCGGATCGACCTGCGGCATCGAACGCTGCTCGATCGGCGCCTCGGTGCCCTTGAGGTCGGCGAACACGCCGAGCTGCTCGACGAGGATGGAGGCCGCATAACGGATCGCCTGTTCGGGCTCGATGACGCCGTTGGTTTCGATGTCCATCACCAGCTTGTCCAGATCCGTGCGCTGCTCGACGCGGGCGCTTTCAACCGAGTAGCTCACCCGCCGTACCGGCGAGAAAGACGCATCGAGCAGAATGTTGCCGATGCTCCGGCCGCCCTCGGGCTTGATGCGCACGGTAGCAGGCTGGTAACCGCGGCCCTTCTCGACCTTGATCTCCATCTCGATCTTGCCGCCCGCGGTCAGGTGCGCGATGACGTGATCGGGATTGATGATTTCGACGTCGTGGTTCGGCTCGATGTCGGCCGCCGTGACCGGCCCCTCGCCGTTCTTGGCAAGCTTCAGCGTAACGTGATCGCGATTGTGGAGCTTGAGGACGACGCCCTTGAGATTGAGCAGCACATCGACGACGTCCTCCTGGACGCCGTCGAGCGCTGAGTATTCGTGCAAGACGCCGGTGATCTTGACCTCGGTGGGCGCGTACCCGGGCATCGACGAGAGCAGCACGCGTCGCAGCGCATTGCCCAGCGTGTGGCCGTAGCCGCGCTCGAACGGCTCCATCACGACCTTGGCGTGAAACGGCGACGTGCTCTGCACGTCGATGATGCGCGGTTTCAAGAAAGCGTTGCTCTGCATGCGGAGTCCTTAGTGCGAAACCCTGGCCAAACGCGGCCCAATCGAAGTTATTTCGAATACAACTCGACGACGAGGCTCTCGTTGATGTCCTGGCCGAATTCGGAGCGGTCCGGGGCGCCCTTGAACGTGCCGGCCATCTTTTTCACGTCGACCTCGACCCACGACGGAAAGCCGATCCTCTCGGCGAGCTGCAGTGCATCGACGATGCGCAGCTGCGTCTTGGCACCCTCCTTCACTGCGATGACGTCTCCGGCCTTAACGAGCGCCGACGGAATGTTGACGACCTTGCCGTTGCTCGTTACCGCGCGATGCGTCACCAGCTGGCGCGCCTCGGCACGAGTCGAGCCGAAGCCCATGCGATAGACGACGTTGTCCAGCCGCGATTCGAGCAGCCGCAGCAGATTCTCGCCCGTCGAGCCCTTGCCCTGCGCCGCCTTCGTGAAATAGCGTTGAAACTGACGCTCGAGAACGCCGTAAGTCCGGCGAAGCTTCTGCTTCTCGCGCAACTGCTTGCCGTAGTCGGACATCCGCATCCCGGACTTCACGCCGTGCTGGCCGGGCTTGGAGTCGAGCTTGCACTTGGAGTCGAGCGATCGGCGCGCGCTTTTCAGGAAAAGGTCGGTGCCTTCTCTTCGCGCCAGCTTGCATTTGGGTCCGATATATCGAGCCACTTTGTTATCCTGGTGAAATCAACGTTTAAATCCGGCGCCGCTTCGGCGGGCGGCAGCCGTTGTGCGGTACGGGCGTTACATCCGAAATGCTGGTGATCTTGAGGCCGAGCGCGTTCAGGGCGCGCACTGCGGACTCGCGCCCCGGGCCTGGGCCCTTGATGCGCACCTCAAGGTTCTTGACGCCGCATTCCTGCGCCGCCCTTCCCGCCGCCTCAGCGGCAACCTGCGCCGCGAAAGGCGTCGACTTGCGCGAGCCCTTGAATCCGGCGCCGCCCGATGTCGCCCATGACAGCGCGTTGCCCTGGCGGTCGGTGATCGTGATGATCGTGTTGTTGAACGACGCGTGAATGTGCGCGATCCCTTCGGATACGCTCTTCTTCACCTTCTTGCGGACGCGCGCCGCCGTAGTAGGCTTGGAGGGTTGCTGTGCCATCGTTCGTTCCTATCAGGTCTTCGCCGTAGTCGGCCTGTTGAGCGTTATCTGCTTGGCCTTGCGCGGGCCCTTGCGCGTGCGCGCGTTGGTGCGGGTGCGCTGGCCGCGGACCGGCAGGCCCTTGCGGTGCCGCACACCGCGGTAGCAGCCGAGATCCATGAGACGCTTGATGCTCATGGTCACCTCGCGACGCAGATCGCCCTCCACCGTGTACCGGCTCACGAGCTCGCGCAGCTTGTCCATCTGCGCGTCGGACAGGTCCTTGATCTTGGCCGAGTGCTTCACGCCACCGGCATCGCAGATCAAACGCGCGCGCGCGCGGCCAATGCCGTAGATCGCCGTCAACGCGATCTCGGCGTGCTGGTGATTCGGAATGTTGACGCCTGCAATACGGGCCATTTCGTTAGCCTTTAGTCCGGTTCAACTGGTTAACCCTGCCGCTGCTTGTGCCGCGGGTCCTTGCAGATCACCCGCACGACACCTTTGCGCCGGATGATCTTGCAGTTGCGGCAGATCTTTTTCACCGATGCCAGTACTTTCATGTCAGCCTCGCTCCGACGCTACTTCGCGCGGAAAATGATCCGCGCCCGGGACAGATCGTACGGCGTCAGGTCCACCGTCACCTTGTCGCCCGGCAATATCTTGATGTAGTGCATCCGCATCTTCCCGGAGATATGACCGAGTACGACGTGGCCGTTCTCCAGCTTTACCCGGAACGTCGCATTGGGCAACGTTTCCAGGACCTCTCCCTGCATCTGTATCGTCTCTTCCTTCGCCATGCCTTACCCAGCCGCGCAGCGGCTCATTTTGGTCCCCTCGTCCGCTTGCGGGAGAGGGGACAGGGGTGAGGGCATTGTGCTGGCAATGTTCCTCATCGTGTCGGGAGCCCGCCCTTGAAGTTCGCCTTCTTGAGCAGGCTCTCGTACTGTTGCGACATCAGATACGCCTGCACCTGTGTCATGAAATCCATGGTCACGACCACGATGATCAGGAGCGACGTGCCGCCGAAGTAGAACGGCACGTTCTTCCACGCGATCAGGAAATTCGGGATGAAGCACACGACCACGAGATATGCCGACCCGATCAAGGTAAGGCGCAGCGTGATCTTTTCGATGTATTTCGCCGTTTGATCTCCGGGGCGATATCCGGGGATGAAGGCGCCGCTCTTCTTCAGGTTCTCCGCGGTATCCTTGGGGTTGTACTGCAGCGCCGTGTAGAAGAAACAGAAGAAGATGATCGCCGCCGCGTAAAGTATCTCGTGCACCGGCTGGCCGGGCGCGAGCGTCCCCGCCAGGTCGCGCAGCCAAATCGTGTTCTCGCTCGATCCGAACCACTGCGCGATCGTCGCCGGGAACAGGATGATCGAGGACGCGAATATCGGCGGGATCACACCCGCCATATTGAGCTTGAGCGGCAGGAACGATTGCTGGCCCGCGTACACGCGGTTGCCGACCTGGCGCTTGGCGTAGTTCACCTGGATCTTGCGCAACGCCCGCTCGACGAACACCACGAAGGCGGTCACTACAACGACCAGCGCAGCGATCCCGATGACCAGCAGCACGGAATAGGCGCCGGTATTGACCTGCTCGAGCGTCTGGCCGATCGCGCGCGGCAGGCCGGCCGCGATGCCGCTGAAAATGATGAGCGAGATGCCGTTGCCCAGGCCCCGCTCGGTGATCTGCTCGCCGAGCCACATCAGGAACATCGTTCCCGTGACCAGAGTCACCGCCGAGATCAGCCGGAACGCGAGCCCGGGCTCGAGCACGAGGCCGGCTTGCTGCTCGAGCGCGATGGAGATGCCAAGGCCCTGGAAGAACGACAGCCCGAGCGTCGCGTAGCGCGTGTATTGCGTGATCTTGCGCCGTCCCGACTCGCCTTCCTTTTTCAGCGCCTCGAGCGTGGGAACGACCACCGTGCAGAGCTGCATGATGATCGACGCCGATATGTAGGGCATGATGCCCAGTGCGAGGATCGAGAAACGCGACAGCGCACCGCCCGAGAACACGTTGAACAGCCCGAGGATGCCGCCCTGCTGGCCGCGGAACAATTCGTCGAGCACGGACGCGTTGATTCCCGGCACGGGGATATGGGTCCCGATCCGATAGACGACGAGCGCGCCGAGCAGGAACAGCAGACGCTTCTTCAGGTCGCCGTACTTGGTACCGCTCTTTTGCGCCGGATTGATCGTAGCCAACTTCAGTCCTTGGTCCGTTCTTGCGCCGGGGCCTGGTCACCTTTGGGGCGCCCCTCGCCTTTCGCGGTCTTCTCGGTTTTCACGGTCTTGTCGGTTTTCACGATCTTCTCGGTTTTAGCGCTCTTCTCGGGCTCGGCCGCCGCGGCGGCCAAGTTTTTCTGCCAGGCCTTCTCCTGCGGGATCTTCTCCGGCCTGATGGGCTCACCGGCAATGGTGCCGCCCGCCGTCTCGATGACCGATCGGGCGCCCTTGCTCACTGCAAGGCCGGAGAGCTTCACCGCCTTTTCCAGCGTGCCGGTCTTGATCACCTTCGCCGTTTTCGCCATCGCCGGCACGAGTCCCGCGGCTTTCAGCGCGAGGATGTCGATCTCCGCGATCGGCAGCTTGCTCAAATCGGACAACCGCACTTCCGCCGTCAACTCGCGCAACGGCGACACGAAGCCGCGCTTGGGCAGGCGGCGCTGCAGCGGCATTTGGCCGCCCTCGAAGCCGACCTTGTGGAAGCCGCCCGCGCGCGACTTCTGACCCTTGCTGCCGCGCCCAGCCGTCTTGCCCGAGCCGCTGCTGCTACCGCGCCCCACGCGGTGGCGCGCGCGCTTGCTGCCGGCGGCCGGCTTGATCGTGTTCATTCGCATTGCATTTGTCCTAAGCATCGTGCCTGTTCATCAGCCCTGGCGGCCCTCGGTGACGCTCAGCATGTAGGCAACCTTGCCGATCATGCCGCGCACCGCCGGGGTGTCGTCGAGCTCGACCGTGTGGCTGCGCCATTTGAGGCCCAGCCCGCGCACGGTCGCGCGATGATCATCCTTCTTGCCCCGCAGGCCCTTGATGAGCGTGATCCTGAGCTTTCCCAGTTGCTTGTCCTCGGCCACGATTTCAAGCCTCCGTGAGCTGTTCGACCGTCAATCCGCGCTTGCTCGCGATATCCGCCGGGGCATTCCCGTTCTCCAAGGCGTTGAGTGTCGCCCGTACGACGTTGTACGGATTGGTCGGTCCGTGGCACTTGGCCAGGATGTTGGTCACACCCACAACCTCGAACACCGCGCGCATCGGCCCCCCGGCGATGATGCCGGTACCTTCGGAGGCCGGTTGCATGAAAACCCTGGTCGCGCCATGCCGTCCCTGAACCGCGTGGTGGAGCGAACCGCTTTTCAAGCGCACCTTGATCATCCTGCGGCGCGCCTCTTCCATCGCCTTCTGCACCGCGACCGGGACCTCCTTGGCCTTCCCCTTGCCCATGCCGACCCGCCCGTCGCCGTCGCCGACGACCGTCAACGCCGCAAAAGCCAGGATGCGCCCGCCCTTCACGACCTTCGTGACGCGGTTGATGCTGATCATCTTCTCGCGCAGCCCGTCGCCCCGATCGTCCTGCTGCTGCCGGTTCTGCTGCTGCCTGCCCATTGGCTTTGCCATGTTCGATCTCGTCCGTTATGTGGCGCTAGAACTTCAGACCGCCTTCGCGGGCGGCGTCGGCCAGCGCCTTCACGCGGCCGTGATATTTGAATCCCGAGCGGTCGAACGCGACCGTCTCGATGCCGGCTGTCTTGGCCTTCGCCGCGATGCGCTTGCCGACTACGGTCGCCGCGGCGCGGTTGCCACCGTTCTTCAGCTCCTTGCGCACTTCGGCCTCAAGCGTCGAGGCGCTGACGAGCACCCTGTCTCCCGACGGCGCGATGATCTGCGCGTAAATATGGTTGCTCGACCGGCCCACGACGAGGCGATGCGCGCGCTGCTCGGCGATGCGCAGCCGGGTCTTGCGGCTGCGGCGGGCACGAGCGTCCTTCTTGTTCATGATTCGAGTCCCCGGGTTCTATCGTTGCTTCGCGGCGATTACTTCTTCTTTGTTTCCTTGAGCGTTACCTGCTCATTGGCGTAGCGAACGCCCTTGCCCTTGTAGGGCTCGGGCGAGCGGTACGCGCGGATCTCCGCCGCAACCTGGCCGACCTGCTGCTTGTCGACACCCTTGATGACGATTTCGGTCTGCAGCGGCGTCTCGACCTTGACGCCCTTCGGCATCTTATGCACGACGGGATGCGAGAAACCCAGCGAGAGATTGAGCCTGTCGCCCGCGGCCTGCGCGCGGTAGCCGACACCGACCAGCGCGAGCCTCTTCTCGTAGCCGGCGGTGACGCCCTTGACCATGTTGGCGACGAGTGCGCGCACGGTGCCGTGCATCGCATTGGCTAGCGGGCTCGCGGCCTTGAACGTCAGCGTGTCGCCGTTCTTTTCGATCGCGATGCTTTCGCTGAAGCGCTGCGACAGCGAACCGAGCGGACCCTTGACGGAGATCTCGCCGTCCGCCAGGGTCACCTCGACCTTGGGCGGCAGCTTGATCGGGCTGTTTCCGATGCGCGACATGGTTGTCTTCTCCGTCAGGCGACGATGCAGATCACTTCGCCGCCAACGCCGGTCGCGCGCGCCTTGCGGTCGGTCATGAGGCCGCGCGAAGTCGAGACGATGGCGATGCCCAACCCGTTCATCACGCGCGGAATATCGTCCTTCCCCTTGTAAATGCGCAGTCCCGGTTTGGATACGCGCTCGATCTTCTCGATGACCGGGCGCCCCGCGTAATACTTCAGGGCGATCTCCAGTTGCGGCCGGGTTTCCTCGCCGACCACGGCGAACCCCTCGATATAACCCTCGTCCTTCAGCACCTTGGCGATGGCCACCTTGACCTTGGACGTCGGCATCTGCACGGTGGCCTTCTCCGCGAGCTGCGCGTTGCGGATGCGCGTCAGCATGTCGGCGATCGGATCAGTCATGCTCATGTGTCACCTCACCTGCCTCACTTTGCCTCATCTGGCATTCCACCTTGGCTATCTGCCTACCAGCTCGCCTTGACGACGCCCGGGATCTCGCCACGCATCGCGATCTCGCGCAGCTTGTTGCGCCCGAGCCCGAACTTGCTGTACACGCCGCGCGGTCGGCCGGTGAGCCTGCACCGGTTGCGCAGCCGCGTCGCGCTCGAATCGCGGGGCAGCTGCTCGAGCCTGCGCCGCGCCGTGAGCCGCTGCTCGTCGGAGAACTTGGCGTTGCCAATGATCGCCAGCAGCTCGGCGCGCTTCTTCGCGTATCTCTTCACCGTCAGGCGGCGTTTCTGGTCGCGGTTGATGACAGCCGTTTTCGCCATGGCTTTCCTCAGTTCTTGAACGGGAATTTGAATGCGGCAAGCAGCGCCTTCGCCTCGGCGTCGGTCTTCGCCGTCGTCGCGATCGTGATATTCATGCCTCGCAGCGCGTCGATCTTGTCGTACTCGATTTCCGGAAAAATGATCTGCTCCTTGACGCCCAGGTTGAAGTTCCCGCGGCCGTCGAAGGATCGTGCCGACACTCCGCGGAAGTCGCGCACGCGGGGCAGCGCGATCGACACCAGCCGATCGAGAAACTCGTACATCCGGTCCTGCCGGAGCGTCACCATGCAGCCGATCGGGTAGCCGGTGCGGATCTTCCACACCGCGATCGACTTCTTCGCCTTGGTAATCACCGGCTTCTGGCCGGACAGCTTGGTCATGTCGCCGACCGCGTTCTCCAGAATCTTCTTGTCGGCGACCGCTTCACCCACGCCCATGTTGAGCACGATCTTCGTCAGGCGCGGCACCTGCATCGTCGACTTGTAGCCGAACTGCTTGACCAGCGCCGGTACAACTTCCTTCTTGTAGATCTCCTTCAGGCGCGCCATGTCAGACTCCGATCATTTCGCCGTTCGACTTGAAGAAGCGGACCTTGCGGCCGTCCTCCAGCGTGCGGAAACCGATCCGGTCCGGTTTTCGCGTCACCGGATTCCAGATCGCGACGTTCGAGACATGGATCGGCACTTCCTTGGTAACGATGCCGCCGGGCTGGTTCTTCATCGGGTTCGGCCGCGCATGCTTCTTGACCTGATTGACGCCGGCGACGAGCACGTAGTCCGCGCCGACGGTCCGCGTGACGTCGCCGCGCTTTCCCTTGTCCCGGCCCGCGATGACGACGACGTTGTCGCCCTTCTTGATCTTGCGCATGATCAAAGCACCTCCGGCGCAAGCGACACGATCTTCATGAACCGCTCCGTGCGCAACTCGCGGGTCACAGGCCCGAAAATTCGCGTCCCGATCGGCTCCAGCTTGGGCGTCAGCAGCACCGCCGCGTTGGTGTCGAATTTGACCTTGGCGCCGTCGTCGCGGCGAACGCCCTGCCGCGTGCGCACGACCACGGCGTGATAAATCTCGCCTTTTTTCACGCGCCCCCGCGGGGCCGCATCCTTGATGCTGACCTTGATCACATCGCCGATGTGCGCGTACCTGCGCTTGCTGCCGCCGAGGACCTTGATGCACATCACTTGCCGGGCACCGGTGTTATCGGCGACCTCCAGCATCGTTTGCATCTGGATCATTGCCAATCTCCAACTTAATCCGCCCGGCGGTGCCTGAAGCCTCGCGCTTCCGCACCGCCCGCGTCCTGCTTCACCTGCGGCGGCCAGTCTTGGAACCCGTCCGGGTAAGCCGCCGGCACGGCGCATGCTGCCTGCCTGCGGCGGGGAATCCAAAATTATGGCAGGATTTATGCTTTCTTGCAACTCTCTTCGCTCAATCAGTGGCTTAGATGACCTTGGCCTTCTCGATCAGGCGCTTTACTCGCCACGACTTGGTCTTGGCAAGCTTGCGGCAGGCCTCGATCTCCACCAGGTCGCCTTCCTTGTACTCATTGTTCTCGTCGTGCGCGTGATATTTCCTCGACCGCCTCACGACCTTGCCGTAAAGCGGATGCTTCACCCGGCGCTCGACAAGAACGGTCACGGTCTTGTTCATCTTGTCGCTGACCACCCGTCCGATCTGGGTCTGGATCAGGCTTCCCTTGGCGGCGGGCGCAGCCGCCGGCGTTTCTACTTGTTCGCTCATGCTTGTCCCGCCTTCTGATTGAGCAACGTCTTGACGCGCGCGATATCGCGCCGGACGCGCACGATCTTGGAGCTATTCGTGAGCTGCTGCGTCGCCTTCTGCATGCGCAGCCCGAACTGCTCCTTCAGCAGCGCGCCGAGCTCGGTCCGGAGCTCGTCAGGCGACTTGTCGCGCAGGTCCTTCTTGCGTTCCGAAACCTTCATGTTCGCATCCTTCTATCCAAGCAGGCGGTGGACGAACGTCGTCCGAATCGGAAGCTTGGCGGCGGCGAGCGCGAATGCTTCGCGCGCAAGCGCCTCGTCGACGCCATCCATCTCGTAGAGCACCTTGCCCGGAACGATTTCGGCGACGTAGTACTCCGGGTTGCCCTTGCCGTTGCCCATTCGTACTTCGGCCGGCTTCTGCGACATCGGCTTATCGGGATAGATGCGGATCCAGATCCGACCGCCGCGCTTGATGTGACGGGTCATCGCCCGCCGCGCGGCCTCGATCTGGCGGGCGGTCAACCTGCCGCGCGTGATCGCCTTGAGTCCGTACTCGCCGAAGCTGACTTTGGCGCCGACGGTCGCCACGCCCTTGTTGCGGCCCTTCTGCTCCTTACGATATTTCCTTCTAGCTGGCTGCAACATTCTTCGCTCCTGCACTCTTGCGGATGCGCTTCGGCGCCTCGGGCGCCGGCACCGGGGCGGCCTGCGGCTCGGCGTTGTGCGGCAGAACCTCGCCTTTGAACACCCACACCTTGATGCCGATCACGCCGTATGTCGTCTTCGCCTCGGCAAACCCGTAATCGATGTCCGCGCGCAGCGTATGCAGTGGCACCCGCCCTTCGCGATACCACTCCGTGCGCGCGATCTCGATGCCGTTCAGCCGGCCCGAGCTCATGATCTTGATGCCCTGGGCGCCGAGCCGCATAGCGTTCTGCATCGCGCGTTTCATCGCGCGGCGGAACATGATCCGCTTTTCTAGCTGCTGTGCGATCGAGTCGGCGACGAGCTGCGCATCGATTTCGGGCTTGCGGATCTCCTCGATGTTCAAGCCTACTTCGGTGCCCATCATCTTGCGCAGGCTCGCGCGCAACGTCTCGATGTCCTCGCCCTTCTTGCCGATGACCACGCCCGGCCGCGCGCTATGGATGGTGATGCGCGCGTTTTTCGCCGGCCTCTCGATCGTGATCTTGCCGACGGAGGCGTGAGAGAGCTTCTTGCGAAGATAGTCGCGGACCTTGATGTCCTCGTTCAGCGTCGCCGGAAAATGCTTGCTGTTCGCGTACCACTTCGAAGCCCAGTCGCGATTGACCGAAAGCCGAAAGCCGGTCGGATTGATTTTCTGTCCCATGTGTCTTCCTTATTTCCCGTCGCCGACGGTGACGTGGATGTGGCAGGTCTGCTTGAGGATGACGTTGCCGCGGCCCTTGGCGCGCGCGGTGAAGCGCCGCAGGTTTTCCGCCTTGTCGACGCAGATAGTTCTCACCTTGAGCTCGTCGATGTCAGCGCCTTCGTTGTGTTCCGCATTGGCAATCGCCGACTCGAGGACCTTCTTGATGATCTTCGCGCCCTTCTTCGGGCTGAAGGAGAGCAAGGTGAGCGCCTTGTCTACGGGCAGCCCGCGAATCTGGTCGGCGACGAGCCGGCCTTTCTGGGCCGACAGGCGTACGCCGCGCAGGATCGCTTTGGTTTCCATGATTGGCTCCTTACTTCCTAGGCGGCGTCGTTGGGGCAACGACCTTCTTATCGGCGGAGTGCGCCTTGAACGTGCGGGTCAGCGCGAACTCGCCGAGCTTGTGCCCGACCATATTCTCCGAGACGTAAACCGGAATATGCTGCTTGCCGTTGTGAACCGCGATCGTCAGGCCGACGAAATCCGGCGTGATTGTCGAGCGCCGCGACCAGGTCTTTATCGGCCGCTTGTCGGACGTCGCCCGCGCCGCTTCGACCTTCGCCTGAAGGTGGTGATCGACGAACGGGCCCTTCTTGATCGAACGTGCCATCTCGCTATCCCTTCTTCACCGCATGCCGGCGCCGGATGATCATGCCGTCGGTGCGCTTGTTCTTGCGCGTGTGATAACCCTTGCTTGGCGTGCCCCAGGGCGACGACGGATGATGCCGTCCGCCGCCGCCGTTCGTGCGGCCGCCCATCGGATGGTCAACGGGGTTCATGGCAATGCCGCGAACGGTGGGACGGATGCCACGCCAGCGCTGCGCACCCGCCTTGCCGATCGAGCG
>Ga0075425_100005945_pt1 | contig 12731 bp, 10 predicted proteins | sample SoiMethybrSBSTD4_FD_75300 | JGI IMG/M metagenome (GOLD analysis project Ga0075425, IMG submission 75300) | Bulk soil microbial communities from a Populus tree surrounding site in Tennessee, USA - Soil MetaG P. TD hybrid SBSTD4 | ecosystem: Environmental > Terrestrial > Soil > Tree plantation...
GTTCCCAGCGCGCGAACAACCTACGCCCGCTACCAAAATCAGTGCGAACAGGCAAACAATCGTTTTCCGAAAGAACCCCATCATCTTCTCCTCGCGTCTAATCTCAAGAATCCAACTTCCGCTGCACCAGGCGAGCTGCCCGAAAAAATGTACGGCCGATGTCCGGTCATCGTCGCGTATCGCTCAGCGACCAATTTGATCGCTTCGACCGCATCGCTGCGGCCCAGGACAGCCACGGTTCCGCCGCTGCCGCCGCCGGTGATTCTGGCGCCGTATAGACCGTTGACCGAGCCTGCTTCGCGAACCAACTCGACCAGCAGATCGGTTCCCTTGGATCCCAACCCGCAAGCCGTGTAACTCGCGTGTGATTGATACATCAACTCCCCCATTAACTCCAATCGGTCGTTGTTTGCCTGTTCGTTGAGCAGCTCCGAAAAACGTTTGACCCGCTGATGCTCGTAGACTGGATGAGACGCGGCAACTCGAACCGCGTAACTTCGCTCTGGCTTGATTTGTGAGACCGAATCGACGGTCCCCGAAAACCGCGCCAGGAACTCTTCTCCGCTTATCGTCTCCGGCAAATGCGAGGCAAAAGTTCTTTCGAAATCGATGGGCGAAATGTTTGCCAGGTATCCGCGCCAATGCGGGTCAGACACCGCGAGCCGACCTGGCGCCTCGTGATGAATCGACAGCCCTGCTTCGGCGGCAATCATCACGTAACCCATAAACGCGGCTGCTCTAACGTCTCCGTAATCTGCGCCACTGACCGCGTGACGCTCTCCCGAATCCAATCCCCAGAAGGCCATCTCCGACGGTATTGGAATGTTGGCTACGATCTCGGCAGGCTGACACAGAAGCGCAAACAGGTTACCGCTCACTCCACACACCGATGTCATCTGATCCATGATGCCGCAGGGCGCGCCCGCGACGCGGTTCTCAACTATCTGACACAAGCTGGCAAGCACGGATGCCTGCAGCTCGATTCCGAAAGCTGCTGCCGTCGCCGACATCACTGCGACTTCCAACGCGGCCGAGGAACTCACGCCTTTGCCCTCGGGGACGCTCGAGTCAATTAGAATCCGAGCACCTTGCTCAAAGGTGATTCCTCGTTCGCGCATCAGCACCAGAAACACGCCGGCGACGTATCCTGCCCACTGCCTTGTTTGATCCTGTCTAAAGTAAGCGAGTGCGCATTCGTATTCAGTCGGAACGCCGTCTCGTTCGAGGTCTGCGAGCGGAATTTCAACGGCCATTTCGCGACCGGGTTCATTTACAAGCGTGACAATTGTGAGCGTACCAGAACGGTCCCTTTGCACGGCCGCGTGCGTCGCTTCCCGAATTGTAGTCTGCAATACAAGTGAGCCCGAATAGTCGGCGATGCCTCCCATCACATCCAGTCTTCCGGGTGCTCTGCCGACCAGGACCTCTTCTTCGGGATCGAAAAACTTCGACTGCCCGAGCGACTGTTGCGCCAGAGAGTTCAGCTTTTGAAGAAAGTCGTCGGTATCTGGCGTCGGAGGTGAACCGTTTTTGATGCGATACATTTTGACTGTGAATTCGGAGGAGCCTTCCAACGTCGGCCCCTGGAAAGCTCAATCTTTAATCCGTGCTAGTCATTACTTTCTCGGGCTCGTTGCTCGTAAACCACAAGCGCAGCTCGTCGCTTTAGCATTTGATCGCCGATCACGCCGATCAGAATCACGGCGCCCATAACTGCGAAGTTGAGCGAAGACGGAACGCCGAGCAGATTTACCAGGTTCTGCAGTACCTGAAGCAGTGCTACGCCGATCAGAATCCCGATGATGGAACCTTCGCCGCCGCGAAGGCTGCACCCGCCGAGAACCGCCGCCGCGATTCCATACAATTCGAAGAAATTGCCGTGAGATGAGGGCGAAATCGAATTCGTGTAGAAAGCGAAAATTATCGCGGCCAACCCCGCCAGCGCGCCGGAGATTACATATGCTCCGGTCACGATTCCCTGTGAATTGATCCCCGAGTAGCGGGCTGCTTTTGCGTTCAGACCTACTGCGAACAGGTATCGACCGAAGATCGAACGATGTAACACAACCCACATTGCGATACTGATGACAGCCAGAAGCACAAACGGGATCGGTACGCCGCCGATGCTCCCAGTCGCAAGATCTCGAAGCCTTTCAAACCCTGCGGCGCTTCCAAATCCCTTGGTTTCATCCTTGGCGATAAAACGCGCGAGACCTCTGTAAAAGAGCAAGCCGCACAGCGTCACGATAAACGGTTGCAGGTTCAACCGAGTGATCAGAATTCCGTGCAGGTATCCGAGCCCGACTCCCATACCGATCGATGCCAGAACTGCGAGACCGGCCGCCCAGCCCCACTCGGTCAGCATCATCGACAACAACACACCCAGAAGGGCGAACACAGATCCAACCGAAAGGTCTATGCCACCGGTGATGATTACAATCCCGATTCCTATGCTGAAGATTCCATAAGCGCCGACCAGCCGCGCCATATTCTGAAGATTTGTCGCTGCGAGAAACCGCGGGTTGAGGATCGAAACGATGATGCACAGAATGACCAGAAGGCTGAAGATTCCGATTTCCTTTTTCATCTTTAGTCAGCCCAGACCGCGTCGTTCGAGGGCTTGCTGCAAGAGCGGTTGAATCTCCTGTTGAATATGTTTGTTGGCATAACCGACCCACGCAACGTTGCTCTCCGTATCCAATGGCGCTCTCAACGGTTCACCGCGATGGTCCGTCACAATCACTCCCATCTCACGCGCTATCAACTCGGTGCACACATCGTACGGATGACAACAGATTCCCAACGCAAGCCCGCGACGATTCAATCCAGGTTCCATCAACGGCCTAAGATCTGCGATAAACCGATCGTGTCCCGACATTAATTCGTAGAGCTGTCCGCCAGTCGAAAGATATTGATCCTCAAAGCAGTGCGCTTTTCCGCGTTGAACATTTCCGAGCGCGCCTCGGACGATCTCTTCATCGATTGCCGCCAGCTCCTCGCGAGCTCCCGGGAAGAATCTCGCAATACCTGCAAACCCATGACGAATCGTTCTCGCAGTCGACGGTTTCAATCTTAACCGCGAAACTTTTCCGGTCACTCGGTCGAAGCGTTCGGCGATCGCATCGGATCCACGGATCGCCCACAGCGAATCACACAGATTCTGTTTCAGCGGTGGGATTTCAGTCTGCACGGCAAGCGTGACGTCCTGCAGCGTCGTCTCTGCACCGAGGTTGGGCGCTACGGCGGTCATGATCCACGCGCTTCGTTTCTGATACATCAACGGCCGCGTCCCGTCGATCGGATCAACAATTATTCGAAAGACGGTGTCAGCGACGGGAGTTCCTTCGGGCAATACCACTCCGCCGCGTTCGAAGCCTTCGCCAACCAGAATCAGCGGCGCGATCGGCGCGACCTCTTTTTCAAACAACTCTATGAGCAGCTTCTCGCTGACGCGATCGACAGCGTACAGGGTATCGCCTTCAGAAGAATCGTCGTCGACGAGAGCAAGCTCTTCGACTGCTTGCTGCTCGCAGGCTTGAATCACCGCGTCGCGGACTCGCTGGTGGATGCGACGCAGCGGTTCCAGTAAGTCGGCGGCATCGACGATTGTATTCTTGGTCACCTAAGCGTCGGCCTCCTGCGTAGCCTGCTTGTAGTGAACTTCCGAGAGCGCCCGCAACTCCTGGGCTTTGTCTTCAGGAGAGGTATCGCTCAAAAAGTTGCCCCCGCCGATCTCCGGTCCAGCCAGATACTTCAAAAGGTTCGGCCGCCTGAGTGGCGGATGTATCTCGATGTGAAAATGGAATCCGTCGTAATTGGCGACGTCCGTCGGAGCTTGATGCAGCGCGAGCACGTAAGGAAACGAGATTTGCCAAAGATTGTCGAGCCTGACCAGAACGCTCTTCAACGCCTGCGCAAAGCCGCTGAGTTCCTCGCTTGAAAGAGTCGCGATGCTCGGGTGACGACGCTTGGGAGCGACATATGTTTCGTACGCATATCTCGCGAAATAGGGAATAAAAGCAATGGCATTCGTGTTCTCGAATATGATTCGGCGTCCATCGATTCGTTCCGCATCGATGATGTCTTCGAACAGCACTCGACCGTTCTCGTTGAGGTATCGCTCAGACGCTCGAGCTTCCGTTTCTATCGTTTTAAAAACAAAATTCGTGGCGTAAATCTGACAGTGTGGATGAGGATTCGAGACGCCGACGACGTCTCCTTTGTTTTCGAAGATCAAGACGTGCTTGATTCCATCCCGACCTGCGAGATCCAGATATTGCTCCTTCCAAACGATGAGCAGATTCTCGATCTCGGGAACCTCGAGTTCGGCAAGCGTCAGGTTATGACGAGGGGTGTAACAAACGATCCTCGACAAACCTGTCGCCGGCATGTTGCGGAATAAGCCAGCGGGAGTCTCGAGTTGCCGAGGCGCGGATGAGCCAACACACGGATGATCGTTATCGAAAACAAAAGTGTTTTCGTAATCTTCATTACGCTGACCGCTTATTCGAATATTCCCGGGACAGAAGTAACAGTTAGGCAAGTAGTCGGGCAGGTGAGAGGCTTCGCGCGCAACTGTTTCACCGATCCACGGACGATCCTGTCGATGGGCGGCGACGACAACCCACTCTTTGCGCAGGGGGTGCCATCGTTGTTCCCAAGTCATAAGCAAATAAATGACTACCGCGATGAAAATCTATAGACCGTGGTGCTCTTGTACTGCTGTCTCGGTTTCAACACAGTCGATGGAAATGTCGCCTTGTTCGGCGAATCAGGAAAGTGTTGGGTCTCGAGGCAGAATCCCGACCGCCGTTGATAAATCTGTCCGGCCTTGCCCGTGATGCTTCCATCCAAAAAATTCCCGCTGTAGAACTGCAGACCGGGCTCTGTCGTGTAGACTTCCATGGCTCGCCCGCTGCTCGGTTCATAAACTCTCGCTGCTAGTGCAAGCTTTCCGCCGCGGCTGTCCAGCACCCAGTTGTGATCGTATCCCTTTCCGAGAGTCAATTGATCATACGTTTGATCGATTCGCGATCCGATTTCAGTGGATCGCTTGAAATCCATTGGCGTCCCGGTCACCGCTCTAAGCTCACCGGTGGGAATCAGTCCCGCATCAACCGGAGTGAACTTACCGGCATTAATAATCAACTCGTGTTTTAGAATGGTGCCCTGACCGGCGAGATTAAAATAGGAGTGATGTGTAAGGTTGATGACCGTAGTCTTGTCCGTCGTCGCCAAGTAGTCGATCTTCAACTCGTTGTTTTCTGTGATGGTGTAGACGACGGTTACCGAAAGATTTCCCGGAAAGCCCTGATCACCATCTTTGCTTGTGTAACTGAGTGCGAGACCGCTGCCGTCTTTACCTTTCACTTCTTTCGCGGTCCATACCACTTTGTCGAACCCACGCGTTCCACCGTGCAGTGTGTTCCCACCGTCATTCTTCGGAAGCGTGTACTGCTTCCCGTCCAACGTGAATTGTCCGTTGCCGATTCGATTTCCATAGCGACCGACGATCGCGCCAAAGTAAGGACTATTCTTTAGATACCCGTCGAGCGATTCGTATCCGAGCACCACGTCACCGAGGTTACCCTGACGATCGGGAACCTTTAGCGAGAGGATCGTGCCGCCATAGGTCATGATGCGCGCTTCCATCCCGTGTGAGTTGGTCAAGGTGTACAGCTCGACCGGCACGTTGTCAGAGGTCACACCAAACGCCTTTTTTTTAATGTCAGGTTTTACCATAGCTGAAGAGGGGATCAAATTAACGACAGTTACGGTAATCAGCGCAAGTATCGAGGCAATGTGAATCGGTTTAGGTCTATTCACTAAACATCCCTTCGGTGCGCCGGGCGCGCGCGATGAACTAGACAACATATCGATGAGAGTAGCTAACTACATTAGAGATGAAACCCAAGTCAAGCACGGGCACAACGGCAGAGTGGTTAAGGTCGCAGCGCGGGTCCCGAATCCCCCAACCGGGAAGGTTGGGGATTCAGGAAGCCTGCTTCGACATTGCAAATCGGTATGAGCGATCCCCGGCCTGCCGACAAAAGGATCCACAGGATCAGTTGTGCGTATCGAACCCTTTTTTGATTTCGCACAAATCTTTGTAGAATGAATCGATCAGTCGCAATCGCACTTCTAAATCTGAACCACAGGAGCGACGCCATGCCCACTGACGCTTACACACCGCGACCTGAACACAAATTTACTTTTGGACTCTGGACCGTAGGCAATCGCGGACGCGACCCGTTCGGTGAAGCCGTTCGCGAATCGATGCCTCCACGCGACCTCGTCCATTTGCTTGCCGAAGTCGGCGCGATGGGTGTCAATCTCCACGACAACGACCTCGTGCCCATCGACGCTTCGCCTTCCGAGCGAGATGCGATCGTAAAATCCTTCAAACGAAGCTGTGATGAAGCCGGCATAAAAGTTCCAATGGCAACGGTCAACCTTTTCTATGACCCGGCGTTTCGAGACGGAGCATTCACGTCGAATGATCCATCGGTGCGGGCCTACTCGCTCCAGAAGACGATGAGCGCGATGGATATCGGCGCGGAGCTTGGCGCGGAAGTTTTTGTGATGTGGGGCGGGAGAGAAGGTGTCGAAACCGACGCATGCCGTCGGGCTGACGAAGCGATCAAACGCTTTCGAGAGGCAGTCAACTTCCTCTGCGAGTATTCCATCGACAAGAAATACGGGTTCCGATTAGCGCTCGAGGCAAAACCGAACGAGCCGCGCGCCGACATCTACTTCCCCACGACCGGTGCATATCTGGCGTTCATCGCAACTCTTGATCATTCCGATATGGTCGGCGTGAATCCCGAAGTCGCTCACGAACACATGGCCGGTCTTAACATGGCCCACTCGGTGGCGCAGGCGTGGGAAGCGGGGAAGTTGTTCCACATCGATCTGAACGATCAAGTACCCGGCCGTTACGATCAGGATTTGCGATTTGGTTCGGCCAATCCGCGAACCGCCTTCTGGCTGGTCAAATTTCTCGAAGATGTCGGCTACGACGGCTCGCGACATTTTGACGCCCGCGCGTATCGAACTGAAGACTACGAAGGTGTCAAAGATTTCGCCCGCGGATGTATGCGAACGTATCTAATCCTGAAAGAGAAAGCTGCTCGTTGGAACGCCGACCCGGAGATCCGCTCGCTGCTGGCGGAGTTCGCTGAAACTAAACCTGCTTCGATTGGCAAGTACAACAGCGATACCGCAGCCGCGCTGCAGTCGCGGAGTTTCGATCGGGCGGCTATGGCTTCAGCGGGACTTCGCTACGAACGTCTCGATCAACTAACGATGGACATACTTTTGGGTGTTCGGTAACCGGCTGGGTTCATAGTTCAGAGTTCCGGGTTCAGGGTTAAGAGTTCAGGACTCGAGTTAAGGGGTTGAAGCTTGAATTTTCGCAAGCCCAAACCCTGCAATCCGCAACTCAAACCGAACTCTTTAACCCTGAACTTCAAACCCTGAACCCGGTACCCTAAACTCTGAACCGATCATTCGCGCCTATGAAGTTATTTCTTGGAATTGATATTTCGACCACTGGCGCCAAGGCTTTGCTGATCGATGAAACAGGGAAGGTCGCCGCTACGGCCAACACTCCGCTCTCGCTCTCCACACCGCGGCCGCTTTGGTCTGAACAGCACCCTCACGACTGGTGGAACGCGGTAGTCAAAAGCGTTCGCACAGTGCTATCGAACGCTCCTGTTTCCGGTGCGCAGGTCTCCGCGATCGGCCTGACCGGGCAAATGCACGGCCTGGTTCTCCTCGATGAGACAAGACAGGTTTTGAGGCCGGCTATCCTTTGGAATGACCAGCGCTGCGCTCAGGAATGCGATGAGATCCGTGAACGAGTAGGAAGAGATCGCCTGATCCAAATCACCGGCAACGATGCGCTCCCCGGTTTTACCGCTCCTAAGATCTTATGGGTCAGAAATCACGAGCCGGATATCTTCGCGCGAGCAAGACACGTTTTACTCCCAAAGGACTTCATAAGATTCAAGCTGACCGGGACGCTTGCGATGGACAAGGCGGATGGGTCGGGGACGGGGCTGTTTGAACTGAAGAACAGAGATTGGTCGACTCAGGTCCTCGATCTGATCAACGTGCCAGTTGAATGGATGCCACCGACTTTTGAAGGACCGAAGATCACCGGAGAAATTACTCAAGCCGCTGCCGACGCAACGAATCTAAATCCCGGAACACCGGTTGCAGCGGGAGGGGGTGACCAGTCAGCGCAGGCCGTTGGCGTCGGCGCCGTGCGGCCCGGGATCGTCGGTCTCACGCTAGGCACTTCGGGTGTTGTCTTCGCTTCGACTGAATCGGACCTAATCGAACCGGAAGGGAGATTACACGCGTTTTGTCATGCGGTTCCGGATCGATGGCATTTGATGGGAGTGATGCTGAGTGCCGCTGGAAGCCTCGAATGGTACCGCAACACATTCGCGCCACAATCGAGGTTTGACGAGTTGATAACAGAAGCGGCGGAGGCGCCAGCCGGCAGCGAGGGCCTGGTATTCCTGCCGTATTTGTCTGGCGAACGTACCCCTTATCCGGATCCTCTTGCGCGCGGCGCGTGGGTCGGTCTCACCGTGCGTCATAAACGGAGTCACCTGATACGTTCGGTGCTCGAAGGCGTTGCGTTTGGATTGAAGGACTGTTTCGAGTTACTGGCGGGAGCAGGAATCGAATCAATGACACAGGTTCGGATTTCTGGTGGCGGAGCTCAGAGCGTTCTGTGGCGACAGATATTGGCCGACGTGCTCGGCATAGAACTGGTGAGCGTCAACACGACCGAAGGTGCGGCGTACGGAGCTGCGATACTCGCGGGAGTTGGCGTCGGTGCGTGGACTGATGTGGACACGGCTTGTTCAAGTCTAATCGGGGTAATTGACCGAGTGTCTCCCGAGGGAAATCGCGCGCGGGTTTACGAGCAAGTGCACGAACGATACCGAGAGCTCTACCCGGCGCTTCGATTGTCGTTTCATGGATTGGCGAGTCTGGGATAGGGTGGGGGTCGGGGGTCGGAGTCCAGGAGTCGGAGTTCAGAGCTCCCGGTTTCGGGTTCAAGAGTCCTTTGAAGCTTCAACGGCGAATGTCGAACCCTCAATTCTTGAACCCTAAACTCGGAACCCGGAACTCCGTACCCTGACCCCTGACCCCCGACTCCTGCCCCTATTCCTTCCGCATTGCCGCGAACATCGCCAGATCAGACGCGGCGCATACCAGCCTGAACTTCTCGAAACCCGATGACTTCAATAACTTTTCGTGCTCCTTCAACGTCACGAGGTAGTCCTCGTTACGTTCGTCGTCGTTCACCTGATCGCCAATCAACAACAACCCGTCTTTTCTAAGCAGCATTCTGAATTCGTTATAGAGTTTTGGGATCCGCTCTATATCGCGGACCTCATGAACCGTTTGCATAGACAATACCGCGTCAAGGGGCCTGGGCAGGGACTCCCACCAGCCTCCTTCGAGAAAACTGCCGAGGTGAAAAACGGTCTTATCGGCAAACGGGGTCAGCCGCGCCCGACTGAGTTCGTGCATATGCGGCGAAAAATCAAACAGATGATAGGACGCTACGTCGCAGCTACTCAGCACACGTTCGGCCAGGAATCCGGGACCGCTACCGATCTCCAGAACTTTAGGCCGATCGAGCGTCGACAGCTCCGACACAAATGATGCGAAGAACTGCAGGCGAAAAGGCCGCTTTGTGTTGGCGATACTCGCCCACTCGTTCACGTAGTCCTGATTGAAATAATCGTGAGGCCCGGTGTACTCAGTCATAATGTAGCAAATCTAACGTTCCGAAGACCCAATGTCTAATCGCACGGAACCTCCCCATTTCGAGCGTTAGCTCTCGCGTCAGACGTTCGATTGATAATTGGTTCGAGCCTGACATAGAATCGAGCCGAGAGCGATGAGCCAGCCAAAACGATTCAATCGAATCATACTTGTGGTACTCGATAGCGTCGGCATAGGAGAGATGCCTGACGCTGCGGACTTCGGAGATGTCGGCGCCGATACTCTGGGTCACGCCCTGGGGTCACGCACAGTTCAGATTCCAAATCTCAGAAACATGGGTCTCGCGAATATTCGACGCCTTCCCGTAGACCCGGTTGAAAAACCCGAAGGAATTTTTGGCAAGGCTGCGACGTCTTCTCGCGGAAAAGACACGACGACCGGCCATTGGGAGATGGGCGGGATCATTACCGAACAGCCGTTTCCAACCTATCCGAAGGGCTTTCCCCCACGAGTCATTGTTCCTTTTGAGCAAGCGATTGGACGCAAGGTGCTTGGAAACAAGGCTGCTTCCGGAACAGAGATCATCAAGGAGCTCGGCGAAGAACACGTTCACACGGCGCGACCGATTGTCTACACTTCCGCCGACAGCGTTTTCCAAATAGCCGCACACGAGGCAGTCGTTCCGCTCGCGCAACTCTATGAGTGGTGCCGAATCGCTCGCGCACAGCTGACCGGGAAAGATGAGGTGGGGCGAGTCATCGCTCGACCGTTCGTCGGCAATGCCGGGAGCTTTCGACGTACCGAAGCGCGCCAGGACTTTGCGATCAATCCGCCGGAAGAGACGTTGCTCGATCGATTGAAGGCCGCGGGGTTGAAAGTCGCGGCAGTGGGCAAGATTGGATCGATATTTTGTCATCGCGGCACCACCGTGGAGCTGAAAGCCGGAAACAACAATGCGAGTGTAGATCAGACGCTGCGCGCGCTGGAGTCGACTGATCGCGGACTGATTTTCACTAACCTCGTAGACTTCGATATGTTGTACGGGCATCGCAACGACGTCGAAGGTTATGCGTGCGCGCTTGAAGAATTCGACTTGCGGCTGCCGGAAATAAAGACAGCGATGAGAGACGACGACCTGCTGATCATTACCGCCGATCACGGTTGCGACCCCGGCGACATTTCTACCGATCACACTCGCGAGTACGTCCCGGTCCTCTGTTGGGGTCCTCGAGCAAATGCCGGAGTCGATCTCGGGATTAGATCGTCGCTTGCGGATATCGGGCAGACCATCGCCGAAAACTTCGGAATACAGTTGCAAGCCGGCACTAGTTTTCTGTACAAACTCGCATAGGGCCTCTCTCCACCGACTTACTCAACGGTCGATTCAAAATATGAAGTCGTGCGCAGTTCACATCGGTTTGTCGTTGATGATCTCGTCCGTCTTAAGTCTAGGGTGCGTCGAGGCGCGGGTGCTGCGCCAGGAACGCGCTGCTCAACCACAGAAGGGCGACGAAGTCACACGGATGCTCGAACGCGCCAAAAGTCGCTCGAGCGCTGAGCGACGCGAAGCTATCGACCAATTAGCAGAAGCCAACGATCCGCGCGCGGTCGATGTGATCATTGCGGCATTGAAAGATCAGGAGGGAGACGTTCGCGCTTCCGCTGCTAACGCCCTGGGGCAACTCGGTGACAGAAAAGCTGTTGAACCGCTGATCCTCATGCTGAGCGACGATGTATCGTTTGTGCGCGCGGCAGCCGCAAGGGTACTCGGCCAACTGGGCGATGTTAAGGCGGTAGACTCGTTGACTACCTCTCTCAAGGACGCCAACTCGACTGTGCGCGGCGCGGCAGCGATGGGCCTGGGATCTCTTAAGGAAGCTCGCGCGGTTGCTCCTTTGATAAATGCGATGAGGGACGAAGCGCCCGATGTGCGATCGGCGGTCGCCGCGGCATTGGGTGATCTTCGAGATAAGCGAGCGCTCGATCCGCTGGTTCGTGCTCTAAAGGACGAGTACCGAACGGTGCGATTGGCTGCGGCTCTGGCCCTCGCGGATATTGGGGACAAGCAGGCGGTGCCGGCGCTTACGGATGCCGTTTCCCAGGAAAAGGACGAGGAGGCTCGAGCACAGATGAAGGAAGCGCTGCAGAGATTGATGGCCGCTCCGGATTAATTGGAAGGTGGGCTGGCAGAGGCCGGACGAAGGAAAGTCATCCGGCCTGGGCGATTTACTCTTCGTGGGTGGTGTTGCGCTTGCGGAGGCTCTTTCGGGCTCTGCGTCTTGCAACCTGCGATTTCAGACGCCGCCGCTCACCGGGCTTCAAATAGAATGCGTGCTTTTTCGTATCCGTAATGATTCCCTCGCGAGCTACCTGCCGTTTGAAACGACGTATTGCGCTTTCGATACTTTCGTTATCGTGAACCTTTACCTGTGCCACTCAAGACCTCCGATTGCGTTTATGGAAACTGATAGCTTACACAACCGATGGTTTTAGTGTCAATCGGAAGATTTTCCATTAGTTTCATCTCAATGCGATACGCGGGTCTCGGGCCCGCGGGACCTCATACCAGATCGCATCGCATCGAGCCAAATCTTCCTCATCGAGATCGAGATCTACCGCCTTTAATGAATCTCTGAGCTGTGCCGGACTCGTGGCGCCCACGATCGCCGAAGTTACCGGCTCCCGATTGAGCACCCAGGCCAACGACGCGTGGGTAATCGATTTTCCTTTCGATTCGAAATAAGTGTGCAGTCGGTCGACCGCATCAAAACTCGCGTCGTTCCAGTAGCGGTCGGTATAGAGCTTCCCGGCTACGGCGAATCGCGTGTTGTCGGCTGGCGCGGTGCCGCGTCGGTGCTTGCCGGTCAGAAACCCACCCGCAAGCGGGTTGTAAACTATCATCCCGATGCCCTTGTCCCGACAGAGTGGAAACAGCTCGTGTTCGATCTCTCGAAACAGCAGATTGTAGCGCGGCTGAA
>Ga0075425_100005948_pt1 | contig 12727 bp, 10 predicted proteins | sample SoiMethybrSBSTD4_FD_75300 | JGI IMG/M metagenome (GOLD analysis project Ga0075425, IMG submission 75300) | Bulk soil microbial communities from a Populus tree surrounding site in Tennessee, USA - Soil MetaG P. TD hybrid SBSTD4 | ecosystem: Environmental > Terrestrial > Soil > Tree plantation...
CGCGAGACAGCACTCAAAATGGCCGTTCCCCGCATCCAGGTGAGCATCACGAACATCAGGCAGAGGGCGATGACTAGCGGCACCCATGCGCCCTCAAAGACCTTTATGACGTTGGCCGCAAAGAACACTTGTTCAATGAATAGCAACGGGGTGATTAGTGCAGCGGCTTGCCAGATCGGCCAATGCCATCGTCTCCAAAAGACGAAGAATGCCATCAATGAGGTCGTGATCATGGTCGCGGTCACCGCAACGCCGTAGGCGGCGGCCAGTGCGGTGGAGCTCTTGAAGATGGCGACCAGCAGTAATACCACGATCAGCAGCAGCCAGTTGACACGGGCCACATAAATCTGACCGGGCATTTCTCCGGAGGTATGGCGAATGGCGAAGCGAGGCAGCAACCCGAGCTGCACGGCCTGCCGCGTGATCGAATAGGCACCGGTGATGACGGCTTGGCTGGCGATGACCGTGGCCGCCGTCGTGAGCAAGACGAGCGGCCACAATGCCCAGCTGGGGTACATTAAGAAGAATGGATTCTCGATCGCGGCGGGGCGACCAAGCACAAGAGCGCCCTGTCCCAAGTAGTTGAGGGTGAGGGCAGGAAGCGCCACTGCAAACCAGGCAGCTTGGATTGGTTTCCGTCCGAAATGCCCGAGATCGGCATAAAGGGCTTCTGCGCCGGTGACGGCAAGGAACACCAGGCCCAGCACGGTGAGGCCAACAAAGCCGTTGTTGAGGAGGAACGTCACGCCATAGCCCGGATTGAAGGCGCGAAGGACGCTTGGCTCCTCAAGGATGCAGAGAACGCCAATGGTAGCGAGGGTGGCGAACCAGACTAGGATAATCGGGCCAAACAAGGACGCCACGCGGGCCGTGCCACGCCGTTGCATGGCAAAGAGCCCAATGAGAATGGCCAGTGAGAGCGGTACGACCGCCCTCTCGAAAGCGGGCGTGATCACCTTCAGTCCTTCGACCGCCGATATGACTGAGAGCGCTGGCGTGATAGCCGCATCGCCGTAAAGAAACGCCGCGCCGGAAATTCCGAGCAGAAGGATGACGTGTTTACTGCGTTGCGCCACCGATTGGGCGAGTGCCATTAGCGCAAACGTACCGCCTTCCCCGTTGAAATCGGCCCGCAACAGTACAAACACGTACTTGAGCGTCACGAGCAGGAACAGCGACCACAGGATCAATGAGAGGATACCTAATACGGTATCGGGCGTGACCACGGCCTCACCTGCGGCAGCAACCACCGCTTCACGAAAGGCATAGATCGGACTGGTGCCGATATCGCCGTAGACGACGCCGATCGCACCGAGCGTCAGCGGCAAAAATCGTCGCGGTGCCGTATCCTTGGGAGCGGCTGCAGCTAGTTGTGCCATCGGGAAGGCTGTCTTCTGCGGGCTCGCCGTGCAACCAGATCTGCCTAGGGCGTCACCGCGTCACGATTACTTAGACGCGATGATTACAGACTGGAGGATATAAATTCCATGTGGTTTCCAGCCGTCAGGTATATATGGACTATAAAGATGCGAGATGGGCGCGCCGGCCTGTTACCCGCCACCAGTCTGTCGCCCGACGCAAACCAACCCCCGATGCGGAATCGCTTTGAAACCGGTGGACGCAGAGGGGCAAGCCTACAGGCATTGGCAAGGTTCCCTCTTCGGGAAGGACGCCTGAGCGCGCTGTCCTGCGGGTACCGGACAACAGCATCGTGCCGATGACGAATGCGCCGGCCACCAGGTAGACCGACTACTCGTTGCGAGCTGCAGCCCGTGCGCCGGTCGAGCGCTCGACGTTCCCGCTAACAACAAGACAAGTTTGCTAAAGGACATGGCTGACCGCGCCGCGTCTGCCCTTCAACTGCCGGTAGAGATCTGCGAACGAAATCGAAAAGCGGGAGGAGCTCGGCTGTACGTGGATCGGCGGCGGCGTCTCCATTCCGCATGCCCGTGTCCGGGAGGTCAAGAAGCCGTTCGGAGTCATGGTTCCGTCTCAAGCAATCGATGGAATTCGATGCCATCGATCGAGCGCCGGCGCCTACGGTGTGATCCCATGCCCTCACGAGCCTGCCATCAAAGCGCTGCTTAGGTCCGCGAGTGTGTTCTGCTATAGCCTCCGTCTGATGCCCATGTAGGCGAGGGTTCCTCTTGCCGTTCGTCCTGAATTGGCTGGACCTGCACGAACATGCCGTACTTTCGACTGCGGAGTGACAAGCGGGCGTTCGCGGCCCTCATCTTTCTGATCGTCATGGCCGGTGTGCTGTGGTGGCGCTTCGGCCGAGGCCCCGAAGTGGCGGCTGTCGCGCCCACCCGCGGCACGGCGGTCGAGATCGTGTACGGCACTGGCGCGGTAGAGCCAGTGCGTTGGGCCAAAGTGGCAAGCCTCCTGCGCCAGCGCATTGTTGATCTGTGCTATTGCGAGGGCAAACCTGTTGCAAAAGGCGATGTTCTCGCTCGGCTCGACGACAAGGAGGCGCGCGCGCAGCTTAACGAATTGAGAGCGCGTGAGGACTTTGCCAAGCGCGAGTTTACGCGTGTGAACGAGCTAAGCGGCCGTGGTGTCGCCAGCGCGCAAGCATTCGAACGTATCTCTAGCGATTTGCGCCAGATTCAGGGACTAATTTCCGTGCAGATGGAGAAGCTTGACGCGTATACCATCACGGCCCCCATCGAAGGCGTGGTGCTGAGACGCGACGGCGAGATTGGTGAGATTGTTGAGCAAGGCCAGATTCTGTTTCGCGTCGGCGCCCCGACACCACTGCATGTTGTTGCCGAAGTCAACGAGGAAGACATTCCACGCGTCGCGGTCAACCAGACTGCGTTGCTGCGCACCGACGCTTTCCCAGGCCGACGGCTAGAGGGCAAGGTATACGAGATCACGCCCATGGGCGACGCGATTGCCAAAACCTATCGCATCCGCATTGCACTGCCCAACGACACACCATTGCACATCGGCATGAGCGTGGAAGCCAACATCGTGACGCGTGAAAAAGCCAACGCATTGCTTGTGCCGGCAGATGCAGTGGTTGGCTCGCGGCTCCTCGTCATAGAGGGCAATCGCGTGCGTACGCGGCAGATCGAAGTAGGAATTCGTGGCTCGCGTCACGTCGAGATCGTATCCGGTCTGCTGGAAGGTGAACGCGTTGTTACCCCGGCACTGGACGGTTTGCCCGACGGTCAGCGCGTGCGTGTTGTGGATCGCAATCCGGGCAGCCGATGAGCCTCGTTGTTGACATCGCGCTGACACACATCCGCGTGCGAGCGCGCCAGACGCTGGTCGCCGTTGCCGGGGTCGCAACCGGCGTCGGCTTCTCGATCGTCATGGCAGCGTTGATGGAGGGTTCACAAGTCGACTTCACACGACAGCTCATCGATGCCCTGCCGCACATCACAGTCACCGACGAACGCCGGCAGGCGCCGATGCAGCCGGCCGAGATCGCCTACGATGCCGCCGAGATCCACGGCCTGACACCCGAGGAACGCCGTCGTGGCATCAAAAATCCATTGGCCATTATGGCCTCGCTGGAGGCTTGGGTGCCAGGCGCTGTGGCGCCGGCAACTAAGACCCAGGCCCTCATCCGCTACGCCAGTCGCGACGTCGGTGTGACCGTCCAGGGCATTGACCCACACCGGGAGCCCAAGGTTTCGATGCTGGCTACCCAGATGCGCCAAGGCACGTTGGCTTCGCTGTACCGTGCTAACAACGCCATCATCCTCGGCACCCGTCTCGCGGAAAGGCTTGGTGCCCGCCTCGGCTCCAATATCACAGTACAAACGACCGACGGCGCCAATCTCAATGCCCAGGTGGTTGGCCTGTTCAGATCTGGCGTGCGTTCGGTCGACGAAAGCACGGCCTATGTGCTGATCAAGACTGCGCAGATCCTGGCGCATCAAACCGGCCTTGTGAACGAAATCCGTGTGCGCGTAACGGAACCGCTGGACGCGCAAACCGTTGCTCAGCGCATTGAACGTGAGAGCGGCTATAAGTCGGTATCCTGGCAGGAGGCGCACGAGGACCTGCTCAGCGCTTTCGTCGTGCGCAACATCATCATGTACACGGTGGTTGGTGCCATCCTCCTGGTGGCGAGCTTTGGGACTTACAATATCATTTCCACCATCACGCACGAGAAAACGCGCGACATTGCCATTTTAAAGTCGTTAGGACTGCGCGAGGCGGCCGTGCGCCGCATCTTCGTGCTAGAGGCGATAATGATCGGACTGATCGGCGCACTTGCCGGTTGGGTTTTGGGCTACGCCCTGACGGTGGCGTTGGGCACGATCGAGATCAAGAACCCAATGATCGACGTGACCCGGCTGCCGCTCATCTACTCCGTCCGGCACTACGCCATGGCAGCCGCTGCCGCCCTCCTCTCCTCGCTGGTGGCGGGTTACTTCCCTGCGCGTAAGGCCTCGCGCCTGTTCCCCGTTGATATCATCCGAGGTGCCGCATGAGCGCCGTGCCTGACACTGAGATCGAAGGTGGGGTGGCCAGCGGTGCGCCGCTGATCGCCGCTATCGGCGTCACGCGCATCCTGCCTGGGGTCGTGCCGACCACACTTGTGCACGATGTTGATCTCACAATCGGCAGGAAGGAGTGTATTGCCATCACTGGCCCGTCGGGCTCGGGCAAGTCATCGCTGCTTTACCTCTTGGGCCTGCTTGATCTGCCAACCGTCGGCGAGGTGCGTATTCGCGGCCGCGCCACAGCACATATGGAGGAAGCCGAGCGGGCTCATGCCCGCTTGTCCACGCTCGGGTTCGTGTTTCAATTCCATTTCCTGTTGCCGGAGTTTTCGGCGCTGGAGAACGTCATGCTGCCCATGAAGGCGCTAGGCGGGCTCTCACGCGAGGTGATGCGGGAGCGGGCGATGTCATTGCTCGCCTCGCTCGGACTTTCCGAGCATACGACGAAGCGGCCCGACCAGCTCTCCGGCGGGCAGCGCCAGCGTGTGGCAGTCGCGCGCGCTCTCGCCAACGATCCTCCCGTTATCCTCGCCGACGAGCCAACGGGCTCGCTCGACTCGGCTTCGAGCGAGCAAGTGTTCCAGATCCTCCGCGACCTTGTGGACCAGCGCGGCAAGACGGTGGTAGCCGTCACCCACGATGTCGACATCGCGCGACGCATGGACCGTCACATCCTGCTGCAGGACGGAGGCATTATGTCCGACAGTGGCAAAGGTCGATAGCTGGTGGAACCGATGAGGCAGGGGGATCGGCTAGCCCCCAAAATGGCACTCGGAGAGTACATGAACGCAGCCGCTGAACGTCAGTGATGCACCGCGCATCATTTGCACATCGCGTCCGCGCGAGACCAGTGCGGGGATATCAGAGACAGGCCTCAAACACAGCAGCCAAGCGTCCGCACACTACTTGGGGCACCGCCACGCCAAGCTCACGGCGCACCACACTTGCGTTAAGAGCGCCGGATTGAGAGGCTCGGGCGATAGCCCCGAAGCCGCTCGATCGAAAGAACTGAAAGCCGCGGACTTCGAAAACCGCCCCGAGCCGGCACAGAAGCCTACAGACGCGCGTACGCGGGCCAATTCGTCATACCGATATTTATAGTGTCTGGAAAATTCGCTGGCCACATAGCCACATCGGAAACCGGTCACCAGACCTGCCGCAAGCGCTCTTGGCATCGATTGTCCGGCGCCATGGAAAAGGATTCCCGCATTGCCTCAGCGTGAATTGTGCCCCGGGGAACGGGAGATGTCGACTAGCATTGCTCTCGCAGATGCCGCTTTGTTGACGTATCGGCCGCCGACACTGGGGCGGGACAAGCTGAACCAAGTCTTCGACGGATGCCAAGGCGCAAGGCACTAAACTTGGCTTCTCGATCGCCCGCACGATCATCGAAACGTTTGGCGGACGGATTGGACGGAAATTGTTCCCGAGCCGTGGCCGTTTTTCGATTTCACGTTGCCACTGCTAAAAGCTGCGCAAAAATATTGATAGCGGCCCATCAATGTGCGCCATTGCGGAGCACGATTGTCACAATCCTCAGTTGCGATTAGTTTCACTTCCCAGTGGGGAACAGGAAGATGACATTGAACCGTGCGCCCAGGTCGTGCGCCCCCGTGTCGGGGTTGTCGGCCCAATAGCGGAGGCCGGCTTGGAATTGGACGGGCTGAGTGCCAAATTTGACGAGTTTGGCAATCTCGAAATTGATCGGCACTGACCACCGATGGTTGACCCAGTCAAACGTTGATTCCGTGTCTACCGTGAAGGTCCAGGCGTCTTTGGTCGCGTAGGAAACGAACGGTTGCACAAACGTTTGATTGACATCCGGGCGGTTGCTGTCGCCAGCGTAGGACCAGTTTTGGTTCGCCAGCACTCCCACCGTCCAACCCCTGTTCTGGATAAGAGCAACCCCAGTTGGGCCGGCACCCATTTTTGCGAACTCAGCAGCGGGTCGCCATCACCAGGTATGAACAGCGCCGGCCCAACGCCCCAGATGATCCCGCCTGGGCCGGGAGCTTTGGGTGAGAAAAAGAAGCTTTGCGTGATGTCGCCCACACCCGTTTGCGTGCCGGACCCGGGCAAGACATTTCGCTGGCTGATCAGTGGCACGATCGTTCGCGAAATCAAATTCCAGTCTTTGTCGAGTGAAACGGGAATGACAGGCTGGAATTTCACATAGTACCTATCGCCGTCCCTCGCGGGTCCGATGTGCGTGTCCCAGTTGTTTTGAAAGGGTACGCTGATCAGCGAGGCGATCGGGTTGGCGAGCTGCTTGGCCAACCGATTGCCGCGATCAAAGCAAATTGGTACGGCCTATGCTGCGGCATTATGGGATTCCCTCCCGCGATCCTCGGCTACCGCCCCGTATTCATGATTCGTCGAGCCACGCCAATAGTTTCAGGCGAGGCTAAGGCGCATTCCGGCATGGTTACTCGCCAAGCGGACTTTGAGGGATCCCTTTAGGTACCGGGTGTCTGCCATTCGCACGACCTGGTCGTCGAAAAGTATTTGGGAGCGGCAGAGCCAGGCCATGCCGCTCCCGTCATTGGCCCTGGCTATATGTTCACACAGCTAGAATTCGGACATCACACGCGCACTTCTGGCGAGGAAACCTAAACCTGATTCAGGGATTCCCCCCATTGGTTTGGAACGAGCGCAAGTGCAAGAACTAACCAACACTCTGTGTCCAGTCATAGCAATCGGCGCACTACCCTAGCCGTTCGTGATAGTCGCTCCTCGATGGTCGACAAGCTTCTGTCCCGTATCGGTTTTTTGGCCCTCGTGGCGTCCACATTTCTGGCTGCCTTGTTTTGCTTGTTCAGCTTTAACGGGTCAGCGGCGGAGCCGCGGCGCGTGCTTTTGCTTCACGCCTTCGGTCACGCCTATTCTCCGTGGAGTGATATGGCGGGAAGCTTCCGCGCTGAGCTCATCAAGAAATCAGCGGAGCCAATCGATCTCTACGAGGTTTCGCTTGACACGGCCCGGGTTCAAAACGCGGATGATGAGGCGCCTTTTCTCGAATACATCCATGCGCTTCTGGCGGGGCGCAAGCTCGATTTAGTCGTACCCATTGGAGCGCCTGCGGCGCACTTTGCGCAACGCAACCGCGCGCTTCTATCTAGTGCTGCGCCAATGCTCATCGTTGGGGCCGACCGACGGCGAATCCCCGGCAACTCATTATCGGAGAATGACACGGCCGTCCTTCTGGACCTTGACCTACCAGCTTACCTTGCAAACATTTTGCAGCTTCTACCCGAGACGACAGATGTAGCCGTCGTTGTCGGCAATTCTCCGGTCGAGCGCTATTGGACATCGGAACTTCGACGCGATTTTCAGCCACTTGCCGATCGGGTGCACATCGAATGGTTCAACGATCTGACCTTTGACCAAATGCTTGAGCGTGCCGCGGCGATGCCTCCGAAATCCACGATTTTCTGGTTTCTGCTGTCAGAGGACGCGGCGGGGGTTCCCTACTCCCAGGACAGCGCACTCGAGGCAATGCGCAAAGTGGCATCTGTGCCCCTGTTCGGCATGGGCGACTACGAGATGGGCAGAGGCATTGTCGGCGGACCCTTGATGCAAATTCAAAAGTTAGGCAACCAAGCTGCTGAAGTAGCGCTGCGTATTTTGACAGGCGAAAAACTGTCCAATATCAACTCACCCTATGTTCTCTTCGGCGCGCCCATCTATGACTGGCGTGAACTGCGCCACTGGAACATCAGCGAAAGCAGGCTACCGCCTGGCAGCGTTGTGGCGTTTCGTGAGCCGGCCGTCTGGGAGCGGTATCGTTGGCAAATCGCCGGTGTAATTACCCTTCTGCTTCTTCAGGCTGCAGTGATTACTGGACTGTTCTTTGAACGCCGCCGACGCCATATTGCGGAATTGAAGCTGCGCGAGCGTCTCATGGAGGTGATCCATCTGAATCGTTCGGCAGTTGCTGGGGCTCTGTCAGCCTCCATGGCTCACGAGCTCAATCAGCCATTGGGAGCAATCCAAAGCTCCGCTGAGGCGGCCATGCTGTATATGAAGGCCGATCCACCAAACATGGCGCGGATCGAACAGATCCTAACCAACATTATGAGGGACGACGAGAGGGCCGCGAAAATAGTCTCGCATCTGCGAGGCCTATTGAAGAAGAAAGCCGAAACGGAACTTGAGCAATTCGACCTCAATGATGTCGTCCACGATACTTTGGAGATCGTTGGTCCTGAGGCGTTACGGAAGGGGATCGAGCTCAAGGCTTGCAGGGCGACAGGGGCCCTGCCCGTTCGTGGCGATCGCATTCAGTTGCAGCAGGTCATTATGAATTTGGTGATGAATGGAATTGACGCCATGCACGATTGCGGCCGCGCCCCCAAGCAGATGAGGATTGATACTGCACTGATCGCCGGATCTACAGTTGAGGTTTGCGTCGCCGACTCCGGTGTTGGCGTCCCTCCAGACCGCCTAAATCAGATTTTTGATGCATTTTACACGACCAAACACCACGGCACAGGGCTCGGACTGTCGATTGCCCGGACGATCGTCGAGACGTACGGCGGCAAAATATGGGCCGAAAATGGGGCCGAGGGCGGCGCCGTGTTTCGCTTTAGCTTGCCGGTCGCAGCTAACTGACTACTCGGGGTAAAGTTTTCAGAAAGGTGGCCATTCGGCTTCGGAAAAAACCCTCCAAAGCGGCAGTTCGGCCCAATTGGTCCAGCGGCAATATTAATCAATGCCTGGCGTCCGGCCACTCCCACTGTTTTGATCTTACCGACAACCTGTCCCAAGGGTCTAAGGTCTTGTTTCTGTAAGCATCGGGACTTGCGCGGATTTCGCGGTGGGCGGAAACGGCGCCAAATGATCAGCCAACGTCTCACTTGGAGTTAAGCGCGATGTCATTTGCACGATCGACCCTCCCTATCCTTGGTGCGGCCGCGATTGGGTTCACCCTTGGCGCCACAAGTCTTGCTGTTGCCAACTTCGGCTTGTCAGGCCCAGGCTCGCAGCTGGGCATGCCGCAATACATGAAAGCCGAGACCAAGGCTGTCGCCCAACTCGGCGATCACGAAGGTATCTACGTAGATAAATCCACCTTCAATCTGCACATGGGTAAGCCCAAAGGCGCCGCTCCAACCGCAGACGCTCTTGGCAAGGGTGCCCATGAAGTCTCCAACGGCGCCATCATCTACCGCTCCGGCGGCAAGCTTTACCTTGTCGACGGGATGCCGGACCACGAATAGAGGTCGGGATCCAGAAAGGCTCAGCTTCAAGCCAGTGGTGCTCGAGCCTTTTTCAGGGCTTCTCCGGAGCTGTGGAGAGCCTCGAGGCTGCGATCGGTGTGAGGAGACGCGACAACAAAGTAAGTGTCCCTGCAGCGCGTGCCTTTCGGGCATTACTCTCCGAGATGGCTTCGCGAGGAACGAATGCGCTTCGCTTACTCATCACTAGGGAAAGACGCAGCCGGGCCGATGTTCATCAAGTTGAAAATCGTCGGGTCCATGGGTTAACGAGGATGAGCAAGACCAGCAGAAGTGTTTTACGAGGCAAGGCGGGGCTAATTGGCCTTGTGGTGTTTGGTTGCCAACTCCCGACCACCTTGGCATCCGCTTCGCCCGCTGGCGATGAGTGCAGGAAACAAATTTGCAACTCGGCAGTATCATCTTGTCTGCGAGCTGACCTCGTACTCGTTCCAATGGCCCGGACCGAAGCGGAAAAACAAGCGTACTGCACCACGTTTTTCAACGGCTGCATGACGCGCGAGATAACTCCGGATCTGCCTTGGTACTCTCCTGAGATGGCTGCTCGCTTCTTGCAATGTCCCCCCTAAACCACTCGGCGGTCGCAAAAACCCGATCTCTCCGCGCTTGTCATTGTTGGGGAGCTTTGTTGCTTTGCCGCTCCAGCTCTCCCATCAGGCGGGCGACATTGGGATCGGCGGGAGCGATGCGCGCCAGCTTTTGCGCGTAGGCCAGCGCTGCAGGGATATCGGCGCTTTCGCGACTGAAGCTAATCAGTGCCAGCAAGGTGTCCCGGTCGTCCGCATGGCGGCTCAAATTATCTTTCAGAACGGTGATGGCTTCGCTCGCCTGCCCTGCCGAATGCAAAGCAACCGCATAAACATAGGCATATCTTGCCTGGTCGGGCACAAGATGCGCCGCCAGGCGTAGCTCGGGAATGGCCTCATCAAGCCGCTTAAGCCGCACAAGCGCCAGCCCCAACGCATGGCGTACTCCGGCATCTTGTGGGCTCGCAACGGTCGCGGCCCGCAGCACAACCTCGCCCTCTCCTTCGCGACCGAGCCGCCGATAAAGATCGGCCAGATTGATGGCGGCAGGCGTAAACTGTCGGCTGACGAGCAGTGCGGCCTTCAACTCCGCTTCCGCCTCCGCGAGTGCGCCGCGCTGTAGGTAAAAAGAGCCGAGCATGGAATGGGATTCTGGCCTGTCGGCGTTGAACTTCATTGCCGCCACGAACTCTTCCGCCGAACGCGCAAAGCGTTCGTTCTCGTTTGGCGGCAGGCGTGCCGTCTCCACACCCGCGAGCACATAGACGGCTCGCAAGCGCACACCCTTCACCGGATCGGCCAGCAACGCGGATGCGAGGGGCCAACGCTGCGGCATGGGTACGCCCTCCAGCATGTCGAGCGCGCCAATGCGCACCATTGGGTCAGGATCGGAAAGGCCTGATCGTAGCAAACTGATGTTGGAGGGAGTGACGCGTGAGGCAAGCTCGGTTAGCGCACTCGCGCGTGCAATGGCCGGCGTCCCCTTATCGCTCACGGCCTGGGCAAGCAGGGTTGCGGCGTCCGCCTTGCCGGTCCACGCCGCATGCAAAGCCGCAGCGTAGTTTTGGAAACCTTTCCGATTCGCGCCATGCCAACGCTCGATGTTGGTGGCTGCCCATTCCGCGGCTTTATCAGCATGGCAGCCGTTGCAAGCATTGGCCGTACCGAGCGGGATGGATAGGTCCGGGCGTGGAATGCGGAAGCTATGGTCGTGGCGCTGATCAACGACCATATAGGTGCGCATCGGCATGTGACAGGAGGCGCAGGCTGGTGCAGCTTCTTTGTGGCCGTTGTGGCTGTCGGCGCGATACTTATCCGAGGCATGACATTGCAAGCAGACACCGTCACCGGGTGAGCGAAGTTTGGCGCTATGCGGCTCGTGGCAATCGCTACAGGTAACCCCAGCGGCAAACATCTTGCTCTGCTTAAAGGAGCCGTAGTTGTAAACCTCGTCGAGCATCTGCCCGTCGGGTTGATAGAGGCCCCGGCTTATCGGCGAAACGGCATGTGTTTCCGACAACCATCGGCCCGGAAGCCAGCCCTCCGAAAACTGGCCGCGCCGCGCATGACACAAACCGCAGGTCTCCGTCTCTTTGCGTAGGGTAAAGGCCAGCTCGCTGCGCGTGGCGTTGCCACTCCTCTGATCAATCGGCCAGCTAACGTTCAGGCGCTCGTCAAAGCGAACCACAAGTCCCCTGCTCGGATCTTCGGTTTTGATGAGTGGCCACCAGCTCGTCCTGCTGTTGGCCCAGCTGATGTGCCGAGAGCCAGGGCCGTGGCAGGCCTCACAGCCGACGCTGATCTCGGCGAACGTTGTGGCGAAGCGATCGGCCGCAGGGTCATAGTTCTTGTGCACGCCGCTCGAATGGCATTCCGCGCACATGTTGTTCCAATTCTGGTTCAGCTTGGTCCAGTGCAGAAAGTCGTCGTGACGGATCTGCTCGTTGGGATAAAGGTGGAACCAGCGCTGCCCCCCTTTTTCCCTGGAACGGCTGTCCCAGGCGATAGATAGGGCCTGTATTCGGCCGTCTGGGAACTCGATCAGATATTGCTGCAGCGGGTCGATGCCAAAGGTGTACTTCACCTCGAAGATCGCGAGCTTGCCATCAGGTCCATCGGTTTCGACCAGAAACTTGTCATGATCGCGGAAAAAGCGGGACCGCACACCGAAGTAGTCAAAGGTCACGCCGGAGAAATCGCCGAGAACGGTTTTCTCGGTCGCGTGATCCATGGCATGCCTGTGCTGTGACCCTCGCCAAAGCTCGCCTTGCGTCTGGTGACAACCGGCGCAGGTCTCGCTGCCAACGAATGTAGCGCCCGCCACTTCACCGGAGATGGCGAGCGGTGATGCTTGCCGGGTATAACCTGTTAACGAATAAAAAACTCCTGCCGCCAGCACCAGGCCCGCAGCAAACAAAACGCCAAGCAAAACCGGTTTTCGCGAAGATCTCGAATTTCCCGGACCGCTGGCGTGCGCACGGTCTCGAGCGCGCAAAGGTGA
>Ga0075425_100005949_pt1 | contig 12727 bp, 16 predicted proteins | sample SoiMethybrSBSTD4_FD_75300 | JGI IMG/M metagenome (GOLD analysis project Ga0075425, IMG submission 75300) | Bulk soil microbial communities from a Populus tree surrounding site in Tennessee, USA - Soil MetaG P. TD hybrid SBSTD4 | ecosystem: Environmental > Terrestrial > Soil > Tree plantation...
TCCGGCGGCGAGCGCGCGCTCACCGCGACCGCGCTCCTGCTCGCGATCCTCCGCGTGAAGCCCGCGCCGTTCTGCGTGCTTGACGAGGTAGACGCTGCGCTGGACGAGCGCAACGTCGGTCGCTTCACGCAGGCGTTGCGCGAGCTCACCGACCGCACGCAGTTTGTCGTCATCACGCATAACCGCGGGACGATCGAGGCCGCCGACATGCTCTACGGCGTCTCGATGGACGATGGCGGCGTGTCGAAGGTGATCTCGCTGAAGCTCTCGGAGCTTGACGAGCAGCGCGAGCGCGCGGGCTGACGTGACCTGGCGCCGCATCGGCCTCGCGGCCGCCTGGATCGGCGCTGCGGGCTGGGGGATCCTCTATCTCGTCGCCTTCGCGCCGAGCTCGGTGGCGTTCACAGTCTTCGCCGTCGTCCACTTCGCGGCCGGGTACGCCTTCGCGAGCGCGCTCATGGCAAGACAGATGACGGTGATGCTCGCGATGACGGGGACGGTTCTCGCGGGCGCATTCACGATCGCGGCACTCAACGCCGGCACGGTCGAGTGGGCGTTCGCGCCGCTCGGTCCGATCGCCGCGGTCGCGCTCTCGGACACGACCAACCGGCGCAACGTCCTCTCATCGATCGTCGCGTTCGGGGTCGGGTTCGTCGCGCTCGCCTGGCTCGTGCCCTAACGTCGGGCCGTGGCGTTCCAGCAGGCGCTGACGAAGACGCGCGGAGGATTCCTCGCGCGTCTCTTCGGACGCAAAGAGCAAGAGCCGCTCACGCCCGAGTTCCTCGACGAGCTCGAGGAGGCGCTGCTTCGCGCCGATCTCTCGGTGTCGCTCGTCGATCCACTGATGGCGCAGCTTCGCGATCTCCTCGCCACCGGCGAGCTCAAGACCGTCCCCCAGGCCCTGGACGCGGTGCGGGATGTCCTCGTCGCCGAGCTGACGAAGCAGGACGCGTCCTTGCGCGCGGGCGAGAAGCGACCGCGCGTCATCCTCGTCGTCGGTGTGAACGGCAGCGGCAAGACGACGACAGCCGCGAAGCTGGCGAAGCGGCTGCGCGATGCGGGGGAGTCGCCGCTCCTCGCCGCGGCGGACACGTTCCGCGCGGCGGCGATCGAGCAGCTCGAGACGTGGGCAAAGCGCGTGGACGTTCCCATCGTCTCGGGACGTCCGGACGGCGATCCCGCGGCGGTCGTCTTCGACGCGATCAACGCCGCGACCGCTCGAGGCAACAGCACGGTGATCGCCGACACCGCGGGTCGACTGCACACCAAGGGGCATCTCATGGACGAGCTCGGGAAGATCGTGCGCGTCACCGGCCGCGCGCGCGAGGGCGCGCCGGACGAGGTGCTGCTCGTCCTCGACGGGACCGCGGGTCAGAACGCGATCCAGCAGGCGCGGCAGTTCACGAAGGACGCGAACGTCACAGGACTCGTCATTACGAAGCTCGATGGCACCGCAAAGGGCGGCGCGGTCTTCGCGATCGTCCACGAGCTCGGGCTTCCGGTGAAATATCTCGGCGTCGGCGAGAAGCCGGACGACCTCGTTCCGATGGACGCGCGCGCGTTCGTCGACGCTCTACTGCCGCGCGCCGCATAACCCCGACGGCGTACCTCTAGTCTGTCCGCATGGCCATCGTCCGTCTTCGTCCCGAGGAGCTGCGTCGCGCGATGGCGGCGGACGCGCTGTCCCTTCAGTTCCAGCCGCAGGTCCACGCGCCCACGGGGAAGCTCGTCGGTGCGGAAGCCTTCGTCCGTTGGCCACATCCGGCGCACGGGATGATCGGGCCGAGCGACATCATCCCGCTCGTCGAGCTCGGGCGATTCCACGTCGAGTTCGACCGCTGGGTCGTGACCGCTCTATGCGAACAGGTCCGCAAGTGGGACGCCGAAAGGTTCGACGTCCCGGTCGTCGCTGTGAACCTTTGGGTCCACACGCTGAACTCGGGAAAGGCCGTGGACATGCTGCGCGAGCGCATCCTCGCCGCCGGGGTCAGTCCCAAGGTCATCGAGATCGAGTTCCCCCGCGGCACGGTGGCGGAACCGACGCTGCTCGAGGCCTCGCGACGTCTGCGGGTCCTCGGCGTGCGCACCGCGTCGGAGGAGCTCGGCGATCGGGGGGTCGCGAAGGCGGCCCTCGACTTCGACACGTTGAAGATCGGCTATCCGACCGCGCGCGATCTCGCCGCCGGTGACGCGCTCGCGCGGGAACGAGTGGCCGCGATCGTCGACGCGGCTCGAGCGGCGAAGGCACGCGTCGTCGCCGACAGCGTCGAATCGCCGGAGCAGGAAACCGCGCTCACGACGCTCGGGTGCGACATCGTGCAGGGCTACCTCTACGGTCCCGAGGTCTCGGCCGCCGAGCTGCGAACGCTCGCCGCGCTCGGAGCGAAGCGCGTCGGCGTCTGACCCGGCGCGGCCTCACACGCCCTAACCTGACCTCATGTTCGAGCAGCTCTCCGACAAGCTGAACCTCACCTTCGAGCGCCTGCGCGGACGGCCGCGGGTCACCGAGGCCGACCTCGAAGAGGCATTGCGCGACGTCCGCGTCGCGCTCCTCGAAGCGGACGTGAACTTGAAGGTCGTCCGCCAGCTCATCGCGACGGTGCGCGAGCGCGCGCTCGGCGAGAAGGTGATCGAGTCCATCACCGGCGCGCAGCAGGTCGTGAAGATCGTCCACGACGCGCTCGTCGAGATGCTCGGCGGCGAAGCCGTGCCCATCGCGCGAGCGCCGACGCCGCCGACGGTCATCCTCCTCGTCGGGCTGCAGGGCTCGGGCAAGACGACAACGGCGGGGAAACTCGCGAACACACTGCGCAAGCAGGGCCGTCATCCGCTCCTCGTCGCCGCGGACGTGCACCGGCCGGCCGCGATCGATCAGCTGAAGGCGCTCGCGAAGCAGCTCGGCATCGAGGTCAGCGAAGTTAACGCGTCACGCGTCGCGACCGATGTGGCCGCGGCTATTGCTGCAGCGCCTGGTCAGGCGAAGGACACGGTCATCGTCGACACCGCCGGACGGCTGCACATCGACGACGAGATGATGAAAGAGGTCGAGGGCGTGGTCGCCGCGTCGCACCCGCACGAGGTACTCCTCGTCGTCGACGCGATGACCGGTCAGGACGCGGTCGATGCGGCGAGCGCCTTTGCGGCGCGCCTGCCGATCAGCGGACTCGTCCTCACGAAGGTCGACAGCGACGCGCGCGGCGGCGCGAGCCTCTCGATCCGCGCGGCCACCGGCATACCCGTGAAGCTTCTCGGCGTGGGGGAGAAGCTCGACGCGCTCGAGGTCTTCCACCCCGACCGCCTCGCGCAGCGCATCCTCGGCATGGGCGACGTCCTCACGCTGGTCGAGCGCGCGCAGGAGGCCGTCGATCGCAAGACCGCCGAGGAGCAGACGAAGAAGCTCCTCGAGGCGCGGTTCACCTTCGAGGACTTCTACGCGACGCTGCAGCAGGTGAAGCGCATGGGCCCGATCGGCGACCTGCTGAAGATGATCCCGGGAATGAGCGCGGTCGCGAACCAGATGCCGACAGGGCCCGAGGCCGAGGCGCAGATGAAGCGCATCGAGGCGATGATCTCGTCGATGACGCGCCCGGAGCGAGTGGACCCGACGATCATCAATGGCTCGCGACGGCGTCGCATCGCGGCGGGGTCGGGCACGACCGTGAGCGAGGTGAACCAGCTCATCAAGCAGTTCGCCGAGATGCGGAAGCTCATGAAGCAGATGGGCGGGCTCGCGAAGAGCGGTCGCCTGCCGCGCATCCCCGGCATGCCCACGCTCCGGTAGTCCGGTACACTTATTCGCCGAACGCGCGTTCCGCTCACGTTTGGAGGATCACCGAAGAGTTGGCTGTTCACATCCGCCTGCGCCGCGTCGGCAAGACGAAGGCCCCGACGTACCGCGTCGTCGTCGCCGATTCGCGCGCGCCGCGCAACGGTAGGTTCATCGAGTCCATCGGCCACTACAACCCGCGTACCGAGCCCATCGACCTCGTCGTGAACGCGGACCGCGCGCGCCACTGGATCAAGAACGGCGCGCGTCCGACCGCGACCGCGCGGATGCTGCTCGTCCGCAGCGGCATCCCCGAGGCCGAGGTCCCGCGGGCGGCCCGCTGAGCGAGGCATGACCGAGGCATCGGGCACCCCGAGCAAGAAGGAATTCGTCGAGTTCGTCGCGAAGCAGCTCGTCGAGACGCCCGACGCCGTCGTCGTCACCGAGGAGCAGGACGGCGATTTCAACAAGCTGCACCTGCAGGTCGCCGAAGCTGATGTCGGCAAGGTCATCGGCCGTGGTGGCCGCCTCGCGAAGGCCGTGCGCGCGCTCGTGAAGGTGATGGCGACGCGCGATGGATCAAAGGTCAACCTCGAGATCGACTGACGTCGATACCGCCCCAGGCGGTAGTAGGGACGACGAGGCACTCGTCGTCGGCGAGATCCGCGGCCCCCACGGTATGCGCGGCGAGGTGCGCGTCGATCCCCGGACGGACATACCGGATCGCTTCGCGCCTGGCACAGTGCTGATCTGTGACGACGTGGGGCCGCTGACGGTCGAGCGGATCCGCGGCGAGAAGGTCCAGCCGATCGTGCGTTTCGTGGGCGTCAACACGCGCGCGGCTGCCCTGCGTCTCAAGGACCGGCTGCTGCGTGTGGCGCGCGAGCGTTCACGCGATGCGCTCGCGCCAGGCTCATACCTGTGGGCCGACCTGGTCGGCGCCACCGTGGAAGATCCGGATGGCGACCGCCTCGGAACGGTACGCGATCTGTTGCGAGTCGGCGGCGCCGATGTCCTCGTCGTCGCGAAGGACGACGGACGCGAGCTATTGCTCCCGATGGTCGAGAGCGTGGTGCGCTCCATCGACGTCGCGACGCACCGGATCGTGGCGATCCCGCAGGAGGAGCTCACGTGAGCGCGAAGCCGACGCGCATCGACGTGCTCACGCTCTTCCCGAAAATGTTCGAGAGCCCATTCGCCGAGAGCATCGTGGCGCGGGCGCGACAGGCCGGTCGGCTCGAGCTCGCCGTTCACGACATCCGCGCCTGGACCACGGACCGTCACCACGTCGTCGACGATTCGCCGTACGGCGGGGGCGCGGGCATGGTGCTCAAGCCCGAGCCCGTCTCGCGCGCGATCCGTGCCGTGCGCGGCGCGGACGCTCACGTCGTTCTGCTGTCGGCACAGGGCACGCGCTTCGATCAGGCCGCAGCCCGCCGCCTCGCTGCGATGCCCCATCTCGTCCTCGTGTGCGGCCACTACGAAGGGGTCGACGAGCGTGTCATCGAATCGGACGTGAGCGAGGAGATATCGATCGGCGACTACGTGCTCACCGGCGGCGAGCTCGGTGCGATGGTCGTCATCGATGCAGTCGCGCGGCTCGTGCCCGGTGTGATCGAGGCCGAGTCGCTCGAGACCGAGTCTCATACCGAGGGGCTCCTCGAGGGTCCGCAGTACACGCGGCCGCCTGAGTTCGAAGGCAAGAAGGTGCCGGCCGTGCTCACGTCGGGCGATCACGCGGCCGTCGCGAAGTGGCGCCGCGCGGAAGCGATCAAGCGGACGGCGGAGCGGCGGCCCGATCTTCTTGAGGAGGCGAAGCTCACTCCAGCGGAGCGCGCGCGGCTGCCGCGAGCGAGGACAAAGCGCGAGGTGCGCGACGCCGATCTCGTCGAGGCGTATCGATCTGGCGTCGGCTCGTACCGCATCGCGGCGCGGTTCGGCGTCTCGCCCGCAACGGTGCGCGCGCGACTGCGCGCGGCGGGGGTGCGGCTGCGCGCGGCGCGAAGCAGCACCCGTGGACCGAGCCCGTCCGAGGTCGTGCGGATGCGCGCGACCGGCCTGACGGTGCGCCAGCTCGCGTCGCACTTCGGTGTGTCGCACGTGACGATCCTCGACCGGCTGAAGAAGTCGAAGCGGTAATTCTGGTAGACTCGGACTCCTTCGTGAGCGCTATCACCATGCCGATGAACGACGTCTTGAAGACGCTTGCCTCCGAGCAGCAGAAGGCCGAGGTCCCAGAGATCCGGCCGGGTGACACCGTTGCTGTCTCGGTGCGAGTCGTCGAGGGGAACCGCGAGCGCCTTCAGAAGTTCGAGGGCACGGTCCTGCGCGTGCGCAACGGCGGCCTCGATCGGCAGATCACTGTGCGCCGAATCGCGTCGGGCGTCGGCGTCGAGCGCACGTTCCTCGTCCACTCGCCACGCGTCGAGAAGATCGAAGTCACGCGGCACGGACACGCCCGCCGTGCGGCGCTTTACTTCCTCCGCGAGCGCGTCGGCAAAGCCGCAACGTTGCGGGAGAAGCGCCGCTAGCCAAAACCGCAGGCCTCGACGAACCTGGGCCTGGTAAGTGACTACAAGCGCGGTCTACTACCGGGACGAGCGGGGACGCGAGCCCGTAAACGAGTTCATTGACGCACTTCCAGCAAAGGCTGCCGTTCGTGTCGACGACGCCGCCGATCTGCTGAACGGTTTGCCGAACGACGCTCCGCCCTTGGCCTTTCCGCACTCGTCGCAAATAGAGGGCCCGTTGCGCGAACTCCGCTGCCACTACGGCAAGCGCCTTTTTCGCATTCTCTATCAGCGCTCCGGAAACCTGTTCGTCCTACTCCACGCGATCGAGAAGAGCAGTGCGGCCGTGCCGGACCGTGACGTAGCTATCGCACAGCAGCGGATGAGGGATTTTCGGACGCGGATGAACGCGAGGCCGCGGATACCGCCTCGAGCCGTGGGGCGCGATGCCCCTGACGAACGGCGCGCGGAGATCGAAGGCTGAGGTTGACACGGACTTATCAGTTCTGATAAGGTCACGTCGTGAACAGTCCCATCGGAAGTACCGCTACCCAGGGGGCAGCCAGGCGCGCCGCGCGGAGCCGTGGCTACCGAAACGAACGCGAGCGCACTCGTCCGTGGGCACGCATCGCGAAGCTCGTGATTCACAGGCGCACGGTGCTCGGCATCACCCAGCAGGAGCTAGCCGACCGCGCGGGCACAAGTCACAGCGCGATCTCGCGGCTCGAGGGCGGGCGCCAGGCGACACACTTGGAAACGCTGCACCGCGTCTTCGCAGCGCTCGAGGCTGATCTGTTGCTTGGCTATGAAGCACACGCGAGTGCATCTAGGGGCCAAGCCAGGAGAGAGCCGCGGCGGGAGCTCGTCGCAGTCTGATCCGCCTCGATAATCCCTGAGGTGCCGACACTTCGTTTCGAGAAGGAGCTCTGGTCGCGCGGCCTGCTGCGCGTCGTCGGCGTCGACGAGGTCGGCATGGCCGCGCTCGCTGGTCCGGTCGTCGCCGCGGCGTGTCTCGTCACACCGGACACGAAGCTCATCCGCGCCGTGAAGGATTCGAAGATGCTCACGAAGATCCAACGCGAGGAATTGGCGGCGCTCATCCGCACGCGCGTCGTGCGCGTCGGCATCGGCGCCGCGAGTGTGAACGAGATCCACCGGCTGAACATCTACCACGCGAGCCACGTCGCGATGACGCGTGCACTTCGGCAGATCGGCGAGTACGACTGGGTGCTCGTTGACGGGCGCCGCATCCTCGATCCCGCGTTCGCCCCGGGCAAGCACACCGAGATCGTGAAGGGCGACACGAAGAGCTTCGCGATCGCCGCGGCCTCGATCGTCGCGAAGGTGACGCGCGATCGCCTGATGGAGCGTCTGTCGTCAAAATTCCCGGGCTACGGGTGGGAGCACAACGCGGGCTACCCGACGATCGACCATCGCAAGGCGCTGCGCGAGCGCGGCTTCACGAAGATGCATCGCCACGACTTCGGAACGGTGAGGCTCCTACGCGCCGTCGAGAACCAGCTCGCCCTAGCGCTCGCCGAGTCGAATGCGTGACTAACACCGTGACCCGCGTGCGTGACTTCGCAAGCGCCGACTACGAGGCTTGGGTCGCGGGCGGCAACCGCTGCTACCCGGACTACCCGTGGACGGTGAAGGATCCAAACGCGGTGCGCACGGCGTACGAGCTGGTGGACGTCTTGCGCCGCGATGTGCCGGCGATCGATCCGGCGACCGACGAGACGTTTCGCGTTCTTCGTGGCGATCGACCGCGACGGCCAGTGGGTGGGCATGTCGAATCTCGAGCGCCAGCTCGAGGATCCGACATTCGCCTGGCAGGGCCTCACCGGCGTGCGCCGCGAGGCGCGTGGACGCGGGATTGCGATCGCATTGAAGCTGCGGACCGTGTCGTACGCCCAACGCATGGGCGTGGATCACATCAAGACCTGGAACGACCAGAAGAACCGCCCGATGCTCGCCATCAACGAGGCCTTGGGCTTCGAGAAACAGCCCGCCTGGATCGCATTCGAGCTCAAACTGCGACCGTAAGCACCCCTTCTGGGTGGCACCAAAAAGGCACGCCTCCTGCATTAATAGGTGCATGGACGTACGCGTCGTCCGCTGTGACGGGTACAACCTGCGGGTCACGACCTGGGGCAGAGGGTCACCGCACACCGTCCTGCTCCCCGGGCTCTCCGCCGACGGACGTTCGCTGGCGCCGCAGATCCGCGCGATCCGCCGGCTGCCCGGCTCGACCCACGTCATCGATCTCCCCGGCTTCGCGCTTCGACCTGCGCTCATGCGCAAGGACGCGACGTTTGCGAATCTCGCCCGCTACGTGGCTGCCACGGTCGAGAAGCTCGGTATCCGTGAGGCCGTATTCGTCGGGCACTCGCTGGGCGGTGGTGTGGCGCTGCATCTCGCGCTCGAGCGGCCAGATATGGTCGACGCGCTCGTGCTCCTCGCGCCGGCCGCGCTCGGCCGATCGCTGCACTGGATCTACAAGCTCTATTGCATCCCGCTGGTGGGACGCGCTCTCCTGCGCCCGCAGCCGCGCGTGTCGCTGCCATTCCTGCGCCGCTTTCTCGTCGGCAGCGCCCGTCGCGGCGACACGCACTTCCTCAACATGCTCGTGCGTCACGGCTCCGAATCGCGCGATCGCGCGGTATCGGCGCGCGCGATCGTCTGGGCGAATCAGCCGTCGTGGCTGCGCCGCATGATCCTCTTCGTCGTTCCCGGAGGCGAGCAGCTCGGCTTCGCCGTTGGCGATCGTCTTTCGCAGCTCGGCGACACTCCGACGCTCGTGCTGTGGGGCAGCGAGGATCGGGTCATCTGCGCGGCGGACGCGGATCGCTTGCGCGATCAGCCGAGTGCCGAGGTGCATATCGCGCGCGGCACCGGACACATGCTTCCGCTCGAAGCCGCCGCGTGGACGAACGCGCACATCACGCGTTTTCTCGGGTCGCTGCGCCAGTCGCTCCCACGCGCCGCCTAGTGAATTTGCACTAGCGTCACGCCGTTTCGCCTGCTTCGTTGCTCCCCACGGTGAGAGGCGTCGTCGCGGCCCTCGTCGTCGTCGCTTCCCTCGCGCTCGCGTCGGGCCGCGCAGCCGCGACGGAGCTTCAGGGATTCCATAGCCAGTACGCCGGACAGGATCCGTGGCCGGTCATCTCCGCCGGTACGACGACGAGCTACACCGTGCGCTTCAAAAACATTGGCACGGAAACATGGGTGCGTGGCGCCGCCGCACGTCAGGTGAACCTCGGCGTCGTGAACGATTCGTTCGCGTACACGGAGCTGGCATCCGGATGGCTCAGCGGCAATCGCGTCGCGACGACGGTCGAGCCGATGGTCCCGCCGGGCGCGATCGGTACCTTCGCGTTCACGCTGCGCGCGCCGGTCAACCTCGGGACGTACGACCTTCCGCTGCGGCCGGTCGTCGACGGCGTCACGTGGCTCGAGCACCAGGGTGTTTTCGTGCGGCTGGTCTCCGATCAGGGCTGGCATGGAAAGTGGGTGAGCCAGTCAGCGAACCCGACGCTCGCGCCCGGCGCGACGAGCAGCGACCTCACCGTGACGATCCAGAACACCGGTACGAAGACGTGGACGAAGGGCGTGCTCGGTCAGGAGGCGCGCCTCGGCATCAAGAACGACGACCGCACCTGGGCGTCGCTCGCGGTGAGCTGGCTCAGCCCCGACCGCGTCGCGGCACAGGCAGAAGCGACGGTCGCGCGAGGGCAGAACGCGACGTTCACGTTCAAAGTGCGCGCGCCGCAGACCCCGAGCATCTACGTGCTCGCGCTGCGGCCGGTCATCGACGGCGTGACGTGGCTCGAGGATGAGGGCGTCTTCGTGTCGGTGAACGTCTCAGGCGGTGCGCGCCCGGTGCTCGCGACCGCGATCGTGCAGCAGGGGCTGCGCAACACCTGGGACGTCGCGTTCGCGCCGGACGGACGAATGTTCGTCACCGAACGGGTCGGCAACCTGCTGGTCTACGCCGGCAGCGATCCCGGTTCTCCGCAGCTCGCGAACAACGCGATCGAAAGCATCCACGCGTCGGGCGAGTCGGGTCTCATGAGCATCGAGCTCGATCCCGCGTTCGCCACGAACTCGTTCCTCTACGCATGCGCATCACGCGACGACGAGGGGCAGTGGCGCAATCAGGTCCTGCGTTACCGTGTCGTCGGGAACGGGATCGCCTTCGACTCGTACGTCATCCGGCGCGGCATGATCGCGAACAGCAACCACGACGGCTGCCGCATCCGCTTTGGGCCGGATGGGAAGCTCTGGGTGACGATGGGCGACGCGGGCAACGGAACGCGTTCGCAGGACCCGAACTCACTCAACGGCAAGATCCTCCGCGTGAACAGCGACGGCACGATCCCCGCGGACAACCCGGTCATCCCCGGCGCGACGGGACGCTCCGCGATCTACGCGTGGGGCAACCGCAATCCCCAGGGACTCACCTTCGAGCCGGGCACCGGGCGAGTCTTCGAGGTCGAGCACGGCGACGACACGCACGACGAGATCAACATCATCGTGGCCGGCGGCAACTACGGGTATCCGCTCTACCGCGGACCCGTGAACCGGCCCGGCTTCATCGATCCGGCCTGGTCGTCTGGCAACGTCACGCTCGCGACCTCGGGTGGCGAGTTCCTCAAGGGGGCGCAGTGGGGCGCCTGGCAGGGCTCACTCGTCGTCGCGACGCTCAAGGAGCAGGACGTGCGTCGCTTCGAGCTCTTCGACGCCACCGCTCGCCAGGCGGACCTGCTTTTCAACAACGCCTGGGGGCGCCTGCGCACGCCGCGCCTCGGTCCCGACGGTGCGCTCTACCTCACGACGGACAACGGCATCTCCGGTGACATGGTCATTCGCGTCACCGCCACGCAGCCCTAGCGGGCCGCCGCAACCCGCTGCCGTTCTCCCTGTCGTGGATCGCCGCGTGCTCGGTCTCGCCGGGCAGCACGTCGCCGAGCACGAGCTCGTCCGACGGGGGTACGAGATCGTCGCGCGCAACGTGCGGACCCGCTACGGGGAGATCGACCTCATCTGCCGCAACAGGCGCGGCTTCCTGTTCGTCGAGGTGAAGACGCGCCGCGCCGGCTCGTTCGTGTCGGCCGTGGAGGCTGTCGACGGACGGAAAGCCGCGCGGCTCGAATCGCTCGCCCAGTCGTGGCTTGCGTCGTGTGGCCAGCGCGACGCCCGATGGCGCATCGTCGTCGCCGCGCTCACCGTGGGCACCGCCGGCACACGCGTCGAGCTGCTCGACCTCGAGCGCCGCTAACCGGGCGAGCGGCGCGCGAGGTGGCACGCCGCGACGAGCGTCGACGCCCAGCCGGCCAGTGGGATGACGAGTTGGTAGTGAGGCCGGGCCGGCGTAGCGCGTTGCGAGGAGCGGTGTGCCACCGAGAAGCGCCGCGCAACCAGTTAGCGACGTGAGAGCGTCACTTCGAGGCGCTCGATATGCACTCGCATGCCGACCGCGTTAGGCGCAATGCGTAGCGTCGCGCCGTGCGGCATGCGCACTTCTTGCCAGCCGTCGCCGCGAACGCGGATGAGCTGGTCCCAGACGGCGAGCGACGGCGACTGCGCGCAGCCCTGGAGCGGCCCAACGCCGGGCCGACATTCCGCGCTGCCGAAGACGAAGTCGATGGGCGGGTTCGCCGGGTCGTAGCCGACGACGTCGTGCATGCCGTAACCCGGTGCACGCTCATTCGCGTAGTCGACGAGGACGAGCAGGTCGTAGGCAGCGATGATCGTCGCGCGTTCGAGATCTGGCGTCGTCTGAAGGTATTCGAGCTTCTCGATCGTACCGCGATCTCTCCGAATGACGTCCGTCGCCGAAAGTGGCGTGTCGCTGAGGAGGAAGATGCTTGCGTTCGCGATCGCGACCGCGCCCACGAGCCATGGCAGCGACTGCGGCAGGCGGCTGCCACGTGCGAGCGCGATCGCCCCGCGCGCCGCGATGACACAGAGCGCGGGGAGCATGCTGAAGACGTAGCCGTATTCGCCGACGTGGATCGGTACGTAGATCACAAGCGGCGTGAGGCCCCAGGCGAGCAGGAAGATGACGCGCCTGCGATCGGCGAGCTCGATGTGCCGCGCGGAATCAGAAAGTGGTACCGCCACGAGCAGCGGAGCGAGGAAGTAGAGCGCGCGACCGAGGAAGCGCCCGAGGTCGTACGCATTGCCGACGATCGCGCGCAGGCCGTCGATCCCGAACACGCTGTAACGCTCGTCGACGAATTGCCCCTGGACTCGCAGGGCCTCGGCGAAAGCGGCAAGGCCGCCATCGGCGAACGCGCTCGCCAGATACCACGCCATCGTGAGGACGGCCACGGTCGCAGCCGCCGCGATCGTCCCAACGAAGCGCTTGCCCCACGCCGCGATGAGCCAGACTGGCGTGAGGAACACGGCGAGGTCGGTTCGAAAGCCGATCGCAACGCCCCACAGC
>Ga0075425_100005950_pt1 | contig 12726 bp, 21 predicted proteins | sample SoiMethybrSBSTD4_FD_75300 | JGI IMG/M metagenome (GOLD analysis project Ga0075425, IMG submission 75300) | Bulk soil microbial communities from a Populus tree surrounding site in Tennessee, USA - Soil MetaG P. TD hybrid SBSTD4 | ecosystem: Environmental > Terrestrial > Soil > Tree plantation...
TAGACCGCAAGACCGTCCGCGCCTGGCGCAATCGGGCGCGCGAGGCGGGACCGACTGGCCTCGTTCCGCGGTATCCCACACGACGCCGACGCCGGATTCCCGATGATGTGGTCGAGCTCATTGCTCACGCGCGGCGGGAGTTCGGCTGGGGAGCATGCCGCATCCGCATGTGGTTGCTGCGCGTCCACCAGGTTACGGTCGCCCCGGGCACGATCGCCCGGATCTGCCGCGACCTGGGCTTGCCCGGGCCACGCCGTCCGAAGCGGCGGCGCTCGCCGCGCCAGCTCAAGCTGTTCGAGAAGGCGAAGCCAGGGGAGTCGGTGCAGGTCGACGTTAAAGTGGTGAAGGTCGGGACCACCAGAGCCTACCAGTACACCGCCATCGATGACTGCACGCGGCTGCGCGTGTTGCGCCTGCACCGGCGGTTGCAGGTGCTCTCGAGCCTCGACTTCCTCAGTGAGATCATTCGGGTCTTCCCGTTTCCCATCCGCAAGCTGCAGACAGACCGTGGCGCCGAGTTCCCGTTCACCTTCCTCCTGGCCGTTGAGCGCCGGGGCATCCACCATCGGTATATCCAACCGCGTCGGCCGGACCAGAACGGCAAAGTCGAACGCAGTCACCGCATTGATGCCGAAGAGTTCTGGAGCCGCTCCACCTTCGACCGGTTCGAGCTCGCCGCGCGCGCGCTCCGTGACTGGGAGCGCGTGTACAACGAGGTGCGGTTTTCGATGGCGCTCAAAGGCCGAACGCCCGTCGAGAAGTTGGCAGCGGTCCTCGCCGCGGCGGCCTGACCTCGAATGCTCGTGAGCACGCCAAAAGCGATTAGCTGGTTCGACGGGGAGGGCCGTAGAGGCTCACAGCGGCGCTTTGAGAACTGGGGCCGCCATCTCCCTATTCCGCAAAACGAGGCTTTCCGACGTTCTCGAATGCCCACGGCAATGGCCGCGTTCCGCCCGAGCCTGCAGGGTCCCCTTCTTGACGATGTAGAACAAAATCATTGAAGAAGTGACGGCCCCGGGAGATTCCTAAACTGCATGTCGGGTGTTCGACTCACCCCGGGGCCGCCATCCAATCAACTACTTGGAGCGGCGCTCGTCTGCCTCGGTGGGAAGTGGGTGCAGGGAGGGGTGCATTCGGGTGCCGTCCAGCATCCTTGATTGCGTCGGCCAACGCCTCCACGTGGTGTGCGCGATCCGCGCCGTGTTCGTGGGTATAAGCCCGCGCCCGGTCTCAGATGCGCGACTTGCGGTTTGCGACGCGCGCGTTCAGCCGCGCGCCGTTCAGTTGGACGACGGCGCGCTGGCCACGAGACGTATCAGGCCGCAGGCCGAACACCGCCCGTAGTGACGGTGTACGCCGTGCCCCTCCAAATGCCGCATGGCCACGTCGATGTCTCTGCCCCCGTAGAGCTGCGAGGCAACGCAGCTCGCACAGAACGCTGCATCACGATGCTGCTCTAGGAACCTCAGAATCTCCCGGCGTGTCGTCCCGCGCGTCGCCCCACCGTTGGCCAGAGAGAACACCATGTCGATGGAGAGGCACGCCGCGCAGGGTCCCATGCTGTGAGTGACCTTGATCGTCTCAGCGATTGTCGCAAGCACGCGTTCGAGGCGCTCCTTCGGCATACCACTCTTGCGGGCGATACACTCGCCGCACATCGGCGCATCGGTGATCACGGCGATGATGAGACCGGCGTCGGCATCGGACGCTCCCGCAATGGCGCGGATGCGGGGATACGCCGACAATCCCACCTGCGAACTGCGCCAGACCGCTTCGCGTGACTCGTTGATAACCTCGCGGAGCTCGGCGCACAGAGCCGTGCTCCTCGCCACGAGGACGGATGTCAGCAGCGCCGGGCCGATTGGCAGGTGTGCGGCGGGTCGTTCAGCTACCCGGGATCGGGCTTGCCACTTCGGCTGCTCTGTCGGATACGACACAGCAGTTACCTCACCGTTGGCCGATGTTCATTCCCGTCGAGACGTTAATCGCTGACGTCGCCAGCGCGTCAATACAGCCTCGCCGCCCACCCTGTTGCACCACGGCAACCGCAATCGGGAGTCTGCGGCCCGCAGTGGCTCGTTGAGTTGTTACTCCGCCCCGGTCGCCGGGGAGTCGTCGCCGGCCGTGGTATCGGAATCCGTGGGGGTATTCTCCTCAAGAAAGCACGATTGGTGAATCCACAGGCCGAGGTATGTGACGGCCGCATCTCCCTCGTAAACTGGCGCGGAACATAGCCAACAGTCGTCTTTCACGTTGCCGGACGGCCGGTGAGAAGATGAGAACACACCGCCTTGCTACGCAAGCGAGGTGCCGTGTCCGGGGTTACGCTTGCGACCGCTCGAACTCCCAAGCAGCGAAGCAGCGAATGTGGACGTGGAACTTGTCGAGGCCGGGACGGTCGCCGTCACGCGCGAATTGAATCTCGAACTGCATCTCATCCTTCGTCACGGGTACGCCGCACACCGTCGGCGCCAACGCCTGGCCCTCCCCACGTGCGGGTCGGCGCGCGGGTGGGGAGCTTTCCAGCTCGGACGGCTGCTCGGGCCTTCTCACGAAGGATCGGTTCGTCTGGCATCTGAGTACCTCGCGCCACGGTGCGGAATGGCACCCGAAGGACGCGCACAATGCCAAATGCGAGCGAGCGGGACGCCAGGTGCGTCAACCAGGACGCCCAATGGAAGGCATTCGTAGCCGACCATCACGCGAGCCGCTCGTTCTATGCGTGCTCCCACGGACAGCGCCTGCCGTCAAACGGGCAACGTCGGGCTAGTCGCCGCCTATCAAGACCACGGGCCCCACCTGGCCACATACCCGGCACCGCTCCTTCGGCGCCCGGTGGACCACGACCGACTTGGCCGATCTGTTGGAGATAGGCGACGATGCTGATCACGCTCAGGCTATCGGGGAAGCCCTGAGTCCTTCAGGCCGCGGGGTGGAGTACCTCGTCAACGTCCACGCCGCACGCCGAGCAGCGGCCGGCGCGAATTAGCTTGATTGGGTGGGGGTGTTGTTCAGTGAGGCTCGGAGTTGATCGAGTTCAGCCTGGAGTTGAGCGATGCGCGTGAATTGAACTCGTAAGTCACGCCCGATCCGCCCCAACGCACGGCATGCGGTACAGCAACGCGCATACCACTGACCACACGTTCAGATGAGCGCGAACACGTCCGTTGTCCCCGAGCACGCCTCGCAGGCGGCGACGCTTTTCCTCACCGTCAGCACGGGGCCGAGGGTGGTGAAGATCTCCTCAATTCGTGCTGTCGGCACGCCCGTCCGGGCCACCACGCATGGCATTCAGAGTTGCGCCGACCACAGCGCCACCATGATGAGCCGAATGTCGCTCGCGCCGGGCTCACGGACGGCGGGGACTGGCCCGGCAGTGGCCGCGAGGTCATCGGGCGCGCCACCGCCAAGCACTCGGCGGCTTGAGTGGACGGCGCCGGCACAGACTTGCCGCGCCGACCAGCACAGATCACGGGACCGCTCGATGACATCGGCAACGTCGGCGTGGAGACTCGCAGTCCGTATGAGCAGCGAAGGGGTGAGGAGAACAGCAGGGGCCGAGACTCGACTGGCCATAGCGCCTCCTATCGAGGACGGCATTACAGCATGGAACTGACAAATGCGCTACTCAGGGGAAACCCTGAGTCCTGTTCAGGCAGTCGCCTGCCGGGCGCGCGTCTACCTCGGGTCGCCCCCTCAGAGTGAGGCCGCAGTCTGCTTGATGATGCGCCCGCCCGTCAATGAGCGTCGGGATGGTAGGCGTGACGTGACGCGGGCTGGTGTCAACGCAGGCCGCGACGCTCGCCATGCCTGACCGACACCACGTCTGCAAGCTCACCACACACGCGGCAGGTACCGGACTCCCGACAGACATTCACCACGTCGGCGATCACGTCGAGCGCCGCCTTGACCTGATCGACGGTGATGCTCTTCCTGAATGCGATGCAGTCGGGACACGTCGGCCGGTCGAGAATCATCAGAACGATAGAGGGCCCGGAGTCCGATACCGTGCGCGCGGACAGCGGTGTTCTGAGCCGATACGTCGTCTGCGATTGCTCGCACGTCCAGCACGACGTGACTTGCGCCTCAATGCGAGTGGATAGTGCCTGCAATTCCCGGCGCACGAGAGGCTCAGGTGTGCCCGCCAAGATAGCGAGACACGAGATGCAGAATGATCGTTCTCGGGGTAGAGCCGCGAAGAATTCCCGGAAATCAGCTTGACGCCGCGCTCGGCCGATCGGCCACCATTCCGCCGACCACCACCGCATACCTTTCAACGATGGTGCCAGTGTGCCGCGGGGCGGGTATAGCGGTTACTACGGTGCTGTCCTCGGCAGTCGCTGGTGCCTCCGAGCTGCGAGAGGCACCGCCTGCGTGGCCGGCCATCCGTTACGTAGCGACCGCGGTCCCGCCCGGGTCGCGTTCGAGCCCGTGGCGCAGTCGCGTGCGGCGGATGTGGTCAGGCCGACGCTGCCGCCGCAGGCAAGTCGCGCCGAATGCGCTCCTTACACCGCGGCTTCCCGCCCGTTCCGCTAAAGCGATGTTGCGGGGCGATAGCCTTGCCGCCATGGCAGTCGTCGTGATCGTGGAACGCACTTCGATGTGCGGAGGAGTACGCGGGCCAATCTGTGTGGTAGGGCCGGCACTTCGCCATCGGCGGGTGCCCGCGCGGGATGACTGGATGGTACGCCGGCAACGTCCTGTAAAGCGTGACGAACGTGTGAAGAACGGCCGAAGAGCACCGGCGTAATCCCAAGCTGCTTCGCCGGGTTAGGCCGGCCGGCGTTATTGGGCGACGCCGCGGAGCACTGGCGCTCGTAAGCGCCCGCCCGTCATCTCAAGTAGTACTGAAGCTCCACGGCGAGGGTGGGCTCAAGCCACGTGACGCCAGGGCGCCGGGGCAGGTCAGCGAAGGGTGATGTTGGCCGGGCCAGCGGCGACGCTGGCAGCTCGGCCAGCAGTGCGCTCAGTTGGACGATGGAGCGCTGGCCACGAGACGCACCTTCCCGCAGGCCGAGCAGATCGCGTGGCGCCGGGGTACCCCGTTGCCTTCCAACTGTCGCATCGCCAGGTCGATGCTCTTGCCAGGGAAGAGCTTCGCGGTAATGCAGTCCGCACAAAAGGCGCTGCCGGCGTGCTGCTGGAGGAAATTCACGATCGCGCGCCGCGTCCCATTGGGCCGGTCGGTGTCTACATCGGCTGCGGCACCATCAAGGCTATACGTCCGTTTCGTCGCGAGGCAAGCGGCGCAGGGCCGGGTCACCACGGCCAGCACAATCGTTGACGCGACGCTTGTTAGAACGGCGTCGAGCCGATCGATCGGGATTCCGCTCTTGCGAGAGATGCAGTCTTGGCAGAGCGCTACCCCCGAGATGATGGTCATGAGCAGCGCGCCATCGTCACCAGCCGCGCCACCGCGAAGCGCTCCACGATGAGGCGAGGTTGATCCGGCATGGAGTTGTCGTGCCCACCAGCAGAGGTCACGCGAGCGTTCGATGACATCCACTAGCTCGACGTGAAGTTTCACGGTCTGTACGAGCAACGACGGCGTCAGCAGAGCAGCAGGACCGAACACTCGACTGGCCATAGCGCTCTCCTATCGACGGAGCGAGGAGCCATCTGGCGACCTCCAGACTCCCGCACACGGTGGCGATAGTTGCGGGTGCCAGATGCCAGGGAGCCGGACGCCAGTTTGCGTCAACCGGAAGGCCCAGTGGAAGGCAACCTCAGTGTACCGCGCGGGTCACTAGCGAGTCCATGCAGGCAGCTCAGGCGCCACACTGTGCTCTCACTTGACGGGCGTCTACCTCGGGTCGCCCCCTCAGAGGGTGCGCGGGTCTGCTTGGTGTCCATCGGGGCACCACAGCACCGTGTGGTGCATAACCGTGCGGATCCCCCCGGCATCATTCAATCAACTCCTTGGAGCGGTGCTCGTCTGCCTCGGTGGGAAGCGGTTGCGCGGGGGTTGCGGCTCATCGTCAAGGTGCAGGTGTCCCTCGAGGTCCTCCGGCTCGACGTTTCGGGCGAGCCGCGGGAGGCGACGGAATACCTGGCCGACGACCATCGCACCGCCGCTCGGCTGCGTTCCGCGTCGCCGCGGAGCGGCGCTAGTCGGGAAACCCTTCGCACAATCTGACGCCAAGCCGTCTGCGGGCTCTGGTATTTTGTCGTAGAGGCATTCGCCGCCATGTGGGAGCCAGTGGACATCCGCTCGAACGACCTTGCCATCACCATCCGCGTCGCCATCAACCGCTCACGTGGTTGCATCGAACGACCACCTCTGTTGTCGCGCCGTGGGTATTGCGGCGGCATTGGGCCCGTGGATCCGATCTCCGGCGCGTCGGAGGACGACGCCCTTGGTGCCATCGAGGCATTGCTGTCGTCGGCGCCCTTCTGCATCCCATGCCTGGTCGCAAGGACGGGCTTGCGGGCATGGGATGTCGAGATAGCCATGCGGGCGCTCATTCGCACGTCGGACGTAGAGTTGGCGGGAGTCTGTGAGTCGTGCCGGACCAGGCCCGCATTCCGAGCGCGACACCGCGGAAGGATCGGGTCTTGAAGTCAGTCAGTGAGGGGCAGGTGCCACCAGAGTCTCAGGGCCCGAACGGGCTCGAGGATAGTGGCTAACACGACCTGGATTTGGTCGTCTTCCTACCCTTTCAGCTCTCTCTTGAGCTCGTTGAGAAAGCGCCAGTCGGTGCCCTGGGCGAGAATTTTCTGAGGGCTCGATTCGATCATCCCTGCCTCATGAAGGCGAAGCGCGTAGAACCGAGGCGTGATCCAGGTGATATCCCGACGGGGGTCAAGGCCGACCAGAGCCGCCATGGCCGACAGATATTACGTGCTGGGCGGACTCCATACCGAAGACCGCGACCGTCTTGCCTTTGAGGCCTTTGATCGACTGTACGCGGTCGCTGCCAAAGAGCTCGAAGCAGCCAACGTGAACGTCCGCCAGGATCACGATCGGATGACCTGCATCTAGAGACATGACGAGCGGCGCCGCAAAGTTCATCAGAGATCGAGTTGGCCTTCGGCCAGTTGCTTCGCACCCGGTACTCCACGCAGCGGGTGCGGACGAGCTGGTGGCTACTGCATCGACCTCGCAATTTCCTCAGCGGATGGCGATGGCACTTAAACGGCCGACGGGCGGACGACGTGCGGCTTGCGCCATGCCTTCCAGATCGCCGGATGCGGTGACGTGTCGCCGTCGCGACGCACCATGCCTATGGTCCCCTTGCCCCCTCGAATGCCCGACGGCGGATCGACGACTTCGAGGCGCGCGCGCCGTCGTCGAGCACTACGTCGCCCTTCCAGATCCTTATCGTGGTTGCGCGTCGGTCACTATTGCGCTTTGTACTCATAGACCAGGGCTCTGAGTGGCTTCAGCCGAAACGCGTTGCACGCATTGTGAATCTGCGGGCAGTTGGAGAAGGCGACCACCACGTCCGTCTCGGCCCTGAAGTCGATGTGATCGCCCGCCGAGCTCTTCGGCGCCTGGATCGACCAGCTGCCGTCGGGCCCGATCGGGCAGTTCATGAAAACGTTCATGTTGAACGGCACGTCCTTCCAGCCGATCCCCCAGGGCTTGAGCGCCTCGGCCAGGTTGTCCCGACAGTTCCGGCTGTCCTTGACGCCGTATCGTCTCTCGTTCGTGAACCGGCTGCAGGCGCCAGCCAGCATGTCGTGTACGCCACAGGTGTCGTCGATGATCGTCATCAATGGACTCGCTTCATCGGAGAAGAGCAGGTAACCGATTCGCGGGAAGACCTGCCGGTTCAGACTGATCGTGTTCATCACCGACAACTTCTCCTGGACGTTACCGAGCTTGAGGCACACGAGATCGGCCACCTGCTGCCCCTCGACGTCCACGATGCGCAGTACCTGGTTCTTCTTCATTTCCGTTGCGAAGTGCCCGGCCGGCGCGATCGTCTCCTCGCGCAGCACCTGCTTGACCATTTTGTCGGTGACGTCCATGTCTCCCCCTTGCTCGGGTTCTCTCAGTGGTCACTACCCCTGGGCTGCAGCTGCTGCGTCAGCCAGCACCTCTGCCAACTGCGAGACGCCCCGTCCTCGAGGACAACGTCGCCCATCCGCATGTGGAACGGAAAGACGGGCTGCTCTCCGGCCTGGGGCTCGGCGCTCGTCGTTTGCTCGCCAAGGATCGATTCTAACGTCCCCCGGACCCGTGTATCTGTACGCGCCGCTGGCTTGCTGAAGTAGCTAGGCGGGACGCGCGCAAACGGTCACCTCGTGCCATCGAACTTCGGCTCCAACGGCTCGGCGTGCGCCCCCGGAGTGCGTAGCCGCGAGGCGTTCCATCCTGAACTCAACGGCCAAGCAGTCTATCGACTGTCGCCGCGAGACGTTCACAGACCTCCAAAATCCTGTCGTGTGCGGCAACGGTTCGCGCACCGAGCGCGGCGCCTCGCTCACTCGAGGCGTTCAGCTCAGCCGATGGCCCGTGAATGTCGGTCATCAACGACTGGAAACTCACATCGACCGTTCGGACGGTCCGCACCGCGGCCACGAGGTCGCCCACGCCTCGGCGGACGACCAGCAGACTCGCGGGGTCCCCGCGCTTACCCGACAGTTCTTGCTCGAGCCCTGCGAGTGTTCGAACGGTCTTTCCTGTGTGCTTCTCCAACCTGGACACGAGCGGCTCGAGCCGATCGAGGCGACGGTTGATGGCGCGCGCTTCGCGCCGAGCCATGCGAAGGGCCTTGCGCACCGCCGACCGACTGCCGGCGGCCGCGGTCCATGCCGCCTCGATACGAGGGCGGTACTTCGCCGAGATATCCGCGATCTCCTGCTGAAGCGGATGCATCGGCGTGACATACCGCTCGAACAGGTCGCCGAGGGTGGAAACAGTGCTCCACACATCGAGGACTCCCGGCTCGGGGCTCCGTGGTGTCGACCGCAGAAACGACGGCACCAAACGTCGGCCGATGCCGGCAAGGATGTGTTTCCGCATCCTCAACATTGTCACACGCTGCGACATCGCCGCTCTGTGAGCGTCCTCGGTGGGAACTGGGAGCCGGGGGGCATCGGGCTGCCGTGCCGGTCGGCGCCCTTCACGAGCGGCGGGCGCCACACTCCATCTCGGAGCCGGCGTCATCGAGCGGCTTCCCGGGATCGGCAGCCTTCCTACCTGGCGATGCGCGTACACACCTCAGAGCTGGACGCCTGGCTTGCGGCGTACCATTCGAGGGGGTGACCGAGCCTCGTCAAAGCAATGCGAGAGCTGAGGATGCTCGCCGACGAGGGGTGAGGTTCGCTCGCGGACACCGAGGACCTCGCCGCGCGACAAGGTCTCAGCGGACGTGTCAACGCCGACGGCGCCGTCACGGCGAACCCGACAACCGGCAGGACAGGGGCGCCATCATCAAACGCGATGACGATTCGCAGCGTGATCGGCCCGGTGATCGCTGGGATTCCACCGGAGACGTCGAATGGAGGAGCCGTAAATTCCCAGAACCCGAAGGAGCCTCCGAACGCGCCCGGGCCGCCCAAGACGGACGTGTCGACGCCGTAGCCTCTGACCACGAAATGCCCCGAAACTTTATTGCCGACGAAGCTCGCCCCCGTGACGAGCGCGAGTGTGGTGTCAACACTGTAGCCGCCGACGGACCAGACGATCGGATGGTCAGAGGGCTGAACGAACAGAGACGCCGTGTTCATCGTCAGTGAAGCTCCGCTGGGCGCGAACGGCGCGAGCATCCCAGTCGCCTGCGATATCGTCATCGCCGAGAATGTCCCGAAGGGCTGCGCGGTCTGATTGTTGAAGTCAAACGCTGAATTCAGCGTGAACGTCCCCGTCAAAGCAATTTCGCCGAGCTGTACATAGGCGGCAGCGGCCGGACCGACGTAACACATTAGGATCAGCGTGGCCAGTAGGGACTTCAGCGGCGTCGCCACAGGTGCGCTCCTTTCCCGACGCGGCGAGCGTAGCACGGATGGACACGTCGCTCACGCATCGACCGGCGCTCCCGAACGTCGATGATCATCGTGAGCCGTCCCCGGGTCGTGGCCCGCGGATCGGACGCCGGCCGGCGCCGACGTTCTGGGACTCGTTGCTGGATGTCGAGTGAATGTTGCGCACCATGCAAATCACGGGCGCGCCCGCGATCCCAGACCTGGATACATCGTCAATGAAATCCGAGCACGCGTCGCAGGACACCGCTCGGCGCGGCTGACATCCGTGCTGGAGGACGTCGTCCGCCGCGAGCTGCAGGCCGTGATGGAGCTTGAACGGCGCCGGTGTGATGGGGATTGCCACACTGGCCGTGTGAGACGAAAATCGCCACGTCAGCCGTCGGCGGCTTTGACAGATTGAATGGGAACGAGCGACCGGTCGGCCGTAATCGCCCGTCGTGATTGACGTCTTCCTATTTGGTACGCCGCCTGCGTGGTGTCGCGCGCCGTGCGGCAAACGGGGTTGGCCAGCAACCGGGTCCGGATTCCGGCTGACATCTTGAGAGAGATGCAGAGAGAGGGCGTCCTGCTGCCCGGGGTGATGATCGTCGGCTCACTCGAAGAGTCGTTGACCGTTGACGGCACGGCCGCGATGGCAGCCTGGTGCGAGATGAAGGCTCAGTCTGCCCCGGTGAATGCTGCTTACCGAATCGTCGGCGGCGAGATCCGGAAAAGCCTCAACCGCAGCCGAATACTGACATGCAAGTACGGCCATCGGCATCCGCCCGATGAAGTGTGGGTCAACACCGAGCGTCCGAATAGGCCTCGTCCCTACCACTGCGTCGAATGCTCCGAGCGGAAAAAAGAGCGTCGCACCGACCAGTGGATGGCATTCAACAGTCCAGCCGTGACGGGCCGCCGTGCGTGCCGCGTCTGTTTCCCGTCAGACTGAGAGCGTACGGAGAGCACGTGGCGCGGCGGGCGCGCGATGATGCTGGCGAGCGCCGTCGGGAGAACCCGCTTAGGCGGCTTGGGCAGCGCCGCCGTCGGTAGCCGCTTCAGCGCCTGGGCGAGGCTGATCGGCGGTGCCTTCGGCCGCCGAGCGGTCGACCCGCTGGTGGAGGGACTGGACCTCGTCGAACGCGCGCTGGACGTCGGTGATGACGTGCCCGACGTCTTCCCACCGCTGCCAGATTTGGGCAAGAACTTCTTCAAACGTTGGCCTCTCCGCGCCCGAATCGCCGGACACGCCGGGAAAGTTGGCAAACGGCGCGCCAGCGCCGGCGGCCAGACCCGAGCGCACGAGCCTCCGAGTCCCGGGACTTCCCTGAGTGCGCCGGGCGCTTCGGCGGGGCTAGAATCGCTGGCCGAGAACCATGGGAACGACGAAGCCGATGACCTCGCGCCGATCGCCGCCCGCCGCGCCGGACGTGCGCGTCCGGATCGAGGACTGCATCGACAAGCGGCAGACGTCACGCCGCCTACTCGTTCGTGCCGGCGCCTCCGCGCCGAGCTTGCCGAGACGATCGAGACGGCGCGCGATCTGTGCTGGGCATGAGAGCCGGGCCGGCGGTCGTGGCCGATCAGCGGCGGGAACGACGATCCCGGGCTGGTGACCGCTGTTCTCGCGGGCGGCGCCGCACTGTGCGGCGAGTGCATCGCGAAGAAGACCGGCATCCCGGTGGATCACATCGAGCCCGTCATGGTCAGGGTCGGCAGAACGCTGCGACTGCAGGTGACCGGAGGCCGGTGTGACGCCTGCCTCGCGGTACGGACGGTGTACCGGATGACGTGAGCGGACCCCGTCTCGAAGGGCCGGTGGAAGGCTCGTGTATCCTACACTAGCGAGCGATGGACGATCCGCTGATCACGGTCCTGATCCCCACTCACGATCACGGGGACCTGATCGAGTTTCCCCTGCGGACCGTCCTCAACCAGACCCGCCAGGACTTCGAGATCCTGGTGATCGGCGACGGGATGATCGACGAGGGCCGGCGGTGCGTCGCCGCCTTCATGGCCAAGGACCCGCGCGTCCGGTTGTTCGATCTACCAAAAGCTCCGCGCAACGGTGAGGCCCACCGGCACGGGATCCTCGCGCGAGAGGCGCGCGGGCAGATCGTCTGCTATGTCTCGGACGACGACATGTTGATGCCCCGACATCTGGACGCGATGGTGACTGCGCTGCGTGACGCGGACTTCGTCTACCCCGTGCCCAACTTCATCACGATCCATCGCGAGTACGGCGTGCCCGAGGGCGATCTCGCCATCCCGGAGATCAAGCAGCGCCTGCTGGACGAGACGAACTTCAACTTCATCGCGCTCCACGGCGCCGCGCACACGATGGAGCTCTATCGCCGCTTGCCGTTCGGCTGGCGTACGACGCCGCCTGGGCGGCCCACGGATCTCTACATGTGGCAACAGATGCTGTCGGTGCCGGAGTGCCGGGTCGCGATGAGCCCGTACGCGACCACCCTGCATTTCCCCGATCCCGGCCGGCGCGGGTGGACGCGGCAGGCGCGGCGCGCGGAGCTGGGGGAATGGGAGGAGCGCGTGGTGAGTCGCCCAGACGGCGAGCGGCTGCTCTCCGGCATGGCCATCGCGCGCCTGATCTGGAGCCGGACGCACATGGGCATGCGCATCGGCGAGGTGGAGCGGTCGGGCGCATGACGTGTCAGGCCTGCGGTCGCGACAATGCGCCGGGCCAGAAGTTCTGCGGCGAGTGCGGCGCGCGGCTGGCCGGCGTGTGTGCCGGGTGCGGGGCGACGAACCCGCCCGGCCAGAAGTTCTGCGGCGAGTGTGGACGGCCGCTGGGCG
>Ga0075425_100005951_pt1 | contig 12725 bp, 13 predicted proteins | sample SoiMethybrSBSTD4_FD_75300 | JGI IMG/M metagenome (GOLD analysis project Ga0075425, IMG submission 75300) | Bulk soil microbial communities from a Populus tree surrounding site in Tennessee, USA - Soil MetaG P. TD hybrid SBSTD4 | ecosystem: Environmental > Terrestrial > Soil > Tree plantation...
ATTCTTTTCCGGCGACAGAGCCGGCGAAAACGGCCCGTTTTCGAAGCCCGGCCATCTCGGACGGCGCCACGAAAAAGAATCCCGACCTCATTTTCAGCGGGCGGTCGAGGCCGCGGCCGCCCGCACCCTGACGGCGACGTGGACGTTCGTCCAGCAGCACTGAAACCCGCCGCCGCCGTCGCCGGTGGAGTCGTTGGCCTGCAGCCGCAGAATGTACTCACCTGGCATCGAGAACGTCGCCGACGTCGATGCTCGGCCCTCCTTGTCGATTGCCGGCTTCGCTTCACCGAACGCCACCGCGCCGGGTCCGCGGAACACACTCCACGACACCGCGAGCCGCGGCGGCGCCGGCGGCGCATTGCCCGACGATCCGCGCGCTCGGCGGCTGGATGCCGGGTCGGGCACGTTGACCTTCGGCCCCTCGTCGGTGGCGACGACAGCCAGTTCGAGCGGCACGCCGACGGTCGCCGTGTAATTCGACGCGATGCCGCTCGGCGGCCCGGCGAACGTCGCCACGCTGGATTCGAAGCGGAGCACCGGCGGCGTGTTCTTGCTCGCCGGATCCTCGAACGGCGACACGATCCAGTCAGGGCGCGTGTGCATCGTAATCGTATTCGTTTGACCATTAGTCACGAGCGTCCAGGTGAGCTCCTTGCTGCCGAAATCCTTCGGCACCTTGATCGCGAACACACCCCACTGCCGTCCGGCCAGGAAATGCGTCGGCTGCCCCAGATCGGGGCCACCGGGCTCGATGCGGTTGTTGGGCCCGACCGGAATGTCGAGTTCTTGCTTCGTGTTCCGGTTGAAGTAGCCGACGAGAAAGCTCTGACTCCCGTCCCGGTTGTAGAGCCAGCCCTCGAAGGCGCCGGTGACGCTCGATCCGCGCTCGCGAATCGAGTGCGAGAGCGGCCACGGCGCCGGCATCGTTCCCTGTCCTTGCTGGGTAAGCACGGGCGAAGACAAGAACGCAAAGGCCACAAAGACCGCAAAGACGAATGCCTTTCGCATGGTTACTCCTCGCGTTCGGTGGCAGACGCTTTCAATGCGTCGCGCTTCGCCGCCTCCGCCTTGAATTCGGCATCGTCGTAATACGTGATGTTCAGCCACGCGTGGCCCATCTCGTCGACGGTGCGGTCGCCCCATCCGACCCACTGATTCGGATCCGGGTTCGCTCTGTTGTTCGACGTGTTGTCGTACCACGTGAGGAAGTGGAGGATCGTCCCCTTCGGCAGGAGCGGCGCCGCTTCGTCCTCGTAGATGTACATGTTGTGCCAGTTGAAGTTGAAGTCGCTGATCTGGCTCAGGATCTCGCGACGGCCGTCGGTGTAGATCGCCTCCATCGACATGCCCTTCCCGCGCAGGTGCAGATGCGCCTGGAAGTTCTCGATGCGAGCGTTCTGCTTCAGCACGACGAAGCTTTCGGTCGTCGTCACTTGATTCGGTGGAATGTCGAGCGCGCGGTTGCCGCCGGTGAACGTGTTGAAAAGCGCCAGCACCTCGCGGTGCTTCGGCTCCTGTCCTTTCGGATAGAACCAGATGCCGAGCTCCACGGTGTCGGTGATCTCCTCGCCGACCGAGTGGTAGTGAATGTCCCACGTGATCTTCGAGCCCGGCAGCATCAGGCGGCCTGAGTCGGGCTTCATCTCGTCGGCGTTCTTCCCGACGGCCCACTCCATGAACAGGCCGTCGCCCGCGACGTCGGGATCGTTGGTAAAGAGCGCCGGATCGAGGTCTTCCGGCTGCTGCAGACGCGCCAGCGCGTGATGCGTGACTTTACGGCCGCGTAAAGTCGAGGGCCTGATTTCGATCGCGCGCACCCAGCGGGGCTCGGTGAGGCCGGTCGGCACGGATGGCTTCCACCACGAATCCTGCGCGATCGCCGGCACGGTCCACGGCGTCGACTTGATGACGAGATCCGGCGGTCCGAGCTTCGCCTGCTCCGTCCATACGTTCGATGCGTCATTCCACGTCAGCGGCTTCGGCAGGTCTTTCGGATCGCCCTTCGGCGCACCGGCCGACGCCCATCGCAGAATCGTGTCGACCTCGGGATCGCTCAGCGATCGATCGTTCTTGAACCGCTGAATGCCGACGGTCTTGTCGATGTGCCACGGCGGCATCTGGCGTCCGCCGACGCGCGCGGCAATCGACTTCACCCACGGCCGCACTTCCTCGTAGGTGACGAGCGACATCGGCGCCATTTGATCGGCGCGATGACACGACTCGCATTTGGCCTGGAAGATGGGCGCTACGTCTTTGGTGAATGTCGGCGGCGAGGATTGCGTGGATGCGACGCGCGGCAGCAACAGCGTGACGGCAGCCAGGAGACAGACTTTCTCCAATCGCATGCGATTCCTCCTGACGAAAAACCGGCGGCCTGGAGTTGTTGGCGCGCGTGTACGCAACCGACGTGCCCGGACCCGAATGGGCCGAATGGCTCCGGAATCTGCGAATCCGCGCGCCGCGCGCGGTCGCACTGCCGGAGATCCGGCAGCCGGGGTCAGACGGCGGTCGCGCAGGCGGTCGAATCAGCGACGACGAAGTCCCGTTCGGGCTGGCGCACCGTGAGGACCGGGCACGGTGCGGACCGCACGACGCGTTCCGCTACGCTGCCCATCAGAACGTGCGCCGCGCCCTGGCGGCCGTGCGTGCCCATCACGATCAAGTCGATCCCGTACGCCTTCGCGTACTCGACGATCACGTCGTGCGGATCGTCGGACACCTCCACGACGGCGCGCCCGCGCAGGTCGGCGCAATCGGTGGCCGTCAGCTTGTCGTGCAGCAGCTTGTACGTCGCGGCCTTCACCGCCAGGGGATCGCCCGCCATGGGACGGAAGAACGTGTTGTCCATCACGTGGAGCAGGTGCAAATCGGCGCCAAAGGTGCGCGCCAGCGTGCGGCCGTAGGTCAATGCCGCCTCCGACGCGCGGCCGAAATCCGTCGGCACGAGGACGTGTTTGAGATTGATCATTCGGCCACCTCTTCCGCGACCTCGACCACGCCCTGTGGGGGCACGGGCTCGTCGAGGGTTGCCGCGACGGTCTTCCCGAGGCCGCAGCGATTGATGCGATCGCCGAGCGTCGATCGCTTGATCTGCAGGAGCTCGGCGGCGCGCGACTTGTTGCCGTTGCTGACTTTCAGCGCCCACGCAATCAGGCTCGATTCCAGCTCGCGCAGCCGATCGTCGAGCGCGATTGGCGCCATCCGCTGCGGCAGCGTCGCCGCGGGCATCGCCACGTCGGACTCCCCGCCTGCGCGGAACAGGATGTGCGCCGACATGCACCCGACGCGCACCGTCCCGCACGTGCACGTCTGCGCGATGCGCTCGCAGGCGTTCTCGAGCTCGCGCACGTTGCCCGGCCAGCCGTAGCGCATGAATGCCTGCGTCACCGCTTCTGAGATCTGCGGCATGTCCTCGCCGCTGCGGCGGAAGTAGCGCTGGATGAAGTGATCCATCAGCACCGGAATGTCCTCGCGGCGCTCGCGCAGCGGCGGCAGCGCCACGGGCAGCACGTTGAGCCGGTAGTAGAGGTCCTCGCGGAATTTGCCTTCGGCGACCATCTGCTTCAGATCGCGCTTCGTGCCCGCAATCACGCGCACGTTGACCGGCACTGTACGCGTACCGCCCAGCCGCTCGATCGTGCGGTTCTGCAGCACGCGCAGCAGCTTCACCTGCATCGACAGCGGCACGTCGTCGATGTCGTCGAGGAAGATCGTGCCGGTGTCGGCCAGCTCGAAACGGCCGGGGCGATCCTTGATGGCGCCGGTGAACGCGCCCCGCTCGTGGCCGAAGAGTTCCGACTCGATCAGCGTTTCCGAGAACAACGCGCAGCTCACCGCAACGAACGGTCTGTGTTTGCGGCGGCTGGACTGATGAATGAGCGTCGCGGTCACTTCCTTCCCGGTGCCGCTCTCGCCCGTGATGAGCACGGTGCTGTCGCTGTTGCCGATGACCCGCAGGAACTCGAAGACGGCGCGCATCCGCGTGCTCTTGCCGACGACGACCGAGTCCATGGTGAGTGCGGCGGGATTCATGACACCCTCAGAGCAGTCGCAGCGTTTCGAACTCGGGGATTTCGTCGCGCAGGGCGGTTTCAACGCCGAGATACAGCGTCATGTGGGCGCTCGGACATCCGGCGCACATGCCGGTCAGCCGCACGTCGGCCGAATTGCCGTGGACCTCGACGAGCTCGATGTCGCCGCCGTCGGACTGCATGAACGGGCGAACCCGTTCGAGCACGGCTTCGATCCGTTCGCGCGTGATCATGGCTGTCTCCGGGATCGACAGGCGCAACCGCCATGCCAGAGATCCGGCATGGAGATCCCGTGAATCAGCGGGTTTCCGTCAAAACACGCCGGGCGAGGCGCGGACTATTCCCCAGTGGACGCGGAATTCCCCGGGGCCGGGCCTCAGGACACGGCGGGCTTCTCGAGCTTGAACTTCTCGATCCGATAGCGGATCTGGTCGCGATTGAGGCCGAGCAGGCCGGCCGCGCGCGTCTGGTTCCACGAGCAACGCTCCAGCGCCTGCACCACGAGCGACCGTTCCAGCTGCTCGAGATCGATTCCTGTCGGTGGCAGTTCGACGCCTTCACTGAGGCGCGGAGCGCTCGAGACGACCGGGAACTGCTCGGCCGTCAGCACGTCGCTCTCGACCAGCAGCATCGCGCGCTCGACGGCATTGCGGAGCTCGCGGATGTTGCCCGGCCAGCCGTACGTCTGCAGCCGTTTCATCGCATCGTCGCTGACGCCGCGCACGCGCTTCTTGAACTCCGTGTTGAAGGCGTCGACGAAATAGCCGATGAGCGCCGGGATGTCTTCCGGACGGCTGCGCAACGGCGGCAGCCGGATCGGCAGGACGTTGAGGCGGTAGAAGAGATCCTCGCGGAAGCGGCCCTTCTTGACGTCGTCTTCCAGGTTGCGATTGGTCGCGGCGATCACGCGGACGTCGACGCGGATGTCGGCAACGCCGCCGACGCGCTTGAACGATTTGTCCTCGAGGACGCGCAGCAGCTTCGCCTGCAGCGACGGCGCCATCTCGCCGATCTCGTCGAGGAAGACGGTGCCGCCGTCCGCCGACTCGAACAACCCCCGCTTCTGCGATCGGGCGTCGGTGAAGGCGCCGCGCTCGTGGCCGAACAGCTCGCTTTCGAGAATCGTCTCGGGCAGCGCCGAGCACGTGATGTTCATGAACGGCCGCGTCGATCGGTTGCTCTGGTAATGCAGCACCTTCGCAGCGAGATCCTTCCCCGTGCCGCTCTCACCCGTCAGCAGCACCGTCGACGCCGGGCTGGTCGCCACTTTCTGGAGCAGCGTCTTCACCTCGACGATCGCCGGACCGCCGCCGACGATGCGATCGATGCTGAACGGGCTGGCCTGGCTGGCGCGCAGGGCACGCACCTCGCGCCGCAGGCGCGTGGTCTCCAGCGCCTTCTCGACGAGGAGCGCGATCTCGTCCAGATTGAACGGCTTGTTCGCGTAGTGATACGCGCCGTGCTTCATCGCTTCGACCGCCGTGTCGACGGTCGAATACGCGGTGAGCAGGATGACGAGCGTGTCGGGATCGGATTCCTTGATCCGCTTCAGGACGGTCAGCCCGTCGCCGTCCGGCAGCTTGTAGTCGAGCAGCACGAGGTCGACGCCGTCCTCGTGTCGGGCGAGCGCGTCGGCGGCCGTGCCGGCTTCGAGCACGCGATACCCTTCCGCGGTCAGGCGTTCGGACAGTGAAAAACGAATCAGCGACTCGTCGTCGACGACGAGAACAGTCGGAGCCGGCATGGAGTGGACAGTATACCGGCGGCGTCAGAGCGTCGCGGCGTGGGCCTCGGAGACGAGCGCCGCGGCATCCTGCATGCCGAACGGCTTGCTGATGACGCGATAGGCGCCTAGATCGAGCGCGCCCTGGGCGATTTCGGGCGAGCCGAACGCCGTCATCAGAATCACCTGCGCTTCCGGTGCGTCATGGCGGATCGAGGCCAGCAGGCCGAGGTCGTCCGAGTCAGGCAGCCGGAAATCGAGGAGCACGACGTCGGGATGGCCCGCGGCGATGGCACGGCGTGTCGAGGCGGCATCCCCGGCTTCGGTGACGAGGTGTCCGGCCGCCGTGAGCGTTTCGGTAAGCGACCAGCGAATCAGCAGTTCGTCGTCGACCACCAGGACACGGAGCGCGACTGGATTATTACCTGTCGTTGCGGAAAAACCCGCTGGCCGGGGAGCCGCCTGAGACATCACACCCCGGCAGGTTCAAGAATCACGCCACGTGCGACGTCGGGAGTTCGAGCGTGACGGTGGTTCCTCCTCCAGGCGGGCATTCCACCGCGATGGTGCCGCGGTGCGCCTCGAGGAGCCGGCGCGCCGTCGACAGCCCGAGGCCTGTCCCGCGCGCCTTGGTCGTGAAGAACGGCGTGAACAATTTTTCACGGACGTGGGGAGGAATCCCCGGGCCGTTGTCGCTGATGTCGATGCGGCATCGGCCATCGGCCGCGCTCACCGTCACGGCGATGCGTCCCTGCCCCTGCAGCGCATGAGCCGCGTTGAGCAGCAGGTTCTGAATCACGATTTTCAGCAGCTCGCCGTCGGCCGTAATGGGCACCGAGTCGCCGGTCACGTCGACCGCCAGCGTGTGAAGAGCGGGATCGCCGCGCATCAGCTCCACGACCGTCCTGGACAGCGACAACGGGTCGACCATGGACATGTGCGGCTGCGGCGGCCGCGCGAACAGCAGCAGATCTTTCATCAGATCGTTGAGCGCATCGATCCGCGAGACGACCTCTTTGGCGATCGCCGCATCCTTGCTGTCGGCCGGGAGGCGGCCGCCGATCACCTGAATCGCGCCGCGAATGCCGGCGAGGGGGTTCTTGACCTCGTGTGCGACGACGGCCGCCATTTCGCCAAGGCGGGTCAGCGCCGACTGCTCGCGCATCTGCTGCTCTATCCGGACGCGCGCCGTCAGATCGTGGAGGATGCCGGTGAACTTCCACTCGCCTTCGACGTGCATTTCGCCAACGGCCAGATGCACCGGAAACGTGGTGCCGTCCTTGCGCCGGCCGGTCACTTCGCGCCCGATGCCGATGATGCGCTTCTCGCCGGTTCCGAGGTAGCGCGCGACGTACCCGTCGTGCTCCTCACGGTACGGCGACGGCATCAGCATGTTCACGTTCTGGCCGAGGACTTCCTGCGCCGTATATCCGAACATTCGCTCCGCCGCAGGATTGTAGGCCTCGATGCGCCCTCTCGTGTCGATGACGATGATGCCGTCGACGGCTGATTGAAAAATGGCTTCGAGAATCCCGCGGGTTTCGCCGGGTTTCAGCCGCGATGTGGGCATGGAAGATGCTAACTCGGTCAATGAAGGATTCCACCATGCGTGAACGCGTTGAACCGGCGTCGCAATACGCCTGGATTGTCTACGCCGCCGCCATGCTGATGGTCGGCGCTCTTGCCGGCTACGTGCTGGCGCTCCAGGGCGGCACACGAACGGCCGCCGCCGCGCCCCCTGCCGCGGCGCAATCGCCCGCGGCCGCACCGGTCGTCGACGAGGCGCAATTGCGCGCGTACAGGGACATCCTCGCGCGCGACCCGAAGAATGTGCAGGCCGCCGTCGGCGCGGGGAATCTCCTCTACGACGCCCAGCGATATCCCGACGCGATCGGCTATTACCAGCAGGCGTTCGCCGGCAATCCGTCGGATATCAACGTCAGCACTGACCTCGGCACAGCGTTGTGGTATTCCGGACGCGCCGACGACGCGCTGGCGCAGTATCAGAAGTCGCTCGCCATCAATCCGACGCACGGCCAGACGCTCTTCAACATCGGCATCGTCCGAGCCGACGGCAAGCAGGATTACCAGGCCGCGATTGCCGCCTGGGAGCAGCTCCTCACCACGAATCCGGGATATCAGGACGTCTCCAGGGTCCGTTCGCTGATCGCGAACGCCCGCCAGAAGCTCGCGCGGTAAATCACAAGTCTTCGGGAAAAATTTCGCTCCTCGAGGGTTCGAGCGCGAAAAGGTGGACGAGCGCGTCGAGGGCTCGCGTCGGCGTGCTGTCGTCGATGACCCGCTCAGGAAGGCGGGTGATGGCGTGGACGACTTCCGCAGTGATGGCCTTGATGGATTCCCTCTCGTTGTCGCTCAGGCCCCGGAGTTTCTTGTCGAGACGGGCAAGCTCGGATTGCCGGATCGTTTCGAACCGCGTTCGCAGCGCCAGCCTCACCATGCGTCCGCTCATGACGCGGCACTCGAGCAAAGGCGATGCCGAGCTAGGCGGGCAGGCACGTGCGCCGTCGCAGGACGCGAAATTCGGTGCCGGCCTGCGCTTCGCGCGCGAGGGAACACGAATCGACGCAGTGCCCCGCGATCTTGTAGCCGAAATCGTCGTAGGTGCTGACTTCTTCCCACTCGTCCTCGAGACCCATGATCGCGTTCGCCGCCGCCGCGATCTGATCGTGTCTCGCGCCGGGAAACCGCCGGCCCAGAACCGTTTCGAGCTTTTGCCGATCGATCATGGCCTTTCGCTCCCTGCGTGCACACCCGTATCCGCAACGTACATGCCGCTGTTTTTGCCGAATTGTCGTCGCTAGGCGGTCGGCCTCGACGCCGCGAGGCGAGCCAGGGGCTCCGCGCTCAGAACGGCGGCGAGCGCCGCCTGCGCCTTGGCCCACACGGGCGAGGCGCCGCAGAACGCCTGACGCTCGCAGCCTGCGCCGCCAGGCAGGCACTCGTTCAGGCACAGCGGGCCGTCGAGGGCCGACACGATGTCGAGCAGCGAAATGTCCTGCGCCGGCCGCGCGAGCTCGAAGCCGCCTTCGTAGCCGCGCCGCGACACGACCAGGCGCGCGCCGGCGAGCCGCTGCAGAATTTTCCCCGTGAACGCGACCGACGCGCTGGCCTCGTGCGCGAGCTCGGCGACGGTCATCCGCGTTCCCGGCGTCGCGGCGGCCAGCCGCGTCATGACCCGCACACCGTAATCGGCTGTCCGCGTGATTTGCATGAATTGGCTCCTGTGCGTGGACCGATGGGCAAGAAGAATGCCGCGATGCCCTTGGGCGGAATTCAATCGTTCGTGACGCGGCTGCCGGGTTTCCGGCACTGGCGCGCGAGGCCGACTGAGCACGATGGTTGCAGTGGGTTCCGGCAACCGGAGGGAGGGAGTCGAGTGCGCCCAGAGTCGATGACCGTTGACGGGAACGAGGCTTGTGCCGCCGTCGCGTATCAACTGAGCGACGTGATCGCGATCTATCCGATCACGCCGTCGTCGAGCATGGCGGAAGCGGCGGATGCCTGGGCCGCGGCGCACCGGAAGAACCTGTGGGGCGCGGTCCCCACCGTCGTCGAGATGCAGAGCGAGGCGGGAGCCGCCGGCGCGGTCCATGGCGCGCTGCAGGGCGGCGGGCTCGCCACGACGTTCACCGCGAGCCAGGGCCTGCTCCTGATGATTCCCAACATGTTCAAGATCGCCGGGGAGCTGACGCCGGCGGTCTTCCACGTGACGGCGCGCGCCGTCGCGACCCACGCCCTGTCGATCTTCGGCGACCACAGCGATGTGATGGCGGTGCGGTCGACGGGATTCGCGATGCTGGCGTCCTCGTCGGTTCAGGAGGCGCAGGATCTGGCGCTCGTGGCGCACGCGGCGACGCTCGAGGCGCGCGTGCCGTTCCTCCACTTCTTCGACGGCTTTCGCACGTCGCACGAGCTGCAGAAGATTGCCCCGCTCGACGCCGACGACCTCCGCGCCATGATCGACGAGACGCGCGTCGAGGCGCAGCGTGCGCGCGCGCTGACGCCGGACCATCCGGTCGTGCGAGGCACCGCGCAGAATCCCGACGTGTTCTTCCAGAACCGCGAAGCGGTCAATCGCTTCTACATCGCGGCGCCGGCGCTCGTCCAGCAGGCGATGGATCGATTCGCCGGGCTGACCGGCCGTGCGCACCATCTGTTCGAGTACGACGGCGCGGCCGATGCGGAACGCGTCATCGTCATCATGGGCTCCGGCGCGGAAACGGTTCGCGCGACGGTCGAGGCGCTGGGGCCCGACGCGAAGGTCGGAGTCGTGACGGTGAAGCTGTATCGCCCGTTCAGCGTTCCGGATTTCATGGCCGCCCTGCCGCCCACGGTGCAGTCGATTGCGGTGCTGGATCGCACGAAGGAGCCGGGCGCGATCGGCGAGCCGCTGTATCAGGACGTCGTGACGGCGCTGAGCGAACGCGATCGCAGGACTGAAGTCCCGCGCCACATTCCCGAGGTGATCGGTGGGCGATACGGGCTCGGGTCGAAGGAATTCTCGCCCGCAATGGTCAAGGCCGTCTTCGACGAGCTCGCGCGGCCGAACGCGAAACGTCACTTCACCGTCGGCATCACCGACGATGTGACCGGGCTGTCGCTGAAGGTGGACGAGTCGTTCCAGGTCGAGCCAGAAGGCTCGGTGCGCGCGGTGTTCTACGGCCTCGGCGCGGACGGCACGGTCGGCGCGAACAAGAACTCGATCAAGATCATCGGCGAAGAGACGGACAACTGGGCGCAGGGCTACTTCGTGTTCGACTCGAAGAAGTCGGGCGCCGTCACCATCTCGCATCTGCGGTTCGGTCCGCGGCCGATCGCGGCGCCGTACCTGGTTTCGAACGCCTCGTTCGTCGGTTGCCATCAGTACAGCTTCCTCGACCGGTACGACGTCCTCGAAAGCGCCGCGCCCGGCGGGGTGTTCCTCTTGAATTCGCCGCACGGTCCGGAAGACGTCTGGGACGAGCTCCCGTTCGAGGTCCAGGACGAGATCGTAGCCAAGAAGCTGCGCTTCTTCGTGATCGACGCGTACGCCGTCGCGCAGGCGGCGGGGCTCGGCACGCGGATCAACACGATCATGCAGACGTGCTTCTTCGCGATTTCCGGCGTCCTGCGGCGGGCCGACGCGATCGCGCATATCAAGCACGCGATCGAGAAGACCTACAAGAAGCGCGGCGCCGCGATCGTGCAGAAGAACTTCGAGGCGGTCGATGCGGCGCTCGCGCACCTTCATGAGGTGTCCGTGCCTGCGTCGCCGACCGCCTCCCGTCACATCCCGCCCATCGTCGCCGACGCCGCGCCCGACTTCGTCAAGCGCGTGACGGCGGTGATGCTCGCCAATCACGGCGACAAGCTGCCGGTCAGCGCGTTCCCGATCGACGGCACCTGGCCGACCGGCACGGCCCAATGGGAGAAGCGCAACATCGCGACGGAGATTCCAGTCTGGGACGAGGCGCTGTGCATCCAGTGCAACAAGTGCGCGCTCGTCTGCCCGCACGCGGCGATTCGCGCGAAGCTGTACGACCCGGCGGGACTCGCCGGCGCGCCCGCCACGTTCAAGCACGTGCCGTTCAAGAGCCACGACCTGCCGGGCGTCTACACCATTCAAGTCGCGCCCGAAGACTGCACCGGGTGCGAGCTCTGCGTGATGATGTGCCCCGCCAAGGACAAGACGAATCCGAGCCATCGCGCTATCGACATGGCGCCGCAGGCGCCGCTTCGCGAAGCCGAGCGCGACAATTACGCGTTCTTCCTGAACCTGCCCGAGATCGATCGCACGCGTCTCACGCTCGACGTCAAGGGCTCGCAGTTCCTCGAGCCGCTGTTCGAATACTCGGGTGCGTGCGCCGGCTGCGGCGAAACGCCGTACGTCAAGCTGCTCACGCAGCTCTTCGGCGACCGCGTCGTCGTCGCCAACGCGACCGGATGCTCGTCGATCTACGGCGGCAATCTGCCGACGACGCCGTACACGACCAATCGCGACGGCCGCGGGCCCGCGTGGGCGAACTCGCTGTTCGAGGACAACGCGGAGTTCGGCTACGGGCTGCGGCTGTCGATCGATCAGCACGAGGCGCGCGCGCGTGCGCTCGTCGCTGCGATGGCCGGCGACTTGCCGGCGGGGCTGGCCGACGCGATTTTGCAGGCGGATCAGAGCAGTGAAGCGGGGATCAAAGCGCAGCGCGAACGGGTGACACGCGTCAAGTCTGCAGCTTCAAGTCTGAAGGATCTTCCGCTCCTCGACTACCTCGTCAAGAAGAGCGTGTGGATTGTCGGCGGCGACGGCTGGGCGTACGACATCGGCTACGGCGGCCTGGACCACGTGCTCGCGAGCGGCGCCAACGTGAAGGTGCTCGTCCTCGACACCGAGGTCTACTCGAACACGGGCGGCCAGCAGTCGAAGGCGACGCCGACCGCCGCGGCGGCGAAGTTCGCCGTCGCCGGCAAGGGCGGCGCGAAAAAAGATCTCGGGTTGATGGCGATGGCGTACGGCCACGTCTACGTCGCGCAAGTGGCCTTCGGCGCGAAGGACGCGCACACGCTCAAGGCGTTCCTCGAGGCCGAAACGTATCCCGGGCCGGCGCTCATCATCGCCTACAGCCACTGCATCGCCCACGGGTACGACATGGCGCAGGGGATCGAGCATCAACGGCTCGCGACCGAGACCGGCTACTGGCCGCTGTACCGATTCGATCCGCGGCGCGCCGCCGCCGGCGCACCGCCGCTCGTCCTCGACTCACCGCCGCCTAAAGCCGACATCTCGAACCTGCTGTCGCTCGAATCGCGCTTCCAGGCGACCGATCGTCAGGATCACGAGCACTACGAGGCGCTCGTCGAGCGCGCGCGGCATCAGATCGCCAAACGCGTCGCGTTGTATCAGGAGCTCGCCGCCAGAGGTGCGTGATGGATCTCACCACCGATTATCTCGGGCTGCGGCTTCCGCATCCGTTCATCGC
>Ga0075425_100005953_pt1 | contig 12722 bp, 10 predicted proteins | sample SoiMethybrSBSTD4_FD_75300 | JGI IMG/M metagenome (GOLD analysis project Ga0075425, IMG submission 75300) | Bulk soil microbial communities from a Populus tree surrounding site in Tennessee, USA - Soil MetaG P. TD hybrid SBSTD4 | ecosystem: Environmental > Terrestrial > Soil > Tree plantation...
GAAAGCAATACGTTGCCCGTCAAAGTTCCCTGTTGACCGATCTTAAAATTCGCTTTGAGCGATTCGAATGGAGTGTTCGATTGCTCGGTGAGAGCCACCAGCTTCGCAGTGAGCCGAGAGGCTTTTGAGCTATTGCCTCTAAGGACAAATTGATTAATCAAGTTAAAGTCGGCGATCCCGCCATTCTGAATCGAAGCCTCGCCTGACCCGTTGAGGACATTTTGGATCGCTTCGCCACTCTGAGCTGAGGCGTTAAATTCGCCCCGAAAATTGAGCGGTCCGGCAATCCGATCTTTTAACTGCGGAATTGTTTGCGCGAGCAGCGATCTTGCGTCAACGGATTCGAGTTTAGGCGTCAATTGGAATTGGTGAGACTGGTCGTTTGTGATCCAGAAACCGTCGGTCCGGACGGTTCCTCCGAAAGCTTGAAAAGAGAGGTTCTTCACCGTGATGCCCGGGGGTGACCAGGCGATGTCGGCTCTGAGATCGCGATAGGGGATCTCTCGCATGTTCCCATCGCTTGAAGTTAAGGTTCCTCTGAGAGCGAGACCATTTCGAAATTGAATCTCTCCGGTGGAAATAAAATTTTTTAACTTAATTGCGGTATTCACGGAAAACACCGGTAGATCGGCGACCGTCAACTCCTGCGATGACAAGTTGTAGGTTGCGCGAGGCTCGCTCCAGTTACCGATAACGGCTGACATTTGTATGCGAGAAGCACCCAGATTAAATGATGCGTTTTCGATGCGAGCTTGCGGGCCGAAAAAAACCACGGCGGCATTGAGTTGATCCACTTTTGTGCCGGTAGCGTCGTCCTTCAGCTGAGCGTCCGCAAGATTGAGTTGGCCGCGAATATTCCACTGGCTGTCTGCCCCCGCAAAATCTTTCTCCAGGAGGATATTCCAATCAGCCCCACCGTTAACGTGATACGAAGACAGATTGGACAGACTCTGCGTCCATGGCTTCAAAGGACCGCGATCGGCCCGGAGCTTCAATTGAATTTTAGATGCTTGTGCATCCATGAGTCCGGCGACCGCCATTTTCGAATGACCGAGCGTTAGCAGAGATTCATGGAGGAGGATCTGATGGTTCTGACGCGAGATTTGCACGCGAAGCTTGGCAGGATAGCCGGCGGTTTTACGCAACCAATTGCCAAAGCGCAGTTCGCTTTGACTCGCCTCAGCTAGCGCTCCGATTCTTAGTGTATTCCACGTTCCGTCAAAACGAGTAGCGAGATTCACCGGGCCTTCTATTACTAACTCGGCAGGAACGATCTGCTTTACAAACGGCAAAGCGCGAAGTTCCGCAATCTCAACACGGTCCAATGCCAGGGTTCCGTTAAGATTGGCGTCGGCCCAGCCGCCGCGCTCCGGAAACACCAGCGAACCTCTAATGATTGCGTTATAATCCGAGGAGCCGAAAAGAGGCACCTTGAGCGCAACTTGGGTTATCCGAGGATGTTGAAGAGTACCCGTCAACTTGGCCTGCAACGACATGGGTCCTGTCACCTTGAGCCCGGCCGGAATCTTATTTCTAAGGATGGGAAGGGCGCGAGCAAGGGAAGGAAGGTAAAGAGATTCGAATTGCATCTCAACATTGAGCGGTTGCTCCGACCATTCGGACTGCGCTCGGAGCGGCCCAAGCGTGCCCTCAATCTGCATGTCATGAGTTAGCCCGGCGGCGAGAGCCGCGGTAAATTTGAATTTTGTGGCAGTTTCCGGATCAAGATCGGTGGCTTCCATTTCAATGTTCTTAATCTGTAGCTCCGCCGGCTCTTTTACAGAGCGATCGATGAAATCAAGCCGTCCGTTGACAACTCGTATGCTGTCAATGTCGAAACTTAATCTGCCATACTGGTTTTCCGTGGAACTGATTCGAAGCTTGCCTCGCAATTCTTTCTTGCGGCTCGACAATGCGGAGGTATTCAAAAGGCCCGCTTCATTCGTGATGATTTGAAACTCGGGATCACGAAAAATCACTGAATCAATGAACAGGCGGCCCAAGAAGAGGCGCCAGAGACTCACACCGAGTCTTAACTCTTTAATGCGAGCAAACGGAGTTGCAGCGAATCGAGCATCATCAGCGATGCGGAAATCCCGCGCTAAGAAGCCTGGCCACGGCCAGACTGTAACTTCGAGCCCATCGAAGCTCACATCGCTTCCGAGAAAGGTCTGCAGCTGTTGATGAAGCTCCTGCCGATGGTTGCCGGCCAAAGTTTTGAAGTACTGAACAAAAACAATGGTCGCGACAAAGAGAGTCGCGACTGAAATAAGAATCGCTGTCTTGGAAATTTTCACGAGTGGCGGAAAGGCTTGGTTCAAAGTTCAGGGTTCAAAGTTCAAAGTGCGCGCTTCGCGCATCCTGAGCTTCGAAGGATCTTCGACCCCCCGAAAAAGATCCTTCACTTCGTTCAGGACAAGCCTTTGAACCTTGAATGGCGGCCAGCTGTGCTGGCTACTATTGAATCCGCTCGACAATCGTAGCAATTCCTTGGCCGACGCCGATGCACATGGTGGCCAAACCGTACCGGCTGCCGCGCTTTTTCATCTCGTGAACCAAGGTCGTCATTAGTCGGGCGCCGCTGCAGCCCAGGGGATGACCTACGGCGATCGCCCCGCCGTTCACATTCAGTTTGTCTAGATCGATACCAAGTTCTCGAGCGCAAGCTAGGACCTGTGAGGCAAAGGCTTCGTTTAGTTCCACGAGATCCATCTGCTCTATCATGAGGCCGGCTCTTTTGAGAGCTTTTTGTGTCGCCGGAATCGGTCCGATGCCCATGTAGTTGGGGTGCACGCCGGCGGCGGCGGAAGCAACAATGCGGGCGAGCGGCTTTAGCTTCAATTGTTCTGCTTTTTGCGGCGTGGTGACGAGCAAAGCCGCCGCGCCGTCGGAAAGCGGCGACGAATTGCCCGCAGTAACGGTGCCGTTCTTTTTGAACGACGGCTGCAAAGCCGCGAGCTTCTCCAACGAGGTATCCGATCGCGGACCTTCGTCTCTGTCATAGATCCGAGGTTCGCCTTGCTTCTGCGGGATTTCTACCGGCACGATCTCGTCTCGCAGCCGCCCTTGCTCGTGGGCTTTGACTGCTTTCTGGTGGCTCGTAAGCGCAAACTCGTCCTGTTCTTTGCGGCTGATGTCATATTTTTCCGCGACGTTTTCCGCCGTCTCCCCATTATTGATGAGGGAATAAAGCTCGCCCATTCGCTTGTTCGGAAAGCGCCACCCGAGGGAGCTATCGTACATGACCACATCGCCGCGTTGAAAAGCGTTCGCCGGCTTGGCCATAACCCAGGGTCCGCGGGTCATACTTTCGACACCGCCGGCCACGAACAAATCACCGTGATCGGTTTGGACCGCGCGGGCCGCTTGGTTGATCGCCTCCAGGCCGGATCCGCAAAGACGATTCACTGTTGCGCCGGGGATCGTATATGGGAGACCCGCAAGCAGCGACGCATTACGCGCCACGTTGCGCGAATCTTCCCCCGCTTGATTCGTACAACCGAAGTAAACGTCTTCAATCTCCTCTTTGTTGATACCGGTTTTCTCAATTAGTTTGGCAATAATGTAAGCGCCCAAATCGTCGGTTCGAATATCTTTCAGAATTCCGCCATGACGACCCATTGGCGTGCGCATCGCTGCAACAATCACTGCTTCTCTCATGCTTTCACCTGACCTTCTTGATATGAATGAAATCCTTTGCCGCTCGCTTCGCCGAGAAAGCCCGCGGCAACGAGTTTCCTCAGCAAAGGTGCCGGACGGTAGCGATCATCGCCAGTCTCTGTCTGCAAACCTTCAAGCACAGCCAAAACTTCGTCGAGGCCGATCTGATCGCCCCAGCGAAGCGGCCCCTGCGGATAGTTTACACCCAATCGCATAGCGACGTCGATCTCGTCGGCCTTCGCCACGCCTTCTTCTAGGCTGCGCGCGGCCTCGTTAATGATCATGCTCAAAATCCGTGGAAAAGTTAAACCAGCGCCATCCGTTACTCGAACCGTTTCTTTGTCCAGCGATTTGAAAAACAGTTCCGCAGCATGGAGAGCCGTGTCTGCCGTTCTCATTCCCGAGGTGACTTCTACAATCTTTCGATCTTTCAGCGGATAAAACGTCGCAAAGCCGACAATTCGCTCCGGTTTATTGGCCCACGAGGCGAGCCGAGTTGTCGATGCAGACAAGCAAGAGGAGAGAATCACCGCCGATACCGGAAGTGCCGCGTCGAGCTTTTGCAGCACAACGCGCTTGATGTTTTCATGGCCGGCGACGGTGTCGATGACGAGCGACGTTGTTGGGGCGACCGCCGAAGGCTCGCTCAAGCGCGTTACATCCATCTCTTTTTCGCGCGCCGCGTCGAGTAGTTCACGAGCAAGCCTGCTATCACCGATAATCGCGAGGCTATTTTTTGTCATAGACGTAAAAACCCCGTCCTGTTTTCCGGCCGAGATTTCCACCCATGACCATCCGCTGTTGGATCGGGCTGGGGCGAAATCGAGCGTCTTCGAAGAAGGATCGGTAGAGGGATTCGGTGGCGGCGAAATTGATATCGTTGCCGATTAAGTCCATCAGCTCGAAAGGCCCCATACGGAAATTTCCCGCTTGTCGCATGATCCTATCGACGGATTCCACTGAGGCGTTGCCGTCTCCCAGAATCCGCAGGGCCTCGTAAAACGGCCTGGCCACGCGATTGACGATAAAACCAGGCGTATCTTTGGCGCGGGCCGGGGTTTTCCCCATGTCGCGCATGAGCGCGGTCACTTTCTCGATCGTTTCGTTGCTCGTGCGGTCTCCTTGAATGACCTCCACCAGCGCCATCAGCGGTGGAGGATTGAAAAAGTGCAAGCCCAAAATCCGTTCCGGATGAGCCGCGCCCGCTGCAATGGCAGTCACGGAAAACGACGAAGTGTTGGTTGCCAGTAACGTCTCCGGTCCGCAGATCGAATCAAGCTGTTTAAAGAGATTTTGCTTAAGTTCAATCTTCTCCGGCGCCGCTTCAATAATCAGAGTGCTACCTTTATATGGTTCCAGCTCGGTCGTGCTCTGAAGACGTCCGAGAATTTCTTTTTCCTCGTCCGCGGAGATTTTTCCTCGCTCCCGGCTGCCACGAAGAAAACTGCTGATGCGACCTAGCCCGGTGTCAATAAATTCCTGTTTGATGTCATACAAAAGCGTATCGAACCCCGCTTGTGCCGCGACCTGAGCAATGCCCGCGCCCATGGTGCCGGCGCCCAGCACGCCGATTTTTTCAAGTCTGTTCATACGTAAGCTGGCTTTCGTCCCATCCGAATAAACCTTGAACTTTGAATCCGGAACCCTGAACGAAGATTTACTTCCCCTTAAACACCGGTGTTCGCTTCTCTAAAAACGCCTGCACCCCTTCGTCGTAATCCAAGCTTCGGCCGGCGATTTCCTGGAGGTACGCTTCGTAATCAAGATCACTTTCAACTTGCGGCAATACTGCATGGTTCACCGCGCGTTTGATGAGGCCGATACCCCGCGGTCCGCCGGCAATCCTCTCCGTAAGTTCCTTCGTCGATTTGGCAAATTCTGCGGCTGGAAAAACTTTCGCGACTAGTCCAATGCGCTGTGCTTCGCGTGCGTCCACCGGCTCGCCGAGAATGAGCAACTCCATGGCCTTACTAAGACCGACAAGCCGCGGCAAAATGAAGCTGCCACCCGAATCAGGCGCCAAGCCGACCTTGACAAACGATTGAATAAATTTCGCCTCGTCCGAGGCAACGCGAAGATCGCAGGCGAGCGCTAAGTTGCAACCAGCGCCGGCCGCAACGCCATTAACTGCGGCGACGACGATCGTTTCCATCTGCCGGATCTGGCGGATCATCGGATTATACTTTTCGCGGAGCGATGCGCCCAGGGAGCCTTTTTGTTCCGGCGTTCGGCCCTTGAGGTCCTGTCCGGCGCAAAAAGCGCGTCCCGCGCCGGTAATCACAACACAGCGAACTGCGCCGTCGCGCTCGCCATCTTTCAATGCCTCAAGCACTTCCTTGTTCATCTGCGAAACGAATGCGTTCAGCGCCTGCGGGCGATTGAGCGTGATCGTCGCGACGCCGTTTTCTTTTTCGTAAAGAATAGTTTCGTATGCCACAGTTTCTCGATCTTCTCTTCGTGGGCTTCGTGATCTTTGTGGTAAATTTTGCTCACCACGAAGGACACGAAGCCCACGAAGTTTAAATTCAATATTTTTTATTTCTTCGTGTCCTTCGTGTGCTTCGTGGTTAAAGGAATTTTGCTAAAGAACGCCTACTTTCCTTTGAATACGGCTTTGCGTTTCTCCAGAAAAGCCGTCATCCCTTCCTTGCGATCTTCCGAGGCAAAGAGCGTGTAAAAACATTTTCGCTCGAAGTCCAATCCATCGTCGAGGCCGGTGTTCGCGGCTTTCAACACAGCTTCTTTTGCCTGGCGAACGGCGAGCGGCGGTTTAGCGGCGATTTTTTTTGCCATGCTCTTTGCTTCTTCGAGCAGCAGCTCGACCGGCACAACGCGTGTCACAAGCCCAAGGCGCTGTGCGTCGTCGGCATTGATCGGTTCTCCGGTGAGGATCATCTCCATCGCGCGGTGCTTACCGACGATGTGAGTCAGTCGCTGAGTGCCGCCGCTTCCGGGGATGATTCCCACGTTCACTTCCGGTTGGCCGAAACGGGCCGTTTCTGACGCGATAATGATGTCGCAGCTCATCGCGAGCTCGCAGCCGCCGCCTAACGCGTAACCGCTTACTGCGGCGATCACAGGCTTAGAAATTTTGTTGATGCGATCCCGATAAGAGAAACGGCCGAGAATCAGCGCATCAAACGGTCCTGCCTCAGCCATTTCCTTGAGATCTGCGCCTGCGGCAAAAACTTTTTCCCCACCCGTTAAGACAATCGCCCGCACCTCGTCATCTTCGTCGAGCGATCCCATCGCGAGGCAGAGGTCTTTTACGAGGCCATATGAAAGGGCGTTGAGCTGTTGTGGACGGTTTAGTGTAACGATCGCAACGGGACCGTCTTTCTCGACCAACACATATTCGTAGCTCATTCTACGTAGAGCTATATACTACGATTTGGGGTCGTTCAAGGTTACTTTTTTTGCCGTATTGATCTTACGGTGACGATATATGAAGCAGATTATTGCAGGGGAAAATGATACTCGTGAACGGGCCCGTGGTTTGGAGGTTTATTTGAGACCGGTCCATGGACGAACTGGTAATTTACAAACAAAGCTAATCGGCAAAACAGTCGGTTTGACACCCCTATGGTGATTTGCAAATATCACCCATCGATGTCCAACCGTCTGGAACCCGCAACCCGCCACTACGACGAAAAGCTTCAACAGATTTTAAAAACCGCGGCGAAGATTTTTGCCGAAAAGGGTTTTCACAAAACCTCCGTGCGAGACATTTCGCGCGCGACGCGGATGAGTCTTGCCGGTCTTTACTATTACTTTACGACGAAAGAAGAGCTTCTCTATCTTATCCAGGAGCGTTGTTTCGTAACCCTGCTGCAACGATGGGAACAAGGTGCAACGTCCAAAATGGACGTACGCGCCCGCATCCGGGCGTTTGCTGAAAACCATTTGAGTTTTTTCCTGCACAATATGCACGAAATGAAGGTGATGGCCCACGAGGACGAGTCACTCACGGGAGAGTTCAATGACAAGATACTGGTACTGAAACGCCGCTACGTGAAAGTCATCATGGATCTGATCAAGGAACTCCAAGAGCAGGAAAGCGGCAAAGCCATTAATCTGAGGGTTGCGACCTTTTCACTGTTTGGAATGATGAACTGGATTTACACCTGGTACCAGCCGAAAAGGGACTTGCCGCTGCGTCAATTGACGGAGCAGATGCTGCGTGTCTACTTTTTCGGTGTGCTTCACGGGGGGGAGGCGGACGCGCCCTGGTTCAATTCAACCGCACCGATACTAGGCAAAGAAACTTTTTCGCTTTGGCAAAACGATCATTAGCAGGTGGGATTGCGTACGAAGCCCGGAAGCGCGGCAAAAACAAGAGCCTACCGTTGCGAGCCGTTTACTAAACTCCTGAGCAAAGTTAAATTTTCATGGTCTTCTTTTAAATCCGGTCCCTTCGGTGTCTCCAAACACATCGGAATGCCCCAGAAACGTTTGTCGTTTAGCAAGAGTCGGAAACCGGAAACGCCGATATGGCCTTTGCCGATGTGTTCGTGGCGGTCGACTCGCGAGTTCAGTTCTTTTTTGGAATCGTTGAGATGAAATGCAGCGAGACGGTCAATACCGATTGTCTCATCAAATTCCGTGAACGTTCTCTCGTAACCTTCTTCGGTTCGAATGTCATAGCCGGCTGCGAAAGCGTGCTCGGTGTCGAAGCAGACTCGTAACCGGTCGTTTTGTTTTGTCGCGTCAATCATATTGGCAATCTGCCCAAAGCGATAACCGAGACAGGAGCCTTGTCCCGCAGTAATTTCAAGTGTGACTCTCACTTTGTAACCCGGACACGCGGTGTGGACCTCGTCCAGTGAGCCGGCGATTGTCTTAATTCCCTCACTCTCGCCCGCCCCGAGATGCGCGCCGGGATGCGCGATCAAGTTGCCAATGCCGAGCATCTCGCAGCGCTCGATCTCGTCAATAAAGCCGAGTATCGATTTAGTTCGAAGCCCGCTCTCGGGCGAGCCTAAGTTTAATAGGTAAGAATCGTGGGCGATCACAGTAGCGATGCCGGTTTCTTTGCGGTGTCTCTTAAAATTAGCAACTTCTTCTTTGGAATATGGTGAACCGGCCCACTGCCGCGACGATTTAGTAAAAATCTGGATCGCATCACAGTTAACGGTTTTACCCCTAAGTAGCGCGTTCCCAACGCCTCCGGCTATCGACATGTGTGCGCCCAAGAGAGGGCCGCGGCGTACGATTTTATTTGTTGCTGATTTCATGGGTTACGAAAGTGTCGAGGCGACCGGCGGTCGCCCCGACAACGCTCTGATTACGTGAAATGTCTTTTTTCAACCAGTGGCAGCGAGATGCTGCCGGCGCTCAATAGCTTATCGTGGAATTCGCGCAAATTGAATTTTGCTCCGAGGCAGTTTTTTTCTTGTTCGCGCAGGCGATTGATAATGGTCCAGCCAAGCGCATAGCCCATCGGACCGGATGGAGATTGACTATACCAGTTCAAATCCGCGCAGGCCTGGGCGCGCGGGAAGTTGAGCTCTCGGACCATCAGATCGGCGGCCTCATCATAGCTCATTTGCCCAATCTGCGTTTTGACATCGATAATGATTCTAAGCGCGCGCCAGAGCCGGTCTTTCAGCATGACGAAGCGGTGCTCTTTGGTTTTCAGGAAACCCTGTTCGTGCATGAGCTGCTCGCAGTAAAGCGCCCAACCTTCGTAGAAAACCGATGATTCATTCATAAGGCGCGGCAGTGTCGATGCCGCCGGGATAGAATTGGCAACCGAAAACTGAAGATGGTGCCCGGGATAGCTTTCATGAACGGAGGTGTTCTCAAGCCCCACCCAGTTGTGCTCTCTTAGCAGATCGTCATCGGTTACGGGGGTCACATAGTAATAGCCGACTTGATTCGGATCCTTCGGCGATGGAGACAAATACGCCGCGAAGGGTATCTCGTGGCGGCGGAATTCCGGCGTGGGCACCACATGCAATTCTTCTTTCGGAGGAAACGATACTAAATCTTTCTCTTTGACGAACTCGCGCGCTGCTTTCATTGCTTTTTGATACACGGGCAACACTTCTTCCGCTGAGGGGTGCTTTTCCTGAATCGCGCGCGCGACCGCGTCAATCCCTTTTCCGGGGGCCAATTCTTCCGCCAGCGACGCCAGTTCCGATTTTGTTTTTGCAAACAGCTCTTCTCCCAGGGCGAGAAGGCTCTGCGCGTTGTGATTGAGAAAATGTTTTTTTCGTAGCAGCAGGTTGTAGTGTTCCTCGCCGACGCCATACACGCCGTCACTTCGGGGAAGCAGCTCATCCTTGAGAAAATGCGAGAAATCCGCGATTGCGCTTTTGCTCTCGTCGATGGCGGCGGTTAATTCTGCAACGTCTGTCACTTCTGTTTGGACTTTTGGATGGCTGAAGAGCGTGTCAAGAAAAGCAATGCCGCCGCTCGCCGACTCTATTGCCATCTCGGTCCAAAGTCTCGGTGGATTCGATTCCCGACGGCTAAGATTCGAGATGCCTTGCTGAATCAAAAGTGGCGACCGGTTGAGACGACTCAACAGATTGTCGCGGAGATTCTCCGTCGGCCGAACCGTTAAAATGTAGATGGCTTCGGTAGGAAGATAGATGTCCGGCCATTTGAGGCGATAATCCTCTTTGGCGTGCTCATAATCCTGAATTGTCAAACGTCCTTCCAGTAATGCGTAATCGATCGCTTCGTCACGGTTTAGCTCGGCAGCCGCGATGCGGCGCAGATTCGAAAGCGATTCCGAAACAAATTTTCGTTCGTGCCGAAATGTCTCATCAGAGTAATCGTTCAGTAAATGATCGTACCCGGGAGTACCGTAGTAGATGGCGTCGGTCGGATGAAGCTCAAAATACCTTTTGAAGTAGTCCGCGCAAAAGTCAGAAAAGGAAGACATGAGGTTGGATTATCATCTTAATGCCAGGGGTGCAATTTTTTTCTATAAGCCGCAGATGCAGACGCGGTTGTATTCCAATTCGGTGCCGTTTATAACCCGAATACAAAAAGGAGGACTCGATGGCTACGCGCTGGTTGTTCAAGACTGAACCGAGTGCCTATTCGTTTCAGCAGCTTCAAAAGGACAAAAAAACGATCTGGGACGGCGTCAAAAATAATTTGGCGCTAAAAAACTTGCGCGAGATCAAAAAAGGCGACGACATTGTCATTTACCACACCGGCGACGAAAAAGCGGCCGTGGGAATTGCACGCGCGCTCAGCGGCGCTTATGCGGATCCCAGCAAAAAAGATCCAAAGCTTTTGGTGGTTGATATCGAGGCCGTAAAGCCGCTGCCGCGGCCGGTGACGCTGGCAGAAATCAAGGCGAATGCAAAACTGGCGAGGTTTGATTTGGTCAGGTTGCCACGCCTTTCGATCATGCAAGTCAGCGACGATCAGTGGAAGCTGATTGAAGAGATGGCAAACAAATGAGGTGTTCAAAAATTAGCCGCCCACAGGAAAAAATATCCGGCTGGCAATGATGAGAATCACCATCAAAACTACACCCGCGGCCAAGCTCCAGGCAATCAGTTTCTTTTCGATGGGCAGGAGCGGTTCGTAGGGCATCTTTTCTATTTCTTGAGCGATCTTGGGTTCCTGTTTCATAGATGCCTCCTAACCAGTTGAACGTAAGTCATGAGCGAGGAGCAAACCTTCCGTAGCGAAGACAATGCGTTCTGCCTCTGAGCCAGGCAACAATCATAAGTACTCTGCGGCAATACGTTGCACAATGAAACAACACGCCAGACCCAAAGAGACCTTTAAGCTGCACAGTTGAGTGTCTTTGCGACTCCAGATTTGTTCCTCACTTATTTGAATTGCGAAATCCCTGTTTAATTAACTCACCACCGTCGGCGGCAGCACGCCGCCAAAAAAGATAAACGAGATCAATAAACCGACCCAAATCACGAAGCCGAACAAGCAAAGAAGATAAACTGCCGCGAGCTTGCCGATCCCTTCTTCCCAAAGTTTTTTGAAGTTGCTCATGACGCCGATGGTAAAAAAGGTCATGACAAAAAAGATGCCGCGAAACGCATTGGCCTCGCCCATGGCCGCTTTAAGCTTTGCAACAACATCAGGCGCAGCGCCCAAGGCTATGATCAAAATGAGGACGAAGGTTAGAACGTAGCCGATGATAAATTTCGGAAAACGCTCCCAGATCTCCGAAACTCGAACCTTTTCGCCCGCGCGCACTTCAATATGGGTCGTCCAGATGTAGGCGAGAATGAAAGCCCAAATCCCAATGAACACATCAATGAAAACTTTAACGGTCGTGGTGGTTCCGAGAATCCAGCCTTTTTGAAAGTTCATCCCTCGCGCGGCGGCACTCGCGAGGATGAGCGATTCTGTAATGCCGCCGCTGGCGACTGCCGCGCCGTCAGTTTTGACAGCAAGCCCCATCCATGCGCCGGCCACCATCGGCTCCTCGGACAAAAACGTGCGCGCCGCAACCGGCAAGATCAATAGCTCAACGACGGCAAAAATTACGACCAGCGATGACACCATGATCGGAACGACCGGCCGGGCGCGAATCGCGCTTCCCGTGGCGATGGCGGCCGATACGCCGCAGATCGAGATGCCGGAAGCAAGCGGTGCCGCCCATTCGCGGCTAAATTTGAACCATTTGCGCGCCACGAAGTAGACAACGGCCCAATAAATCAGATAGGCCTCGATGATTGCGGCGAGGCCGCGAAACATGAGCGCCGTAGCGAGGCTCAATTTCTCAGCGGCGGTAATTCCGAGAAAGCCGCCGAGCAGTACGATTGCTGTTTTAATGTACCATTCGGGGCGTACCGCCTCCTTCATCCAGTCGGCAATTCCTGGCAGAAGATTTCCGATAATAAGTCCGGCGATAAGCGCGACGATAAATCCACCTTCGTTGGTGAGTTTGAGCGACCAGTTGACGCCGAATTTTTGCATATCCGCAGGTGTGGTCACGGCGAGATTCGCATAACTCCCGATGATCCAGCAGACATAGCTAATCCAGAAGACCGCACTGAAACTTACAATGAATCGCTTGAGATCCAATTTGAGCGTTGCCGCACCGATCGTGAGGATTGCGAGTAAAGCCA
>Ga0075425_100005958_pt1 | contig 12717 bp, 12 predicted proteins | sample SoiMethybrSBSTD4_FD_75300 | JGI IMG/M metagenome (GOLD analysis project Ga0075425, IMG submission 75300) | Bulk soil microbial communities from a Populus tree surrounding site in Tennessee, USA - Soil MetaG P. TD hybrid SBSTD4 | ecosystem: Environmental > Terrestrial > Soil > Tree plantation...
CGGTGGTCTACTGGCCGTTTGCGGCCTGGCCACAAAGCTCGCCCGGCATGTACGACGTGGACGAGGAGCATATGCGCGCCATGAATGCGGCGCTGGCCACGTCGGAGGGAACGCGCGACTACGTGCGCACCTTCGTGGAGAGCTATCGCGATGTCGACGGCTATCTCGACATGATCGGAGGCGACCGGCTGGCACTTTTGCGCAAGACAAGGACCGCCTTCCTGCTCGACCCCTATCGCAAGTGGATCATGCCGGCGGCGGAGATAGCCAGCATGCAGGCGGACGCGGAGACGAAATGATCCCGACAATTTCCGCCTACACGCGCCAGGAAATGATGGCCATTGCCACGGGGCGCGAGATCCGCGACGGCGAACTCGCCATCTTCGGAGTTGGGTTGTCGATGCTGGCCGGGTTCTTTGCCCAGGCCCACCACGCACCAAATCTGCGGGCCATGACCGAAGGCGGGGTCTACGGATCAACCCCGGTCGGGGGCCTACCATGGGGCATCGAATGCAATCGCATCTCGACCAATGCCACGAGCTTCACCAGTGGGCTGGACGCGCTCGGTTGCCTCGTCGGTTCAGGGCGCTGCGATGTCGGCATCATTGGCGCGGCGCAGGTGGACAAATACGGCAACGTCAACACCACGGGCATCTGGGACGGCGAGATTGGAGAAGCCTTTCGGGCGCCCAAGACGCGACTGACGGGCGCCGGCGGGGCGAACGATATTGCCTGTGGTGCCAAGCGCTTTTTGATCATGGTGGCGCACGAGAAGAAGCGATTCGTCGAGCAGGTCACCTATATCAGTTCGCCAGGTTATCTTGAGGGCGGCAACGCCCGGGCCCGCTACGGCTTCGCCGGCGGCGGACCGTCGGCCATCGTCACCACCTTGGGCGTCCTGCGCCCAGATGCCGAGAGCAAGGAGTTTGAGCTCGATGGCTGGTTCGCCTTCTCCAGCATCGAGGAGATCCTGGCCAACACCGGCTGGCCGCTCAAAGTCTCGGCCCATGCCCGTGTGGTGCCCGAGCCGACGGCAGCGGAGCTTGCCCACCTGCGCAAGGTGGACGAGACGGGCGCCCTGCGCCGGCAATAGCGGGAGAGCTGGACCCTAAACGTGGTCGTAATCGACGATGATGCGGTCGGATTGCGGGCGCGCCTGGCAGGTGAGCACATAGCCCGCCTTCTCTTCCCACGCCTCCAACGACCAATTCACTTCCATGACCGCGGCACCTTCGACCACCTTGGCGCGGCACGTGCAGCACATGCCGCCCTTGCAGGCGTAGGGCAAATCCAAACCGGCGCGCAGTGCGGCGTCGAGAATCGCTTCGCCTTCGGCAACGGGCACTTCGCGTCGCTTGCCGTCGTAGATGAGCGTGGCGATCCGGCTTGGCGTCTCGACCGCAGGCGCGCGCGGCTTGGCTCGGGGCCGCCCGCCGAGCGCCGAGACGAACCGCTCCACGTGAATGCGCTCAGGACCTAGTCCCAAACTCTCAAGCACCGGCCCGATCTCTTCGGCCATGCCCTCCGGACCGCAGATGAGGACGTGATCAATCCTCGCCACCGGTACCAGCGAGCCCACGATGCGGCGCACCTTGTGGCCATCGACGCGGCCGTTGAGGATGGGGACATCCTGCTCTTCGCGCGACAAGACGTGGAAGATGGAAAGGCGGTCCATGTAACGGTCCTTCAGCTCCGCCAGCGCTTCGCGAAAGAGCGTCTCTGCGGTCGAGCGGTTGCCGTAGAGCAGGAAGAAGCGGCTGTTCGCCTCGCGCCCCAAGACGCCTTTCACGATGGACAAGATGGGCGTTATCCCCGACCCGGCGGCGATGCCCAGGTAAGTGGCGGCCATCTGAGATTGATGGCGGACGCCGAAGCGGCCGGTGGGCGTCATCACATCGAGCCGGTCACCCCTTTTGAGGCCCGAGTTGACCCAGGCAGAAAAAGGCCCGCCCTCCAGGCGCTTCACGGCGATGCGCAACTCGCCATCGTCGGGGCCCGAGCAGATCGAATAGGAACGGCGCAGATCCTCGCCGCCGATGGTGGCGCGCAGCGTCAGATATTGGCCAGGTAGGAACGCGTATGCCGAGGAGAGGTCAGACGGCACCTCGAACGCGACCGATACGGCGTCGGGCGTTTCCCGTCTTACATCCTTGACTGTCAGCCGATGGAAGCGAGGCGCGCCCATGAACCCTCGTGTTCTCCTCGATCGCGTCAGTGGCACTTAAAGTAGTCGAACGGTTCCCGGCATGCGGCGCAGCGCCAGAGCGCCTTGCATGCGGTCGACCCGAACTCGGAGAGGCGATGGGTGTCCTCAGACCCGCAGCGCGGGCAGGCAATCGTCTCCTGCCCGAACAGCAGCCGACGCCCGCCGCCGGGCCTGGGTGGGGCGATGCCATACTCGCGCAGCTTCCGCCGGCCATCCTCGGTCAGCCAGTCGGTGGTCCAGGCCGGCGACAGCACGGTGCGAATGGAGGCCTCGGCGATACCCGCACGCAGCAACGCCACCTCGATCTCCAAGGCAATCACGTTCATGGCCGGACAGCCGGAATACGTGGGGGTTATCGTCACCTCGACACGTCCATCCTGCACATCGATGCCGCGCAGGACCCCGAGGTCGGCAATGGTGAGGACCGGGATTTCCGGGTCGACCACCTGCGCGGCGACACGCCAGGCGAGCTGGCGCAGCTCTTCTGGGCCAAGTCGACCAGCTGAAGGGGCGCGGCCGGTCACCATCTGGCTCCAGGATAGGTCCGCTGCAGATATTGCAATTCGCTCAAGAGGTGGCCGAGGTGCTCGCTGTGGCGGCCGCGCCGGCCCCCGGTCTGCATCCACGAGGAGGCGGGTGTCTGCAAAGTCGCCTCCCGGATCACACCCCCAATCGTCTCTGACCACACACTGCGAAGGCCTGCAGGATCGACGGCGACGCCCCCTTTGATCAGCTCCCGCTCGGTCGCATCCGCCTCGAACAGCTCGCCCGTGAACGGCCACAGCTCGTCCAACGCGGCCTGGGCCCGCGCGTGGCTCTCCTCGGTGCCGTCGCCAAGGCGGATGACCCACTCTGAAGCGTGGCGCAGATGATAGGCGCTCTCCTTCTCCGCCTTGGCAGCGATGGCGGCGAGCGTGGCATTGTGCGACGCCGTCATGGCGCGCCAGTAGAGGTCGGCAAAGGCGGAATAGAAGAACTGGCGAACGATGGTCTTGGCGAAGTCGCCGTTGGGCTGCTCGACGAGCAGCAGGTTTCGGTATTGGGGAGCATCGCGCAGATAGGCGTAACTGTCCTCGTCCCTGCCGCGGCCTTCGAGCTCGGCAACATACGTGTAGAGCAGGCGCGCCTGACCGATGAGGTCGAGCCCAATGTTGGTGAGCGCCATGTCCTCTTCGAGCATCGGAGCATGGCCGCACCACTGCGACAGACGGTGGCCGAGGATGAGGGCATCGTCCGCCCGCCGCAGCGCATAGAGCACGATCGGCGTCTCAGCTACCGTGATGCTGGTTGTGGTCAGCGATGCCTCCTTGGTCGGCCTTGCGCCATCCTGTCCTCGCACTCGCCGCTCCCGCGGCTGCCTGAGCGCCACGCCTCGCGCCAGGCGCCCGTGTGGAGCCGACGCGCGAGCCCGGCACCCTTCCCGGGGAGGTGAGGCCGCGCATGGGACCCACCCGAGTGGCCGACGCGCCTACATATGTCCGACCTCATCAGGCACATCATAAAAGGTCGGATGCCGATAGATCTTGGAGTTGGCCGGCTCGAACAACAGGTCGCTGTCGGCGGGATCGGAGGCGGTGATCGCGTTGGAGGGCACCACCCAGATCGAGATGGCTTCGCCGCGGCGGGTATAGATGTCGCGCGCGGCCTCGAGCGCAAGCGTCGCGTCGGCCGCGTGCAGGGAGCCCACGTGCTTGTGGGAGAGGCCGTTGCGGCTGCGGATGAAGACTTCCCACAACGGCGACAGGGCTTCCGACATGGCTGCTTCTCCTTGAACAGCGCTCAGGCGCAGCGCTGGGGCACCAACGTCTTCACCTTGGGCAGGCTCTCCCAGCCGAACGCGTAATCGCTGGGACCCTGCTCCGTCAGGTGCGCAAGCCGCGCCAGCGCTTCCTCAGGCGTGGGAACGTGGTCGACCGCAATCCACCACATGACGAAATGCGGGCGCAGCATCGGCGCGAACCAGTTTGCCTTCCGTTGGTAGAAGCGCTTGTGCACCGTTTGCCAGACGAAGTGCTCAAGCGCCTCGACCGTCTTCCTCACGCTCATGTTGACGAGAAACATGAGGTCAGAAGTGACCTTGATATCGGTGGCGTTGCCACTGTCGCACTTGAGGCGCCACACGAAGCCAGGGCTGCGTTCGGCGAGCGCATTGATGCGGTCGAGGGCACCCATGAACTCAGCCAAGCGCGGATCGTCGGTCGGGTAGCGGATCCGGCCGACATTGAGCTGAGCAAGGTGCGTGCCCGCGGGCTGCCGTGCCATGCCACTCTACTCCGCTGCCGCCTGTGCCTGGCTGGCGCGCCGCTTCTCGGCCTGGTTCTCGACCTGGTTCTCGACCTGGTTCTCGGCCCGCTTCTCGGCCCGCTTCTCGGCCCGCTTCTCGGCATGCGCCAGCGCCGCCGCACGCACCCAGGCGCCTTCATCATGAACCTTGCGGCGTGCAGCCAAGCGTTCGCGGTTGCACGGGCCATCTCCGGCCAGCACCCGCTTGAACTCCGACCAATCGATCGCACCGAAGCGCCAGTGACCGCTCTGCGCGTCGAACCCAAGGTCCGGATCGGGAAAGCTGAGGCCAAGGTAGTGCCCCTGGGGCACCGTTGCGTCGACGAACTTCTGGCGCAAGTCGTCGTTGGAGAAGCGCTTGATCTTCCACTTCATGGTGTCGGCAGAGTGCAGGCTTTCCTTGTCAGAAGGCCCAAACATCATGAGGCATGGCCACCACCAGCGGTTCAGTGCGTCCTGCGCCATCTCCTTTTGCTCAGGTGTGCCCCGACACAGCGTCAGCATGATCTCGTAGCCCTGACGCTGGTGGAACGATTCCTCCTTGCAGATGCGGATCATGGCGCGCGCATAGGGGCCGTAGGAGCAGCGGCAAAGCGGGATCTGGTTCATGATGGCGGCACCATCAACGAGCCAGCCGATGGCGCCGATGTCGGCCCACGTCAGGGTCGGATAGTTGAAGATCGAGGAATACTTGGCTTTGCCCGTAAACAGCTGCTCGAAGAGCTCCTCGCGCGCGCACCCCAGCGTTTCGGCGGCAGCATAGAGATAAAGGCCGTGGCCGCATTCGTCCTGGATTTTGGCCAGCAGTGCCGCCTTGCGGCGCAAGGTGGGTGCGCGCGTGAGCCAGTTGCCCTCCGGCAGCATGCCGACGATTTCGGAGTGGGCATGCTGCGAGATCTGTCTGATCAAGGTCTTGCGATAGCCCGCGGGCATCCAATCGTTGGGCTCGATGCGCTGCTCGGCATCGACGCGGTTCTGGAAGCGCTGGCTGCGCTCCGCGTCCTGCGGGCCTTTGGGGTCGCCCTGACCCGCAGCATCGAGGGCTTGGGCGTACATGACGAACCTCCTTTTCAAGCTCGCACCCTATAGACGCACCCCCTTGCGCGGCCTCGTGGCGCAAATATGTGACAAAAACCGTACGAAGTCAAGATAATCTGTAACATCTCACGTGGACGCCGCCTCGGCGCGGAAGCGGCGGGCGAGTTCGGCGCCCGCCGGCGGGAGCTTGCCGGTCGCACTCTGACCGTGTCTATCGAGCCAACGCTCCGAGACCGGCAGGAGGCGATGGTAGAGCGCGCCGCAAAGCTCGCGTGCCGCCGTTCCCGGCCAGGCCGGGGGCAACAGCTCGAGCGGCAGGGTGGGATCGCGCAGAATGATGCGACGGTACTCGTGGATGAGCAGGATCCGCGCAACGAAGGCGTCGATCTCTGCGATCGGCAACGCCGCATCGAGCGCGGCTTCGAGGGGAGTGAATACTGTGAGAAAGCGCGCGTAGGCGGCGGCCGTCCGTTCAAGCGGCCAACACGCCTTGGCAAGGGCACGCGCGGTCGCAAGGTCGCAGCTGGCATCGAGGTGCAGGACCCCGCGGGTTAGGCGCGGCACGGGTGCGCCGGCGGGAGCGACCCAAACCCCCGGCGCGGCGGCACCGAAGCCGGCCGTCAGCAACCCTGGGCGCGCGCTCTCGCGCTCGCGCGCGTTGCCGATGAGGAGCATCTCAAAGCGGCCATTCCAGCGCCGCGCGTGGGCGCCATAGATGTGCGCCGTCGCCTGCCTGAAGGTGACACGCCCCTTCTCGGTCAGGTGATAGAAACTGTTGCGCCCGACGCGGCTGCGCTCCAGCCAACCATCGGCGGCCAGCCGCGACATGGCTGTGCGCACGACGCCGTCATTGCTGCCCAGCGCCGCAAAAAAGCGCACGAGGGTGCCCAGCCATACCGACCCGCCACGCGGCACGATGGCATCGCCGAAGACGGTGATGATGACCGACCAGGTGCGCGAGGGCTCGGCGCGAAGGTGGCGCAGGATCTCGCCCAGGGGCGTACGCGCGATCATGGCAGCCCTCGTGACGGGAAGGCAACAAGAACGGTTTTGGCAGTCGCCGGTCTCGGCATAGAGTGGGCCGAAGCTGCTACGTTGGGGCAAAGAACCGCCGCATGAATGCACCGATCCTTTCCTCGCTCAAGATCAACCTGCCAACGCCGGCCAGCACACTCGAAAGCTTCGTGCTCTCCGAGCCGCGAGCTTACCCGCAGAAGGCGAGTGGCGCCTTCAGTCGTGTCGCCTTTTCGGCAGTCCACGTCGTGGCGGATGCCCGCGCCGCTAACGATCCCTGGATCGACTGCGCGCTCGATTGGGACCGCACGATCGCCTATCGCGAATACCTGTGGGGCCTCGGCCTCGGCGTGGCCGAGGCCATGGATACGGCCCAGCGCGGCATGGGGCTCGATTGGCCCACCTCGCTCGAATTGATCAGGCGCGCCGTGACTGCCTCAAAGGCATGGTCGGCACGGGAAGGCCGGCCGGCGCTGATCGCCGCGGGGTGCGGCACCGATCAGCTCGACTTGGGGCAAGGGACCTTGGGTCCGGCGCACTCCATCGACGCGGTGATCCGCGCTTATGAGGAGCAGATGGCGGCCATCGAGAAGGTCGGCGGCCGTCTCATCATCATGGCCAGCCGCGCCCTCGCCCGCATCGCCCGCTCACCCGCCGACTACGAGCGCGTCTATGACCGCGTGCTGGGGCAGGCGCGCGAGCCCGTGATCATCCATTGGCTTGGGGAAATGTTCGACCCGATGCTTGCGGGTTACTGGGGCTGCGCAGACCACCTTGCGGCGATGAAGGTTGCACTCGGTGTCATCAATGCGCACGCTGCCAAGGTCGACGGCGTCAAGATCTCCCTGCTCGATGCGGAAAAAGAGATCGTCATGCGGCGTCAGCTGGCCAAAGGCGTGCGCATGTACACCGGCGATGATTTCAACTACGCCCGCCTCATTGCCGGCGATGAGGCGGGCTACAGCGATGCTCTGCTCGGCATCTTTGACGCCATCGCGCCTGCTGCATCGGCCGCGCTTGCGGCCTTGACCTGCGGTGAGGAGATGACCTTCGAAACGATCCTGGCGCCCACGGTGCCGCTGTCACGCCACATCTTCCAGGCGCCCACACGCTTTTACAAGACCGGCGTGGTGTTCATGGCCTACCTCAACGGCCACCAAGACCATTTCGTCATGGTGGGAGGCCAACAGAGTGCGCGCTCGATCGTGCACCTTGCCCAGCTCTTCCGCCTTGCCGACCGCGCCGGCTTGCTGCGCGATCCGGATATGGCCAGGCGACGGATGGTACGCGTGCTGGCCCTGCATGGGATCGCCTGATGCGCGAGCTCTCCGGTGACCTCAGGCATATGTCGATCAACTCGGCAACCGCGCGCCAGCAGCTAACCCTGCCAGCTTTTATCGAGGCGTGCGCTCGACGCGGCATTCCCGCCATCGACCCCTGGCGCGACCAAGTCCACGCCGTGGGCCTGACCGAGGTCGCCAGACACCTGAAGGATGCGGGGCTGGCGCTCACCGGCTACTGCCGCGGCGGGTTCTTTCCGGCCATCGACGCGGCCGGGCTACGGGCCGCGCTTGAGGACAACCGGCGCGCCGTCGACGAGGCCAAGACGCTGGGCGCGCCCTGTCTCGTGCTGGTGGCGGGCGCGCTGCCGGGCGCGCTTTCCGGCACCCCCGCGCACCGGGACATCGGCCTCGCGCGCGCCCAGGTGATGGACGGCATCGCCGCCACACTGGAATACGCGCGCAGCGTCAAAGTGCCGCTCGCCATCGAGCCACTGCATCCCATGCAGGCGGCCGACCGCGCCTGCATCAATACACTCGAGCAGGCCCTCGACATTTGCGACGCGCTCGATTCCAGCCGCAGCGGCGCTCTCGGCGTCGCGCTCGACGTTTACCACACGTGGTGGGACCCAAAACTCGCCACCCAGATCGCCCGCGCCGGCCGCGAGCGGCTCTTTGCCTATCACGTATGCGACTGGCTGGTGCCGACGCGCGATCTCGTCAACGACCGGGGCATGATGGGCGACGGCGTCATCGAGCTGAAGAAGATCCGCGGGCTTCTCGAGCAGGTAGGCTACGCGGGTTACGTGGAGGTCGAGATCTTCTCGCAAGCCTGGGGGGCGAGGCCCGCCGATGAGCTGCTCGACACCTGTGTCGAGCGCTACCAGACGGTGGTATGAGCGCGGTCTCACCCAATCGTGAGCGCCTTTGACTTGTGCTTGCCAATCTTCCTTTCCAACATCGAGCCCGTGCCCGCTCAGCAACCCCCCCTAGCTTCCGCCGAGGCGCAATGGGTGCAAGGCTTGGCCCCAGGATTGGTGCTGGCTTTGGCCCTGCTCTTGGCCCCAACGCTCTCCCGGACCCTGGTCCGGACCCTGGTCTGGGCCCTGGCCAAAGCCCGGTTCCTCACACGGCGCCTGCGCCACGGACCGGCGTTTGGAGGGACGCGTGGTCTCCGCCAGGGGCTACCCCGGACGCTGGTCCGGAGCCTGCCGCGTGCCGCAGGCAGGCTCCTGTTGGCCGGGCTCCTGTTGGCCGGGCTCCTGTTGGCATGGCTCATTGGTATCGGTTCGATGACGGCCAGGGCGTCACCGCCCGCAGAAGAGCTCGTCAGAGCCGAGCTCCTCGTTGAACCGCAAGCGATCGCGCCGGGCCAACCGTTCTGGGTGGGGGTCCGGCTGCGCCTGAAGCCCGGGTGGCACGTCTACTGGCGCAATCCCGGCGATTCGGGCGAGGCTCCCACCATTGCCTGGCATTTGCCGCCGGGGTTCACCGCAAGCTCGATCGCTTGGCCAACGCCCGTCCGCATTCCCATCGCCCACCTCGTCAACTTCGGCTACGAGGGCGAGACGATGCTGCTGGCGCGGATCGCGCCCGCCACCGAACTCTCGGAGGCCGCCAACATCGCGGCGGACGTGACGTGGCTCGTGTGCGAGCGAGAATGCATTCCGGGCCAGGCGAGCCTGTCGCTCAGCCTGCCGGTCGCGCGTGGCGACACTGTTCCAGCGGATCGAGCCAAGGAGCTTATCTTCGCCGCGGCGCGCGGCGACCTGCCGCGTCCTTCGCCTTGGAGGGCGCGCCTCGCGCTCGAACCAGAAAATCTGACGCTGGCGGTCGATGCCAAGCCCCTGGCCACCGCCGCCGTGCGTGCGGCCTATTTCTTCCCCAATGCAGAAACGCTGGTGCGGCACGCAGCACCCCAGGAGCTCAGCATCGTGCGCGATGGGTTGAGGCTGCGGCTTGAGCGCAGCCCGCTCTCAACGGCCGCGCCTGCGGACGCTGGTGGCGTGCTGCTCGTCGAGGAGGGCGATGGAACAACGACGAAGCGGCACGCTTTCGATCTCACGGACGTTCTTATTGATCAAGCGCCCGCTGCCAATCAAAGCGTCTCGCCGATGGCAGTGCTGCACGCTGCAGCGCTGGCGCTCCTCGGCGGCATCATCCTCAACCTCATGCCCTGCGTCTTCCCGGTCCTTTCCATCAAGGTGCTGGGCTTGATCGAGCAGGCCGGCACCTCCCGCAACCAGGTGCGCCGACATGGACTGGCCTATACGGCGGGCGTGCTCGTTGCGTTCGCGGCGCTTGGCGCGGCACTCTTCGGCATGCGGGCAGCCGGCGCCGAGGTGGGGTGGGGCTTCCAGCTGCAGTCGCAGATGGCCGTCGTGCTCTTCGCCTATCTGTTGTTCGCGGTGGGCTTGAACCTCTCGGGGGTATTCCACCTGGGGTCGTCGCTGCAGGGGCTGGGCCATGGCTGGGCGCGGCGCTCCGGCCTTAGCGGCTCGTTCTTAACCGGGGCGCTCGCGGCCGTGGTGGCCACGCCGTGCACGGCGCCCTTCATGGCAACGGCGCTCGGGTTCGCCTTTACCCAGCCGACGCCGATCGCCCTCATCGTCACGCTGGCGCTCGGGCTCGGATTGGCGCTGCCCTATTTGGGCCTGACACTCGCACCCCAGCTCATTCCCCGCTTGCCGCGACCCGGCCCCTGGATGGAGACGCTCCGACAACTGCTGGGCTTTCCCGTCTACGCCACCGCTGCCTGGCTGATCTGGGTGCTCGCCCAACAGGTGAGCCCCGCTGGGCTGTTTGCCGCGCTCGCAGGGCTCGTTCTTGTCGGCCTTGCGGCCTGGTCGTTCAACAGATCGCAATCGGCGGGAGAATGGGGCCGTCGCCTCGCCCGAGGTGCACTCCTCGCAGCGCTGTGCGGCGTCGCCGCCACGGTCGTAGCCGTGGAGCTCGATCGCCATGGACCCGCCAGCGCCGCGCCGTCCGCGGCACAGCACGAACCCTTCACCCAAGCGCGTCTCGATGAGCTGATCGCAACCGGACGCCCGGTGTTCGTCAACCTCACCGCGGCATGGTGCATCACCTGCCTTCTCAACGAGCGCACCGCACTGGCGACGACAGCGGTTGAGGCGACCTTCGCCGCCAAGGGCATCACCTATCTTACGGGGGATTGGACGCGCCGCAATCCCGAGATCACCCGGCTCTTGGAGAAGTATGGCCGCAGCGGCGTACCGCTCTATCTGCTCTACAGCGGCGATGGTGCGCCCGCCGTACTGCCGCAGATCCTGACGTCCGCGACGGTCCTTGCCGCCGTTGCGCGCATTCCCGAACTGGGCGGGGAGCGCACCTCTGTCCCAGACACAACCAAGGAGTAACTCCATGCCGCTTGTCGCGCGACGCACAGTGCTTGCCGTCGGCCTCGGTGGGGCAGCCGCGATCGCTCTCCACGTTGTTCCGGCTCCGACCTTTGCTTATGCCGCCGCGCAGGCTCGCATCGGCGAACCGGCGCCAGCCTTCTCGCTCGCCGACAGCTACGGCAAGACCATTTCGCTCGGCGACTTCAAGGGCAAGACCGTCGTGCTGGAATGGACCAATCACGACTGCCCCTACGTGCGCAAGCATTACGGCGGCGACAATATGCAAATGCTGCAAAAGAAGTGGACGGCTGAAGGCGTGGTGTGGCTGACGCTCATCTCGTCGGCACCGGGCACCGAGGGATACGTCACCGGCGAGGAGGCCAACAAGCTCACCGCCCAGCGCGCCGCGGCGCCAACCCACGTACTGCTCGATCCCCAGGGGGACGTGGGACGCGCCTATGGCGCACAGACCACCCCGCACATGTATGTCATCAAGGGCGACGGCACATTGGCCTATATGGGCGGTATCGACGACAGGCCGACCACACGGCTGGAGGACCTCAAGATCGCCAAGAACTTCGTCGATGCGGCGCTCACCGAACTGGCGCAAGGCAAACCTGTATCGCGGACCACCGCGCGGCCCTACGGCTGCAGCGTAAAATATTTGTATTAGAAGGCGGGATCTTCAGGGACGAGGTGATGGCAACTCGGCGGAGCTGGCTGCGTACGAGGTGTACGCTTTGAGCGGCCCAGAGGGGACACCTCTCTTCCTCCGGACCTCACCAGAGCCGCAACCTCACTCAAGCGGACCTACCGAGCACGTAACCAAGCTAGCGCCGGAGGCCCCATCGCGCAAAGGCGAACGCAAGCGACAGACGATCAGGGATGGCGACCACCCCACTGCGCAGCGTCACGCCGCCTCGGCAAGTGCGGCTTTGCACTCGGCGAAGGCCCAGTCGAGCCAGGGCGTGAGTGCGGCGAGATCTGCGGCTTCGACGGTGGAGCCGCACCAAATGCGTAGGCAGGGTGGTGCGTCGCGGTGCCCGGCGATATCAAGGGCAGCCGTCTCCTTCTCGAGCAGCGCCTCCAGCTTCTTGACGAAGGCGCGCTGCCCGTCGAGCGGTAGCCGCACGACAGCGGGATCGACGATCTTCAAGCACACCGAGGTGTTGGATCGCGTCGCCGGATCGACGGCGAGGTTCTCAAGCCAGGGCGTGCGCTCTGCCCAGTCGAGGAGTACACGCGCATTGGCATTGGTGCGGGCGCAAAGCGCCTCCAGGCCGCCGATGCGCTCTGCCCAGTCGAGCGCATCAAGATAGTCCTCCACGCACAGCATCGATGGGGTGTTGATGGTTTCGCCCTCGAACACGCCCTTGATGAGCGCGCCACCCTTGGTCAGCCGGAAAATCTTGGGCAACGGCCAGGGCGGCGTATACGTTTCGAGGCGCTCGATTGCGCGCGGACCGACGATGAGCATGCCGTGCGCGGCCTCCCCACCCAGCACCTTCTGCCAGGAGAAGGTCGCAACATCGATCTT
>Ga0075425_100005959_pt1 | contig 12717 bp, 13 predicted proteins | sample SoiMethybrSBSTD4_FD_75300 | JGI IMG/M metagenome (GOLD analysis project Ga0075425, IMG submission 75300) | Bulk soil microbial communities from a Populus tree surrounding site in Tennessee, USA - Soil MetaG P. TD hybrid SBSTD4 | ecosystem: Environmental > Terrestrial > Soil > Tree plantation...
CGTGGACGGTGGGCCGCTCCCCGGCGCGAAGCTGGCGCTCGCGGCCGCTCCGAATCCCGCGTTCGGGCGCGTGACCGCGTCGTTCACGCTGCCCACCGCGACGGATCACGCCGACCTTCGCATCTACGACGCGGCCGGCCGGCTCGTGAGCACGCTCATCAGCGGCCCGGTCGCAGCCGGGTCGCAGCGCATCGAATGGACGGGCGTGGACGAGAACGGTCGCACCTCACCCGCCGGGATCTACTTCCTCAAACTCAGCGTCGGCAAGGACGTGGTCGCGCGGAAGGTGCTGTTCGTGCGATAGCGGGTCGCACGCCCGGGCTGCGGATGAACGAAACCAACGGGTCGAGATGCGGTTGAGCGGGGACGTTCGCCGCCTGCCACCGCGCCTCGTCCTGTTCGTGGCCGGCGTGGCCGGCTGCGCCGCGCTGCTGCTCGTGCGCGGCTGGTACGCCGAGGGGCTGCACTTCCGCTTCCTGGCGTGGAACCTGGTGCTCGCGGTCATCCCCGCTCTCGCGGCGGCGGCGATGGCGCACGCGGACCGCGGGCGGAAGCGCGTGCTCGCGGCGCTCTGGGGCGTGGTGTGGCTGATGTTCCTGCCGAACGCGCCCTATCTCATCACCGACCTAGTCCACCTCGAGCCACGGCCGCCGGTGCCGTACTGGTTCGACATCGGCCTCTTCGCCGCGTTCGCCGGCGCCGGTGTGCTCGCCGCGTTCTCATCGTTCGGCGATGTCCAGCAGGTGGCGAGCCGTCACTTCGGCCGCTGGACGGGCTGGGCCGTGGTCGCGGTGGCGTCGTTCGGCGCGGGGTTCGGCATCGAGCTGGGCAGGATGGGGCGCTACAACAGCTGGGACGTGCTGACCAAGCCGGAGGGCGTGTTCCGCGCGATCCTCGCGCGGATCGTCGAACCCTGGGAACACCCGCGCGCGTTCGCCGTGGCCGCGCTCTACGGCTCCGTGCTCCTGTTCGGCTACGTCGCCCTGCGCGTCATGGTCTCCGAACAGAAGCGCGATGCGTCCCGGTCCTGATGCCGCCGTCGGCTGGAGCCTACAGCGCCTGCAGCACCGCGCACTTCAAGTAGTGCGTCTCGGGGACCGCGAGGAGGCGCGGGTGATCGGCGGCCTCGCCGGCCCAGTCGAGGACGCGCATCGGCCGCCGCGCGGCTCGCGCCGACTCGAGCAGCACCTGGCGGAAGAGGTCGTCGTCCAGGTGGTGGCTGCACGAGCAGGTGACGAGGATGCCGTCCTCCTCGAGCAGGCTCATCGCCAGGCGGTTGTGCTCGCGGTAGGCGCGCGCGCCGGCGGCCACGGCGCGGCGTGACTTGATGAGCGCGGGCGGGTCCAGCACCACGAGCCCGAAGCGCTTGCCCTCGCGCTCCAGCCTCCGCAGCGCGTCGAACGCGTCCATGCGCAGGAACTGGATCTTCTCCGTGAGCCCGTTCCGCTCCACGTTCTCGCGCGCCAACGTCAGCGCCGGCTCGGACGAATCCACGGCGAGCACGCTCTCGGCGCCGCCTCGCGCCAGGTGCATCGCCCACTCGCCCTGGTAGCAGAACACGTCCAGTGCGGTGCGGCCCTGCGCGCGCGCCTCGGCGCGTTTCCGGTTCTCGCGCTGGTCCAGGAACAGCCCCGTCTTCTGACCGTGGAGCAGGTCGGCCCGCACCTCGAAGCCGCCGACCTTCACCGCGACGCGCTCGGGAACGTCCCCCCACCAGGCTTCGCGGCGCTGGTCGAGCCCCTCGAGCGTGCGGAGCGGCGAGTCGGCCACGAGCGCGGCACCGCGCGGCGCGAACACCTGCTCGAGGGCCGCGCGCAGCTCCACCAGCCGCCGCTCCATGCCGAGGGTCAAGACCTGGACCGCGAGCCAGTCGCCGTAGCGGTCCACGACCAGCCCCGGGAGCTGGTCCGACTCGCCGTAGACGAGGCGCACCGCGGGCTCGCCCGGATAGACCGCGTCGCGCAGCCGCTTCGCGCGCTCCAGGCGCTTGACGAAGAACGCGGTGTCGATCTCGTCGCGGCCGCGCGTCAGGAGCCGCGCGGTGATGAGGCTGTGGCGGTTCACGTAGGCGCGACCGAGGAACGCGCCGCGATGGTCGGTCACGTCCACCATGCCGCCGTCCACCACGTCGCCCTGCCAGGACTCGACCTCGTTGGAGAAGATCCACGGGTGGCCGCCGCGCACCCGGCGGTCTTCACCCTTCTTCAACACGAGCTTCGCCGTGCCGGTCGCGGTCGTCACCGCTGGCTCTTCAGCATGTGGCCGATCATCCGGTAGGTGACGCGCGCGGCGAGGAAGTCGGATGCCACGTTCCCCGGGAGCGGCGCCAGCTCCACCACGTCGAAGCCGACGATGCGCTTCTTCGCCGCCACGGCCGCGATCAGGTCGTTGGTCTCGTACCACTCGAGCCCGCCCGGCTCGGGCGTGCCGGTGCCCGGCAGGTGCGCGGGGTCGAGCCCGTCCAGGTCGAAGGTGATGAACACGTCGTCGGTGAGCGCGTCGAGGACGGGCTTCCAGTCGCCCTGGAGCGCGCGGAACGTGCGCACGCTCCAGATCGGCGCCGGATGGGCCTTCAGGTGCGCGGCCTCTTCCTCCGACATCGAGCGGATGCCCACGGATGCCGCGGGGCAGAGCTCGCGGATGCGGCGCATCACGCAGGCGTGCGAGTCGGGCGAGTCGAGGTAGGTGTCGCGCATGTCGGCGTGGGCATCGAGCTGGAGCACGGAGAGCTTCGGGTAGCGCTTCTTCGCCGCGCGCACGGCACCGGCCGTGATGCTGTGCTCGCCGCCCAGCATCACCGGGAGCTTGCCGGCGCCGAGGATCCAGTCGAACGCCTCCTCGACCCGCTTCGCCATCTCACCGGGCCCGAGCGCGGTGGACTCCAGCTCCTTAAGCGTGTGGATGCCCGCCTGGTACGTGGCCCCCAGCTCCTCGTCCCAGGTCTCCATGTTGCGCGACGCCGCCACGATCGCCTGCGGGCCCCAGCGCGTGCCGCCCTGGTACGAGGTGCTGAAGTCGTAGGGCACGGGCAGCACGGCCACGCGGCTCGTCTCGAACGACGAGAACTCCGGCTCGAGGCCGGCGAAGTTGGACGGAAGTCCCCACGCGGGGGTCGGGCTCATGGCGGCTCCAGTGGTCAAAGGGCCCGGCAGATTGCCGCCGGCGCCGAGAAAGCACAAGACCCCGGCCGTTCGGGCCGGGGCCGGCTTTGGCAGGCCCTCGCTCTCGCTCGGGCGACTCGAGGGGTCAGGCGGTGCGGACGGCCGGACGGCCGACGCGCCGGCGCTGGGTGCGCACCTCGGCGGCGGCGCCGGTGATGTCCTTCGGGAACTCCGTGCCGCGGTCGAGGATGTTGCACTCGGCCTTGGTCATCCCGAACGTCCGCTGCAGGTAGTCCCCGGCGAAGTCGGTGTCGAACGCCTTGCAGGAGAAGATGTCGACCGAGACGTAGTTCTTGTCCGGGAAGGTGTGGATGCTGATGTGGCTCTCGGCGATCAGGACGAACCCGGACAGGCCCCAGTCCTCGGGTTTCAGGCCACTGTACTTGAACACGTAGGGCGGCATGATCTTCGTCATGCCGATGCGTGCGGGAAGCTCTTCGAGGATCCGGTAGATGAGGTTCAGATCCGTCAGCTTGTCCTTGTCGCACCCGTACCCATCGAGCATGAGGTGAGGGCCGAATCCGGTCATCTCGTCAGCCACCTCCGGGAGTCCCGCGCGCCGCGCGGCGGTGTGGATCGCTTCCGATCGCCAGGGTGCGTCACCTCTCGGAGTCGTTGCCGAACTCCTCGAGATCGTCCTCGTTCACCTGAAGATCGTCGTCCTCGACGAAGTCGTCGTCGAAGTCGTCGTCGTCCTCGCTGAACTCGTCGTCGTCGAGGTCGTCCTCGTCGAACTCCTCGTCGTCTTCGAGCTCGTCGTCACCGATCGCCTCGACGTCCTCGTCGCCGAAGACGTCGAATTCTTCGTCGTCGCCCTTCTTGCGCTTCATGTCCACCCCTCTTCGGCTGGAGCGACCCGGCGCGCCCTCCCGCGCGACTGCTTGGATGCGTGATCCGCCGAGGCGCTTCGTGTTGCGTGGCCAGCGCTTCTGGCCGGAAAGCACGCGCAGTATACGAACCGCCCCCCGGCGGTCAATGGAAAATGAACCCGGTTCCGGCACCTCGGGCGCCGCCTCGGAAACCACGGTGTCGCCTTCATCTCGGCGCAGTGGTTCGAGCAGTTCACGAAGCGCTCACAACGGCCGCGTTCAGCGCTCGTATCGGCGAGGACGCGCGCCGAGACGAGCGGAAAACGCCGCTGCGTCCGGCGCGTCTTCGCCGTGCGCGCCCTGCGCTCCCGTGGCGCGCACGCGCCGGCGGCAAGCACTCGGACCGCTCGCCAAGCCGGGCGAATGGCGGGGTTGACGGGACTCGAACCCGCGACCTCCTGCGTGACAGGCAGGCGTTCTAACCAACTGAACTACAACCCCGCACCCCTCGAATCCCGGCGGATGGACAGCCGGAACGCCATGGGACGCGGCACAATAGCTGCCGACTCGAGGGGTGTCAAAGCTTCTCCGCCGGCATCGGCGGACGTCTCCCGCGGGCAAGTTCAGGGCCGGGTGGTCGGGTACCGATCCGACCTCAGTAGAGCCTGCGGAGCGTGGCGCCCGGGTAGTAGTGAGCGAGGATGTCCTCGCCGCTCGCGCCCGTGCGCGCCATGCCGAGCGCGCCGGTCTGGCAGAGCCCCACGCCATGGCCCGAGCCGGCGCCGCTCGCGACGATCGCCACGGGCTTCATGCTGGTGCCGTCTCGCCTGACCCCGATCTTGAACAGGTTCGAGCGCAGGATCGATCCCGGGTTGCCGCCGCGCCGCAGCACCTGCCGCAGCGAGTAGGCGGGGACGGTCACGAGCCCGGTCGAGGTCACGACCTCGAGCCGCCACACGCGGCCCGAGATCGAGCGCTCGGCCACGCGCACGTCGCGCACCTCGCCCACGCCGCCCGCCGGCAGCGGCACGCCGAACTGCGGCCCGTACTTCTCCAGGTTCGCGGCGAACTCGCGCGGCGTCCACTCCTCGCGCCAGCGGAACTGCGAGGAGAGCGCGCAGTGGTCGCCCCTGGCGCCCGAGTCCGCGTGGCTCGTCAGGTAGTCGTAGCCCCCCGTCGGCCAGGCCTCCCACGCCTCGGCCGTGATGCCTCCACAGGTGGAGCAATAGTTGGCCCGGATCGGCGCGCCGTGCGAGAGCCCCACCAGCCCGCGCGTGCTCTCGACGCAGCGCGTGGCGAGCGGGCGCTCGGACTCCGAGGCGCCGTAGACCTGGTCTTCGACGGTGGCGTAGAGGTCGAAGCCCTGGTCGCCGCGCCGGCCGCGGTAGAACAGCGTGTAGCTCCGCGCCGCCACGGCCTGCGCGCGTCCCGCCTCGAGCAGCGAATCGGAGAGCGCCCCGATCTCGCCCGGGACCACGCCCACCAGGTAGCGCTCGAGCGTCACGCGCGTGGCCACGGTGAGCTTGCCGTTCTGGTTCATGAACAACTTGAGGCGTCCGCGCCAGTGCGAGCCGTTCCAGGTGATCCGTGCCGCGTCGGCGCTCACCCAGCCCGGCGGCCCCACCCACAGCGTATCGCCGGCGTGGAGCACGAGCAGCGGCACCGCGCGCGGCTTGTCGCCGGGCGTGACCAGGAGCTGGTTGCCGGAGATCTTGAACTCCACGGGGCCCGCCGTGGAGTGCGTGCCCGGTCGATCCACCGACTGCACCTCGAGCGGCTGCGTGCCGTCGAACCCCACGCGCGCGGATTCGAGCCCCCAGGCGAGGCCGATGTCGAGCGACGGCTCACCGTCGAGCGCGATCGGTGCCGGAGGCACCGCGGGCACGGGCACCGACTCGCTCGGGGCGGGCGCGGCGGCCGTGGGTGCCGGCTCGGCCCGTGGTGGCGGCGCGGGAGACTTCGCGTTGGGCAGTGGCCCACAGCCGGCGAACGCGAGCGCGAAGGTGCAGGCGATGATCGCGCGCATCGCTCTCATCCGTGAGATGCAGCTCATGTCACTCCCCTCCTAGTGTCCCGTCCCAGAGGTACCTTGTCACAAAGGGCGCCGCTGCGGCCGCCATGCAAGGCGCGACGACGAAGTCGTATCAAGAAGATACGTCGAGGAGGAGCAACGCAGCAGGGCGGTCGCAGCGGCGGCCGACTGATAAGGTACCTCTGGGACGTGACACTAGTGTCCCGGCGTGATGCTTCCGAGCACCACCGCGTGCCTCGCGCCGGTCGCTCCCGGCACGTTCCCCGCCTCCCCGCACAGCGTGAGGTGCGCGAGGAACGCGAACGCGAGCGCTTCCTTGATGCCGGCGGAGACTCCCAGCTCGTCCAACCGCTCGAGCCGGATGCCGTCGAGCCTGCGGCGCAGCGCCAGCATGAGCGTGACGTTCCGCACGCCGCCGCCGCTCGCGTAGACCGCGTCCACCTTGCCGCGCGGCGCCAGGTGCTCGCGCAGCGCCTGCTCGATCGACGCGGCGGTCAGCTCCACCGCGGTCGCGAGCGTGTCCTCGAGCGTGAGCCCCATGCCCTCGCCCAGCTCGGCCAGGCGCTCGGCGTAGCCGTCGCCGAAGCGCTCGCGGCCGGTCGAGCGCGGCGGCGGGAGCGAGAAGAACGGATCGGCGAGCAGCTCCTCGAGCAGGCCCTCATGCGCGCGGCCCGAGGCGGCCAGGCCGCCCGCGTCGTCGCGCTGGGCGAGCCCGCGCGTGCCCGCGCGCACGAGCCCGTCGAGCACCGCGTTCCCGGGCCCGGTATCGAACGCGACCACGTCCGAGAGCGCGCCGCCCTTCTTCAGCCAGGTCACGTTCGCCATGCCGCCCAGGTTCAGGAGCACGCGCGATTCCTTGTCCGAGTGGAAGAGCCACCAGTCCGCGATCGGCACCAGCGGCGCGCCCTCACCGCCGGCAGCGGTGTCGCGCTTGCGGAAGTCGCTGACCACGGTGATCCCGGTGCGCTCGGCGAGCGTGTGCGGCGAGCCGAGCTGGAGCGTGAGCGCGCGCGCCGTGCCGGCGCGCGGGATGTGGCGCACGGTCTGGCCGTGCGAGCCGATGGCGCAGATCGCCGTGAGCTTCACGCTCGCCTCTTCCGCGATCGCGCGCACCGCCTCGGCGTAGACCTCGGCCAGCCGCGTGTCGAGCCTCATCAACCGCTCGGGCTCGACCGTCTTCGCCGCCGCGACCGCGAGCACCTCGGCGCGCAACTCGTCGTCGAGCGGCAGCTCGCGCTCGGCGAGCACCTCGTGTGTCGCGGCGAGGCCGTCGCCCTTGAGGCGCACGAGCACGGCATCGACGGCGTCCGCCGACGTGCCGGTCATGAGCCCGACGATCAGTCGCTCGGGCTTCGTTCGGTAATCGCGCAGGGACGAGAGGGCGTCGCGGCTCACGATCGGGTCACCTCGGGGAAAGGGGAACGGGTCTCGGAACGCCCATAGCCTACCGCGTCACGCCGAGCTTGCGGATGAGGCTGTCGGCGAGCCCCACCGTGGCGCGCGCCGACCGCCGGTGCGCGAGCGCGTCGCCGACCAGCGAGTCCACCGCGCCCAGCATCAGGTTGCGGTCGCGGAGCAGCGGCTCGAAGTGCGCCGTCTCGAGTTGCCGGAGGATCAACCGCACCTCCGGCCGGTCACGGTACTCGGGAGCCTCCTCCACGCCCGGATGCGGTGGGAACACGGTCTGGAGCGCGGCCGCGAGCGCCAGCGTGTTCTGGCGCTCGCCCAGGTAGCGCGCGAAGCGCAATGCGTCCTCCTTGCGGCGCGAGCGCGTGAAGCTCGCGAGCACCGTTCCCGTGCCGGTGCTGGCGTGCGTGCCGTGGTCCTCGGCGGGGCTCGGCACCAGCGCCGCGCCGAGCGGCAGGCCCGGGTCGCGCCGGCGGGCCTCCACGGCGTAGCCGGCGTCCGCGATCCAGAGCCCCAGCCGGCCGTGCTCGAACTCGCTCGCCAGCGAGTCGCGCCCCGCGACCAGGCTCACCGGGGCCAGCGAGAGGAGGAACTCGAGCGCCTCGGCGTTCTCCGGCGAATCGATGCGGCAGGAGTCGAGACGGGCCGAGAGCAGCTCGCCGCCGTTCCCCCACGCGAACGTCATGAACGAGACGAAGCGCTCGCCGGGCGCGTCGGTGAGCCCGAAGCCGTGCACGCCGCCTCCCAGCTTCTCGATGCGCGCGGCGGCGTCCTTGAGCTCGTCCCACGTCCCCGGCGCGCGCGTGGTGTCGAGCTTGGCGCGCGCGAAGAGCGCCCGGTTCCAGAGCAGCACACGGGTCCTCAGGAGCCAGGGCAGGCCATACATGGCGTCGCCCAGGCTGCAGAGCTCCCAGCCGCGCACGTCGGGCTTGAGATCCGCCACGCCGGCGCTCCAGTCGGAGAGCAGGCCCTGGTCGATGAAGTCCGCCGTCTGCTCCGGCGTGAGCTCCACCAGGTCGGGCGGCCGCCCCGACTGCGCGGCGAGCGCGAGCGTGTCCGTGGCGCCTTCCCTCGGGAGCCGGGTGATGACGATGTGGACGCCGGGGTTCGCGTCCTCGAAGCGCTGCGCCAGCGGCGCGATCGCCTCCACCGGCCACGTCTGCCAGAACGTCACCTCCACCGGATGCGTGGAGGTCCGCCGTCCGCACGAGAGTGCGAGCGCGAGCACGACGAGGATCGAGGCGCCGCGCGCCCCGCCGAGTCTCACGCGGGGGATTCTCCCAGCGCGGCGCGCACGAAGCCGCCCGCGTCCGCGAGCCTGCGCTCGGCCTCGGCGCGCGAGCACTTGCGCTTCACCATCACGATCGCGGTCTTCACGCTCTTGCCCGCCGCGTCGATGGCGTGCGCCGCCTCCTGGTAGTCGCACCCCGTGGCGGTCATCACCGTCCGCCGGCCGCGCTCCACCAGCTTCTGGCTGTTCGCCATCAGGTCCACCATCATGTTCTCGTACGCCTTGCCGACGCGGATGAATGCGGACGTGGAGAGCATGTTGCAGACGAGCTTCTGCGCCGTCCCCGCCTTCATCCGCGTGCTGCCCATCAACACCTCGGGGCCCACGACCGGACAGATCGCCACGTCCACCTCGAGCGTGAACTCCTCGCGCGGCGTGCAGGTGACGTACACCGTGCGCGCGCCGAGCGAGCGGGCGCGCGCGATCGCGCTCACAACGTACGGCGTGCGGCGGCTCGCGGCGAGCCCCACCACGGTGTCCTCGGCGCCGACCTCGAGATCGTCCATGGCCTGGGCGCCGTGGTCGGCGCGGTCTTCCGCGCCCTCCACGGCGCGCACCACCGCCGTGTAGCCACCGGCGATCACGCCCACCACCATGTCCGGGTCGGAGCCGAAGGTGGGCGGGCACTCGGAAGCGTCGAGCACCCCGAGCCTGCCGCTCGTGCCGGCGCCCACGTAGACCAGGCGGCCGCCGGCCTTGAACGAGGCGACGACGAAGTCCACGGCGCGGGCGATGTAGGGCAGTTCCTTCGCCACCGCGTCCGGCACGGTGCGGTCTTCGGCGCTGATCCGGGCGAGCAGATCCGGGACCTCGAGCGTGTCGAGGTCCATCGTCCGCGGATTGCGCTGCTCGGTGGCCAGCCGAGCGAACTCCTCGAAGCGGGCGCGATCGTCCACGACGCTCCTGCGTAGGGGGGATACGGCGCGCGAGGATGCCATGCGCCCGAAAGCCGCGGCAAGCAGTTGCGCCGCCCGCACCCGTGGCGCGCGAGACGGCCAGCCGCTAACCTCCGCGTTCACGCTCGCCTCGGAGGGAAGCGCCGTCATGACCGTCACGCCTTCGCACACGCTCGACGCGACATCGAGTGATTTCGCGCTCGCTGCCGGCTTTCGCAGCGCCGCCACCGCCTGCGGCCTCAAGCCGAGCGGCAACCTCGACCTCGGGATGGTGTGGAGCGATGGCCCGTGCAGCGCCGCCGGCGTGTTCACCACGAACCGCGTGCTGGCGGCTCCGGTCCACGTCTGCCTCGACACGCTCGCGTCCGCGGCCGGCCGCGTGCGCGGCGTGCTCTACAACTCCGGCTGCGCGAACGCGGTGACCGGCGAGCGTGGGATCGCGGACGCGCGCCGCATGCGCGAGCTGGGCGCCGACGCGATCGGTGCGCAGCCCGAGGAGCTGTTCGTGCTCTCGACCGGCGTCATCGGCAAGTTCCTCGACATGGAGAAGCTCGCGCGCGGCGTGGAGACGCTGCGCTCGCACGCCGCACTGCGCACGGCGGACGACGCCGTACGCGCGATCATGACCACCGACACGCGCAAGAAGCTGGCGTTCACGCCGCTGTCGCTGCCCGGCGGCCGCGTGACGATCGCCGGGTTCGCCAAGGGCGCGGGCATGATCCACCCGAACATGGCGACGATGCTCTCGGTGATCACCACGGACGCGCGTCTCGAGCCGGCGCGTTTGGACCGGTGCCTGCGCTCGGCCGTCGAGCGGAGCTTCAACCGCATCAGCGTGGACGGCGACATGAGCACCAACGACACCGTGCTCGTGCTCGCGTCGGGAGCCTCGGGCGCCGTCGTCGACGATGCCGCCGAGCCGGCGTTCACGGCGGCGCTCACCGATGTATGCGCGTCGCTGGCGCGGCAGATCGCGCGCGATGGCGAGGGCGCCACGCGCCTCGTGGAGCTGCGCATCACCGGCGGCGACACCGAGCGCCAGGCGCATGGCGTCGGCGATGCGATCGCCTGCTCGCCGCTCGTCAAGACCGCGATCCACGGCAACGATCCCAACTGGGGCCGCATCCTCGCCGCGGCGGGCTACTCGGGCGAGGCGATCGAGCCCGATGACGTGCGGCTCTGGTTCGGAGAGGACGACGCGGTGCAGTTGTTGGATCGCGGCCTGCCGGTCGCGTTCGACGCGGCGCGGGCCTCGGCGCTGTTGAAGGAGGACCCGGCGATCATCCACCTCGACCTCGGCCTCGGCAGCGCCTCCGCGATCGTGTGGACCTGCGACCTCTCCGCCGAGTACGTGCGCATCAACGCGGACTACACGACCTGAGGGTCCCCCATGGCCTACGACGAGGGGCTGGCTGAGCGTTTGCGCGAGTGCTTCGAGGGCAAGCGCGGCATCACCGAGAAGAGGATGTTCGGGGGACTGTGCTTTCTGCTCCACGGGAACATGGCGGTGGGCATCACGAAGAACGAGCTGATGGTCCGCTACGCCCACGAGGAGCACGATGCGGTGATGAAGATGAAGGACGTGCGGCCGATGAACTTCACGAAGAAGGCCATGAAGGGCTTCGCGTTCGTCGGCCCGAAGGGCTTCGACTCGCAGCAGGACCTCGAGGCCTGGGTCGAGCGCTGCCTGAGCTACGTGAGCACGCTGCCTGCGAAATGAGGCGCTGCGCGGCACTCGCGCTGCTGCTGGTCTGCGGCTGTGGTGGAAGGCCCGCGCCCGGGCCGGTTCCTGAGGGGTGGACGCGCCGCACGATCGAACACGCGTTCACGATCGATGTGCCGAGCTCGATTCAATACATGGCACCCCACGAGTCCATGGACGGCATGCCTGGCGACCCCGCGGATGGCGGTGATTTCGCGGGACCCGGATGGATGCTTCAGTGGTCCATGTACGACGCGAAGCACCCGTTCCAGTCCCGCGAACTCGCGGAGGAGGCGCGGAGGCACACCGTCTGGAGTACCGGGCGTACCGGCGCGGAACAGGTGAACGCGCTCTTCCGACGAAGGTCTGCGAACTCCGTCTTCACGGCCGCGGACTCCGTCCAGGAGTGGTCTGTGATCCTGGCATACCGCCGGCGCGTGCTGACGGCCAAGCTCGACCAACCCCTTCCTGCCGACACCTCAACGGCCTGGAGGATCCTGCGCTCGATCCGTATCCTGAGCGACGGCGAGTAGCTGGCCGAGCGGCTCGTCGCAAAGTGCCCTGTGGCTCTTCCCCGCATCGCCTCGGCGATCGTGTGGACCTGCTGACCTCTCCGCCGAGTACGTGCATATCAACGCGGACTACACGACCTAGGAGATGCGGTCATGGCGTACGACGAAGGCTTGGCGGAGCGGGTACGTGAGGTACTTGCGGGCAAGCGCGGCATCACCGAGAAGAAGATGTTCGGCGGCCTCTGCTTCCTGCTCCACGGCAACATGCTGGTGGGTGTCTCCGGCAAGGGCGGGCTGCTGGTCCGCTTCAGCCGCGACGATCACGACCGGGTGATGAAGATGAAGCACATGCGCCCGATGTTGTTCACGAAGAAGCCGATGCAGGGCTACGCCTACGTGGACCCGGCGGGCCTCGAGTCGAAGCGGGCACTCGAAGCGTGGGTCGAGCGCTGCCTGGAGTACGTGAGCACGCTGCCGAAGAAGTGAGGGTCCAGCGCGGACTCGGTCGCCGCCGAACTCTTGCTGGCCTCGGTGAGGTCCAGCCCCAAGCCTGGCTGTATGCCTGCTCGCCATCCACGGTGCGAGGAGGCGTCGCTTCGGCTTGACGCCGATTTGATTTGACGGTCTGGCGTGGTCGCTTCGTCGGAATCGCAACTGCCGTGCTCGTCGTGCTTGAGAGTTCCGTGCGTGACCCTGGGCGGCCTCTATCGCTCCGGACCTGCGGCGTTGTCGTTTCGCGTTCGAGCATTCGACCTGCGGGCAGCTGTGGGCGTCGAATTCGGCGCTGATAGTATTCATGCGTCGGCCCTCGACCACCTGCCCCCGTCGAAGGTGACGCCGTGAACCGCTTCTCGCTGACGCACCTGAGCAACGAGGTTCTTCGCCGGGAACTCACCACCAAGGCCGC
>Ga0075425_100005960_pt1 | contig 12716 bp, 7 predicted proteins | sample SoiMethybrSBSTD4_FD_75300 | JGI IMG/M metagenome (GOLD analysis project Ga0075425, IMG submission 75300) | Bulk soil microbial communities from a Populus tree surrounding site in Tennessee, USA - Soil MetaG P. TD hybrid SBSTD4 | ecosystem: Environmental > Terrestrial > Soil > Tree plantation...
TGGCGGCGACCACGACGGCCACTCCACCCACGATGACGCCGAACAGCAGGCCGCCCGCAATGGTGAGGAACAGCGCCCCCGGGATCGACAACGCCACCGCCGCCACGTACACGGCGATGAACACGGCGAGCGCCGCCGCGTAGTGCATGTTGACGAAATCGTCGAGCGCAGCCCGATGGCGCACCAGCGTTTCGAGCGACAGCTGGCGGTGCCAGCCCATGGCGTAAACTACGACCGCCAGAAGCACGATGGCGGCCAGCGGCACGAGGCGGCGCACCGTCAGATGCTCCGCCGGCCGCGGCACCCCGGCAATGCCATGCTCACGCGGCATGATGGTGTCTTGGGACGGTCGGCATGGCGGCTCCGAAATGAAACGCCTGAAAGATATACATGTTTGCCGGGGTGGCGGCACGCTCTCACCAGCATTTGACAGCACGCGCCATCCGGCTCGCACGCCCGTGAAGCCGGGGAAAATCCCGATCTGGCCGTCAGATATGCGAGTTTGGTAAGCGCCGGCATGGGCCGGCGCCGCCACATTGCATTGACGGAACCGCAACGTCTCCCCTATAAGCCGCCGGACTTTCACGATCGCGACCACGGGCGTTTGCGGTCGCCGTCAAGTTTCGCCCACCGATATCCGGCTCGAACGAACGCGATTGCAGCGGAGATGACCCCGTGAAGCGGACCTATCAACCGAGCAAGCTGGTGCGCAAGCGCCGTCACGGCTTCCGTGCCCGCATGGCGACCAAGGGTGGGCGCAGGGTGGTGGCCGCCCGGCGCGCACGCGGACGCAAGCGGCTCAGCGCCTGATCGCGGCGCAGAGGTTTTTGTTTGATGGAGCGCCTGAGGCGCCGGGCCGAATTCCTCGCCGTGGCAGCGGGAACGCGAATTCCCGCTCCCGCCTTTATGCTCCAGGCCCGCCGGCGCGACGACGACGGGCCGGCCCGCATCGGTTTCACGGTGTCGAAGAAGGTCGGCACCGCAGTCGAGCGCAACCGCGTGCGCCGGCGGCTGAAGGAGGCGGTGCGGCGTTCGGCCTCGCATCACATATGCCGCGGCCATGATTATGTCGTGGTCGGCCGACGGGCCGCATTGACGGTGGACTTCGCGCGGCTGACGGGTGACCTCGAGCAATCCCTGGCGCGCCTGCATGCGCGCCCCGGCCGGCGCCCGAGAGGCGTTGCGGCCAGCACCGACGAAGACCGGCGATGAACGATCAAAAGAACACCCTTCTGGCGATCCTGCTGTCCGGCCTGGTGCTCATCGCCTGGCAGTATTTCCTCGGCCTGCCGCAATACGAGAAGCAACGCCAGCAGCAGCAACTGCAGCAGCAGGCGCAGCAGCAGACACCGGGTCAGCCTGCGCCAGGCCAGGCCGGCCCGGCCACACCGGGTGCGCCCGACGCGCCCACGGCACCGCCGGGCGGACCGCAGGCGCCCGCGGCACCGCCGGGCGGACCGCAGGTGCCCGGCCAGCCGGCCCCCGGGGCGCAGCCGCGTGAGGCAGTGCTCGCCACCTCGCCGCGCGTTCCCATCGACACGCCGCGGCTGAAGGGCTCGATCGCGCTGAAGGGCGCGCGTATCGACGACCTGTCGCTGAGCCAATACCGGGTGACGGTCGACCCCAATTCGCCGCCGGTGGTGCTGCTGTCGCCGTCGGGCGCCCCGCACCCGTTCTATGCCGAAATCGGCTGGGTCGCGGCGACCGGGACCACCGCCAAGCTGCCGACCTCCGAGACGGTCTGGCGCCAGGAGGGCGCTGGAGCGCTCGGTGTCGACCGCCCGATCACGCTCACCTGGGCCAATGGCGAAGGGCTCGAGTTCCGCCGCACCATCGCGGTCGATGACAAATATCTCTTCACCATCCACGATCAGGTGGTGAACAAGGGCTCAGGCCCGGTCTCGCTTTATCCTTATGCCCTGATCTCGCGCCACGGCACGCCGGAGACGCTCGGCTATTACATCCTTCACGAGGGCATGATCGGCGTGCTCGGCGACCAGGGCCTGCAGGAGGTCACCTACAAGACGATCGACGACAAGAAGAACATCAACTTCAAGGTCAGCAACGCCTGGTTCGGCATCACGGACAAATACTGGGCGGCGGCGCTCCTGCCCGATCCGGCCGCCAATCTGCAGGCGCGCTTCTCGGTCAATCAGGAGAGCCAGCTCAAGAAATATCAGACCGATTACCTGCTCGACCCGATAACGGTGCAGCCGGGCGCCACGGGCGCCGCCGACGCGCGGCTGTTCGCCGGCGCCAAGGAGGTGGCGATCGTCGACGGCTACGACAAGACGCTGAAGCTCAACCGCTTCGAGTTGCTCATCGATTGGGGCTGGTTCTATTTCATCACCAAGCCAATGTTCTGGGCGATCGACTGGCTGTTCAAGTTCCTCGGCAATTTCGGCCTCGCCATCCTGGCCGTCACCATCATCATCAAGTTCATATTCTTCCCGCTCGCCAACAAATCCTATGCGTCGATGGCGAAGATGAAGGCCATCCAGCCGCAGCTCACGATGATCCGCGACCGCTACGCGGACGACAAGATGAAGCAGCAGCAGGCCATGATGGAGCTGTACAAGAAGGAGAAGATCAATCCGCTAGCCGGCTGTCTGCCGATCGCCATCCAGATCCCGGTGTTCTTCGCCCTCTACAAGGTGCTGTTCGTCACCATCGAGATGCGCCACGCGCCGTTCTACGGCTGGATCAAGGACCTGTCGGGACCCGATCCGACCAATCTGTTCAACCTGTTCGGGCTGATCCCATTCGACCCGACGGTGCTGCCGATGGTTGGTCACTTCCTCCACATTGGCGCCTGGCCGCTGATCATGGGCGTGACCATGTGGTTCCAGATGAAGCTCAATCCGGCGCCGCCCGATCCGACCACGAAGATGATGTTCGACTGGATGCCGGTCATCTTCACCTTCATGCTGGCGTCGTTCTCGGCCGGCCTGGTGATCTACTGGGCGTGGAACAACACGCTGTCGGTGATCCAGCAGTCGATCATCATGTCGCGGCACGGCGCCAAGATCGAGCTGTTCGGCAACATCAAGAACACGTTGATGCGCAAGAAAACGGCGGATGCTGCCAGTCCGCCAGACCGCGGCAAGTCGTGAAATAAAAAGCCCCGATCAGGTGAACCACCCGACCGGGGCTTGATGCCCCCCAAGGCTCAAAATCTGACGCGTTATTGCCGGTTGCGCGGGCGAAAGATATCGGGATCACCCCTGATCCGGGCGACTGCGGATGCCGGCGCGGCCGCCTGTCGGACACCGGCGCCGCAAAGTTGTTCGGCGACGCGGGGGCCGCCGCGGCAGCCTTGCGCGGCCGTCAAGGCAGAGCGGCCTGCTAGCCGACAGCGGCTTGACGCGCTCGCGCCGAGGAGTCCAGGGTGGCGCCTCTCGCCAACAGGGGCTCACACATGATCATCGATTGCCATGGCCATTACACAACGGCGCCGCGCGAGCTGGAGCTGTTCCGGGATCGCCAGCTCGCCGGCCTTGCCGATGCATCGCGCCGCCCCACCTCGACCGACCTCGGGATCAGCGACGACCAGATCCGCGACAGCCTGGAAAAGGCCCAGCTCAAGTTCCAGCGCGAGCGCGGCACCGACGTCACCATCTTCTCGCCGCGCGCCGCCGGCATGGCCCACCACGTCGGCACGCCGGAGACCGGCCGCGTCTGGGCGCAGATCTGTAATGACCTCATTCATCGCGTCTGCACGCTCTATCCGGAGAATTTCGTTGGCGTGTGCCAGCTGCCGCAGGCGCCCGGCGTGCCCCCGGCCAACTGCATCGACGAGCTCAAGCGCTGCGTCAACGAGCTCGGCTTCATCGGCTGCAATCTCAATCCCGACCCGTCGGGCGGCTACTGGAAGGATCCGCCGCTGACCGACCGCACCTGGTATCCGCTGTACGAGGTGATGGTTGAGCTCGATGTGCCGGCCATGGTGCATGTGAGCTCGTCGTGCAATCCCTGCTTCCACGGCACCGGCGCCCACTACATCAACGGCGACACCACGGCCTTCATGCAGTTCATCACGGCCGACCTGTTCAAGGATTTCCCCACCCTGAAATTCATCATTCCGCACGGCGGCGGCGCCGTGCCCTACCACTGGGGCCGCTACCGCGGCCTGGCGCAGGACATGAAGCGGCCGCCGCTGCAGCAGCACCTGCTGAAAAACGTGTTCTTCGACACCTGCGTCTACCATCTGCCGGGTATCGAGCTCCTCACCCGGGTCATTCCGGTCGAGAACATCCTGTTCGCCTCCGAGATGGTGGGCGCCGTCAAAGGCATCGATCCGGAGACCGGCCACCATTACGACGATACCAAGCGCTACATCGACCAGATTCAACTGAGCGCCGCCGACAAGGCCAAGATCCTCGAAGGCAACGCGCTCAAGGTGTACGGGCGGCTCAACGCCGCGCTCAAGCGGCGCAAGGCGGCGTGAGCCACCAGGCAATCGCGCATTTCATAGTGGACCATCAGGTGAAGGATTGAAGATGGCCGATATTCCGCGGCTCAACGGCATCATCCGCGCGCTGGAACAGGGCCAGCACGCGCTCACGACGTTCACGCCGACCGACGTCGAATCCGCCATCGCGCTGGCCACCGCCAAGTACGACGGCGTGGTGTTCGAGATGGAGCACAATCCGTACGACATCAGAGCCTTTCGCGATTGCCTGCAGTACCTCTTGAACCGGCGGCTGATCGCGCAGTCAGGCTCGCTCAGCCCGGCCGTGACGCCGATGGCGCGCGTCCCGCCCAACGGCGGCGAGAAGGCGCAGTGGCACGCCAAGCAGGTGCTCGACCTCGGCGCCTACGGGGTGATCTGGCCGCACATCAGCACGGTCGACCAAGCCTACAATGCGGTAGCGGCGTGCCGCTACCCGCGCCTGAAGGACAAGCCGCTGTACGAGCCGGCCGGCATCCGCGGCGACGGGCCGACCGCCGCCGTGCGCTACTGGGGCATCACGCAGCAGGAATATTACGAGCGCGCCGACGTGTGGCCGCTCAACCCCAAGGGCGAGATTTTTGTCATCCTGATGATCGAGGACACCGAAGGGATCAAGAACCTGCGCGATATGTTGAAAAACGTGCCGGGCATTGGCGCGGTGCTCATCGGCGAGGGTGACTTGAGCCAGGAGCTCGGCTATCCGCGGCAATACGAGCACAAGGTGGTGCTGGAGGCGATGGCCGAAATCGTGCGCACCTGCCGCGAGAACAACGTGGTCGTCGGCCATCCGCACGTTGAGGCGGGTAATGCCGAGCGCATCATCAAGGAAGGCTACCGCTTCCTGATGTGCGCGCCGGTGCGCAGCTACGGCCATCTCGACAAGGCGCGCCAGCTGGCGGGCCGGACGTAATTGGCACAGACTCCGGTCATTCCCGCGTAAGCGGGAATCCATGACCACCGACGGCGCGACCTATCTCCGGCACGGTGTTCATGGGTCCCCGCCTCCGCGGGGACGACCGGCGCAAGATGTGAGGTATCAGAGATGACGGCTGCTTTTCCCAATGCCGGGCCGGTGACGCTGCGGACCAACCTGGCCGACTATCCGGTCACGCGCGCGCTGAAATCCGGCGAGATCAAATCCGACCTCGTGCGGTTCGATTTCGCCGGCCCAAAACTCGCGCACGAGGGCTTCAAGGCCATGGTGCGCGAGGGCAGATTTTCCGCCGGCGAGCTCGCGATCGTCACCTACCTGCAGGCCAAGCACTACGGCAAGCCGCTGGCGCTGCTGCCGGCGGTGGTCATGGGGCGCTTTCAGCACCAGTGCATCGGCTACAACACGAAACACGGCACACTCAAACCCGAAGAGATCGTCGGCCGCCGGTTTGGCATCCGGTCCTACACGCAGACCACCGGCGTGTGGATCCGCGGCGTGCTGCAGCATGAGCACGGCGTCGATCCCACCAAGGTGACCTGGGTGTGTTTTGAAGACGCGCACCTCGCCGAATACTGCGACCCGCCGCACGTCGAGCGCGCGCCGACGAGGGCTAAGAAGATCGAGCAGATGCTGCTAGACGGCGATCTCGACGGCGCCATCGTCGGCGCCCTACCCGATGATCCGCGCGTGCGGCCGCTGTTTCCCGACCCGATTGCCACGGCGCGCGACTGGGCCCCGAAATACGGCACGGTGCCGATCAACCACCTGTTCGTGGTCGACGCCGAGCTGTCGAAGACGCGGCCTGACGCCGTGCAGGAAATCTATCGCGTGCTCAAAGCGAGCAAGCAGGCGGCGCCGCCCGATCCGAGCGGCATCGATTTCCATCCGTTCGGCGCGACGGCCCTGCGCAAGCCGCTGGAGTTGATCACGCAATATGCCTTCGAGCAGGGCATCGTGCCGCGCAAGTTTTCCGTGGACGAACTGTTCGACGAGACGACTGGCAAGCTGGATTAGCGATCAGCAACGCTTTTGTGGGGCGCACGGCCGCGCCGGAGAACTCAGCGGGCTCCCTCTCCCCAGCGGGGAGAGGGTTGGGGTGAGGGGGCGAGTGACTCTCGAGAGGCCCTTGCCCCCTCACCCGGATCGCTTCGCGACATAGCCGATGCTTCGCATCGGCGTTCTTGACTTTAAGAACGGCGGCCGAAGGCCGCCTATGCCTCTCCCCCGCTGGGGAGAGGTGGAGCAAGCGGCGACGCGTCGCTGCATGCGGGCTACGGAGGTAAGCGATTGGAAGCGTCGACCTCGATCGAAATTGCCAAGCACACGCTGCTGTCGTGTGGGCTCGTTCTGGCGATCGGCACCGTCACTGGCTTGCTTGCGCAGAAGATAAAAATTCCCGACGTGGCGGTGTTTCTCATCGTCGGGATGCTGGTTGGGCCGGAAGCGCTGGGCCTGATCAACATCAAAGCCGATTCGGCGCTCAACCAGATCATCCTTCTGTTCGGCGCCAGCTATGTTCTGTTCGACGGCGGCGCTTCGCTGCGATTCCATGTTCTCAAACGGGTTTGGATCACGATCGTCGTGCTCGCCACGGTCGGCGTCGTGGTTACCGCAGCGATCACCGGCGTTGCCGCCTATTACGTTCTCGGCGTTCCGCTCGTGGTGGCGCTGCTGCTCGGCTCGGCCATTGCCTCGACAGATCCCGCAACCCTGGTTCCGATTTTCCGACAGGTTCATATTCGCGACCGGGTGGCGCAGACGGTGGTGAGCGAGTCGGCATTCAACGACGCCACCGGGGCCGTCATTACGTTCGGCGTGTTGGCCGCGGCCACGGGCAGCGGCGAATTCTCGTTGGGATCATCACTGCTCGACCTGCTCAAGCAATCGATCATCGGCATCGTGGCCGGCCTCGCGCTCGGATACCTGGCGGCGCTGCTCATCGCGCATGAACGATGGGCGTTCCTTGCGGAATATGCGCCGGTGGTGACGCTGATGGCCGTCATCGGCGCCTATTTCGCTGCCGACGGTCTGCAGGCCAGCGGCTTCATGGCGGTCTTCGTGTTTGGCATGGTGCTCGGAAACAAGGACGCGTTCGGTTTCAAGATGGAAGCCGGCGAGGAGAAAAAACTCGACGAATATGTGATGACCACGGCGTTCATCGCCCGCTTGTTCATCTTCATCCTGCTCGGCGCTCAGGTCGATTTTGGCCTCATCGGCCAATACCTGGCAGGTGGCGTCATCGTGGTCGTGGTCTTCATGCTGGTGGCGCGACCGATCACGGTGTTCCTGTGCGCGCTGCCGGACCGACGCGCGCAGTGGAGCCGCAACGAGCTGCTGTTCATGTGCTGGACCCGGGAGACCGGCGTCATTCCGGCGGCGCTGGCGGGCCTGCTGCTCGGCATGAAGGCGCCCGGCGCGCACATGATCGCGTCGGTCACCTTCATCGCCATTCTGATGACGATCCTGATCCAGGCGCCGACGACGAAGTGGCTGGCCGGCCGGCTGGGGTTGTTGGAAGGCGAAGAGCGTCGAGCGAGCTGAGCGCCCTCACTCAATGCGCCTCGTCCCAATTGTCGGCGGCCCGCGCCTCGACCTGCAGCGGCACCGACAGCGAGACCGCCGGCAACGGCGCGTATTCCATCACGCGCGTGACAACCGGCAAGGTAGCCTCGACCTCTTGGTCGGGCACCTCGAACACCAGCTCGTCGTGCACCTGCAGCAGCATGCGGGCGGAAAGCTTCGCCTCGGCCAGCACGTCGGGCATGCGGATCATGGCGCGGCGGATGATGTCGGCGGCGGTGCCCTGCAGCCGCGCATTGATGGCGGCGCGCTCGTTGAAGGCGCGCAGCGACGGGTTCTTGGCTTTGATGTCGGGATAGTGGACCTTGCGCCCGAACAGCGTGAGCACATAGCCTTGCGCCCGGCAGAACGCCTTGGACTCCTCCATGTAGTCGCGGATGCCGGGAAAGCGCTCGAAATACTTTTTGATATAGGCGCCAGCCTCCTCGCGCGCGATGCCGAGCTGATTGGCCAGGCCGAAGGCCGAGATGCCGTAGATGATGCCGAAGTTGATTGCCTTGGCGCGCCGCCGCACCTCCGGCGGCATCGCCTTCACGGGCACGCCGAACATCTCCGACGCCGTCATGGCATGGATGTCGGTGCCCTCCTGGAACGCCTGACGCAGCGCCGGGACGTCGGCGATCTCGGCGAGCAGGCGGAGCTCGATCTGCGAATAGTCGGCGGAGACCAGTTTGTGCCCGGGCTCGGCCACGAACGCCCGGCGGATTTTTCGGCCCTCGGCGGTGCGGATCGGAATGTTCTGCAGATTGGGCTCGGACGAGGACAGGCGGCCGGTGGGCGTGGCGGCGAGCGCGTAGGACGTGTGCACGCGCTTGGTCTGCGGGTTGACGTAATCCGGCAGCGCGTCCGTGTAGGTCGATTTCAGCTTCGAGACTTGGCGCCAGCCGAGAATTTTGCGCGCGATCTCGACGCCCTGCTCCTCGGCCAGGTCCTCGAGCACGTTGGCGCGTGTCGACCAAGCGCCGGTCGGCGTCTTGGTCCCGCCCTCCAGCTTGAACTTGCCGAACAGAATGTCGCCGAGCTGTTTTGGGCTGCCGAGATTGAAGCGCTCGCCGGCGAGCTCGTAGATTTCGTCCTCGAGCCGCGCCGTCGTCTGCGCGAAATCGGATGACAAGCGCCGCAGCAGGTCCGGATCGATGGAAATGCCGTTGCGCTCCATGGCGGCCAGGACCGGCACCAGCGTGCGCTCCAGCGTGGCATAGACGCCAGTCATGCGCTCGGCCACGAGCCGCGGCTGCAGCAGGCGCCACAGCCGGAGAATTATGTCCGCATTCTCGGCACAGTAGGTGCTGGCGCGGCCGATCTCCACGCGGGCGAACTCGACCTTGTCGCGCCCCTTGCCGACCACGTCCTGGAACGCGATGGGGGCATGGTCGAGATGGCGGGTGGCGAGCTCGTCGATGCCGTGTCCGCCCAATCCGGCGTCGAGCACGTAGGACATCAGCATGACGTCATCGAACGCTTTCAGCGTGATGCCGTGCTGGGCGAGGACCACGACGTCCTTCTTCACGTCGTGGCCGATCTTCAGCACGCCCGGATCTTCCAACAGCCGCTTCAGGCGCGACAGCGCCTCCTCCGCCGGGATCTGGCCGGCGGCGAGCCCACTCTCGGCGAGCAGGTCGCCGGAGGCGCGATGGCCAAGCGGCACGTAGCAGGCCTGGTTGGCGCGCAGCGCCATGGCGATGCCGACGATCTCGGCCTGCATGGGATCGGGCGAGGACGCGCGCAGGGTCAGCGCCACAAAACCTTGGCGCCGCGCGTCGGCGATCCAGTCGTCGAGCGCCGAAACGAGCGCGATCGTGTGATAGCGCGCGTGTTGCATCTCGGCGGCCATAATCTCGGCCTTGCGACCCGTGGCCAGCATGTCGGGCGTGAACGCCTCCTCCTGCACCGAGGTGCGGCGCGGCGCCGCCACCGGCTGCAGGTCCGGGAACAGATCGGTCTGGCTGCGCGCGGCGGGCGGCGCGCGTTCCGCGCGCGGGGCTGGCTCGGCGGGCTCGATTTCCGCCTCCGGCTCCAGCATCTCGGCATCCGGCGCCGCAATGCCCTTGGCGGCGAGCCGCGCATCGGGGGCGACACTGTCCGGGTCGATGCCGACGAAAGCAGATGCCCGCCGGGTCAGATCGTTGAACTCCATGGCTTTGGAGAAGGCGATCAGGCGTTGCGGCTCGACGCCCTCGAGACAGGAGCTGCCGTCAAGGCAGAGCTGGTCGATCGGACGCTCGACCGGAACGTGATGGTCGAGCAGGACCAGCCGTTTCGACATGCGGGCCGTTTCGGCATGCTCGATCAGCGACTGGCGGCGCTTCTCCTGCTTGATCTCGCCGGCGCGCGCCAGCAGGGTTTCGAGGTCGCCGAACTCGTTGATGAGCAGCGCCGCCGTCTTTACGCCGATGCCCGGCACGCCCGGCACATTGTCGGTGGAATCGCCGATGAGCGCCTGCACCTCCGGCACCTTTTCCGGCGGCACGCCGAATTTCTCGATGACCTCGTCGCGGCCGATCGGCCGCTCGCGCCCCGGCATGGGATCGAACATGCTGACGCCCGGCCGCACCAGCTGCATCAGGTCCTTGTCGCCAGCCACGATGGTGGCATCGGCGCCGGCTTCCACCGCTTGGCGGGCATAGGTGGCGATGATGTCGTCGGCCTCGTAGCCGGGCTGCTCGATCGGGATCAGGCCGAAGGCGCGCACCGCCTCCCGCATCAGCGGAAACTGCGGGATCAGCTCATCGGGCGGATCGGGGCGGTGGCCCTTGTAGTCGGGAAAAATCTCGTTGCGAAAGGTCCGCTCGGAATGATCGAACACCACCGCCACGTGGGTCGGCTTCACGCCGCCAAAACCCTCGCGCAGGAGCTTGAACAGCATGTTGGAAAAGGCCAGCACGCCGCCGATGGGCAGCCCGTCGCTGCGCGTGAGCTTCTTGCCGCTCTTCTGCGCCGCCGCGAACATGGCGAAATAGGCGCGGAAGATGTAGGACGAGCCGTCGACCAGAAAGACATGGTTGCCCTTGGTCAAAGGGCGTGCGGCCGTTGGTACAGTGGCGGTGGCGGTGTTGCTCATGGGGCGGGCTAAAGGTTTGACCCCGACTTAACACTCCGCCGCCGATTTCGCCACCCGCTGGGGGGTTCAGCTGACCGACTGCTGCTGCACCTCGTCGATCTCGGTGCGGCGAAGCAGATAGTCCAGGCCGCCGACCCGATACCAGCGGTAGCCATAAGCTTCGATGACCATGCGATGGCGGCCGTGCTCGTCGCCATGGCTGTGGTCCTCGGCCAGCAGGTTGACGAGCAGTTTTGCGTGCTCGGGCTCGACGCCGACCGCAAAGCTGATCTCATGCGGCTTGGCGTCGAGGTTGTGCACGAACAGCACCGAGTTGTTGCGCCAGTCGTAGCGCATGATCAGGATCGCCGGATTGCGCGTCGGGATGACGGTGAAATCGCCCCAGCCGACTTCCGGCACCTCCTTGCGCATGCGGATGATGCGCTCGGTCCAGTTGAGCAGCGAATCCGGATGGCGGCGCTGGATCGCCGCGTTGATGTGCTCGAAGCCGTAGGGCCCGTCGCTGATCACCGGCAGCACCGGCTTGTCGCTCTTGGTGAAGCCGCCGTGCGGCTCGTTCGACCATTGCATGGGCGTGCGCGCGCAGTTGCGCTCGGGCAAGCATAGATCGTCCCCCAAGCCGAGCTCGTCGCCGTAGCGAATGACCGGCGTGCCCGGCAGCGTGAACAAGAGGCTGTAGGCGAGCTCCAGCCGGCGGCGGTCGCCGTCCAGCATGGGCGCCAGCCGCCGCCTGATGCCGCGCTCGTAGAGCTGCATCTCGGGTTTGGATCCGAACGCGGCGAACACTTTTTGTCGCTGCTGCTCGGTGAGCCGACCGAGATCGAGTTCGTCGTGGTTGCGCAGGAACAGGCCCCATTGCGCCGTGGCCGGGCGCCGTTTGGTGGCCTTCATAGCCTTCACCAGCGGACGCGTATCGGCGCTGGCGAGCGCGTAGAACAGATGCTGGTTGACCTGGAAATTGAACATCATGTGCATGCGGTCGCCGTCGGCGCCGAAATACTCCATGTCGGTTTCCGGGAGCACATTGGCTTCCGCCAGCACGATGCAGTCGCCCTGCCGCCACTGCAGGAATTCGCGGAAGCTGCGGAGCATGTCGTACTGCTCCTCTGGCTTGCGCACCTTCGGGCCCTTGGTGGCGATGATGAACGGCACCGCGTCCATGCGGAACCCGGACACGCCGAGCTGAATCCAGAAGCCCATGATCTTCAGGATTTCCGCCTGCACCTCCGGATTGGACGTGTTGAGGTCGGGCTGGAAGTCGTAGAAGCGGTGGAAGTACCAGGCGCGCGCCTGCTCGTCGTAGCTCCAGGTCGACTTCTGCACGCCGGGAAACACCATGCCCTTGTCGGCATGCGGCGGCTTCTTCTTCGACCAGACGTACCAATCGCGGTGTTTCGAGTCCGGGTCGCGGCACGCCTGTTTGAACCAAGGATGCTCGTTGGACGTGTGGTTCACCACCAGATCGATGATGACGCGAATGCCGCGCTGATGGGCGCCGTGGGTGAACTCGACGAAATCGCCAAGCGTGCCATAGCGGGGATCGACGTTGTAGTAGTCGGCGACGTCGTAGCCGTCATCGCGATGCGGGGAAGTCTGGAACGGCATGAGCCAGATCGCCGTGATGCCGAGCCCATGCAGGTAGTCGAGGCGGCGCATCAGGCCCTGAAAATCGCCGATGCCGTCGCCAT
>Ga0075425_100005962_pt1 | contig 12716 bp, 12 predicted proteins | sample SoiMethybrSBSTD4_FD_75300 | JGI IMG/M metagenome (GOLD analysis project Ga0075425, IMG submission 75300) | Bulk soil microbial communities from a Populus tree surrounding site in Tennessee, USA - Soil MetaG P. TD hybrid SBSTD4 | ecosystem: Environmental > Terrestrial > Soil > Tree plantation...
CGTGAGGACGGCGTCATCGACGGATGTCGCGCGGCACTCCGGGCAGACATCGATGACGCTCGCGCGACCGCAGCGACGGCACGTCATCGAGGTTGCCTCCACAGCTCGAGCCCGCGCCAGCTGTGCATCCGAAGCAGTGGCGCCCTGTCACGATGGGACGGTTGGCGAGCGTCGCCGGTTCGAAGTCGCGAATGTGACGCGGCACGCGCGCGGTCACTTCGAGATCCAGCATCTGGTTGAAGTCGCAGTCGTACAACCGGCCGTCCCAGCCGACCGAGATCAGCGTGCGGCACATGACGCTGCCGACCGTCGACGGATTGAACGCGTCGACGAGACGCTGCATGTAGCGATCGAGATTTCCGGATTGCTGCAGCCATTCCAGGTAGCGGCTGATCGGCATGTTGGTGATCGCATACAGCGCATCGAACCGCACGCCGTGCAGCCGCATCAGCTCGCGCTTCCATTCCGCCTCGAGCGAGGCCTGCGGCGGCGGCAGATACGCGCCGACCGGATTGGTGACGAGCACGAGCCGCAAGCCGGACGTGCCGTCGCCGTACCCGGCATCGTTCAGACGTTTGAGCGCCGCGATGCTCTTCGCATACACACCATCGCCGCGCTGGGCGTCGGTGCTCGTGGCGCGATAGTGCGGGAGCGACGCGACGACTTCTACACCATGACACGCGAAGAAGTCGGGGAGATCGGCGCATCCCGGCGTCGTGAGCACCGTCAGGTTGCAACGGTCGATCACGTGACGGCCGAGCGCGGCGACGCGCTCGACGAACCACCGGAAGTACGGGTTCAGCTCCGGTGCGCCGCCGGTGATGTCGACGGTGCGGATGTCGGTGCGCGCCAGCGCATCCAGGCACAGCTGCATCGTCTCGCGCGACATCACCTCGCGCCGATCGGGGCCGGCGTCGACGTGACAGTGCCGGCACGTCTGATTGCACAGCTTGCCGACGTTCACCTGGAGCGTGTCGATGGAGGCGGCCCTGAGGGGCGTGTGTCCCGCTGACGCCGCCGCGTCGGCGAACGTGCGCGAGAGCGGCAGACGGGCGAGTACCTCGCGCTGCGCGTCGGGCGAAGCGAGCGGATCACGGCGCGCCGCGAGGGAAAGAACCTTCACATGCCGATTGGAGTTGCCTGATTCCGCATCTGCAGCCCGTGCACGAGCGACGCCCCGCCGCGAATCGCCGCCGCGACGTGGACCGCTTCCGTCATCTGGTCGAGGTCCGCGCCTTTCTCGAGCGCGTCCCGGCTGTAGGCGTCGATGCAGTAGGGACACTGCACGGCATGCGCGACAGCGAGCGCGATCAACGACTTCTCGCGCGCCGAGAGCGCGCCGTCCGCGAACACCGCGCCATACCAGTCGAAAAACTTTTTCGCCAGTTCCGGAGCGTTGTTCCCGATTTCCCCGAACCGCGGCAGATCGTCCGCGTTGTAGTAATGGTCGGCCATCGCCACATGTTACTTCGGTGCTTCGCTGCAGGCGCTTTTTTAGCGCGTTTTCGGTATTGATGTCGCGCGGCTTTCAGCCCCGCGAGACGCGGCCCTGAAAGGGCCGCGCTACACGCATCTGGACACCCCCAGGGTTTCGCTGTCGGGTGCTGTCGGCGTCGCTGTAGGGTGCTGTCGGCATAGCCGTGTGCGTACGGCTTCACGGCAGGGCGCCGTGCGGCGCCGGGGAGAGGCGGCGCCGCACGAGCGGGGCGTGCGCTGAAAAGAGGGCCGGGGCTACGGTTGGAGAGCCCCGTGAACATGGAACCTGACGACCCGTGTATGCTCGCCCGGTCCTCGTGACAGACGCTTCGTCCGCGCCGTGCCTCAGTGCAAACACACAGCCATATCGCACGCGCGGAAAATGGCGTCCGCGCGTGGCACATTCTTGATTGCGCGCGGTTGCCGTGTCACGGCGCAATTCACTCGGCGAGTTGAACAATACACAAACCCTGCGACCGCGCCTGCTTGACCGCGTACGCAGCTTCTACCGCGTGAGCGCCGGTTCCGAAACCTTGTCGGCCGGCTCGAGGAATGCGCTGACCTGGCGGCGAAGCTCATCCTGAATGCGATCGACGGAGCGGCGCGCGTCGACGACGCGGAAGTGAAATTCGTCGGCCATCGACGCGTACTCTTTGAGGAGCTTGTTCTGATAGGTGCGGAAGCTGTCGTAGATGTCGTCGCCGTGCTTCAGATCCATCCCCGATTCCCAGAAATCCATGCCGCGGGATTCGAGAACGCGTCCGATGAGCGACTTCACGTCGATGTTCAGGTAGAACACCATGTGCGGTGCGATCGCGAATCCGTACAGATTGCGGAGCCACTGACGATCGACGCCGCGCACCCCGGCGCGCGCCAGCGCGGTGAAGATGTACCGATCGGAGAGCACGACGAAGCCGGCCTTCAACGCCGGAATGATTTCCTTCTCGAGCCGATCGGCGAAGTCGGTCGCATACAGCAGCACGAAGGTCAGCTTGTTCAGCGTGTTGCTCGCTTTCGCCAGCTCGATCGTCGGCTGCATCAGCGTGGACCGCGTCCAGCCGGTTTCGACCACGCCGTACCCGCGCACCTCGAGCCATTCGCGCAGGAGTTGAATCTGCGTGCTGCGCCCGACGCCATCGGTTCCTTCGATCGCGATCAGCTTGCCCGGATAGGCATCGATCGGCAGGTACGGGATCCCCCGGCCGTAGTAGTGACCGGACTGGCCGTTCCCGTTTGCGCCTTCCATCGGCGCGTCAGACAGGTTGCTCATCGCTCAGATCCACTCTGGTCATCGCGACGTGCTGCGCAATGAGCGTGCGTACGAGACGCTGCTGATCGGTGATGCTCCCGCCGGCGTCGACAACCTCGAGACCGAATTCACGTACCAGCTGATCATACTCGTCGAGCACTTTGCCCTGAAACAGCCGGAAGCTCTCGACCGGATTGCTGCTCCACCCGAGGTCCATTCCCGACTCGTAAAACTTCAGCTTCACCCGACGTGCCAGGAGCCGATCCACCGACACGTCGATCGGCACGCGAAAATACAGTGCAAGATCGGGCCGGACGGCAAAGCTGTACAACTCGCGGACCCACTGCCGATCGACGCCACGCGTCGCGTCGCGCGCGAACGCGGTGTATGCGTACCGGTCGGCCAGCACGATCATGCCCGCCTTGAGCGGCGGGATGATCTTGTACAGCAGCCGATCAGCGAAGTCCGTGGCGTGCAGCAGGCTGAACGTCATCGGTGTCAGCGCGTTTTTCTTTTTGCCCGTCTTGGTCGCCGCCTTCACGAGGGCGGACGAGTTCCATTCGGTGACGAACACGCGATGACCCTCTGCGCTCAGCCACTTCGCCAGCAGCCCGAGCTGCGTCGTCTTGCCGGATCCGTCGATCCCCTCGACGACGAACAGTTTGCCGGGGTACTCGTGCGGTTGCGTGAGGTTGTTCAACATAGTTGTTGGTGCTTACTTCAATGCGCAGCGGCTTGCCCATGAGCCGCTCGAACGGGCCCGCGGAACGCGCCGCCGCCCACAGCTCGAGCTCGGCGTCGCCGGTCGTCCGCAGCTGCAGCAGATCGTCCTCGCCGCGATCGTGCAGCGCGAGGCCGGTGATCGATTGCTGGTGGCTGCGATCCAGGCTTTCGGCGAGGCGCAGGAGCGAGGCGAGCGTGCGCACGATGCCGCGCTGTCTCCGCGGTAGATCGTGAAAGCCTTCGTGCCGCCGCTTGGGCACGCCCTGGCGGTGATAACGCGCGACGAGCGCGATGATGTCGATCTCCTCCGGCTCGAACCCGCGCAAATCGCCGTTCTTGATCAGGTAGTACGAGTGCTTGTGATGACGCTCGTAGCTGATATGCACGCCGATGTCGTGCAGCGTCGCCGCATACTCGAGCCACTCGCGCTCGTGATCGGTGAGGCCGTGAATCGCGCGCGTCTGATCGAAGAGCGTCACGGCGAGCCGCGACACCTGCTGCGCGTGCTCCGGCCAGTAGTTGCATCGCTCGGCGAGCTCGATGACGCTTCGGCGGCGTACGTCGGGATAGCGATCGGCCTGCGCGATCTCCTTCCGGTGTCGCGCGATGTAGTCGAGGACGAGTCCTTCGCGAAGCGACAGATCGCAGAGCGTGATTTCGTCCGCGCCGAGCCGTCTCAGAATCTCGTCGAGCAGGACCGCGCCCGCAACCGCGAGATCGGCGCGTCTCGGCTCCAGCCCCTGCACGCGGAGCCGTTTCTCGAGGCTGAGCGACACGAGCTCCTTGCGCACGCGGCGGATCTGCTTCGCCGGAATGCGGCGGTTGCGCAGCGACCCGCCTGCCGGACGTCCGTCGCTCGCCGCGGCGACGCTGCCGAGGCTGAGGATCGTGCCCGACGTCCCGATGACGCGATCGAATCCGGCGCGCGCGATCTGATCCAGGTATTTGCTCGACTCGTTCTGAATATGACGGACGAGCTTGCGCTCGTCGCGCGGCTCGAGCGGATCGCTTTTGACGAAGCGCTCGGTCAGCCGTATCACGCCCAGCTTCAGGCTGCGACCGAGCTCGACGGCCTGGCCGCTGCCTCGCGTAATCTCCACGCTGCCACCACCGATGTCCACCACCACCGCGACATCCCGAGGCACACTGACGCCGTAGACCGCGGCGGAATGAATTAGCCGAGCTTCTTCCGTTCCTGAAATAACGCGCGGTCTGATGCCCGTTTGGTCCGTCACCGCCTTCAGGAACTCGGTGCCGTTCTCCGCCTCGCGCGTCGCGCTGGTCGCGACGGCGATGACTTCCTCCACGCGGTGCGATTCAGCGAGCCTGTGAAACTTCGACAGCACCTGGAGGCCGGCGTGCACCGCTTCGGGCGTCAGCGCGCGGCCGTCCAGGCCGCCCGCGCCCAGCCGCACCATCTCCTTTTCACGATCGATTACCTCAAACGACAGATCCGGGCGGATTTGCACCACGATCATGTGAATCGAGTTGGTGCCGATGTCGATGGCGGCTATTCGCATATCTGACGCTCGTCGCCGACGGCTGTCAGGTATCGCTGACAGCTGACAACTAATAGGCGTTCGCTACAGAATATAAGGTCTTGACCCCGCGATCCGAACTCCTTCGCAAACGTTTGGAACGTTTCATCCGCGTGCTGCAGGCGCTCGAAGACGGAAACGTTCGAGCGCTGCACCTCGCGCGCGTCGGCTCGCGCCGGCTCCGCGAAGTCGTGCCGGTCCTGCAGCTGGACCGCGACGATGCGCGCAAGTTGAGCCGACGGCTTCGAAAAATCACCAAGCGTCTCGGCACCGTACGCGAGCTCGACGTCCTGCTGCTGTTGATAGACGAGCTCCATGCGTCGCGCCGCCAGTTCAATCAGGCGCTCAGCCGCGTCGCGGTCGCCGTCGCCAAGGACCGCGACGACGCCCGCGATGCGCTCGCGAAGCGGATGCCGGTGAGCGAGCTGCGCCGCGTCGCGCGAAAGCTGACGCGCGTCGCCGACGCGCTGGCCGAAACGGATGCGGCTGCCGGACGATCGCTCGAGAGCCGGAGCTGGCAGTGGACGATCGATGCGCGCGTCGCGGCGCGCGCCGCGCGTCTGGTGACGGCCATTCACGAGGCCGGCGCCGTGTACTTGCCCGAGCGGCTGCACGCGGTCCGCATCACCGTGAAGAAGCTCCGATACGCGGTGGAACTGCGCGCGGACGCTCGCGCGGAGAAATCGGCCGCCGATCTGCGACTGCTGCGCCACGCGCAGGATACGCTCGGACGCATGCACGACATCCAGGTGCTGATCGATCGTGTGCGACGCGTGCAGGCGTCGCTGACGCCACCGAGCGTGACGGTGTGGCGCGCGCTCGACGATCTCACAATCGCGCTCGACGCCGAATGCCGCGAGCTGCATGCACGCTACATGCGGCGCCGGAACGATCTGCTGGAGCTCGCCGAGCGCTTGAGCGTCAAGGTGCAGCCGCCGCGCAAGCGGGCGGTGATGCGCGAGGCGGCTGGATAACGAATGCCAGGCCCATACGAACTGTACTTGATTCGCCACGCCGTCGCGGAGCAACGCGGTGACGCGTGGCCCGACGACACGAAGCGGCCGCTCAGCGACGACGGCATCGCGCGCATGCGGAAGACGGCGCGCGGCCTCGCGCGCCTCGGCATCAGCATCGATCTCGTTCTGACGAGCCCGCTCGTTCGCACGCGTCAGACGGCGGAGATCGTCGCCGGCGCGATGGATCAGAAGCCGACGATTCAGAACGTCGACTCGCTCGCGCCAGGTGGCACGTTCACCGCGATTGCGGCCGATCTCGAGAAGCACGCGCGGAAGACGCGCATTGCGCTGGTCGGTCACGAGCCGGGCATCGGCGAAGTGGCCGCGCGGCTGCTCGGATCGAGACACCCGATCGAATTCAAGAAAGGGGCGATCTGCCGCATCGACGTCGACGAGCTCCCGCCGACCGGTCCCGGCGACCTCCGATGGTTTCTGCCGCCGAGAATGCTCCGCGCGGTGAAACGCTGACCTCAATGCGGATTGCGGATTGCGGATTGCGGATTTATTGTTGATTGTCCAATTGATCCGCGTTTTGCAAAATGCGGATTTATTGTTGAATCCGCAATAAATCCGCAATCCGCAATCCGCAATCCGCAATCTCAAACCCTCAGCCAGTCGGCCTGCCAGTTCTTCACGCGCATCTTGATGTCCTTGGACGTCTGCAGGCGGCCGTCGCCGATCTCGCGCACCAGGACGGGCAGTTCGTCGTCGCTCGCGAATCGCAGCGCGATGAGCTGTCGGTGTGTCAGCGCAGGGATCTTCGGCTGCAGCTCGGGCGGCAGCACGTCGCGCAGCCGGAGCCGCATCTCGAGACGAATCAGACGGTCCTGCACCGTGAGCGCCTGCGTGCGTGACAGAAACGCGAGGGTCAGCAGCGCGAGCGCGACCACCAGTTGCCACCCCATACCAAGAGTCGGGAGCCGCCACACGTGCCGGATGGCGACCAGAACGTTTCCCAGCAGTACGGGAATGACGAAGAAATGAAACGCCGGCAGCAGTCGCGTGTGGCTCTTGTAGGTCTGAACCCGCTCGGCCATCCCAGCCTCCTTGTGTGTGGCAGAGATTATGCTACTCTTCGAGGTAACCCCACGGGTTCTGTCAGAAAGGGAGCACCGTGCGTCAGTGGTTTGCCAGCCGTCCCTGGCTTCTTCCGGGTGTCTTCGCGTCGGCGATGCTCCTCGCCGCCAGACCGGCCGCGCCACAATTTACGTCGTTCTCACACGACTCCCGCAACATTCTCGAAGGGCACTGGCAGTCGTGCCGTGAAGCCGACGGCCGATATGCCGAGCGCGTCTACGATCACGTCGTGAACGGCGTCGGCCAGTTCGAAGTGCACATGGGTCCGCGCCGCGAATTTGCCATCTTCAAGGGCGTCCAGGACGCGCACCGTGAGCACTCGTCGCCCGACAACCTCCTGAAACCGTACAACGTGACGCTCGACGCGGGCCGCGCAAAGCAGCGCTGGGAGATTCCGGGCCTGAACCTCGTATTCAGCGTCGCGCTCGCCGGCGGCTCGCGAACCGATTGCGAGAGCTGGTTCATCACGTTAGCGCCGCTCGAGAAGACGTCGGAGCAGGGAAGCGCGAATCCCTGATCCCTAATCCCTGATCCCTGATCCCTGATCCCTGCTCCCTGCCAGGCGCGCACGCATTCCAGGCGCGCCTCACCAGTGCAACTTCACCCCGAGCTGCATCTGCCTCGGATCGTAGGTGGACGTAATGGTGCCGAATCCGCCGGCGCTGCGATTGCCGTTCGGCGCCGTGAAGTTCGCCCGATCGAACAGATTGAAGGCCTCGAGCCGCACTTCGACGGCCTTGTCGCCGCCAATGCGGATCTGCTTCATCGCCGCGAGGTCGAAACTCCAGAAGTTCGGACCCCTCACGGTATTTCGTCCGGCGTTCCCGAATGGCTGGCTCGGATCGGTCGGGGCGACGACGCACGCCTTGTTGAACCAGTTGTTGATCGTCTGTTCGCCGGCCGGCGCGTACGGATCGCATGTGACGTTCGGCCGATAGTTGTTCGCCCCGCGGAAGTCCTGGGCGATGCCCGACACGAGCGCCGCGGCGGCGGGAGCGTAGGTGAACGTCACCGTCTCGCCCGGCACGATCGTGTTGACGCCCGAGACCTGCCAGCCGCCGACCAGCGCCTCCATGGCGCCCGACATCGAATTGCCCCAGCGTTTGCCGCGGCCGAACGGCAGCGACCAGATGAAGCTCGTCGTGCTGTTGTACGGCTGGTGGTAGGCCCCGGTGCCGTATTCAGCGGCCAGATTGTAGAAATCCTGCGGTCCCGGGAAGTTGCCGTTGTTGTTCTCGAGCGACTGCGCGCCGTTGTCCTTGGCCTGCGACAGCGTCAGCGAGCTGAGCACGTTTACGTCGCTCCCCATTCGCCACTCGTATTTCAGCTGCAGCGCGTCGTAACGCGAGCGGCCGCCGTTGAACACATATGTAATGTCCGAGTAGCTCGGGATCGGACGGCGCGACGGGAGGGGGATCGTTCCGGCGGCGTTGTTCGGCGTCGCCTGGTTGTAGTTGCCGATTAGCAGAAGATTGTCTCCCTTGTTGCCGACATAGGCGACATCTACGAGCATCCCGCGGCCGAGTTCGCGCTGCGCGGAGACGAACCAGCTCTGAACGCGGCCCGACTGGAAGTCGCTCGGGATGAACGTGATGTTCGCTGTCAGCGGGTTGAATCGCGACGGATCGGTGAGGCCCGTCGGATACCCGCGCTCGGTCGGCAGAAAGCCCGAGTCGCCCGGCGACTGGTTGATGACCGCGTTGATCACCTGGGGGCCGTTGATCGGCAGCAGATCCGCCGCGCCCGTCCGGTTCACGTGCACGTAGCTGATGCCGTAGCCGCCGCGCACCACCGTCTGCGGCATCAGCGTGTACGCAAAGCCGAGGCGCGGCGCGATGTTGTTCGTGTCGGGGTTGACGAGCGCGCGATCCGAAAGCGATCCATCCTTCGCGATGACCATCGTCTGCGTCGCCGGGTTGAAGTTCGACAGCGTGTTGCTCGCTTCCCAGAACGGCGTCGCGTACTCGTAGCGGACGCCGAGGTTCAGCGTGAGGCGATCGCTGGCGCGCAGATCGTCCTGGAGATAGGTGAAGTGCATGTTCTTGCGAAGCTGCGCGACGAGTGCGTTGCTCAACGCGTACTGCGACCGGAGGCCGAGCATGAAGTCGGCGAGGTTGTACAGATTGTTCGAGGCGGCGCCGGCGGGCCGTGAGAATTGTCCCGCGTACGTGTCGCGGCCGTAGAGCGGGTTGACGTCCATCACTTCGACGTCGACGCGCTGGAACTCGTAGCCGGCCTTGAGCGACTGCCGTCCGAGCAGCCACGTGTAATTCACCTTCGGATTCCACACCGTCGGGTACTGCCACTGCGGGTTCGTCGCCTGCCTTCCGAGATCGGCGTAGCCGTTGATCAACTCGGTCGGCAATCCGCCTGAGATCCGCGGATCGGTGGGGAGACCCGGCAGGCCATACGCGTCGAACGCGCTCGTCGATCCGAGCGCCGGCGGATTCTTGCCGCCGCGCGTCGACGACCAGCCGAATCGGATTTCGAGCACCGATCGTTCGCTGCCGGTGTAGGTGGTGCCGAGCGCCAGCTGCTTGTTCTTCGCGTAGATCGTCCCGTTGCCCGCACCGCCCGATGGCAGCGGCAGCACCGGTTCATCAACGGTCTGCAGATCGCGCCATCCGTAGCGGCCGAACACGCTCACCGTGGCGCTTGGATGGAGATCCAGCTTGCCGCCGGCCTTGTTCGAGTGGTTCGTGAAGTCCTGCAGGACCACGTAGTTGTTGGCGGCGCCGGCGACGTTCGGATCCGGCAGCTGCCCGAACACCGAGCGCGCGAAGCTCGTCATCGGAATCGCCGAGCCGGCAGGGTAGATGGCTCCGGTCCGCGGATCGCGAACGTCGACCGGCAGAATGCCCTGACGCTGAACCGCGGTCGGGATGGTCGCGAACGAGGTGAGCTTGCGATCCTGGCGGAAGCCTTCGTAGTCGCCGAAGAAAAAGGCGCGGCTCGGCACGATCGGTCCGCCCAGCACCGCGCCGAACTGATTGCGCTGCATGGTCGGCTTCTGACCGTTTGGCGGCGTGAAGTAGCCGGTGGCGTTGAGCGCGGTGTTGCGGTTGAACTCCCAGCCGGTCCCGTGGAATTCGTTCGTGCCGCTCTTGTACGCGACGTTCACCGTCGCGCCGGCCGAGCGTCCGAATTCGGCGCTCTCGTTGTTGGTGACGACCTGGAACTCGCGGACCGCGTCGGGCGGCGGCTGCATCACCTGATTCGAGAAGCCCTGGTTGCTCGTGCCGTACGCGTTGTTGTCGACGCCGTCGATGAGAAAGTTGTTGAACGTGCTGCGCAGGCCGTTCACGTTGAATGCGCCTTCGCGCGGCGTGCCGTTGGTGCTCCGATTGAGCGCCGACTGGCGGACGCCGGTCGTCAACAGCGCGAGCGAGGAGTACTCGCGGCCGTTCAACGGCAGCTCCTGAATCTGCGCCGTCGTGATCACCTGACCGCGCTGGCTCGTGTCGGTTTCGAGGAGCGGCGCGCTCGCCGTGACCTCCACTTTCTCGGAGAGCTGCCCGACCTTCATCTGCAGGTCGACCCGCATGCGCGCGGCGACCTGCACTTCGACGTTGTCGACGAGCGCGAGCGCGAAGCCGGTCTGCTCGGCGGTCACGACGTAGGTGCCGGGCTTCACGGTGAAGAACTCGTAGCTGCCGTCGGCGCTGGTGGTCTTGGTGGCCGAGACGCCGGTAGCGGTGTTCGTCAGCGTCACCTTGGCGTTCGGAATGACCGAACCGCTGGAGTCGCGGACCGTTCCGACGACCGACGCCGTGTCGAATTGCGCGGACGCCGGGACGGAGACGAACACGAGCAGGAAGATCGGAGCAAGCGTACGCAAGAGCAGAGACACGCGCATCAGGGCACCTCGCGCGGAGATTCTACGACGAGATTGAGGTGCCGCTCGCCTGAAAGGCTCGCGCTACGAGTATTCGCCTCCATCCTCGCCGTCGCGCGAGCCTTTCAGCGAGCGCGTCCCGCGCGTCGTCACACCGAATTAACAGTGACGTCGCACCGCTGACGCACGCGCGACGATCACCGTCTCGGAAACTTGTCGGGATTGTTCGTGAACAGCGCATCGATGCCGAGGTCGTAGAGGAAGTGCGACATCTCGTCGGCGACCGACGCGTAGCCGGACTTCGGATCGTCGGAGCGGAACGTCCACGACGTGACGGTCAGCTTCAGATCGTGCGCCTGTTGCACCATCTCGGGATGTCGCGCGATAACGACCTTCTCCGGCGCGATGCCCGTCGCGAACGTCGCCAGCTCGCGAAGGCGCGCGCTCGAGACATCCTCGTCCTTCTCGGTCAGGAACACGCGCGGGACGGTCGGCAGCTCCGTTGCGACGCGGCGGATCGCTTCCTCGTCGAACGACTGGATGATGACCGGCGTCGTCCGGAGCGAGTCGGCGGTGTCGAGGCCGTTCTTCTTGATCACATCGACGAACAGCTTCACCTGATCGACGTGGCGCGCGCGGTACAACTCCGGCGACTTCAGCTCCGGATAAATTCCCGCCTTGCCGCGGACGAGATCGATCATCTCCTGAAACGTCGGCACGCGCTGTCCGGCGAATTCCGGCTTGAACCACCTGCCGGCGTCGAGCCGCCGGATCTCGTCGATCGTGAAATCGTTCGCGAGCCAGTGCTTTCCCTCCGGCTTTGCCGGCACGTTTCTCGTCGACGGTCGATCCGGAAACACTTCGCCGATGTTCGTCGTCCGCTCGAGCGTGTCGTCGTGCAGGCAGATGAGGACGTTGTCCTTCGTCACGGCGAGGTCCGGCTCGACGAAGTCGGCCTTCTGCTCGAGCGCGAGACGATACGACGCGGGCGTGTGCTCGGGCGCGTACGCCGATGCGCCGCGGTGCGCGATCAGCTGCTTGCGCGCGGTGGTCGAAGAGCGTTCCGTATTTTGTGCCCGCATTGATGCCCAGCCCACAACGATCAGCGCGAGCGTCATCAGGGTCGGCGTGCGTGGAGGGATGATCACGGCGACGGATTATACCCGTGGCGTGTAACGAACTCGCCGACCTTCCGGCGAATCGCATCACGGATGTCTCGCACGCGCTCCATCGGTTCGTGCGCCGGATCGGGCACCGGCCAGTCGTCACGCGCGGCTCCGGGCACGACGGGACATTCTTCGCCACATCCCATCGTGATCAGCCAGTCGGCAGGTTCTGCAAGCGCCGCGCTGAGGTGCCGCGGCGCCGCCGAGGACAGATCGACGCCCGCCTCCCGCATCACGGTCACAACTGCGTCGTGCACGGCGGCAGCGGGTCTGGTCCCGGCAGACACCGCGCGGGCTTTTGCCGGATCCGCGAGCTGGTTGAAGAACGCCGCGGCCATTTGCGAGCGGCCGGCGTTCTGCACGCACGCGAACACGACGCGGACCATTTAGATCGCCCGCAGATCCCGCATTTCGTTTGTGTCCATTGTGCCCTTTGTGTTGAATGTCAGTGGAACCGGCCATAACGCGACGATCGCGGTCTATCCCCGGCAGCAGTCAGTACCACAGCAGGGCTGAGGCGCCGGTTTCACGGCTCTGATGAACGCGCTCGTGAACTGTCCGTCGGCGATCGCGTACACGCGCCATGTCTCGATGTCGATGTCGCTGAACCCCGCGCGCATCAGCTTCGCCTTGTAA
>Ga0075425_100005965_pt1 | contig 12711 bp, 11 predicted proteins | sample SoiMethybrSBSTD4_FD_75300 | JGI IMG/M metagenome (GOLD analysis project Ga0075425, IMG submission 75300) | Bulk soil microbial communities from a Populus tree surrounding site in Tennessee, USA - Soil MetaG P. TD hybrid SBSTD4 | ecosystem: Environmental > Terrestrial > Soil > Tree plantation...
GCAGGGGCCGGAGCAGGCGCTGGTGCGGGAGCAGGCGCTGGCGCCGGTGTCGGCGCAGGTGCGTTCGGGTGATTTTTCCTCTTTGAGGCATCGGGTCTTGCTTGAACGATCACGCCGCTATTCCGCGCGACGTTATATTCGAGTTCCGAACGCGCAGCAGCGAATGCGAGTCCGGTGATGTCGTCGTTCGTTTTGAAGTGTTTCTTCGCGGTCCGCGGCGTGTCGGGCTGATCCGACAAGATCGCACCACGCAGTCCTGAATCGAGCGCCGCATGCGCCGGCGTCGCCAGAGCGATTGGAGCAAGCGCAGAGCAGGCGAGAAGCAGATTGCGGACATTCGACATGTGGACACACCCGTTGCTGATTACGGGCGAGCCTAGAGACGGCGATTTAACGCGCCGTTATCTTCTTGGCTAAAGTTGTGTCGACGCTCAATTCTTTTGATTTCTCGCTCTAGGGAATGTTCCGTAACCAGCGCCGCGACAAAAAAACCGCCGGCCGGCTACAAATGTCCGAACACTTGTCAGCGACAACACTTAAAGCCTTATCCATTCCGTCAATGTCTTTTACGCTCTGTTCATGCGCCGTGACTAATGTCAGACATGCGCCGAGCGAAACTCCAGCGCACCGAGCGGACATGGCGAAGACGGCACTCAATTCCCTCCCAAGCGCCTGGCAAGACTGGATCGTCGGCAATCTGGCCCGCGCCTGCGAGCCCGCAGGAATGGCCGAAACCCTGGTTCGCGACGGTCGGTTCGATCCCTGTCTTGCCCGTTCGGCGATCGAGGAGGCGAGCGACGGGCGCGTCAAATTGTGTCAACCAGTACTCGCCGCCCTGCCCGACATCGACACGAGTTCGAATTCGATCCGCACTTCCGACCGCGTCATCGATGTTCTTTTCACCATGGCATCACCGCGTATCGTTCTGCTCGGCAATGTCCTGAGCGACGAGGAGGCCTCGGCGCTGACTGCCTATTGCCAGTCGCGTCTCGAACGTTCGCCGGTCGTCAATGACGACGACGGAACGATCCAGCAGCACCAGAGTCGGACCAGCCGCGGTGCCTTCATCCAGCGGCAGGAAACCGAACTTGTGAGCCGTGTCGAAGCACGCTTGGCAGAACTCGCGCGTTGGCCGGTCGATCACAGCGAAGGGTTGCAGATTCAACAGTACGATGCGACCAACGAATACCGGCCGCATTTCGACTGGTTCGATCCGGAACTGCCGGGGCCGCGCAAGCACATGGAACATGGCGGCCAACGGCTCGCGACGTTCGTCATTTATTTGAGCGATGTCGAGAGTGGCGGCGCCACCGCCTTTCCGGAATTCGGGCTCGAAGTCTGGCCCAGGAAGGGCAATGCCATTTTCTTTCAGAATACCAACACCCAGCACGTTCCAGATCGGCGTACGCTGCACGCCGGCACTCCGGTGGTTCGTGGAGTGAAAACGATCGCCAACAAATGGCTTCGTGAGCGCACATACTGATAGCGCGCCAGGCGCTACCAATCCGGCATGGTGGGATTGGCGTAGCCGAACGTATTTGGAATCTTGAGATTGGAAAAGGAGAACGACAGGCTGACGTCGAGCGACGTCACCTGGTGCCACCAGCCCAACGGCAGAAAGACGGTTTCTCCCGGTTCGACCACGACTTCGAGCACCGTCGCGTCGGCAAACAGCGGAAAGCGCGCCAGATCCGGCTTATCCACGTCGATCGGGCTGAAAACGCCATTGAAGTTGTACAATTTCGGAGTCTGCAGCGGCGAAATGAAGCGCCAACGTTTGCGGCCGACGACTTGTGTGTGGAAAAGCATCAGCGTGTCGTGATGCAACGGCGTTACGGTACCGGCCGGGCCAAACCAGAAAGATGACGAGCACGAAAGCTGCGCGCGATCGCAGATCGCCGGCAGGCTGCCGATGTCTTCGAGCAGCGGAGCGAACCCTGGCTGGCGCAGTGCTTCATTGTTCGCCGTCATATAGTAGTCGTTGGTCGGGCCACCCGACAGCACGCGGTCGACAAAATCGCCGAACGGCTGCATCTCACGATGATCGAGCTTGTTTTCCTCATAGCGCGCATCGGAGTTTCGTCGGCATTGGATTTCGACGTTGAGATGGCCGAAGCGTTGTTTCAGATAGCTCGGCGACCAGCGCTTCATGGCGGGCCAGTCGGCGGTGACACCCGTGAGCACCAATGGCCGACTGCCGCGCACATAGCGTTCGACGAGTTCATCGGCTCCGACGTCGCAGCGCTTTTCGACAGAGGTATAGGTCGGAGCCGACTCCCATAAGCGCTGCTGATTGGCGACCACCGACTCGAGCTTGCGCAACAATTCCTGATGCCGGCGCGCAGCGAGGTATACCGGATTCGATTCCATCTGCATGACGGAGATTTGCGCATCATGCGGATGTACGCCCGCGGCAATCATTGTCGCAATGACGGACTCTGCGGTGCAGTCGCGCAGCCGATTCTCGGCGATCCACTGGCGCCAGCTGTCGTCGAGGGGACGATAGCTGATCGGCGGAGGCGTTGGGCTGAGCTTGGCAAGGGGACGGTTCATCGTGCGCTCTGTGCTTGCGACATATCGGGTCCGCATGCGCGAGTGGTACACGCGGCTCGCTACAAGTCTGGCGCTTTCTGATTAACTTTCTCTTCAAGAGTACTCGATTTGGCGACGACGTCTGGGCTGGATGTCGCCATTCAGGACTTGAAGGGTCAGGCCGCTCTCTTTTTGCGGCGGCGATATGCGGCGACAGCAGCAACACCGGCGCCAAATATCAGCAAGCTCGCCGGCTCGGGTGCAGGTATAATGGTGGGGTTGATGGTCGGGCCGTTGCCCCCGTTCGATCCGTCGCCGGTCGGCACGTCAATCACCAAGGGAGGCGTTGGATCTCCACTGCCATCCCCTGACGGGCAGGTGCTCGGGTCACCGACAGGGGTTGGGGTACCCGTCGGGCCCGGGGTTCGCGGTGACCTTGTATGCCGTTGTCCGGATTTTTGCGTCGCGAATGTCACCGGAACAATCGTCGTATCCGAAGTCGTTACCCGAGGTTGTCGGACGCCTTGCGTCGCTGGGGTGACCGGAGCGGATTTGTCAGACGATCTCGTCCGGCGCGTGTGTCCGCTTGTTTGCGTGGGCGGTAGGACCGGATCTGATACCGTCGTATCGCCGGTACATCCGACCGGCGGCGGCGGTGTGTTGGTTCCACCTCTCGAGTGGCGCACATGCAATGAGACTTTGGGTTGATGCACGGTGATCGTGCCGGCATTCTGAGTTGAGCCGTGGCTGGTGGGCAACGTGCGGACAAGACCAGCTGATACCGGCGCAACCCACAGCAGCGCCGCAGCCGTCGCCGCGAACGTAAACAGATTCCGGGGCTTCAATAATTCCACCAGACTTGCCTCAGCTTCTGGACTGCAGCATAAATCGTGCCATCGTTAACCCATTGATAATACGTATCGCCTGGGCATTGCTCCCTCCCCAACTGGGGCAAAATTGTAAAGTATTCTTACAGTTGAGCCCCTTCCGACCAGCCGATTTCTAACGCCAAAGCCTCAGCAGTCGTTGCGCATTTTCACGATCCGCGAAGTCGTCGCGCGTCGCAACCGTCGACAAGAGCGCTTTCGCCTCTGCCCGAGCGCCGTTCGCATCCAACGCCTTTGCAAGATGAAACGTGATTTCCGGATCCGCGTTTCCCAATTGATGCGCGCGCTGCAGAGATATCAGAGCTCCTTTCGGATCGGACCGGCGCAACTGCATGCAACCCAGCGTGTCCCAATAGTCCGGCGAACTGGGCTGCAACTTCACTGCGCGCGTCGCGAGATCAAGGGATCTGGCCGGCGACTCGTCCGCCACCAGCCAGGCGAGGTTGTTCAACGCGAGAGCGTCGTCGGGATGTTCGCGAACCAGTTGTTCAAATTGCGCTCGCGCGCCCTTGAGATCCTGAAACCGTAACAGCATGAGTGCGTATTGCCGGCGCGCCAACGCGTTGTCGTGATGTTGCCCGATGAAACTGCGCAAGCTCGCCAGTGCCAGCTCCTTTCCGAGTGGCGCTAACGCTTCGCCGCCACCCTGTGCGATGGCGCGCGCGATGTAGCGCTGCGCCTCCGCCGAGTGATTGGACATCATATAGGCTCGCGCAAAGAGCACTGACACGCGCGGATCCTCAGAGTCTTCCACGATAGCCAGGGCGTTGAGTGCATACTGCGGACTCTTTTGGCGAAGGCGAATGTCGGCCAGTTCCAACCGCAGCTCGAGAAGACTCGGATTGGCATCCACAGCGCTGCTCAATATCGTCGCCGCGCTTTCCAGGAACCCGGCTTCCAGAGCGATGTTCGCGACGTTGACGGCGACTTCGACGTCGGACTGCAGAAACTTGCGTGACAAAACGTGCGCCACGCCCCAGGCTCCTGAGAAATTTCCGCGGCGCGCCAGGATGATTGCGCGATAATAGTTCGCGCTGTCGAGATCGGCTTTCTGCGCCAGGATCTGGTCGACTTCGGGCCGCGCGTCGTCGGTCATTCCGACGGCCAAGTAGACCTTGATGCGCGCCAACCGCGCGGCCAGACTGTGCGGCTTTGCCGCGACCAATTGCTCGGCGATGGTGAGCGCAGTTGGCTGATCGCCTTTCTTCAGTGCGACACCAATCTTGAAAACGAGCGCGCCGATATTGCCTGGGGCTAAAGCGAGCGCTTCGTCGGCGAGCTTGCCCGCGTCTGTCGAATTCCCTTGCAGAAACGCGATCCGTGCTGCCGCCATCAGGCCGTCGAAGTCACGCCGTATCGCCAGCGAGCGCGCCATCGAAGCTTGGCTTGCGGCCTGATCGCCTAGTTCCTCAAGTGCCGACGCTCGCGCACGCAGAATTGTCGCGGCGCGTGGGCTTTGGTCGGATGATTTTGGATCTGCAAAGAGGTCGATCACGACCTGGTTTTCGCCGCGCGCAAGCATGGCTTCAAAAAGTGGGCCCAACACCAGCTCGTCGGGAGCGCCCAAACTCCTGGCCCGTTCAAGCGTATCTTCCGCATCGGCGAAAGAACCGTCGCGATTGAAGGCAATTCCGAGTTCGGTCAACACATAGGGATTGGTCGGTTCCACACCCACGGCGAGTTTCAGGTCGGTCAGCGCGCGCTTGACGTCATCGTCGCGAAGTGCGTCTCGTGCGTCGAAGACGAGACCCGCAACTTTGGGGTTGGCCGAAGGCAACACCCGCGCCGGCGCGTTGACTTGGGCGGCGTCTGCAGAACAATTGAGAAGTGCCAGCACGCAACTCGTGATGGCGACGACTCGGGACAAGACCTGCATTCCGCCTTCAGTGGCCCACATACGTCACGCGCCAGACCGCGTTTTCGTCAGCGATGAGAAGACTACCATCCTTCGCGACGGCTAATCCGGCGGGAGTGCCATAGACCACCGGCTCCCCGACTCCCATCTCTGACGGCGAGCCTGATGCGAAGCCGGTCACAAAATCCTCATATCCGCCGGATGGCTTGCCGTTTTCAAAACGGACGCGAACAACTTTGTAGCCGTCTGGCTTTCCATACGGGCCCGAGCCATGGAATGCGACGAACGCGTCGCCCCGGTATTGCGTCGGAAATTGCGCGGCATCGTAGAACACCAAGCCGAGGGGCGCGGAATGTGGCTCGAACAGGACATCGGGGACGATTGTTTTCGCCACAAGATCGGGACGTATGCTTCCGAATACCGGGTCAGGATGCGGGCCGACATAGGCATACGGCCAGCCGAAGAAATCCCCGCGGCGGATATGCGCGAGGTAATCGGGCGGCAGATTCCCGCCCAACACATCTCGCTCGTTGACCGTTCCCCAGAGTTCGTTGGTGCCGGGATAAAATGCCAGACCGACAACATTTCGCAGTCCGCCGGCAAAGGTTTTCATGCCGCCGCTTGAATCGACTTCTTGCACAGTTGCGTCAGGCGAAGGCGCCTCAAGCACGTCGCCGCGTGCGCCAATCGCCAAGAAGATTTCTCCGTTCGAGCTGATCGCGATTTCCCGCGTCCAATGCCACCCCTCGGGGCGGAGATCCGGTGTTTGCGTCACGCGGGTTGGCTCGGCGGACGCTACAAGATCGCCATTCTTGTAGGCAAAACGCCAGATGGCGCGCAAATCGGCGACATAGAATGCGCCGTCGTGAAACGCCATCCCATGCGGCTTGTCCATATCTCCAGCAAAGGTCGAGACGGTTTCGGCCTTACCGTCACCATCGGCGTCGCGCAGAACAGTGATCTTGCCGGCGCCGGACTCGGCGACAAAGACATCGCCGTTGGGCGCAATGCTTAGCCAGCGCGCATTCTTCAATTGAGCTTTCGATGCAAAGGCGGCTATCGCGAAGCCTGTCGGCACGATCGGCAGAAATCCAGGTTTCTCACCTGCGAAGTAAGGTGAGACATCGTTGGGCGGCGTCGAATTGGGTGCAGGGAGTTCGAGAGGTGAAAGTTGGAACCGATCACCCGGATCTGCCGTTGCGCCAACGAGCGGCAACACCAATATTGCGGCCTGCAAGACCATCCTCTCGAAAAGGCGCACCACTTCATCCTCCGAAGGTGCCAAAAGTCTACCTGACTCGAAAACTACTCGACAGGCGTGCCTGCGAAGTGTGCTTGGCCCAAGCGGCATCATCGCCGGACCTTGGGCGCGTCAGGGCAGCCTATTGATACTATGGTCGCGAGTTACGACTTTCGGGTTCTTCGGCGGCGAAGCGAAGCCATACCGGCAAGACCTGCGCCGAACAGCAACGCTGTCATGGGCTCCGGAGCGGCAACCCGAACGCCACCATTGAGAACAAAGACGCCGCCATCGAGGAAATCGATGCTTCCGTCGCCCGAAGGAATCGTATCCTGAAGCGTCATCGTCAAATCATAGATTCCATTCCCCACGATCGGCGCAAAGAAAATCGAGACGGCATAGTTGACGACGCTGCTGCTGCCACTGTTGTCGGGCACGACAAAGCTTCCGACGGAGGTGCCATTGATCGACACATCGACCGTTTCACTGGCGCCGTTCAGGTTATCGTCGATGTTGAAGTCGACCTTGAGCGAGTCGACCGAGGTCACGCCGGTTCCCGTGAATGTCTGGTCCACATTGTCGCCCGCAGTGTACATCACCGCGCTGTGTCCGCCGGGGGGTATGAAGCCCGAGCCATCGTTGGCGCTGGCATAGTGTGTTCCCGTGCCTGGGAACGGTAACACGACAGTGCTCGCATCGGCTGATGCCACGTGGAACAACGCTATAAAACCGACGGCCGCGAGCGCGGTCCGAGATATGTTCAAGAATATCATGTGAACCCCGCCAATCCCCCGCTTCACTATTGCATAAAGGCAAATGACTCAGAATCAAAATCTCTCACCAACGGATGGAACTTTTCGTCTAACGATGGGAACTTCTCGTTGGAGACTTTGAGACCCTGTGCATGGTTTTCGGCCCAAGCTAAGATTGCAGGAATGCTAGAAAGGACGCGGCGAGACGTGTTCGGGATGATCGATGGGAGCCCCTATGTCCGCGAGATGCGAACATTCGCTTCGCTATTCGTATTCGCGATCGCCGCAGTCATAGCCGCGCCCGCTCTTGCCGAATTTCCTCCCGAGGGAGCCGTTTCAGACCCAAACAATCCCTCCGTTGCCTCAGCCGACTATCAGGATCCGGCGCATAAGAACGTCACACGCCATTTCATTTTCTATTTTGATTGCCGGAAGCGAGACTGGATTGGTGTTTCAGTAGCCGGGACCGAGGGGCAGATCGCACCTCCCCAGGCCGTCGGCAAGGGCCGGGAATTTCCGTCGGGCCCGCCTCCCGGATCCAAGTACGTTGTGGGCAATTCCGACCGCGCGCTCAATATAGGCAATGGTGGAACGTTCGTGCTTCGACAGGGCGTTTGGTTCGACGTCAAAACTGGTAAGTCGGTCGTGTCACCTAGACTCTGTCCAGGGGACTCAACGGCTCCCGTGCGGGCCAACGCCAATCAAAAGGATTCTGCGACCCTGGATACCCCGAAACCGGATCAACTGCCCCCGCCGCCTCAGTTCTTGCGGAACAGAGTCGATGGTTCTCCCTTGTAGCACAATGGTTGGACGAGTTTGACGATTGCAACGAGCGACACCCTCCTTTGACGACAGCCAACCCAACTCAAATGACCGTAGTCGAGGGCGCGCAAATCGACCGTAACTTGGCGACGCCGGAAACGCTGAGCGGACTTCAAGCCCGCGTACTCGCTGGCGGCGTACTAACGCTTCCACCAGGCAAAATCTTTGGAACGACCGAACTGGGAGTTTCCAGCTCTCTCACTGGATCGAACACCGGCACAACAATCTTGGATGCGATGGGCATACCAGTCGCAAAGGACCAGGGGATCTTGGTCGTGTCTGTCCCGGGCGTCACCATTTCCAGTTTGGTGCTCACCAACGCATTGATTCCAGAATCGGCCGGTGGCAACGCGGCCGGCGTCTACGCGGGGCCAGGTACAACCGTCAAGCTTTTAGATGTCGAAATATTCAACTGCCAAGATGGAGTTCGGACGTTTCGTTCGGAAGTTGAGATCGACGGCGGTTACATCCACGACAATGGCAGCGGCACGGGCCAAACGCACAACATTTACGTCGGGGGACGCCCGACTGGCTTCTTCAGACTGACAAATCTCACCACTGCATCTTGCAACGGTGGGCATGAAGTTAAGAGTCGCGCAATGCATACCATTTCCTTCGGCTGTCATCACACCACTGGAGGTGAAGGGGCGGCTTATGACGTCTCCGACGGTGGACAGCTAAGCATATCCAATGGAAGTATGACGTTGCCGAAGAAAGCGGCGAACCAAAACTTCATCGCCTACGCCATGGAGAGCACCAAAAATATCGGCGTCGGCAATATCGTGACTATCACGAACGAAATCTTTCATGACGAGACAGGTACGGGTGGCATCATCTTGTCGGGCGATCCTTCAGCGACACTCATTCTTTCTGGCTGTACGTATACCGGGACGTTGCCTCCGCATCTGGAAGGTTGGGGACATGTCAGCGGCGAAATTGACAGGCTGTAGATCGAGCGCGCGGCATCCCGCGTTTACCAATATTATTTACTAGGTATTCAAACACTGCTCGCCATCGCTTCAGTTCTCTCGCTAAATGACCCACGACCGTGAAAATCATCGGTGATTCGGTTAACCATTTCACGAAGAGATCTCCATGCGTCCCCTCAATGCCGCTCTGAAAGCCACCGCAGCGCTTGCGTTCATTCTGCCTTTGATTGTCGCCGGCCCAGCCTTCGCCAGTAGCTCTAACCACAACAACAATCACAACCATTCACACCATGGTGGTGGTTCGTCGGGTGGCTCCCAAGGTGGATCGGGAGGTTCATGCGGCAGCACGGGCGGGACGACTGGCGGCACAACGGGCGGACACTCGGGCCATAGTCATTCCGGAGGCGGCAGTCACGGTTCCAATCATGGCCACAGTGGTTCGAACGGGACAAACAATACGGGTACGACTGGCAATTCCGGAACTGGCACGACTGGCAGCGGCACCGGCAACTCAGGCAGTTGCGGAACCGGCGGCCAGGGTTCTGGCAGCGACGGTGGCGGTTCCGGCAATGGTGGCGGCTCGAACGGCGACCAGGGCGGCGGCTCGAGTGATGGTCAGGGCAGCGGCTCGAACGGCGACCAGGGCGGCGGGTCCAACAACGGACAGAACGGCGGCTCGAACGGCGATCAAGGTGGCGGCGCGAGTGATGGTCAGGGCGGCGGCTCCAACAATGGATCAAACGGTGGATCCAATGGTGACACCGGAAACGGTGGCAATGATCCCAACGGGGGCTGTTCTTTGAACAACCCGGCGGCATGCGACACCAGCGGTTCCACTGGCGGTGATTTGGGCGATGGGCCGATCGGCAATCCGGACCGGGTTTCCGTGCCAGAGCCGGCAACGTTGGCGCTTTTTGGCGCCGGCATCACAGCCATCGCGGCAAGGCGTAAGCTCCGCAAGAACAAGCGCTAAGTCCAGCATCGCGTACCGCCGACCAGCGCCTCGTCGCGACACTCCGCACGACGTAGCGTCACCCTTTCCGCACATGGAAGCGATGGCGGGGTTCGTTCGCCCCGGCTACAGTCGCGAAAGTGAAAGTCGTGGAAAGGACCTTCTATGTCGCTCAATTTTGAAATTCCCGCCGAAGCCAAGGCCATGCGCGAACGGGTGCGCCAATGGGTCCATGACGAATGCATTCCGGCGGAGAAGAAGCTGCTCGCCGGTGCCGACTACAAGGAAACGCTGGCGGCGTTGCGCAAGAAGGCGCGCGCCCAGGGACTATGGTGCCCCTTCATTCCGAAGGAACATGGCGGCATGGGGCTCGGCCCGCTCGCCAATGCGCTGGTGCAGATGGAGCTCGGCGAGAGTTATCTCGGCGCGCTGTCGATGAACACGCAAGGTCCCGATGATGCGACCATGCTGACGCTGCTGCAGAATGGTACGGAATACCAGAAGGAGAAGTTCCTCAAGCCGCTGCTGAACGGCGAAAAACGAATCTGCTATTCGATGACCGAGAAAGCCGCGGGAGCGGACGCGACCGGTATGCAGACACGCGCCGAGAAGAAGGGCAACGACACTTACGTTCTGAATGGCGAGAAGTGGTTTTCGAGCGCAGCCAGCGTCGCCGACATCGCACTCGTGATGGCCAAGACCGATCCGGACGCGCCGCGCCATCAGCAGTTCAGCACCTTCCTCGTGGAGTTGCCGAACCCTGGCTACAAGATCAAGCGCAACATCAAGACGATGGGAATCGAGGGACCGCTCTCGCACATTTTGGGCGGTGGTCACGCCGAGATCGAAATCTCGAACCTCGAAGTTCCGGCGGACAATATATTGGGCGGCGTCGGCAACGGCTTCAACATGGGCCAGCATCGCCTCGCTTATGGCCGCCTTCGTCACGGCATGCACAACGTCGCGATGGCGCAGCGCGCGCTCGACATGGCGGTCAAGCACGTCACCAGCCGCTCAACCTTCGGTAAGCCGCTGTCGGAGCGCCAGGGCGTACAGTTCATGCTCGCCGATTGCGCCAGCGAACTCTACATCGCGCGGCTCATGTTGATGCATATCGCCTACAAGGCGGAAAAAGGACTGGACCTGCGTCAGGAAAACGGCATCGCCAAGGTCTTCCTCGCCCACATGGTGCACAAGGTCGTCGACACGGCGATTCAATTGCACGGCGCACTGGGCTACAGCATGGATACGCCGCTCGCGGCCTGGTACACGCATATCCGCTCGCAGCGTCTGGTCGACGGACCGGACGAGGTGCACCGCTGGACCACGGGACGCAACGTCATCAAGGCCTACAAGCAATTCGGGACGACCGCATCGGCGGCCGGCGGCGATCTGCTTTAAGATCGGTTTGCGTGCGCGCTCGAACCAATCGGGCGCGCGTGCAATCCGGAGCATACGGTCCATGCAAATCGCCTTGGCGACGCAAGCAAACGTCGGCACTTTCATTGGCGCCGCCAGAAAGCACGCGCGCGAGACCGGTCCGGGTCTTGCGAGCGCATTTCTTTTGCACGGGCTCATCGTCGCGCTGATCGTCCTGCTGCATATGCAGATCGGCACGTCGCCGCAAATGACCGCGCGGCGCATCGTCCCGGTGGACGTCGTGCAATTCGGCGAAGAGACCACATCGCCGCCGGCGATCTTGAAGTCCGTCGTGCCGCAACAGAAGCGCGTTCCGACCATGAAACAGGAAGAAGCGAGCCCTGTTCCGCCGCAAGGCGTTTCGCCCAACGGTACAAGGCCCGTACCGCTCGACAACCTCGATACCAAGTTGCGTGCGCTCGCGAGGCTGCGCCAGCCTGATACGGCACCAAGTGTGATCGACAATTCGGGACAGTCAGATGTCACGTCGACCAGCGACGCTGCGGTTTCCGGTGGCCAAGCCGCCTATGGCGTGCGCGACTTTGTGCGCCAGCAGGTCGTGCGACACTGGAGTCTCGATCTGCATACCCTCGGTGGTCGCCGCTTCCTCATCGCGATTCATGTCGTCATGACGCGCGACGGTAAAATCGAGAAGGCGGAAATCGTCGACAAGGAACGTTATCGCACAGATGCTGTCTTTCGCGATATCGCGCTCAGCGCGCGCAATGCCGTGCTGCTCTCCTCGCCCATACCGCTTCCGGCCGGGACTTACGCGGACGTGATGGACATGGTCTTGAACTTCAACCCGCACGACGCGCTGCAATAAGCTCAGGGAAGCGTGCGGGCGACACGAAAGCCGGCCAGGCTGGAGTAATCGTAGGCACTCTTGTCGCCGCCGCCGGCAGTTCGCGCCGCCGAGCGAACGAAGATCGGCACATTGTCGAACGAGCCGCCGCGCAAGACATGCTTGCCGCAATCATCGCCGAGCCAGGCGCGGCCGTCCGAGGGCGCGCCGACATAGCTTTTGTGCCAGCAGTCGGCAGTCCACTGCCAGGCATTGCCGAGCATGCCGAAAAGTCCAAACGGGTTGGCGGCGAAACCATCGACATCGGTGAGAACGCGATCGTCGGATTTGCTGCCGCAGCCGTTGCAGTTCGCATTGTCCGAGCCGATGGCAGATCCCCACCAGCGCGCTGTCGTGGTGCCGCCGCGCGCGGCATATTCCCACTCCGCTTCGCTCGGCAGCCGGTACGGTCCAGCTCCACGTCCGTGCGAGGGATTGGCGGCGCGCGCCTTCATATTCAACCACGCGATATAGGCCTG
>Ga0075425_100005966_pt1 | contig 12710 bp, 10 predicted proteins | sample SoiMethybrSBSTD4_FD_75300 | JGI IMG/M metagenome (GOLD analysis project Ga0075425, IMG submission 75300) | Bulk soil microbial communities from a Populus tree surrounding site in Tennessee, USA - Soil MetaG P. TD hybrid SBSTD4 | ecosystem: Environmental > Terrestrial > Soil > Tree plantation...
CGCGGGCGCTTTGTACCTCGCCCTGGGTCGCCGCCCCGCTCCGGTGGCCGTCACCGGCGCCGTACGGAGCGGACGCTAGCGGACGAGTTCCTGCGCGCGGCGATCGAGGAGGCGGAGCGAGGCCTCGCCGAAGGCGGCATTCCCATCGGCTCGGTGCTCGTCCACCAGGGGCGGATCCTCGGCCGCGGCCACAACCGCCGCGTCCAGAAGGGGAGGGCGATCCTCCACGGCGAGATGGACGCGCTCGAGAATGCCGGCCGCCAGTCCGCCCGCGTGTACCGGGAGACGATCTACACCACCTTGTCGCCGTGCGATGTGCAGCGGCAGCATCCTCCTCTACGGCATCTCCCGGGTGATCGTGGGCGAGAACCGCACGTTCCTCGGCGAGGAGGATCTCCTGCGGAGCCGTGGCGTGAAGGTGGAAGTTCTCGACGATCCGCGCTGCCAGGCCCTGATGACGGAGTTCATTCGCCCGCCCGAGGGGATGATCAAGGCCTCCCGCGCCCCCATGGTCAACGCCCTCCAGCAGCTCGGGCGGTAGCCGCCCACCCTCGCCGGGGGATCGCGCCAGGCGTCAACGTCGGGGCCGTCGCGTTGGTCGGCGCGCCCGCGTGCGCTGATGCAGGCGGATGCTCGCCTTGACGATGCCCACTCCCAGGACCGTCACGGCGAGCAGGACCGCCACCAGTCCGACGCCGACCAGGACTCGGGTCGACAGGCCGAGCGCCGTGGCGATCAGACCGCCCCCGATGTGAGCCCACGATCGGCGCCGGTCCCGCTCTCAGCCAGCGCGCGATCTCCTCAGGCGGGCGGCAAGCAGGTACACGGCAGGCAGGGCAATGGGGGTGAGGACGAGCGTGGAGGTGAGACCGCCCACCACGACGGTAGCCAGCGGACGCTGGATGTCCGATCCGATCCCCTGGGCGAGCATTGCGGGCAGCATGCCGAGCGCGGCCACCACGATGACCATGAGCACCGGCCGGAGCTGCGCCTGCGAGCCTTCGAGCACCGCCGCCTCCAGCGTCACCCCGGGGCGGCCGTGGCGCCGCTTGATCTCGGAGATGTAGAGCAGACCGCTCATGACGGCCACTCCGAACAGCGAGATGAAGCCCACCGCGGCCGAGACGTTCAGATTCATCCCGCGGAGGTACAGGGCGACCAGGCCGCCGGCCAGGGAGAACGGCACCGTCACCAGGACGAGGGCGGCGTCGGAGGCCGTGCCGAAGGCGGCGAAGAGCAGGACGAAGATCACGCCGAGGGTGATGGGCATGATCACGGCCAGCCGCCCGCGCGCCCGGGCGAAGTTCTCGAACTGACCGCCCCAGTCCACGGTGTAGCCGGAGGGCAGCTTGATGGTCTCCGCGAAGCGACGCTGGGCCTCCGCGACGAAGCTTCCCTGGTCGCGCCCGCGAATGTTCGTGCGCACGGTCATGGCGCGGCGATTCTCGCGGCGGGCGATGATGGTCGCCCCGTCCGAGGTGCGGATCTCGGCGAGCTGGGCCAGGGGGATGCGGGCCCCGTCCCGAGTGGGAATGAGGATCTCCGCGATGGCCGCCGGGCTTCCCCGCGCCTCCGGCACGAACCGCGCGACCACGTCGAAACGGCGCTCCCCCTCGAAGACGCCGCCGATGGGGGCGCCGCCCAGGGCGAGATCGATGACGTCCTGCACGTCGGCCACGTTGAGGCCGTACCGGGCGACCTGGTTCCGGTCGATGGTGATGCGGAGCTGCGCCTGATCCGACTCCTGCTCGATCGAGGTGTCGGCGGCGCCCTTGATCTCGCCCAGCAGGGCTCGCGTCTGCTGGGCGAGCGATCGGAGCCCCTTGAGGTCGGGCCCGCTGATGATCACGGCCAGGTCCGCCGACGAGCCCGTCACGATCTCCGTGGCGGTGTCGATGATGGGCTGGGTGAAGTTGAAGGTGGCGCCGGGGATCGCCCCCGTGAGCCGGTGGGACAGCTCGTCGACGAGGCCGGCCTTGGTGCGCCCCGGCCGCCAGGCGTCGTAGCTGTGCAGATCCACGAGGAACTCGTTGCGGTTGGCGCCGAAGGGATCCGTGCCGGAATCGTTGCGCCCGGTCTGGGAGGCGACGGCCTTGACCTCGGGCGACTCGCGCACGAGCCGGCGAATCTGGCGCGCGACCTCGGCGGACTTCTCGAGGGAGATGCCCGCGGGCAGGTTCGCGCGGATCCAGATGACGCCCTCGTCGAGCTGGGGCAGGAACTCCGTGCCGAGCGAAGCCCCGAGGACGACGGCGGCCAGGACAAGGACGGACGCCGCGGCCACCACCAGGCCCGAGCGTCGCCACGCGACGTCGCCGACCCGGCCGTACCACGCCGTCAGGCGCTCGAGGGGCGCGTGACGACGAATCCGCACGTCCGCGTGCCAGAGGTACGTGGCCAGCGCGGGCACCAGGGTCAGGCTCAGGAGGAGGGACCCGAGGAGCGCGTAGCACACGGTGAGGGCCATGGGCGTGAAGAGCCGGCGCTCCACCCGCTGCAGGGTGAGGAGCGGGATGTAAGCGGCGATGATGACGAGCAGCGAGAAGAGAATGGGCCGGTGCGCCTCCACGGCGGCGGCCGCGATGGTCTCTCGCGTGTCGCCGGTCGCACCGGTCCGCCGCCGCTCCGCAAGGGCGTGGATGATGCGCTCCACCATGACGATGGTGGCATCGACGATGATGCCGAAATCGAGGGCGCCGATGCTCAGGAGACTCAGGGAGACGCCGGTGAAGTACATGCACACGAGGGCGAACAGGAGGGAGAGGGGGATGATGAGGGCGGTGAGGAGCGCGGCGCGCACGCTCAGGAGGAAGACGAGGAGCACGGTCACCACGATCACGAAGCCTGTCAGGAGGACGTGGGACACGGTGTGGAGCGTGCTGTCCACGAGGTGGGAGCGGTCGTGGATGGTCACGATGCGCACGCCCTGGGGGAGGCGCGTCCGGTTGAGCTCCGCCACCGCGGCGCGTACGCGCGGAAGCACCTCGCTCGGGTTCTCGCCCCGCCGCATGAGGACGATCCCCTCCACCGAGCCCGCGCCGAGCGGCTGATCGTCCATGGCGAAGATCCCCGTCTGGGGCAGCTCGGCCATGACCACCCGACCGATGTCGCGCACGTAGACGGGCACGCCCTTGGCCGCGTCGAGCACGATGTTCTCGAGGTCGGTGGCGGATCGGATCAGCCCCGCGCCCCGAATGGGCAGCGACTGCTGGCCCATGGTCAGGAGGGCGCCGCCCGCGTTGCGGTTGTTGCTCTTCACCGCGTCGGCCAGCTGGCGCATGCTCAGCCGGTATTTCCCGAGGGCCTTGGGATCGACCTGGACCTCGTACTGACGTACCTGCCCGCCGAAGGTGGCCACGTCCGCCACGCCCGGCACCTGCAGGAGCTGGGGAGTGACCACCCAGTCCTGCAGCTCACGCAGGCTTCTCGCGTCGTGGCCCGCCCCGGTGAGCACGTAGCGGTAGAACTCGCTCACGCCGCCCGAGAGTGGGCCCAGGGTCGGCGTGACGCCGTCGGGAAGCTGGGCGGACTGTATGCGCTCCAGGACGAGCTGCCGCGCCAGGTAGTCGTTCGTCCCGTCCTCGAAGGTGAGCTCGACCACCGAGAGCCCGAAGATGGTCCGGGAGCGGCGCCCGATCACGTAGGGCGTGTTGTTCAGCGCCCGCTCGAGGGGCACCGTGACCTGCTGCTCGACCTCCTCCGCCGCGAAGCCCGGATACAACGTGACCACGACCACCGTCGGATCGGTCAGGTCCGGATAGGCCTCGACCTTGAGCTCGGTGTAGGCCCACCCGCCGGCCACGGCGAGGACGAGGGCGGCCACCACGATGACGAGCGGCCGCGCGAGAGCGAAGCGAACGAGCCCGGTAACCATGGAGCGCTAGGAGGGGTGAGCGCGGGATCGCATGTCGCCGCGTGGACCGTCGGGCTAGAGCCCCTTGAGGAGGACGGCGCCGTCGGTAACGACGCGCTCGCCTGCCTCCACGCCGCTCGCCACCGCCACCATCGGCCCCACCTGCACTCCGGTCGAGACCTGGCGGCGCTCGAACTTGCCGGGCCCTCGCTCCAGGAAGACGAGCGCGTGCCCGTATTCCTGAACGATGGCCGTCGAGGGCACCACCGGGGTTGGATGCCGCGGGCCGAGGAGCTGGAGGCTGGCGAACATCTCGGGACGGAGCCGTCCCTGCGGGTTGGGCAGCTCGACCTGCACCTTGAAGGTTCGCGTCTGCGGATCCAGGACGTCGCCGATCCGGCTGACCGTGGCCGTGAAGGTCTCGTCCGGCAGCGAGATGAAGGTGATGGACACGCGCTCGCCCACGCGCACGAGGCGGAGGGCGGGCTCGGGGATGTCCGCCGACACCCAGACGTTCTGGAGATCGGCGATGGTCATCAGGGGCGCGGTGGTGGTGTCGCTGTGAGAGGAGACGGCGCCCCGATACTCGCCGGGGGCCACATTGACCTCGATGACTTTGCCAGAGATGGGCGCGCGCACGAGGACGAGCTGGCGGGCGCTCCGCGCCGTGAGGCCGAGGAGCTCGAGCTTGCGTCTGGCCTGCTCTCGCAAGGCGCGGGCCGCCTCCAGGCCCTCCGTGGCCTGGGCGAGGTCGTTGCGCGCCCCGACCACCTCTTTCTCGGCGATCGCCCTGAGCTCGTACAGAGCGGTGGCGCGGGCCAGATCCGTCTGGGCCTTGGTCAGGGTCGCCTCGGCTTGGCGCTCCACCGCCTGCGCCTGGAGAAAGCCCGCGATGGCCGCGTCCGAGTCGGGGCTGTCCAGTTCCACGAGCGGCTGTCCCTGCTCCACGTGGTCTCCGAGCTGCGCCATCACGCGAGTGACGCGACCCTGCACCTGCGGAAGCAGCCGCGAGATGCGGTTCGGATTGGGGATCACCCGCGCGGGCGCGACCAGCTCGCCCGTGGGCATATCCGCGAGCTGCACCGTCTCCACGCGGATCTGCTTGAGCTGCGGAGAGTCGGCGGGCAGCGTCACCACGCTCGGCCCGTCCGCGCGGGGAACGGGCGAGGAGGTGGCCGCGGGGGCCTCGGATCGCCCGCATCCTCCCAGGAGCCCCGCGAGCATGGCGGTGAGACACATCCACGCGATTCGCATGCTCGGATCATAAGGAGTGAAGCATTAAGAATTCGTGAAGGTCGTGGTGCTTGCCGCGGAGCCAAAGTGAACGGTACCTTAGCTCCACCATGCGAGCCCTGATCATCGAGGACGATCGCAAGGCCGCCCAGCTCCTGGCCAAGGGACTTCGCGAGGAGCGCTTCGCGGTGGACCTCGCCCATTCCGCGGGCGCGGGCGACGAGCTCGCGAGCATCAACGACTACGACGTCATCATCCTCGACCGCCTCCTCCCCGACGGAGACGGCATCGCGGTGTGCCGGGGCCTCCGCAGTCGCAACATCTCCACGCCGATCCTCGTGCTCACCGCCCGGGACTCGTTGGAGGATCGGGTCACCGGGCTCAACTCCGGCGCTGACGACTACTTGGTCAAGCCCTTCGGCTTCGCCGAGCTGCTCGCCCGCATCCACGCACTCCTCCGGCGCTCCGGACTGACCCGGCCCGTCGTCCTCGAGGTCGCCGATCTCACCCTCGATCCGCTGAGCCATCGGGTGGTCCGAAGCGGGCAGGCCATCGACGTGACGCCGAAGGAGTACGCCATCCTCGAGGTCCTCATGCGCTCGTCGGGACAGGCGGTGAGCCGGGCCGATCTCGCCCAGCGCGTGTGGGAGACGGACCAGGACTCCTTCTCCAACCTCGTGGACGTCCACATCAGCCATCTCCGGCGGAAGATCGACATGCCCGGCGCCCTGCCCCTGATCCACACCATCCGCGGGCGAGGCTTTCTCCTGGGGCCGGCGCCGTGAAGCTCCATCTCAACCTCAAGGCCCGCGCCGTCCTCTTCCACGTGGTGGCGGCAGGCCTCATCCTGGGCTTGGCCTCCCTGGGGGCGAACTGGTTCTTCTCGCGCATGGTGCTGGGGCAGTTCGACCAGTCCCTCCTCGAGCTCTTCAAAACGGAAGCCTCGGCCATCCTCTCCGACCCGACGCAGTCCCTCCACGTGCACGAGATGCCCGCGCGCTCCGGCCCGCCCTCCTTTCCTCGCCTCGACAAGTTCGTGCAGATCGTCGACCTCGACGGCCACGTGGTCAGCCGGAGCGCGAACCTGGGCTCCGCCCGCCTGCCCGCCTTGCCCGGCGTCCTGGCCCGCCTCCGCGAGGGCGAGGAAGTCTTCGAGACGCTCCGCGACTTCGGCGACGAGCCCGTGCGCGTGCTCTCCGCTCCCATCGCGGTGAGAGGCCAGATCTACGCGATCCAGGTCGCGGGCTCTCTCGACGACGCGCGCGCCGCCATGCGTTCCGCGCGGTGGCTCTTCCTCGCCTCCTCCACCGGCATCCTCGTCGCCATCGGGCTGGCTGGCGCCTTCCTCGCGCGAGCGATCCTCCGGCCCATCGATCGGATCGTGCGCCGGGCCCGGGGGATCGGAGCGCTTGCCCTCGCCGAGCGCCTCCCACATCCGGGTGGGCACGACGAGATCGCCCGGCTGGTGGAGACGCTCAACGAGATGCTGGGGCGCATCGAGCATGCCTTCGAGGCGCAGCGCCGCTTCACCGCCGACGCCTCCCACGAGCTGCGCTCGCCGCTCTCCCGCCTCCGGGCCGAGCTCGAGGTGACGCTCCGGCGTCCCCGCCAGCGCACCGAGTACGAGGACACCCTCCGCTCCTGCCTCGACGAGGTCGAGCGGCTCTCGCGCCTGACGGAGGAGCTCCTCACCCTCGCCCGTCTCGACGCCGGCGAGGCTCAAGAGCTGCCCTCGGCGCCGGTGCCCCTGGCTCCCATCCTCGCCGAGGTGGTGACGCGGATGACGCCCGATGCGCAGCAGCGCGGGGTGGAGATCGTAGTGGACGCCCCTGCCGGCCTCACCGTCAACGTGGCGGCCGCCACCGCCGCGCTCGTGGTCGCCAACGTGCTCGACAATGCCGTGAAGTACTCGCCGCGCGGCGGCAGGGTCCGCGTCGCTGCGGTGGCGGAGGACGGCACCGCGGTGGTAGCGATCTCCGACTCCGGTCCGGGGGTGACGGAGGAGGAGATCCCGCGTCTCTTCGAACGCTTCTATCGCGGCAGCGCGGCCCGCCGATCGGAGGTGCCTGGCACCGGGCTCGGTCTCGCGATTTGCCGCATCCTCGCCGAGGCCCAGGGCGGCGGCGTCACCGTTTCGAGCGGGCCGGATGGGGGCGCCGTCTTCCGCGTCCGGCTTCCCCTTGCCGCCTGATGAAAACCTCTCTGGTGCCTGCAGTTTCAACATCTTGCTGGACAGATCCTTAGAGATTCATTGAGGTTCTTTGATGGACGATGGGCGACACGGACTCCCCGCGGGGGAACGGGTCCCGACGGGCGACGCCACGGCGCGCCGCACGAACGCGCGCCGACCTGAAATTGTGTGGCCGGTAGTGATCGCGTAGTATCTCGCCTCGACGTCGCCGGATCGCCATCGCCGATCCACGCCCACCCCCGCGGGCGAACCCTCGACGACCGGAGCCGCTCATGGGCCGCGCCGTTCGCCTCTGGCCATTGCTGACCGGCACCATGCGCTACGAGAAGGTCGTGTCGACGCGCCACCGCGGCCACGGTCAGTACATCGACGCGCCCATCCTCGCCTACCTCATCGAGACGGCCGACGGCCGCATCCTCTACGATGTCGGCTGCGACTACCGGAAGGTCGCCACTCCGGAGCTCCGGGCACAATACTTCGACCCCATGCGGCCGCGCCTCGAGCCACCACGCATGACGGAGGGGCAGAGGATCCCGAGCTATCTCGCCCGTCTCGGCCTCGGGCCGCACGATATCGACGTGGTGTTCCTCGGCCACCTGCACTTCGACCACGCGGGAGGGCTCGGCGAGCTCCCGGGTCGCGACGTCCACGTGCATCGGGCCGAGCTCGCCGCCTTCGCCACGGGTCTCTACCACGGGGTGTTCGCCGACGAGCTCGCCGGACAGGAGGCGTGGCATCTCCAATCGGGAGACTACGAGGTGGCGCCCGGTGTGCGCGCGGTGTGCACGCCGGGCCACACCGCTGGCCACATGTCCCTCCTGGTCGAGCTGACGAAGGGCCGACCCGTCGTCCTGTGTGGCGACGCTGCCGATCTCGTGGAGAACCTGACGGAGGAGATCGCGCCCGGCTATTGCTGGCAGGACGATGAGGAGCTGGCCCTCCAAAGCATCCGGAGGCTCAAGGCCATCGCCCGCGAGATGGACGCGGAGCTCTGGCCCAACCACGACCTCGCGTTCTTCAGCTCCCTCCCGCCGTTTCCCGCCTGCCGCGAGTAGGCCGCCCGGACATCACGCGAAGAGCTCGCGCCAAGTCGCGACGCGGCGGCCCTGCCAGGTCGGGCCCTCCCGCACGAACTTCCACTCGGGGTTCCGGCTCACGTCGCGCAGGGCGGCGCAGACCTCGTGGAAGACGGGCACGTCGGCATCCGCGCACTCGAAGTACGTGAGGAAGTCGTAGCTCCCGGCAGGGGCTGGCTCGCTCTCGTGCTTGTAGGTCCGCCGCATGAGGCAGGCGATCCCCGCCGCAGCGGCGAGGGCATGGCCCTCGTTCACCATCTTCCCCTCGTCGTCGTAGCGCGGCAGGAAGTAGGTGTGGCGCTCCATCCAGTCCTTCGCCCACCACGCGGCGGTCTTGCTCATGGGCAGGAGAAAGGCGTTGGGCATCACGGTGCCGGGCTGCGGGAGGACCCGGTGGGCATAGGCGAAGTTGTGCATGGCGTTGCCCGTGTAGACCATCGGCCGCACCCCGCCGCGGAGCACGAGGAGGCTGCCCGCGGGGGCGAGGAGCCGCTCCACCTCCTTGCAGAACGTCGCCACCACATCGCTCGACGCGGAGGCCACGTGCACGATGGCGTCGGCGCGCTCGAGTCCCTCGTCCGCCATGTCCCCCGGTGTCGCCCCCACCCGCCGCAGGAAGGCGATGCTGTTCTCCGGTGGGCCGGCGCCGGGCTCGAACTCGTTCCGCAGCGCCAGGCGCTCCGCGAGGGCAGGCACGGCCGCCGCTGCGCCGGCCTGGCGCGCGCCGGCCGACAGGCGAAGGCACACGTACGCTCCATGCCGCAGGAACTCGCTCGACCGGACGTCATTGGCTCTCATGGCAGGTCTCCTTTGCCCACACGGTAGCGGCTCGGTCTACATGTGTCCAATGCATGGATCTGGCGACCGTCATCAGCTATGCTGATCAGCCTCGACCATGGAGCTCAGCCAGATCGAAGCCTTCGTGGCCATCGTGCGCGGCGGGGGCTTCACGCGCGCCTCCGCCACCCTGCACCTGTCGCAGCCCGCCATCAGCCGCCGCCTCCATCTCCTGGAGGACGAGCTGGGCGCCCCGCTGTTCGAGCGCATCCGGAGCGGCGCCGTCCTCACCGAGGCGGGGCGTGCCTTCCTCCCTCACGCCGAGACCCTTCTCGCCTCGATCCGGGACGGGATCGACGCGGTGGGCGCCCTCAGGGGCACGGATCACGGCGCCATCACCGTGGCCGTGGTCGGCACGCTCGCCAGCACCTCGCTCACCGCGCGGCTCCGGCGATTTCGCGAGCTCCATCCGCGCGTCGACCTGCGCCTCCGCACGGCCCTCAGCCGAGAAGTGAGCGAGCTGGTCCGCCGGGGCGACGCCACCCTCGGCCTCAGGTACGACGTGGATCCGCATCCCGAGCTGGTGTCCACGCGCATCCACGACGAGCCCATGGTGCCGGTCTGCTCGGCGCATCATCGGCTCGCGCGTGCTCGCCGCGTGGACGCGCGCGCCCTGGCCGGCGAGCGCTGGATCACCTTTCCCGTCCGTCCCGGTCCCGCGCGAGAGCCGTATGCCTCCGCTCTCGAGCGCGGCCTCGCCCTCATCGGGGTCAGCGGCGCGGAGATCGTGCCCATCGACAGCCTCACCGCGCAGAAGCGGATGGTCGAGGCCGGGTTCGGGCTGGCCCTCCTCCAGGAGAGCAGCGTCGAGGAAGAGCTTCGGGCGGGCACGCTGCACGCGCTCCCCCTCTCCGCCATGCGGGTCACCGTGCCCGTCGTGCTCATTCATCGCCGGCGCGCCTACCAGTCGGGGGCGACGCGCTCGCTCATGGCGATGCTCGCCGACTGGCCGTCGGACGCGCGCCCCACCCGTCGGCGCGCTCGATCGGGCCACCGGTCGAGCAGCTCGTGAGACGCCGGGGATGGAGGCGGCCGGAAACCGCCAGCCCAGATCCCGTATAATGCCGCATCGCTCTTGCTCGATCTGAAGCCACGTCGGCCCGCTCACGGCCGATGCGCCGCCCGCTGATCGGGCATGTGGAAGGGTCCCGCATCAGAGTCAGGAGCCGGACGTGATCGCGTATCTCTGCCAGCGCCTCGCATGGACACTGCTGGTTCTCCTCGGCATCTCGGGGATCGTCTTCGTGGTCGTGCACCTCTCGGGTGATCCCGCCGCGCTGTACATGGGCCCGGAAGGGACCAAGGAAGACTATCAGCTCCTCCGCTCCGCGCTCGGGTTCGATCGGCCCCTGCCCGAGCAGTACGGGCTCTTCCTCTGGCGCGCGGCCCGGGGCGACTTCGGCCGCTCGCTCCGCCATCAGCAGCCCACGCTTCCCCTCGTGCTCGCCCGTTTCCCCGCGACGCTCACCCTCACCGCGGCGGCCATGCTGCTGGCCCTGCTCCTCGCCCTGCCTCTCGGCCTCCTCTCCGCGCTCCGCCGCAAGTCCGTCCTGGACGCGGGCGGCATGGTGTTCGCGCTGGCCGGCCAGTGCATGCCGACCTTCTGGCTCGGTATCCTCCTCATCCTGATCTTCGCCGTCCAGCTGCGATGGTTCCCCGTGTACGGGGGCGATGGTCCCTCGGCCATCGTGCTGCCCGCAGTCACCCTCGGAGTGTGGGCCATGGCCCGCACCGCCCGCATTACCCGCTCGAGCATGCTCGACGTCCTGCCCCAGGACTTCCTGCGCACGGCGCGCGCGAAGGGGCTCGGCGAGTGGGCGGTGGTGCTCCGGCACGCGCTCCGCAACTGCGCGATCCCCATCGTGACGGCGCTGGGCCTCGAGCTCGGCAACCTCCTCGGGGGCGCCGTCATCACGGAAGCGGTCTTCGCCTACCCCGGCATCGGCCGGCTCGCCGTCGAGGCGGTCATCAACAAGGACGTGCCCCTGATCGAGGCGGTGGTGCTCACCGTGGGCGCGGCGGTGCTCCTGCTCAACATCCTGATCGACGTGATCTACGTCGCCCTCGACCCGCGGGTCCGCCTTGCCTGATCGTTCCGGTCGCTCCCTCGGCATCCTCCGCGCCTCCGGGGGCGCGCGGGTGGGCGCGGCGATCCTCGTGGTGGTCGCGCTCTGCGCCGCCGTGCCTCAGCTCCTGGCACCCATCGATCCCACCGAGCAGCGGCTCCTCGCCCGCTTCACTCCGCCGCTGTCCCGATCGGCCGACGGCACCTTCGCCGTCCTCGGCACTGACCAGCTCGGCCGCGACATCCTGAGCCGGCTCATCTACGGCGCGCGCACCTCGAGCCTCATCGGGTTCGCGGCCGTGCTCATCGCCGGCCTCACGGGCACCGCCCTCGGCCTCCTCGCCGGCGTGCGCGGCGGCGTGTCCGATCACGCGGTCATGCGGCTCGCCGACATGCAGCTGGCCTTTCCCTTCATCCTCCTCGCCATCACGGTGATCGGCATCCTGGGCCCGAGCATCCGCAACCTCATCCTCGTCGTCGGCTTTGCCAACTGGGCGGCCTACGCGCGCGTGGTGCGCGCGGAGACGCTGGCCGTGCGCGAGCGGCCTTTCGTGGAGGCCGCGCGCTCCCTCGGATTGACCCTGCCCCACCTCGTGGTGCGCCACATCCTGCCCAACGTGAGCGCGTCCCTCATGGTGGTGGCCACCTTCGGCATCGCCGGGGCCATCCTCACCGAGGCCGGGCTCTCCTTCCTCGGGCTCGGGGTGCCCGTGGCCATTCCCTCCTGGGGCGGCATGCTCGCCGAGGGGCGGCAATACGTCGACACGCGCTACTGGCTCGCCCTCTTCCCCGGGGCGGCGCTCTTCATGACGGTCATGGCCATCAACCTCGTCGGCGACACCCTCCGCGACGCCTTCGATCCTTATCTCCACGTGCGACGGAGCCTGGACCAGCTCTAGTGACGGAGAGAACATCCCCGCGAAGGAGGACCACGATGATCCGACAGCTCACCCTGCGCGTCGCTGCCATGACCGCCCTGCTCCTGGCGGCGGCGCTCCCGGCCCACGCGCAGCCGAAACCGGTGGTGATCGTGCAGTCGGGCGAGGCGGCCACTCTCGACTGGCACATGCACTGCGACAAGAACGCGCACGAGCCGGATCGCCAGATCTTCGACACCCTGCTGCGCCGCAACCTCAAGACGCTCCAGCTCGAGGGCAACCTGGCGGAGTCGTGGCGCACCCTCAACGACACCACGTGGCAATTCAAGCTCAAGCGCAACGTGAAGTTCCACAACGGCGAGCCCTTCGACGGGGCGGCGGTGAAGTTCAGCATCGAGCGCATGCTCAACCCGAAGCAGGGCGCCCCCGGACGGACGAGCATCGCCACCATCGACCACGTGGACGTGATCGACGCCTACACGGTCAACGTCGTCACCAAGGCGCCCTTCCCGCTCCTGCCCGTGCGCATGAGCCCCGGCCACTGCGGCACGGTGGGCATCGTGCCGCCGAAATACCT
>Ga0075425_100005968_pt1 | contig 12709 bp, 13 predicted proteins | sample SoiMethybrSBSTD4_FD_75300 | JGI IMG/M metagenome (GOLD analysis project Ga0075425, IMG submission 75300) | Bulk soil microbial communities from a Populus tree surrounding site in Tennessee, USA - Soil MetaG P. TD hybrid SBSTD4 | ecosystem: Environmental > Terrestrial > Soil > Tree plantation...
CTCCGTCACGCGCCTGCTGCGCCGCCTCGACGATGCGCGTGTGGCGGCGGCGCTCGCCGTTCTCGGATCCGAAAAGGCGGCGGCGCGCTCGGAACGCGACGTCGTGTCGCTCGTCGAGTCGTGGGACGGCGCACTGGCGGCGCTGCCGCGGGACTGGAGCGACCTCTTCGCCGAGGCACGTCTCCTCTCCTCCGACTACGTCGAGCGGGCGGCGGTGCTCTGCGTCCAGACGAACCCGCGCCGCGTCGGCAAGCAGGCCGCGTTCCGGTTCCGGTCGGCCCGCCGCGCCGGCTACGGCGTCGCGCCCGAGATGGCGCGGAGGTGCTTCGAGCGCTGCGAGGCGGAGGGGATCCGCGGCTCGGTGGAGGTGCTCCGCGTTCTGAGCGACACGCAACTCGAGGCGACGCAGGGGCCCGTCTGGATCCTGGACGGCCAGACGGTTTGACCGACGATCCCGTCTCGTGGTTCCTGATCGAGCCCGGCTGGCGGGTCGAGGCGGCCGACGGGACCGGGATCGGCCGCGTGCTCGAGGTCACCGGCGACTCCTCGGCCGACATCTTCGACGGGCTCGCGGTCGCAACCTCGATGTTCAGCAAGCCGCGCTACGTACCGGCGGAGAAGGTCGCCGAGATCGTGGACGGACGCGTGCGACTCCGGCTCGACGGGGAGGGCGTCGAGCACCTCGACGAGTTCGTGCAGCCTGCCGAGGAAGACCGGATCGAGTCGGAGCCGGCTCCGCTGGCGAGCCGCGTCGAGACGGCGGTGACCACGCCACACACGCGCCGTTCGTCGATCCCGTTCGTGCGGCGCATCCTCTTGTGGTTCGGGCTCGCGGGTCGACGCTGACCGGCGCACTCGAGCTCGCCGCCCGGGTCCGCGCGCGTGAGGTCTCGTGGCGCGAGCTCGTAGAGGACACGATCCGCCGCATCGAGGCGACGAACCCGGCGCTCAACTTCCTCGTCACCGACTGCTTCGAGCAGGCGCTTGCGACGGAGCCCGCCGACGGTCCGTTCACGGGCGTGCCGATGCTCGTGAAGGACTTGGCGGAGACCGCGGGCGTGCGGACGACCTTCTCGTCCCGCGCATACGCCGACTACGTGCCGGCAACCGATGCCGCCGTCGTGCGGCGGATGAGGGAGGCCGGCTTCGTCGTGCTCGGCAAATCGAACACGCCGGAGTTCGGGAGCACGGCTGTCACCGAGTCCGAGCTGAACGGCGCCTGCCGCAACCCGTGGGACCGCGAGCGCACGCCCGGCGGGTCGTCCGGCGGCGCCGCTGCAGCGGTCGCGGCCGGTGTGCTCCCGCTCGCGCACGGCTCCGACGGCGGAGGCTCGATCCGCATTCCCGCCTCGTGCTGCGGGCTCTTCGGGATCAAGCCCTCGCGCGGCCGCGTCTCCCCCGCGCCGTACGTCAGCGGTTCCCTCGAGCTCTCGCAAAGCGGACCGCTCGCGGTGTCGGTCCGCGACGCGGCCGCGTTCCTCGACGCGATCGCCGGCTACGAGGTCGGCGACGCGCACTGGGCGCCGCCGCCCGCGCGTCCCTTCGTCGACGAGGTCGGCGCCGATCCCGGCCGCCTGCGCATCGGGTTCACGACCGAGCCGCCGATCCCGCAAGAGCTCGACCCGTCGGTGGCCGCTGTCGCGCGCGACGCCGCAGAGGCGCTCGCCGCGCTCGGCCACGAGATCGTCGAGCGGACGCCGCCGTGGTCGGACGGGGCGCTCCTGAGCACGTTCGCGAAGCTCTGGCAGGTCGGGCCTGCGCTCTACCCCGCCGACCCACAGCTCTTCGAGCCGCTGAACCGCGCGCTCGCGGCAGCGGCACACGAGACCTCGAGCGTCGTCTTCGCGCAGAGCGTGGCCGCACTGCAGCGCGCAGCGCGCCGCATCGTCGCGGTCTGGGAGGACGTCGACGTCCTGCTCACGCCAGGCCTCGGAAAGCTCCCGGTGCCGATCGGCTGGGTGTTCGAGCCCGACGACCCCTGGGAGCAGTTCCGCCGCGGCGGCGCGTTCACGCCCTTCACGCCGATCGTGAACGTCACCGGCCAGCCCGCAGCGATGGTGCCGTTCGCGGTCGTCGACAGCCTCCCTGTCGGCGTGCACCTGATCGGCAGGCCCGCCGACGAAACGACGCTCTTCAGGCTCGCAGCGCAGATCGAAGAGGCGCATCCCTGGGCAGAGCGGCTCCCCGCGCCCGCAGACGTTTAGCCCGCTGGAGCGGCGGCAAACGAACTGCAATGCTGCGGAAGCTGATGTGGACCGGGCTCTATGCGGCAGTCGGCGCCGCGGCCACGCTCGTTGCTCGGCGCGCAGCGACCAAGATCTGGCATATCTTGACCGGCGAGGAACCGCCGACAAAGAAATGACCAAAGCGGACCAGGCAGTCGACTCGGCAGCGGACAAGCTCGAGAGCTTGGTCCGCGACGCGCAGGAGAGCGGCGGCATCAAGGCGAAGGTCGGCGAGAAGCTCGCCGAGGATCCCGACTTCGTCCGGAAGCTGAAACCGAGCGCGATCGCAGCGCGGGCCAAGGGCGAGACGCCGCCGGAGGACATCGGAGGCACGACGGTGGCGACGCCGCGCGCACCCTCGCGGCCGCAGCTCGAGCGTCGCCGGAAGCGGAAAACGGGCGGCGGCGTGAGCCCGTGGCTCGTGATCGGGGTCGCCCTCGCGGGTGGCTACCTGCTTGCCAAGATCGTCGACTGGAGAGGCCATGCACACCCCCGCGTCTGACGCCCAGGCGAACGGCGGCGTCGGCGAAGCGGCGAAGTCGGTAGCCGAGCACGCCTCCGCGATCGCCCGCCTCGAGGTCGAGCTCGCGTCGCTCGAGCTGAAGAACAAGGTGACCGCGCTCGGCATCGGGATCGGGCTGGCCGTCGGCGCCGCCATCTTCGCGCTCTACGGCCTCGGCTTCGTCTTCGCGACGATCGCCGCCGCGCTCGCGACGTTCCTGCCGACCTGGCTCGCGCTGCTGATCACCACGGCGCTGCTGTTCCTGCTCGCCGCGGTCCTTTGGCTGCTCGCACGCGGGCGGATCCGGAAGGGGACGCCGCCGGTTCCCGAGCAGGCGATCCGCGAAGCGAAGCTGACGACGGAGGCGATCAGGCACTGATGGCAACGCCGACGCGCACGACGGAGCAGATCCGTACCGAGCTGAGTTCCGAGCGGGAGCAGCTCGCCGGCGCCGTAGAGCAGCTTCGGGACGAGCTCGGCGAGGCGACCAACGTCGGGGGAAAGCTGCAGTCGAAGCTGCCGCTCGTCGCGGCAGGCGCCGCATCCGTCGGTTTCGTCCTCGCCGGCGGCATCGGGGCGACGTTCCGTTACTTCGCGCGGCGCGGCCGCGAGCACGAGGAGAGGCTGCGCATCGGCCGCTGGTCGATCTTCGACCGCGATTGAGCACGCCTCCCTGGACGCCGCTGTAGGCAGTCCGAAACGCGCGAACCAGGTTCACGCGTTTCGAGCCCGCGCGACGGCCACCCGCGCCGCAGCAGAAGCCGACCGTCCCGGCTCGCGCCGAACCAGATTCGGTTACGCCCTGAGCTCGGCGCCGAATCGCTGGCCGAGCGCGGCGACGATCGCCTCGCGCAGGCGCGCCGCGTCGTCGTCGGTCAGCGTGCGCTCGGGCGACTGGAACGCGACTGCGATCGCGAGCGACTTGCGGCCGCGCGGGATCGGCTCGCCGCGGTAGTCGCTGAGGAAGCGGACGTCGCGGAGCTCCTCGCCGGCAGCAGCACGTGCCGCCGCCATCAGGTCTCCAGCCGGCACGCTCTCGTCGACGACGAACGCAAGGTCGAGGCGGAGCGGCGGGTAGGTGATCACGTCGCGATACAGCACCCGCTCGGGCACGAGCTCGGTGAGCTCGTCGAGGTCGAGCTCGAACGCGCTCCATTCCCCCTCGAGATCGAGCGGCCCGTAGGTGCCGACCCAGCCCGTCTGCACCGTCGCGCCGACCACGAACTCGTCGCGGAGCTCCACGCGCTCGAACGTCGGCTCGACGTGCACCGCCTCGAAGATCGCCTCGACGATGCCCTTCGCCTTGAAGAAGTCCCCCTCGACGATCCCGCCGACGCGCCACGGCTCGCGCGGGACCGGACCCGGCGGGAGATACACGTGCGCGATCTCGAACAGCTCGATGTTCGAGTTGCCTCTGTCGATGTTGTGCGTCGCGGCGCCGAGCAGTCCCACGGCGAGCGTCGTGCGCAGCACCCGCTGCTGCGAGCTGAGCGGCTCCGGCAGCTCGATCGCGTCCGGGTCGGGGTCCCACGCCTGGAGCGAGTATGTGTACGCCTCGTAGAGGCCCGCGCCGACGAGCACGTCCTCGACGGTGCGGCGCAGCTGCTGGCGGCGCGTGAGCACGCCGAACATCTCCGTCCGCTCGGGCAGCGTCGCCGGCACGTCCACCAGGTGGAAGCGGCCGACCTCCTCGACGACGTCGATGTCGCGTCGCACGTCGTGCCAGCGCCAGGACGGCGTCTGCACGTTCCAGTCGCCGTCGACCGCGAACCCGAGCCGGGTGAGCCGGTCGCGCTGCTCGTCAACCTGCACCGCGAGCCCGAGCACGGCGTCGGCATACGCGGGCGCGTAGGTGATCAGCGGTGCGCGCGGCAACTCGCCGCGGGCTTCGCCCTCGCCGGTCCAGCGCGCGCCCGCAAGCTCGACGAGCAGCTGCGAGGCATAGCGCGCCGCCCATTCCGCGAGCTCCGGGTGGACGCCCTTCTCCCACCGCGTCTGGCTCTCGGTGCGCATGTGGTGCCGCTCGCCGCTCCGCAACACCGTGAGCTGCTCGAAGTTCGCGGCCTCGAGGAGGACGTTGCGGGTGGTCTCGGCAACCTCGGTCGCGGCGCCGCCCATCACACCTGCGACCGCGACCGGACGTTCCGCGTCGGCGATCACGAGATCTTCCGGGTCGAGCACACGGGTCGTCCCGTCGAGCGTCTCGAGCGTCTCGCCCGGGCGTGCGCGGCGGACGACAATGCACCCGCCGGCCAGGGTGTCGTAGTCGAACGCGTGAAGCGGGCTTCCGAGGGCGAGCATGACGTAGTTCGTCACGTCGACGACGTTCGAGATCGGACGCATGCCCGCTCCCAGCAGCCGTGCCTTCATCCAGGCCGGCGACTCGCCGATCCGCACGTCGCGGAACAGCCGGCCGATGTAGCGCGGGCACGCGTGCAGGTCCTCGATCGCCACCTCGACGCGCTCGTCGCCGGCGGGCGGGGGCTCGACGCCCGGCAGGGGGTTCAGGTCCGTCCCGAGGAGAGCCGCAACCTCGCGCGCGATCCCGTAGATCGAGGTGAGGTCGGGACGGTTGTAGAGGGTCTCGATCTCGAGGATGTCGTCGCCGATCGGCAGCACGTCCGCGAGCGGCGTCCCGGCTTCGAGCTCGTCCGGCAGCACCATGATCCCGCGGTGGTCCTGGCCGAGCTCCACCTCGCGCTCCGACAGGATCATCCCGTCGCTGACCTCCCCGCGCAGCTGGCGCCGCTCGATCGTGAACTCGCCGCCGGGCATCACGCCGCCGGGGAGGACGACCGCGACCGTTGCCCCGGCGCCGAAGTTCCACGCGCCGCAGACGATCGAGCGCGGTTCGCCCGCGCCGACGTCGACGCGCGTGAGCTGCAGCTTGTCCGCGTTCGGGTGCTTGTCGGCCTCGAGGACCTTGCCGACGACGAAGTGCTCGTAGTTGGCGCCGCCGGGCACGCCACGGCGAACGATCCGGTCGACCTCGCAGCTGGAGAAGACGAGGCGCCGCGCCAGCTCCTCCACCGGGAGGTCGAAGTCGACGTACTCGCGCAGCCAGCTGACCGGGACCTTCATGCGAATTGCCCCAGGACGCGGAGGTCGTTCTCCCAGAAGGCACGCAGATCCGGGAGGCCGTGCCGCAGCATGGCGATCCGCTCGATGCCGAAGCCGAACGCGAAGCCCTGCCACTCGGCCGGGTCGATGCCGACGTTCCGAAAGACGTTCGGGTCGACCCAGCCGGCGCCGCCCATCTCGATCCAGCCGGAGTGCTTGCAGACCGAGCAGCCGCGGCCGCCGCAGATGAAGCAGGTGACGTCGAACTCGACCGACGGCTCGGTGAACGGGAAGTTGCTCGTCCGCATGCGCACCTCGCGCTCCGCGCCGAACAGCGTCCGGAAGAACTTGAGCACGGTTCCCTGCAGGTCGGCGAGCGTGATGCCCCGGTCGACGGCGAGGCACTCGACCTGCATGAATGTCGGCGAGTGCGTCGCATCGGGCGTGTCGCGTCGATAGCAGCGGCCCGGCGAGACGAGGTAGATCGGCGGCGTCTTCTCCTGCATGGCGCGAATCTGATCGGGCGAGGTCTGCGTGCGCAGGACCGTGTCGTCGTCGATGTAGAACGTGTCGGTCTTCGAGCGCGACGGGTGCGCCGGGTCGGCGTTGAGCGCGTCGAAGTTTTCCCAGACCGTCGAGACCTCGGCGCCCTCGTAGACCTCGTAGCCGAGCCCGAGAAAGACGTCCTCGATCTCGCGGCGGATCTGCGTGAGCAGGTGGAGCCGACCGCGGCGGACCGGCGTGCCGGGGATCGTCACATCGACGGCCGCCTCCGCGGCGAGGCGGAAGGCGAGGCGCCTCAGGTGCGTGTCCCGCGCCGCGACGGCGTCCTCGAGCTTCGAGCGGATGCCGTTCAACAGCATGCCGCTCTCGCGGTCGCGCACGCCGCGCAACGCCTGGGCGAGCTCGGACTTGCGGCCGAGGTACTTCACGCGAGCGTCGGCCAGCTCCTGCTCGGAAAGGGCGGCGGCGATCGCTTCCACTGCTTCCGTTTCGTACGCGGGCCAGTTCACCGCGGCGAGACTATCCAAGGTTCCTCCTTCGCTTCGTGGGCCGGTCGGGGAGCCCCGGCGTCGGGAGGCGCGCTAGCTGACGGCGCGGCCCGAGCACCGGGGCCGCATAAAGAGGAACGTCGTCGCCGTCTGCTGCACGGGTACAAGGATACCCACGTGTCCGCGTACGACAAGATCGCGCGCCTGTACGACCCGTGGTCGCGGAGCGTCGTCGAGGACGTCTCGTTCTACATCGACGAGGCGGTCCGGTCGGGCGGGCCCGTGCTCGAGCTCGGCGTCGGCACCGGGCGCGTAGCGATCCCGGTCGCCGCGACCGGCATCCACGTCGTCGGCGTCGACCTCTCCGCCGGGATGCTCGAGGTCGCGCGCGAGCGAGCCGAGCTGGCCGGCGTCGAGGTCGACCTGCGCCACGGCGACATGCGCGACCCGCCGGTCGAGGGCCTCTTCCCGCTCGTCCTGATCCCATTCCGCTCCCTGCTGCACATGGAGACCGACGGCGACCGCCGCATCGCCCTGCGCGCGATCGCGAAGCACCTCGCGCCGACCGGCCGGCTGATCTTCGACGTGTTCGCGCCGGCCGCGGACGACATCGCGGACACGAACCACCGCTGGCTCGAACGCGAGCCGGGCATCTGGGAGCGCGCAGACTGGGACGAGGAGACGCGGACGCTGATCCTCCGCGTGCGCGGCAGGGACACGGAGTCGGAGATGTCCCTCGCGTGGCTCTCCGTCGGCGAGTGGCGGAGGCTGCTCCGCGAGGAGGGCTACGTCGTGGACGCGGTCTACGGCTGGTTCGACCGCTCGCCCTGGCGCGGCGGCGAGGACTCGATCTGGGTCTGCCACCGCCGCGCACGGCTGCAAGAGCCAATTGCGGCCGCGAGAGACGGCCTGCACGATTGAGGCAATAGACACCCCGGACGAGGACACACGAACTATCCTCTGGCTACTCGCCGACATCCTCGAGAGGTTCGTCGGATCAGATTGCTGTTGGAGGATGAGGATGACGAAGAGGACGATGACGCCTGAGGAGCACGAATGGGAGGCGAATCGCGACGCTCGTCGTCAGTGGACCCTGCGACAGCTCAACGGCCTTTGGCGCGAGACGCAGGCTCGAGAGGCCGAGCGGACGTCGTCACGGCTTCGCCGCCGCCTCTTCCCGTGGCGGATCCGGATCGAGCGTCTCGGCTAACGGGTGTCAGACACCGTCGCTGCGCGCTCGATGCACGGCGGCAGTCCGCAAAGGTGTCTGACACCTGTTCGAACTGCGGCGCGCTCGCGAGTGACGGGACGGGTGTCAGACACCAGCCGGCTGCTGACGGCGCCACTCGTAGAGCGCGATCGCGCCCGACGCAGCGACGTTCAGCGACTCGGCGCCCGCGATCGGGATCGTCGCGGAGACGTCGCGCTCGATGTCCGCTGGCAGCCCCTCGCGTTCGGCCCCGAGCAGGAACGTGACCGGGCCTGAGAGGTCGAGGGAGAAGAGTGACGAGCCGCTGTGAGCCTCGAGCGCAACTCGAGCTCGTGTCGAGTCAACACGAGCTTCGAAGCGGCCGAGGGGAACGCGCCAGATGGAGCCGGCGCTCGCGCGTAGCGTCTTCGGCGCGGTCGGGTCGGCGCAGCCGTCCGAGAGCGCGACCGCGGCGCCGAAGGCATCCGCGGTGCGGATCAGCGTGCCGACGTTCCCCGGGTCGGAGAGCCGCCAGAGCGCGAGCACCGCCGGACGCTCCTCCCACGCCGGCAGGTCCTCGCGGCGGTAGACGCCGATCACGCGCGGCGGGTGCGGCGCAGAGGCGACGTCGGCGAGCAGCTTCGGCTCGACATCCTCGCCGGCGCGCAGCACGTCGACGGGCTCAGCCGTGGCCGCCGCGACGGCGTCCTCGCCCTCGACGAAGAAGAGTCCGAGCTTGTCGCGCCAGCGCCGGTCGTGGAGCTTGCGCACGAGCTTCAGGCGCTCGTTGTCGCGCGAGACGATCACCGCGACCCCTCACCGTCCCCAGTCGAGCCACTCGCCGTGGAAGTCGAACACGCCGAGCCTGCGACGGCGGCCGTCCGGATAGCGCTCGAGCTCCAGCGCGAAGCCGTCGTCGTCGGGCGCGCGCCCGGTCGTCAGGTAGACGAGCGGCTCGGTCCGCGCCGCCTCGTGCAGCGCCGACCGCAGCTTGCCGAGTGCACCGCGTTGGAGGTACATCGTCGACGCCGTCTGGAAGACGACGAGCTGCGCGCCTTCGCGCCGGTCGCGAAGCACCGCCGGTAGCAACTCGACGTAGTCGCCGCGCATCAGCTCCGGCGGATCCTGCCGGGCGACGTCGATCGCGCGCCGGAGCCGCTCGAGCCGCTGGGCCTGGTCGGCCCACACGAACGCCTGCAAGAGCCGCGAGCCGTGCGGCGTCGTCACGTCGACCGGGTTCAGGTCGATGCCCCGCCGCCGCGCGACCGTGATGTGCCGCGAGAGCAGCTCCGCGGGCGGCGACACGCGGTCCTCCCCCGTCAGCTCCAACGGCCCGCTCCCCCACGTGCCTGTCGAGTATCTGTACGCGTAGCGGTCCCACATCAGGTTGAGTCCCGCTGAGGGGCCGAGCTCCAGCAGGTCGAGGGGGCGGCCGTCGGCGACGGTGAGGAATCCCGGCAGGAGCGCCCACGACCGCTGCACCTCGTTCGTCTGCACGTCCTGCTCCTGCGTCCAGCGCGCGAGGAAGTCCCGATGCGACTCGAGGGCGCCGCGGACGTCGTCCCACGACGCTTGGCCGGCGAGCACGAGGTAATGGAGGCCGCCGAGCAACCGCAGCGGGAAGTCCCATGGGAGCTCGGAGGCGATGTCGCCGACCCGCGGGTCGTCCGCGAGCCGGCGACAGAGATCCGCGTACAGCGGCGAGCGGCCCTCGCAGTAGACCGCCTGCCGCCGGAAGATCTCGGCCTGACGCGTTATTTCGCGAGTGCCGACTTGGCCTGCTCGACGATCTCGCCGAACTTCGCGGGGTCGCTCACTGCGAGATCCGCGAGCACCTTCCGGTCGAGATCGATCTCGGCCGCCTTCAGGCCCGCGATGAACTGGTTGTACGACAGCCCGTTCGCGCGGGCGCCCGCGTTGATGCGCATGATCCAGAGCTTCCGGAACTCGCGCTTCCTGACCTTCCGGTCACGGTAGGCGTAGGCGAGCGAGCGCTCGACCTGCTCCTTCGCGTACGTGTAGTTCGAGTTCTTGAGGCCCCAGTAGCCCGAGGCCTGCTCGAGCACCTTACGCCGCTTCTTGCGCGCGTGGACCGAGCGCTTGACGCGCGGCATCGCCTACCTCCGCCCCAGCATGCGTGCGACCGTCTTCTCGTTCGCCGGGTCGACCGGCTGCGGCTTACTGAACTCGCGCTTCTGCTTCGGCGACTTGTTCATGAGCTTGCCCGACATCTGGGCGCGCCGCATGAGCTTTCCTGTCGCCGTCGCTCTGAACTTCTTCTTTGCGGTCGAGTGTGTCTTCTGTTTCGGCATCTCTCTTGACTCCTGCGTTCTTCGTTGGGCCGAGCACCATCGTCATGTTCCGCCCTTCGAGGAGCGGCTGGGTCTCGATCACGCCGATTTCCTTCACGTCGTCGGCGAGGCGCATCAGCAAGTCGCGTCCGCGATCCGGATGCTCGCGCTCCCGGCCCCGGAACATGATCGTGACCTTGACCTTCGCGCGCTGATTGAGGAAGCGCGCGACGTGGCCTTTCTTGGTCTCGTAGTCGTGTATCCCGATCTTGGGCCTGAGCTTGATCTCCTTGACGTTGATCTGCGTCTGGTGCTTGCGGGCGAGCTTCGCCTTCTGCTCCTCCTGGTACCGGTACTTCCCGTAGTCCATGACCCGGGCGACCGGCGGGTCCGCCTGGGCCGCGACCTCGACGAGATCGAGGTTCTTCCCGTATGCGTACTCGCGGGCCTCGTCCGTCGTCTTGATGCCGAGTTGGCCTCCGTCCTCGTCGATCAGCCGAACCCTCGGGACGCGGATCGCGTCGTTGATGCGCGTCTGGGGCTCGGGCCGGCGCGGTGGTTCGAATCCGCCTCGTCTGCGCGGCCTCAAATGTCGTTCACCAAGCTCGTGTCGTCCTCCTTCGATAATGAAAAAACCGCCGGCACGCAGGCGCAGCGGTTCTCATCAACCTTCGTCGGTTGAACCCCCGAAGCGTGAGCTAGGAGGTGAGAGACGGTTCCGCCCCTGCTTGCCAGGGAACCAGGGTAGCAAGTTTCGCCCAGAATTCCTCGAGCGAGAGGGTGCTCTGCTCGCCGCCGTGCTCGCGGAGGGCGAGGGCGTCGTCCGACTCCTTGTCCCCGTAGACGAGGACGAACGGGACCTTCTCCACCTCGGCGTTCCGGATCCGCTTGCCGACGGTGTCGTCGGAGTCGTCGACCTCCACGCGGTACCCGACGAGCCGGGCGGCGAGCTCGTGCGCCGCCTCGCGGTGGCTCTCGCCGACCGGCAGAATCCGGACCTGGACGGGCGCGAGCCAGAACGGGAATGCGCCGGCGTAGTGCTCGATCAGGATGCCCATGAACCGCTCGAGTGACCCGAGCAGCGCGCGGTGGATCACGTACGGGACGTGCTCGTGGTTGTCGGCGCCCATGTAGGAGAGGCCGAACCGGCGCGGCATCTGGGCGTCGAGCTGGATGGTCCCCATCTGCCACGAGCGGCCGAGCGCGTCGAGCATGTGGAGGTCGATCTTCGGGCCGTAGAAGGCGCCGTCGCCCTCGTTCACCGAGTACGCGATCCCGCGCCGCTCGAGCGCCGCCCGGAGCGCCCCCTCGGTGAAGTCCCACTCCTCGTCGCTCCCGAGCTTCTTCTCGGGCCGGGTGGAGAGCTCGAACTTCGCCTCCATGTCGAACAGGTCGTAGAGGAAGGCGGCGTAGTCGAGGCAGCCGAAGATCTCGTCCTCGATCTGGTCGGGTGCGCAGAAGATGTGCGCGTCGTCCTGGGTGACGTGCTTCACGCGGAGCAGGCCGTGCAGGGTGCCGCCGAGCTCGTCGCGGTGCAGCGTCGACGACTCCGCGAACCGCATCGGCAGGTCCTTGTAGCTCCGGAGCCGCTCGCCGAACAGCAGCATGTGGCCGGGGCAATTCATCGGCTTCAGCGCCATTCGCCGGTCCGACTCGGTGTGCGACCGCACCCAGAAGATGTGCTCCTCGTAGTTCTGCAGGTGCCCCGAGGTCTCGTAGGTCTCCTCGTCGTAGAGGAGCGGGGTCTTCACCTCGAGATAGCCGCGCCGCGCGTTCTCACCTCGCCGCAGGTCCTCGAGGATGTTCCAGATGATCATCCCCTTCGGGTGCCAGAACGGCGAGCCCGGCGAGTGCTCCGAGAGGTGGAAGAGGTCGAGCTGCGGGCCGATCCGCCGGTGGTCGCGGGCGCGTGCCTGCTCGAGCCGCTCGAGGTAGGCGTCGAGGTCGGCCTGCGAGTAGAACGCGGTGCCGTAGATGCGGGTCAGCTGGGTGTTGTGCTCGTCACCGCGCCAGTAGGCCCCGGCGAGCCCTGTCAACTTCAAGGCCTTGATCGGCTTACTGTTCTGGAGGTGCGGGCCCCTGCAGAGGTCCGTGAAGGCGCCTATGCCGTTAGATGACTGGGTGTAGAGCGAGATGTCGCCCTCGGCGGTGTCGACGAGCTCGACCTTGTACGGCTCGCCCTCCTCCTCGAAGCGGCGGCGTGCCTCGCCGCGCGAGATCTCCTCGCGCGACCACTCGCGGCCCTCTGCGAGCTCCCTCCGGATCTCGTCCTCGATCTTCGGCAGGTCGCCCTCGCCGATCGGCTGCGGGAACTCGAAGTCGTAGTAGAAGCCGTTCTCGACCGGTGGGCCGATCGCGATCTTCACGCCTGGGTAGAGCCGCCGGACCGCCTCGGCCAGGAGGTGCGCCGACGAGTGGCGCAGCACGGCGAGCGCGTCGGGGTCGTCCGT
>Ga0075425_100005969_pt1 | contig 12708 bp, 14 predicted proteins | sample SoiMethybrSBSTD4_FD_75300 | JGI IMG/M metagenome (GOLD analysis project Ga0075425, IMG submission 75300) | Bulk soil microbial communities from a Populus tree surrounding site in Tennessee, USA - Soil MetaG P. TD hybrid SBSTD4 | ecosystem: Environmental > Terrestrial > Soil > Tree plantation...
GCTGGTTGAGATCCGCGACGCCGAAGTACGTCTTCGCCGCGGCCTTCAGGCCGTAGGACTGGTTCCCGTAGAAGATCTGCGACAGATACATCTCGAGGATCTGCTGCTTGCTGAACGTGCGAGTCGCCTCGACGGCGAGGATCGCTTCCTTGATCTTCCGGGTGATGGTCGGCTCGTCACCGAGCAGGCGGGTCTTGATGAGCTGCTGGGTGATCGTCGAGCCTCCCTGGCTGACGCCGCCGGCCGCGAGGTTGACCTGGAGCGCGCGGATGATCCCGCCGAGGTCGATGCCCGGGTTCGTCCAGAAGCTGTGGTCCTCGATCGCGATCGTCGCGTCCTGCATGAGCAGGGGCACTTCGGGCAGGGTCACGAGCTCGCGGCGTTGGTCCTCGAGGGTGTAGAGGAGGTGCTCGCCGGTGCGGTCGTAGATGTAGGTCGAGAGCGCGACCGGAACGGTCGCGAGATCGTGCGCGGCCGGAAGATCGGCGGCGAAGTAGCCGAAGAGGGCCGCCGCGGCTGTGCCGGCGAAGATGCCGAATGTGATGAGGATCGCCGTGAGCACGCCGGCCGTCGCGCCGAGCTTGGCCCCCGCACCCGGGCGGCGCGACATGCGGCCACGGCGGTTCGGCATCCGGTAGGCGCGGTACGCGCGGAAGCCTGACCCATTCCCATTCCTGAGCGGCATCGGCGCCTACGATGCACGGAGCGTGCCGAGGCTGTCCTAGGAGCGCGCTGGCCAGCCAGGCAGCCGAGCGATGAGGCGGCGGAGCAGGGACGGAGCCGGCCGGAGGCGGTCTGCCCGGAGGCGCCGCTGGGCCTCGCGGGCGTCGCCCTCCCAGCGCTCGACGATCTCGCGGTCCTCATCCTTCAGGGAATTCGCCGGGCCGCGCCGTTCCATCGCCGACTCCGCATCGGGGATCCGGGCGTATAGCTCGGCCGCGAACGCGTGCGCGTCCGGCAGCTCCGTCGCGATCGTGGCGGCGTGGAGCTGCCACTGGCCGTTCTCGAGGACGAACGGCTGCTTGGTCTGATCGAACATGCTGGTCAGCTCGAGGTTCGCGGCGAGCTCGCGGTCGATCGCCGCGACGGCCCGGTCGAGCCTGGCCTGGGCCTCCGCCGAACGTGCCATGCGGCCAGACTACGTGTATACGGCGAATGCGTCCACTGTATGCGTCCTCTGTATGCTTCCGGCTGATGCCGAGACCGTTCGCCAAAGCTCCACTGCCCGCGGCGTACTTCCCGCTCGGTGGCCCGGTGCCCGCCGCGGACCTCGTCGGTCGCGAGGGGTACATCCGCCGCGCCGCCACGCGCCTTGCTGATGGCAATCACATCCTGATCGCGGGACCACGCCGGATCGGAAAGACCTCGGTGATGCTCGAGATCCTCCGGCGCCTTCGCCGGAGGGGCCTGCACACCGCCTACGTCGACTGTATGGGCGCGACCGACGTCCGGGGGCTCGGCGAGCGGCTCGTCGACGCGATCCTCGAGAACGTCTCCGGCGTCGAGCGGAGCTTCGAGCACGCGAAGGCGGTCGCCTCGGGGATGCGGCCGACGGTCAAGGTCCGGTACGAGCATCTGGAGCTTGCCCTCGAGCTCGCTCGCGAGAAGAACGCGAACCGGTTCTTCGACGGCGCGCTCGATCTCCCGAGGGCGCTCGCGGCAAAGACGGGCAAGCGCGTGGTCGTGGCGTTCGACGAGTTCCAGGCAGCCGGCCAGCTCGGCCCGCGCGTGTTCGATCTCATGCGCACGCGCTTTCAGGCCCAGCGCGCGGTGTCGTACGCGTTCCTCGGCTCGGAGGAGGGCATCCTCGAGCAGCTGTTCAGCGGGAAGGGCCGGGCGTTCTATCGCTTCGCGCTGCCGCTCGACCTCGCCGACGCCGCCGGCCACCGCTTCGGCATCGATCCGGACGACTGGCTCTCGTACATCGAGGAGAAGCTCAGCGAGCGGAAGCTCGCGATCACCGACGCGGACGTCGACCGGATCCTCGACGCGACCGGCGGCCACCCGCAGGACACGATGCAGGTGTGCGCCGCGCTCTACTACCTCATGCGCGACGCCGGGCTGCGCGTCGTGAGCGCCGAGGCGATCGGCGTCGCGATCGAACAGTCCCTCCGCGAGCTCGAGCGGCCATTCGCGCTGCACTGGGCGGATCTCGGCAAGGGCAAGTACCTGCAGCAGGTCGCGAAGCGCGTCGCGCACGGCGCGGTGCTGTACGCGAGCGACGGCGCCGGCGCGGTGCCGCGCGCGGAGGTGCTGCGAGCGCTCGCGGCGCTCCAGGCCCGCGGCCTGGTCACGCACCTCGCGCGCGGCCGCTACGAGTTCGTCGAGCCGCTGTTCGGCGAGTACGTGCGCCGGCTGGACGAGGCTAGTGTGATGACGAAGTGATCACGCCGCCTCTCGAGCTCCGGCCCGGCGCGACGGTGCAGTACCTCGCTGCCGACAGCGGTGAGTGGCGCGACGGCACGCTCGTCCGGAGCTCGGCGAACGGCGAGGAGTGGCTGATCAAGAACCGCTTCGGGAAGTACTGGTTGAACGTGAACCGGCTCCGCCCCGCGAACGAGCTGCAGGAGCCGTAGCCGGCCTCTTCGGTACCCCCGAGCGGACTCGAACCGCTGCTTCAGGCTTCGGAGGCCTGCGCTCTATCCACTGAGCTACGGGGGCGTGTCGCGGCGTTCGGAAATGCCCTGCTCCAAGACTGATTCTAACCTTGGGCGGTGAGGAAGACGCTCGCGGAACGCGACAAAGAGCTCTCGCTGATGCAGCACCTCGCCGAGCTGCGGAACCGGCTGATGGTCGCGTCGGGGGCGGTGCTCATTGCGACAGTCATCGGGTTCTTCTTCGCGAAGGACATCATCCTCGCGCTCGAGGTTCCGGCGCATCTCGGCAAGCCGCTCCAGATCATCAGCCCCACCGAGGGCTTCACGACGTACATGCGCGTGGCGCTGTTCAGCGGCATCGCGCTCGCGATGCCCGTGATCCTCTACGAGATCTACGCGTACGTGGATCCGGCGCTCCGGCCGGGCGAGCGCCGGTTCATCCTGCTCCTCGGTCCGTTCATCCTCGCCCTCTTCATCGGCGGGATGGCGTTCTGCTACTTCCTCCTGCTCCCGCAGGCGATCCAGTTCCTGTTCACGTTCGGCTCGGACGTGTTCGAGGCCTCGCCGCGAGCGAGCGAGTACATCTCGTTCGTCACGACCTTCATCCTCGGGGTCGGCCTGGTGGCCGAGATGCCGGTGATCATCTTCGCGTTGACGCGGATCGGCGTGGTTTCGCGAGGCTGGCTCGCGAAGCGGCGCGGCTACGTCCTGATCATCTGCTTCGTGATCGGCGCGATCATCACGCCGACGCCGGATCCGTTCAACCAGACCCTCGTTTCGGTGCCGATGTATCTCCTGTTCGAGCTCGGGCTGCTGCTGTCACGCTTCGGCGGAGGGCGTCGACGCGCGACTTGAGCGCGGCTTCCGCGCCGAGCTCGGTCGGCTCGTAGTAGCGACGCCCGCGGAGTGACTCCGGCAGGAAGGTCTCCTCCGGATCGAAGTGCTCCGGCTTGTCGTGCGCGTACTTGTAGCCCTTGCCGTACCCGAGGCCGCGCATGAGCCCGGTGACGGCGTTGCGGAGATGCAACGGCACCGGATCCGCGCGGGTGCCCTCGATGTCGGCGCTGAGCGCGCCGGCGGCGCGCTTGATGGAGTCGGACTTGGGCGCGAGAGCGAGGTAGACGCTCGCCTCGGCCAGCGGGAAGTAACCCTCGGGGAGCCCGATGAGGTGCACCGCCTGCTGCGCGGCCGCCGCGATGACCAGCGCCTGCGGGTCGGCGAGGCCGACGTCCTCGGCGGCCAGGATCACCAGCCGTCGCGCGATGAACATCGGATCCTCTCCGGCATCGATCATCCGGACGAGCCAGTACAGAGCGGCGTCGGGATCCGAGCCACGAAGGCTCTTGATGAACGCCGAGATCGTGTCGTAGTGCGAGTCGCCGGCGCGGTCGTAGACGAGCGAGCGCCGCTGCAGCGCGTCCTTCACGGCCGCGAGGTCGACGTGCCGGATCCCCCGCGGGTCCGCGGCGGCCGCGTCCGATGCCAGCTCGAGCGTGTTGAGCGCGACGCGGGCATCCCCGTTCGCGACGACCACCAGCGAGCCGAGCGCGTCCGGAGCGACGGTGACGGTGCCGTTGAGCCCCCGGGGATCGGCGATGGCGCGCTCGACGATCAGCCGCACATCGTCCTCGCCCAGTGGCTGCAGCACGAACACCCGGGACCGCGACAGGAGCGCGGAGATGACCTCGAACGACGGGTTCTCGGTCGTCGCGCCGATGAGCGTGACGTCACCCTCCTCGACGTACGGCAGCACGGCGTCCTGCTGGCCCTTGTTGAACCGGTGGATCTCGTCGATGAACAGGACCGTGCGCTCGCCGGTGGCCCGGCGGAGCTCGCGAGCCTCCTCGATCACGCGGCGCAGATCGGCGACCCCGGCGGAGACGGCCGAAAGCGCGACGAAGCGGGCCTTCCCGCGATTCGCCGCGATCGCGGCGAGCGTCGTCTTCCCGGTGCCGGGCGGTCCCCACAGGATCATCGACGGGATCTGGCCGGCGTCGATCGCCTTGCGCAGGACCCGGCCCGGCCCCACCAGGTGGGGCTGACCGACGAACTCGTCGAGGTCGCGAGGCCGGACGCGTGCCGCCAATGGCTTCGAGAGCGGCTCGCCCGTGGCGGCCGACACCTCGGCCGAGAAGAGGGGTGAGACCCCGCTCGGGCGCTGCGACCGGCGCGGATGTGGCACCTGCCGAGTATGGCGGGTGTGCCCGCCCTCCCCTCCCCCACCCCCCGGGTCCGGCGGTACGATGACGGGCGTGAAGACCGACACCAAGAAGGACGTGGCCGCGCGGCTTCGATCGATCGAGGGCCATCTCAAAGCCGTCGAGCGGATGGTCGAAGAGGATAAGTACTGCGTCGACGTCCTGAAGCAGACGATGGCGATCGAGAAGGCGCTCGAGCGTGTGGATGCCATGATCCTTGGCTCGCATCTCGAGACCTGCGTGGCCGATGCGTTCCGCGAGGGCCGGGCCGAAAAGACGGTCGCCGAGCTCGCCGAGATCTTCAACACCGCGCGGAAATAGCCCAAGCTCGCCCGATTGACACGAATTTCGGCTAGGCCTAGATATATAAGCAATAGTTGAAGTAACCTCTCACCGTGAGTGGATATTCGAAGGGGAAGCCGGCGTGCTGACCGAGTCGTCCGTCCGCGACCTGCGCACGTACTACCGCGCCCTCGGCGACGACACGCGCCTCCGGATCCTCCAGCTGCTCGCCACGGAGGGCGAGCACACCGTGACCGAGCTCGCCGTACGGCTGCGCCTGTCGCAGCCGCTCCTCTCGTGGCACCTTCGCCGGCTGCGCCGCGCGGGTATGGTGAAGACCGTTCGCGTCGGCCGCGAGGTGCGGTGCTCGTTCGACCGGGACCGGTTCGCGCAGCTCCACGAGCGCGGTTTCCGCACGTTGATGAATCCGAGTAGCTCCCGATGAGCCACGGCCTCATGCCGAACGAAGTGGCCGAGGGCACCCGCCTCACGCTCGCGCCGCTGGCACGGGGCCTACACCGCGTCGGCATCACCGCGAACGCCGTGACGGTGATCGGCGTCCTCATCACCATCGGCGGATCCGTGCTACTCGCGTCGTCCCGGCCGCTGCCCGCGCTGGTCGTCCTCCTGGTCGGCGCGCTCTCCGACACGCTCGACGGCCAGCTGGCGAAGGCGGCCGGCGGGGGTACACGCTTCGGCGCATTCCTCGATTCGACGCTCGACCGCGTCTCCGACGCGGCGCTGTCGTGCGGGATGGCCGCGCTCGGCGCGACGCTCGGCGACAGCGTGCTTTTCTGGTCGGCGCTCGTCGGGCTGGTCGCGTCGTCCCTGGTCAGCTACGTCCGGGCGAAGGCCGAGTCCATGGGCACGACCGCGACCGTCGGGTTGATGCCCCGCGAGGTCCGGCTCACCGTCCTCCTCGTCGGGATCGGGCTCTGGGGCCTTCTTGGCCTGTACGAGGTCTTCGTCGTGGCGGTCGCCGCCGTCGCTCTGCTCTCGGTCATCACGCTCATCCAGCGCATCGCCTTCGTCGCCCGCGATCTCAACTCGACTCAAAAGAAAGGGACCCGATAGCCATGCCCGCTTCCACCAGGACCGCGCGCAAGACCAAGAGCACGGCCCCACGCCGCGTCGGCCGTCCGACCACGCGCCGCCGCCCGATCCGCGTCGCGATCATCGGGGTCGGCAACTGCGCGAGCTCGCTCGTGCAGGGTGTCCACTACTACCGGAATGCGAAACCCGGCGACAAGATCCCCGGTCTCATGCACGTCGAGCTCGGGGGCTACCACCTGCGCGACGTCGAGTTCGTCGCGGCGTTCGACGTCGATCGCAACAAGGTCGGCAAGGACCTGGCCGACGCGATCTACGCCGAGCCAAACAACACCTACCGGTTCGCGGACGTGCCGAAGACCGGCGTGAAGGTCTCCCGCGGCATGACCCACGACGGGATCGGGAAGTACCTGGCGTCGGTGGTGAAGAAGGCCGACGGCCCGACCGACGACATCGTCGCCATCCTGAAGGAGCGCAAGGTCGACGTCGTGGTCTCCTACCTGCCGGTCGGCAGCGAAGAGGCCACCAAGTGGTACGTCGAGCAGATCCTCGACGCCGGCTGCGCGTTCATCAACTGCGTGCCGGTGTTCATCGGCCGCGAACCGTACTGGCAGAAGCGCTTCGCCGACCGCAAGCTGCCGGTCATCGGGGACGACATCAAATCCCAGGTCGGCGCGACCATCACCCACCGGGTCCTGACCCGCCTGTTCATGGACCGCGGGGTCCGCCTCGACCGCACGTACCAGCTGAATTTCGGTGGCAACACGGACTTCCTCAACATGCTCGAACGGGAGCGGCTCGAATCGAAGAAGATCAGCAAGACGAACGCCGTGACGAGCATGCTGGACTACGAGATGGACCCGAAGGATGTGCACGTTGGGCCGTCGGATTACGTGCCGTGGCTCCTTGACCGCAAGTGGTGCTACATCCGGATGGAGGGCACGACCTTCGGCGACGTGCCGCTCAACGCCGAGGTGAAGCTCGAGGTCTGGGACTCGCCGAACAGCGCCGGCGTCGTCATCGACGCGATCCGCTGCTGCAAGCTCGCGCTCGACCGCGGCCTCGGCGGCACCGTCGTCGCGCCGGCCTCGTATTTCATGAAGTCGCCGCCCAAGCAGATCCACGACGACATCGCCCGCAAGCGGGTCGAGGAGTTCATCGCCGGACGCGACAACGAGACGCTCGCCGGAAAGGCGTCTTGATCGAGCGGATCACTCACGGCATCGGGTACTGGGGCTGGCGGGTCGGGGCGCGCATCGCCCAGCGGCTCCCGGCCCGCCCGCTCTACGCCTTTGCGGTGATCCTCGGGGAGATCGGCTACGTGGTCTGGACCGCGAAACGCCAGATCGCGAAGCACAACTTCGCCATCGTGCTCGGGCGGCCGTGGACCGATCCGGAGGTCGCCCAGGTCGCGCGGCGGTCGTTCCGCAACTTCGCGAAGTACATCGTCGAGATCATGCGATTCCCCAGGCTCGACGTCGCGGACTTCGAGCGGCTCGTCAACATCGAAGGCTGGGAGCACCTTCGCGGCGCGCTGGCCCTCGGCAAGGGCGTGATCTTCGTGTCCATCCACTTCGGCAACTTCGAGCTCGGCGGAGCGCGCATCTCCGACGAGATCCCGCTCAATGTCATCGCCGACGAGCTCGAGAACCAGCGGCTCATGGACCTGCTCGTCGGCAACCGCGCCCACAAGAACATCACCCTCCTCTCGCCCGACGGTGCGGCCAAGAAGGTCCTCGGCGCGCTGCGGCGCAACGAGATGGTCGGGCTGATGATGGATCTCGGCCCGCGCGCTCAGGCCTTCGACACCGTCGATGCTGACTTCTTCGGCACGGCCACGGCGTTCCCGGCCGTCGCCGCGAGCCTTGCCCGGGTGTCGGGCGCACCGATCGTCGTATCGGCCTGCGTGCGCCGGCATGACAACACGTTCACCGGCATCGCGCTGCCGCCGATCTTCGTCGATCGGACGAAGCAGGCGGCCGAGGACGTCCAGCACGCCACGCAGGCCATCGCTCGCGGCCTCGAGGGCTTCGTGAGCCGCTGGCCGGACCAGTGGTACATCTTCCGGCCGATGTGGCCGGCGCCGGTCATCGCCCCAAGCTCGTGATCGCCGGCGCGGCGGTCCGCCTCGCCGAGTGGACGCTGCCCCATCTCCCACCGGCGTTCGAGGTCCCGGTAGCGACGACCGGCGGATCGATCGCGTATCGCGCCTCGACGGGCGCGCGGGAGGCCGTCCGTGAGAACCTCGCGATCGTCGCACCGGAACGGAGGGATCGTGAGCGACTCGTCCGGCAGGTGTTCGTCGAGCAGGTACGGCACTACATCGAGATCTTCCGCCTCGCGCGGCTCGATCACGAGAAGGTCCGCCGGGCCGTCGTCACCGATGGCTGGGAGCTCTTCGTCGCGGCGGCCGCACGCGGTCAGGGCGTGATCCTGGCCAGCGCGCACGTCGGGCCGGTCTCGGTGTGCGGCCAGATCATCGTTGCGAACGGCTACGAGATCACGCTCCCGATCGAGAACGAGACGTCCGAGCTCGCCCGAGCGATCAATCGCGCCCGGACCCGAATGGGCCTCCGCTTCGTGGAGACCGACTCAGCCCTCGGGATCGCCCGCATCCTGAGACGCGGCGGCATCCTCGGCGTGCTCGCCGACCGTGCGGTCACCGGCATCGGCGAGCGCGTGCCGTTCTTCGGCCGATCAGCGCTCCTGCCTTCGGCCCACGTGGCGCTCGCGCTGCGGACCGGCGCCGCGCTCATGCCCGCGTTCGCGCACCGCGACGGCAACGTGCTCCGGGCGGTCTTCGAGCCGGCCCTCGAGCTGCGGCGCACCGGCGACCGCGAGCTGGACGTGCGCGAGGGCATGCGCCGCTGGGTCCCGGTGCTCGAGCGGCATATCCGCCAGGCTCCCGAACAATGGTCCGTCTTCGAGCCGGTCTGGCGGCGGTGAGGTCGCTGGGCTACGGTCGCGTCCGTGGGTAGGGCGGACCTGCAGCTCCATTCGGATCTCGGCGACGGGCTCAACTCGCCCGCGGAGATCCTCGATGCGGCCGAGACCGCCGGCCTCGACATCATCGCGCTCACCGACCATGACGACATCCGCGGATCGTTCCTCCTCCGAGACCTTGCCTCGAAGCGGGGCTCGCCGGTCTTCGTTGTCCCCGGCATCGAGGTGACGACGCGGGCCGGCCATCTGTTGGCCCTCTTCGTCGAGGATGAGATCCCGATGTTCCGCTCGCTCCCGGAAACGGTGATCGCGATCCACCGCGCCGGCGGGATCGCGATCGTGCCGCATCCCCTCTCCTACCTCACGTTCTCGATCGGCGAGCGCGCACTGCGGACGCTCGCGGCCCGCGGCGACAGGGTCTCGTTCGTGGACGGGGTCGAGATCCGCAATCCGAGCTACGCCGGCCGCGTCCGCGGCGGTCGCGCCCGCCAGCTGAACGAGCACGTGCTCCGGGTGGCCGAGACCGGGTCAAGCGACGCGCACCATGCGAAGCTCGTCGGGACCGCGTGGACCGAGTTCCCGGGTGACGGGGTCGACGCGCTGCGCGCGGCGATCCGCGAGCGCACGACCCGGGCACTCGGCCGTTCGTGGACGCTGCGCGAGCATCTGGACGGCGTGGCGACGCAACAGTGGCGCTCGATGGTCCGCGATCCGTACAAACGCGCCCGGCGCCGCATCAAGCGGACGAAGAAGCCCGCGTGAAGATCGGCATCGTGAGCCCGTACGCCTATCCGCGCCCCGGCGGCGCGAACGACAACATCCGCGAGACCTACGAGAACCTGCGCCGGCGCGGCCACGAGGTCCGGATCATCACCGCACCGTGGGGCGACGACCCGCCGGCGCAGGACGTGATCCAGATCGGCCAGGCGATCGCCGTCCCGTACAACGGGAGCGTCGGCCGGATCACCCTCTCCGCGCGGCTCGAGTACCTGGTCACCCGGATCCTGGATCGCGAACAGTTCGACATCATCCACCACCACGAGCCGCTGGTCCCGCTGCTCTCCGCCCAGATCCTCGACCGGAAGTCATGCCCCCAGGTCGCGACGTTCCACGCGTTCGGCGGTTTCTCGTTCAGCTACTGGGCGTTCCGGCCGATCGCGCAGCGCTACATGAACAAGCTCGACGGGCGCATCGCCGTGTCGAGCGCGGCGCGCCACTTCATCTCGCGCTACTTCCCGGGTGATTACGAGATCATCCCGAACGGCGTCGACGTCGACTTCTTCGCGAGCGCGAAGCCGTTCCCGGAATACCGCGACGGCAAGACCAACATCCTCTTCGTCGGCCGGGTCGAGCCCCGCAAGGGGGCGCGCTACCTCGTCGAGGCGTACGCGAAGCTCAAGCAGCGCTATCCAAAGACGCGCCTGATCGTGTGCGGCCGCGGACCGGAGCTTGGCGACCTGCGTGAGCTCGTGCACAAGGAGCACGTGTCCGACGTCCTGTTCGCGGGCCGCGTGAGCGAGACCGATAAGGCCCGCTTCTACAAGACCGCGGATATCTTCTGCGCGCCGTCGACCGGCCAGGAGTCGTTCGGCATCGTGCTGCTTGAGGCGATGGCTGCCGGGACAGCCGCGATCGCGAGCGATATCCACGGCTACAAGAAGGTGATCCAGCGCAACCTGTCCGGACTGCTCGTCGAGCCCCGTGACGTCGACGCGCTGTGCAGCGCGCTCGAGCGCCTCGTGACCGAGCCCGCGTTGCGAAACCAGCTGGGCGAGCGCGGCTCGATCCGGGCTCGTGAGTTCGACTGGTCGCACGTCACGGACCAGCTCCTCGCGTTCTACGACAAGGTCATCCGTGCCTACCGAAGCGCTTGAGGGGATCCGGGTCCTCGAGCTCGGGAACTTCATGGCCGGTCCGTACGCCGGGACGCTGCTTGCCGACATGGGCGCGGACGTCGTCAAGATCGAGTCGCCCGCGGGCGGCGATTACTCGCGCGCGCTCGGGCCGTTCGCGCCCGGCAGTCCGGACGGCGCCGGCTTCCTGCGCCTCGACCGCAACAAGCGAAGCGTCGCGCTCGACCTCAAGTCGGAACGCGGCGCGCGCGCGTTCCGATCGCTCGCGTCCACTGCCGACGTGCTCATCGAGAATCTCCGGACCGGGACGCTCGACGGGCTCGGCCTTGGCTACGAGGCCATCGCGCCCACGAACCCACGGCTCATCTACTGCTCGGTCACCGGCTTCGGCCGGACCGGCCCGTACCGCGACCGCGCGGGCCTCGACCTCATCCTCCAGGCTGAGAGCGGGCTGATGAGCGTGACCGGCGAGCCCGGCCGCGCGCCGGTCAAGGTCGGCGTGCCGGTGACGGATCTGGCCTCCGCCCTCTATGCCGCGTTCGCGATCGTGACCGCGCTCCTCGCGAGAGGGCGGACCGGGCGCGGGCAGCTGATCGACCTGTCGCTCATCGAGAGCGGCGTGTCGCTCGCGATCTGGGAGTCGGGCGTCTACCTGGAGACCGGCGAAGTGCCCGGACCGTTGGGCTCGGCGCACCGGCTGACGGCGCCGTATCAGGCCTTCAAGACGGCCGATGGTTACGTCGCGATCGGCGCGACGACGCCGCCCACCTGGACCGCCTTCTGCCGGGTTGCCGGGCTCCAGCGCCTCGAGACGGATCCGACGTGGCGGGACGGATCGACGCGGAACCAGCGTGCGGGTCAGCTCGCGGCGATCATCGAGGCGGTGACGAAGACGCGGACGACCGGCGAGTGGATCGCCGCCCTCTCCGAGGCGGGCGTCCCGTGCGGCCGGATCAACGACCTCGCCGACGTGTTCGCCGATCCTCACCTCGCCGCGCGCGGCCTGTTCGTCGACCTTGAGCATCCGACCCTCGGCTCGGTCCGCGCGATCGGCTCGCCGCTGCATCTTTCGGACACGCCGCCGGTCATGCGGCGCGCGGCGCCGCTCCTGGGCGAGCACACCCGTGAGGTCCTCGCGGAAGCGGGACTGCCCGCCGCGGAGATCGACGCGCTGTGACCGTCCGGCTCACCAAACGCGGCGCGATCGCGCAGGTCACGTTCGACCGGCCCGAGGCGCGCAACGCCTTCACCCAGGAGATGTACTCGACCCTGTTCGACATCTGCGGCGATGTCGGAGCCGACGACGCGATCCGGGTCGTGGTGTTCCAGGGGAGCGGCAACGAGGCGTTCGTCTCCGGCAGCGACATCCGGAAGGTCGGCGAGATCCGCGGGCTCGAGGATGCGCTCGTGTACGAGAAGCATGTGGAACGGACGATCGCCGCGGTGGAGCGGCTGCCGAAGGCGACGATCGCGCTCATTCGCGGCGTCGCCGCGGGCGGCGGCGCGGCGCTCGCCCTCGCCTGCGACATCCGCGTCGCGGCCGACAACGCGCGGTTCGGTGTCCCGATCGCGCGGACCGTGGGCAACACGCTCTCGCTTCGGAACATCGCCCGGCTCGTCCAGATCGTCGGACCCGCCGTGACCAAGGAGCTGCTCTTCACCGGCCGGCTCGCGACCGCGGTCGAGGCGCAGGCCGCCGGCGCGTTCAACGACGTCGTGCCGCTCGAGCGGATCGAGGCGCATGTCCAGGCGCTCGCGGAGCGGATCAGCCAGAACGCGCCGCTC
>Ga0075425_100005972_pt1 | contig 12705 bp, 11 predicted proteins | sample SoiMethybrSBSTD4_FD_75300 | JGI IMG/M metagenome (GOLD analysis project Ga0075425, IMG submission 75300) | Bulk soil microbial communities from a Populus tree surrounding site in Tennessee, USA - Soil MetaG P. TD hybrid SBSTD4 | ecosystem: Environmental > Terrestrial > Soil > Tree plantation...
TCCTGAAAAGCAAAGGGCCCAGACGTTGGAGCGTCTGAGGCCGAAACCCGCTGAGAGCAAAAGGAGGATCAGTCTCGCGCATGGGCTGGCGGCGCTTTTTCGTCTTCAAGGCGAACATCCCGCGCAAGCATTTTACCGGGCTTGTAGGGGTCCGGCGCAACGACAAAGCTCACGCGGTCACCGCGACTAATGCCGTCCGGCAACTCAGATTCATGCGCGAAAATATCCCTTTCGACGTCATCCCTCGCTATGAATGCAAATAGCAGCGTTGTAGCTGGCAACGGTACCGGTTTCTCTTTCTTTCATGTTTCAATCCATGTTGAGTGTGTTGTCGGGGTCGCTTAGGTTGAATAGCGCGTCGTTGTCGCTTTCTGGCTCCAAGCCAGCGTCGATTTGTTCCTGATAGTGCTGCCGCCACAGGTCATTGTAAGTGCGCGGACGCGCCATATCTTGCCGCAACCGCTCAATGCCGCTCAGCTCTATGTCATCCGCGATTGGTAGACGCCACGCGAGCGACAAATACCTGAAGGCATCCGCGCCGTGTGACGCCCAATCGTGCAGCGGCGTTTTCTTGAACGTGCGCAAGGCTTCGTCCCATTCGGCCTGATAGCTTTTCAAGCAGTCAATGCCGCGAGCACAACGCGCAGCATCAAAGCGGACAATCGGGATAGTGAGACGGGCAGCGTTGATACCATCTTGCAGGCTGTGCGCTGGGATAACGCGGGGCTTGCGGCCCAGCATCCGCAGTGTTTCGACTCGGGAGCGACCAGTGCCAAATTCGCGGACCTTTGCGTCATGCGGCACCCAATCGACGCCGTGATAGCCGCGCTCATTCAGCCATTCGCAGTAGTGTTGTGCGCCGTGTCCGCTCGCTTCGTAGTAATCAACGGTTTGCAGTTCGTGGCCGTTGACTTGAAAGCACCATATCGCGGTTGCGTCCGAAACGCCCAAGTCCCAAGCTGAATGCACAGGCAAAGCACGATCTACGTCAACCTCACAGATACGCCGCTCGCGCTCGCAGATCGTCATCTCTTTGGCGTAGTAGCTGCCGGGTATCACCGAATCGAACGAGCAATAATATTCCTGCTCAATCAGCGCGTCGCCCGTGACCTGACCAAACAGCGCGGCGTATTCTTTCCGCTGCGCCTCAACGTCGTCGAACGAAATTGCGTTGGTGTCGGCAACGGTAGAGACTTCCGCGAACCACTTGGGGTCATTGCGCCCCATCGTGTACATAGACTTGGCGTGATTGTTTCCGAGTGGCGTTGTGATGAACAGCGCCCAGCCGTTATTTTCAACCAAGATCGGTGCGAGGTACGCCCAGCTGGATGGATTGGCGCGACTCCATTCCGAGAATACGATTCCGGCAGGTGGCGAACCGACTAGAGAGTCGTAGGCATCGCTGCCGGTGACGGTCCATGTGCTTCCATTCTTGAAGCGAATGAACATCTCGTTTTCATTCGTGGACGCCCGGATCGCTTGCGGGAACGCCTCATCAATACGGCGCTTGCCGGTGTGCGGATTGACCGCCGCCCAGATCGCTCGCCTGCCTTGGCTGATTTGCGGGAGCATGTGCCATAGCGTTGCCGGTCTTTGCATCGCTGAGACGGCAGACCAGTGCAAAGCGAGGTCGTCCTTGCCCCAGCGTCGATGCGCAATCGCAACAGCTCGCTTGCCGCCGCCTTCAAGATAGGACCAGAGGCGTTGCTGATACGGCCTTGGCTGCCAGTTATTCGGGAGCGTGATTGTTGGCATTACTCTGTCCCGCCATTGTCGTCGTCACGCTCTACTGTGCCTTCGATGGTTTTCATCTCTGGCTCTGGCTCCAGCTCGTTAAGTTTCAGAATCCTGATGACGAGTTGCTCGGCTCCATCGAGGTCGCCTGAAGGTTTGCCCCATGCCCTGTCGAGCAATGAGCTTGCCGCTGCTTGACGCGCTGCTGGCGGACTCTTCGGGTTAGACGCTACACGCGCCAACACCTCCACCATTTGGACAGTATGCTGGCGGGCGAGTTCTCTCACCTCCTTGACGGTCTTCGGCTGTTTTGGCCTGCCTTTCGGATTCGGACTCGGCATTCCCTTGGTCCACCGCGTAGGCGCGTGCGTGTCACCATTCGTTTCATCGGTGGTCGCAGGTGTGTTTTCGTTCGTTTCATCGGTCATTGCGTTTCATTTCCTGTTTAAGGGTTCCCGCGAGGGTTTCTATTTTCCGGCGGCATGTGCGCCCGATGCTTTCGTCTCGGACAAACGGGGGTTTTCGCAGACGTTCCGGGTGCCAAACACTCGCTCAGCGATCGCGTTCATTTGATCGAGCGATGTTCGCTTCGCTTATCCCTCAAAAGCGCACATTGACCCGCCGCGTGAATGGCCCAGTTGCGCCGGTGATGCTGAGGGGAATAAAGCCGCGCACCGCACAGTCTTGCTCCCGTCAGATACCGAAATAGCGGAGCGGCATTATGCAGACGGATTCTTTGCTCAACCAACCGAGAGCGCGTGAGATGGACCTTGCGCCGTTGCGCTCCGGCACCTGGACCCGGCAGGCGCCGATCAACGCGCGGCGACCACCTTTCGACAGGCTCACAATAGGCCTGCACTGGGGGACAGTTCTTCTCGTGCTGGTCTTGTTCGTCAGCGCGTGGTTGCACGCGCTGGCGGAGACACGGCAGAGCCACTTCACCCCGATTCTGCTCCAGATTCACCGGTCGTCTGGTGTAACCATTTGGGTCGTCACGGCGCTTCGCCTGGCTTGGCGGGTGACCAAGGCGAGCCTGCCGCCCTTCCCCACACAAATGACCAAGCTGCATCGCGCTACGGTCAAATTGACTGAATACGGGCTTTACGCGCTGCTTATCGGCCAACCGACGACAGGCTTACTCGCCACGCTGTTTGGTGGGCGTCCATTCGCTCTATACTTTTGGCAGCTTCCGTCACTCATGCCCCGGGATGTGACGCTACAGGCCGCGTTTCATTTTTCGCATGAACTCGGTGCATGGGCGCTCGCAGTCTCAGTCGTGGGCCATGCAGCCGCAGCTCTCTTTCACCATTTCGTGCTTCGCGACGATGTACTCGAGTCCATGGCCCCTGCGATTGCAATGGCACGTCCCAGGCAGGAGCCCCGCAACCGGCCACATCGTTTCCGAAACGCTTTAGGGGAATAAAAGGGACCCACTTGTGGTCTTGCTCACGAGACGCTGCAACGGCGACGAGCCGGCGAAGCGCCACGATGGGCCGGATACGTCCGGCATCTCCCAGTCATCACTTTGAAGGAGTCGTACAATGCTTATTCTGTCAAGACGAACCATTGCCGTGCTTGCGGCATTCTTTGGCCTGCTGGGTGTACTCGGCTTCGCCGGGCAGGGTCGCGCGGCCACGGACAACAACAATGTCGTGCAGGCGCTGCGCGCCGGAGGAATTGTCATCGTGGTCCGCCACGGCGCGACCTTCGCGGATCAGGCGGACACCGATCCACTCAACTTCGACAACATCGCGGCCCAGCGAAATCTCAACGACAAGGGCAAGGCCTTGGCAAAGGCTTTCGGCGACGCCCTACGTCAGTCCGGGGTTCCGATCGGAAAGGTCTATACCAGCAAGTACAACCGAGCATACGAAACCGCGGTCATCGCGGGCTTCAAGAATATCGAGAAGACCGCAGATATTACCGAGGGTGGTCTCGTGGTGTCGCCGAATGAGAATAACCGCCGCATCGAAGCTTTTCACAAGCTGCTCGCCACCGCACCGATGCCTGGCACCAACACGATTCTCATTACGCACAAGCCGAACATTGTCGATGCTCTCGGTAAGGATTGGTTTGACGTCAAAGAGGGCGAGGCCTCGCTGTTCCGCCCCGAGAGCGGTAGCTATAAGCTCATCGCCCGCGTGCAGATGGAAGAATGGCCTCATGTCACCGCAGCCGCGAAGTGAAGAGTCACTAGGGCTTTTGAATTGTGCAGCCGCGTTTGCCGCAGTTGCGGCACCGCGAGTCAGCTCGCCACTCGTCGAGAACGAACATTAGTCGACCCGATTGGAATGTCCGCTTTGGGTCATAAGCGGACATATGCAGTGCAAGGCGCCATGTCCGCTTTACCCCCAAAAGCGGACATGTGCGGTGCAACTGGGGATGTCCGCTAAGGGCCAAAAGCGGACATCGTTCGGCACTTTACTGGTTTGGTTGTTAGCTTCGGCGCGCGAAAGCAGCCGATCAGCTACACCGCGCTGACGGAACGTGTAATGGGTCCCCCCACCGATTGATCGACCCCATCACCCAATTTCAGGGATACCGATAAAGCGTCCGCTGTTGTTGTTTCGATCTTGGCGTCAGAGAGGGATCGCTCTGCGCTTTCCGTCCTATACAGAAACGCTGTGGACACGCTACCGCCCCTGGACGAACATAGGCGCCCCTGCGTACTGAGGACGCCATCATGGACCTCGGGGAGTGGCTGCGGAGCCTTGGCCTCGAACGGTACGAAACGGTATTCCGTGAGAACGCGATCGACACCGATGTCATCCGTGATCTAACGGAGGAGCACCTTCGCGAGCTTGGTGTCCCGATGGGCGCTCGGCTGAAGCTCCTTAAAGCCATTGCGGAGCTGCGTGGCGATGCAGCGCTGAGCGGTCCTGCAGCAGGCGCTGCGCAACTTATCGCACAAGCGGAGACTGCCGAGCGGCGCCAAGTAACGGTGATGTTCTGCGACTTGGTAGGCTCTACGGCACTCTCCGCTCGCATGGACCCCGAAGACCTACGCGAGGTTATTTCGTCCTATCAGAAGTGCGCGACTGAGACTGTGCAGCGCTTTGGCGGCTTCGTAGCGAAGTACATGGGCGATGGGGTTCTGGTGTACTTCGGGTATCCCCAAGCCCATGAGGACGATGCCGAGCGGGCGGTATGCGCGGGATTGGAGTTGGTCGCCGCGGTGACCGCTCTCAAATTAGACACCCCCCTTCAGAGTCGTGTCGGCATTGCAACCGGGCTGGTCGTCGTTGGAGACCTGATCGGATCGGGAGAGGCTCGGGAGCGCGGCATTGTTGGAGAGACGCCGAACATCGCGGCGCGGCTGCAAGGCATTGCCGTGCCGAACCAGGTTGTTATTGCCGAAAGCACGCGAAAACTGCTCGGTAACCTGTTCGAGCTTGAGGACCTCGGGCCGAAGGACCTTAAAGGCATCGCGGGCCCCACACGGGCGTGGGTGACGTTGCGGGCAAGATCGGTCGAAGGTCGCTTTGATGCGCTGCACGCTAGCGGCCTGACTGACCTTGTGGGCCGGGAAGAGGAACTCGAGCTACTCACGCGACGCTGGACGCGGGCGAAAAGCAGCGAAGGTCACGTGGTGCTTCTCTCGGGCGAACCGGGCATAGGTAAATCCCGCCTTACAGCAGCGCTCCTAGAACGTCTCGCAAGTGAACCACACACGCGCCTGCGCTACTTCTGCTCCCCGCAACATACTGATAGTGCGCTTTACCCGATCATTAGCCAAATGGAGCGCGCGGCTGGCTATGCGCACGACGATACCCCGCAGGCGAGGCTCGACAAACTTGACGCTGTGTTGACGCAAAGTTTTATGCCGCGCCTGGACGCTGCGCTCTTTGCCGAAATGCTTTCGCTGCCGAATGACGGTCGCTATTCCAAGCTCGAATTGACGCCTCAGCAGCGGCGGCAACGAACGCTGCAAGCCTTGACAGCTCAGCTTGAGAAACTAGCAGGCCAGCATCCGACGTTGATGATCTTTGAGGACGTACATTGGATTGATCCGACGAGCCTCGAAGCGCTTAACCGGACTGTTGATAGAATTAAAACTCTTCCGGTTCTACTGATTGTAACTTTCCGCCCCGAGTTCAACGCGCCGTGGCCTGGACAATCGCACGTGACAAGCCTGGTGCTGAACCGCCTTGGGGAGCACGAAGCGGCCGCGATTATCGGGCGCGTCGCGGGAGACACCGAGCTGCCAGCGGATGTGGTGACAGAGATTGTCGGGCGCACCGACGGCATTCCTCTCTTTGTGGAGGAGATGACGAAGGCAGTGCTGGAGGCGAAAAGCGAAGGCCCGGCCCCAGCATTGGCGGTTCCGGCAAGCCTGCACGGCTCGCTGATGGCGCGGCTCGACCGACTCGGTTCGGCCAAGGAGGTGGCACAAATTGGTGCGGCGATAGGACGTGAGTTTTCGGACGCGCTACTCACGGCGCTGGTGGACAAGGCGGAGGCGGAACTCGACAGTCTCGTTGCTGCTGGTCTGCTGCTTCGGCAGGGCGTGCCGCCGCATTCGACCTATTTGTTTAAGCATGCACTGGTTCAAGACGCGGCCTATGGAACGTTACTGCGTGAGCCACGACGCGCGCTTCACGCCCGCATCGCTAACACCCTCGAAACCCAATTCGCCGAGATTGCCAAAAACCAGCCCGAATTGCTCGCCCAACATTGTGACAATGCCGGGTGGTCCGAAAAGGCTGCTCTCTATTGGCGCACGGCAGGTGAGCAGGCAGTGCACCGGGGCGCGAATGTCGAAGCAATCGAACACTTTCGCCGCGCGCTGCTTAGAAATGCCGAACGATCCGAGGGCACCGACCGCTTGCGCACTGAACTCACAATTTTGTCCCAACTCGGGCCAGCACTGATGAGTATTCATGGCTGGGCCGCTCCGGCAGTTGGCGAAGTACTGGAGCGAGCTACCGGTGTCGCCCGACAACTCGAAGCATCTCGCGACCTCGCGTCTCCTCTAACGAGCCTTTGGCTTTTCCGCTACGCCCGAGGCGAACTCGACCAATCGGGCGAAATCTCGGACGAACTATTTCGGATCGCTCGAAAGCTGAATGATCCTGAACTCACCTTGCAGGCTCATCATGCCGCCGGTCCATTGCGATGGGTGCGTGGCTTCTATTCGGATGCAAGCAAGCACTTCGAAAGTTGCTTGGCACTTTACGATGAAGATCATCATGCCCAACACCGATACCACTACATGGGACATGATCCAGCCGTTTGCGCCATGACTGTAGGCGCGTCGGTGAAGTGGGCGCTCGGCTGTCCGGCTCAGGCTGCGAAACAGGAACTTGACGCGTTGTTGCTTGCTCGCAGACTGCAACACATACCTTCCTTGGCACACGCGCTATCTTTTAACGCTCAATCTCAGATTTTGAGACGCGATGTTGCGGCTGTTACCGCGAGCGCTAGCGAATTGCTGCCCATGTGCCAGGAATACAAACTAGCTCAACCTGGCGCTTTGGCGATGGTCGATCTGGGTTGGGCGCTGGTCCAGGGAGGCGAAGTCACGGATGGTTTCGCGCAGTTAGAAGAGGGGCTTGGTCAGCTGAACAGGATCGGCGTGCGAATTTGGCTTTCGCGCGTCAGGCGGACGATTGCCGAAGCGTGTTTGGCTTCTGAACGCTATGAAAAGGGGTTGGAGGAAGTGCGTCACGCAATGAGCATTGCAGACGAAATTGGTTTACAGTTTGAGAAGCCCCGGCTTCACCTGCTGCGAGGCGCGCTACTGCTTCACGCCTCCAGGCGAAACTTTGAGATGGCTGAAGGTTGTTTTCGTTTGGCCTTCGAGGCTGCGAATGCACAAGGAGCGCGCGGTTGGGCATTGAGGGCCATGACCTCGATGACCAGTCTATTGGCCGAGCGAGGAGAACGACTGCAGGCGCGTGACCGTCTCGCGACAGTCTATGCCGACTTTGCAGAGGGCCTCGATACTCCCGATCTTCAGGATGCAAAGGCTTTACTCGATCAGCTAAGTTGAAGGCACAAGCTAAGTGCCAATCCGCGGGCCCAAAACGCGCCTAGGGGCTTTCTGGCGCCGCTTGAAGGCTGTCCGTAACAAGCTAGCTGGTCCGCGCAACTGATTAGCTGGACGCGACCCTCGGCAGAGCATTGGACCGTTGACAGAAGCCACGGCACAGAATTAATGAATTTATCGCCTTTTCCGTACCTTGCCGACGCCCATTGCTGATAGCTCACTGGAACGTCTTTCGGCCTCAAATCGAATTTCATCTCGAATGTATCGCCGCAGCGCGCTGCGATCCGCTAGGGCGTCCTTAATCGTCTTCCGCCAATTGCCAGGCTCGCCCTTCCCAATCGGTGGTCCACCATAAGCTCGCCAATAGTCCTCACAGGCTTTTTGTGCTTTCGGATTATTAGCCCCGGGTGGTCCGCCACGTGCAAAATCCCACGCCTCAATCACTATCAAGGCACAGGTGATCCTACCCGGCCTTTTCGGCGCGCCGAGCTTCAATGAGATGTTGGACAAAGTCTTGTCGCATACCTCGGAGACATCTCGGGTGGTCTTGCGTGCAACGCGAAGGCATTCGATTGCGCTAAATGAAATGTCGAGCAACGAAATCTTGCTGAGCGCCTTTTCAAAGCGCCGGGCTTCGCCCTTAAGGAGCTTGAGGTTATCGCGGACCTCACTTCGCTTCGGGATGCGCTCAGCATTATGAACTTCCGTCGCAATGTTGGCTGCAAGCTGCGCTAGCACCTTCTCTAATCGGGGATTACCGATCTTTCGTGCTACCGTAGCGAAAGGGCTCTGGACTTCGACCATAGAGTTAATACCAGCGACGAACACAGGTGGTTTCAAGTTCTCGGCATTGCGCCCACCGCGACTGTGGACGAATCAAATCGGCATCCCGCGCTAAGGTCAGACAGTAGTCCTGACCGGGTTGCTGACCTAGGAGTAGAGTTGCGAAAAATCGCGCACAAAAAGATGAAAGAGCTTAATGCCGTCTACGAGGAAGGGCTACGTGCTAGGGGAACAGCCCAGTCGGGGTGTTACGACGATGCCCGCGCTAGACTGTCCATGTCCGCTTTGGGTCAATAGCGGACATTTGCGCCGCAAAAAGCGATGTCCGCTTTACCCTCGAAAGCGATATTGGATGCGTATTTTCGGATGTCCGATAAGGGCCCATAAGGGGACATTTCCAACTTATGCGATCAGAGCAACTCGCGGGACCTCGATACCGGGCTCGCCTGTCGTGAAATGTTAAACTGCCACGCGATTCGGCGTGGTCTCATTGGGTCGGATTGAACCGCAACCGCGAAGGCAAAAATTTATGCGGGTGATCACTTTGGCCAGCCAGAAGGGCGGCACGGGCAAATCGACCCTATGCATCGGTCTTGCGGTCGCTGCCATCGAGGATGGCGAGCGCGTCCTGATGTTGGAGACCGATCGGCAGGGCACAATCTCAAACTGGGCGGCCCGCCGAGCCAGTCCAGAACCGTTTGTCGAACGGGTCACTGACCGGTATCAGATTGAGCGCGCCGTGCGAGCCCTTGATCGGAGGGGCTGCACGCTGCTGATCATCGACACACCTGGCAGCGACAACGACGTTGTAGCCGATGCCATCCGAGCTGCTAGCCTTTGTCTCATTCCGGCGAGACCGAGTCAGGCGGATATTGAGGCAACGCATCCGACGCTCAAAGCAATTCGCGGGCTGAACAAGGAATTTGCCTTCGTCCTCAACCAGACACCACCGCGCGGACAGCGTCCCACGCGCGTCGCCTTGGCCTTAAACGAGGTTGGAGTGCTCGCGCTTCCCTACATTGTGCTGCGCAACGACCATGTGGACGCGCTCGCCGCTGGTCTCGCGGTTTCAGAATTTGCGCCACACAGTATTGCTGCTGCCGAAATCCACGCCCTTTGGGCCTGGTCAAAACAAAGACTGGCAATCAACTCCGCTGCCAAAATGCAAGCTCCTGAACACGACAAGGCTCCGGCAACGCAGACGAGGCCCGACGACGCGGTGGGAATCGTGAACAATGACCCCTTGTATAATGTGGTGCTCCAGTCGTTACGATTGGCCGCCTTACCATGGGCTCCGTGGTTGCAAACTCACCGCACCAGCGCGGCCAAGCATGGGGGCGATCAGTCTCGCACCGAGTGACAATACACAACGTGGTCAGGTTGCCGATCGTGACTGATCAGGAGACATTGCCTGTTGACCACCGCCGCCGAATGTCCGAGATGCAATGTCCGCTTTGGGTCAAAAGCAGACATTCGCACCGCAATAGGCCATGTCCGCTTTACTCTAATAGCGACCGCAAAAGCGGATTTCCCGCGAACGGTCATGTCCGCTTTAACCCCAAAAGCGGACATGTGCGGTGCACTAGCCCATGTCTGCTTTGGGCCAATAGCGGACATGCGCCAATATCGCCATTTCATTCAAGCAACACGTCGGCGCGCTGCAAAAACGTTTCTGGAATTGTGAGGCCAATTGCCTTGGCCGTTCTGAGATTAACGACAAGCTCGAATTTGGTGGGCTGCTCTATGGGTAGGTCCTTCGGCTGCTTGCCCTGTAGTATTCTCTGCACAAACTTGGCGCCGTGCCGAAAAGCGGTCGGCCCATCCGCCCCAAATGACATTAGTCCGCCAATTTCCGCAAACGCGCGGGCGGTCGAGGCTGCCGGCAGACGGTACTTAATCGCCATACTCGGTCACGGTTTTGACCGCCAGGCTGCCTTGGACGACGACGGCATCTGCTCGCTCACTCACCATGGTTGCAAAGGCATTCTCGGCCTCATCGGGTCCGCTGACCATTACGACAGGCTTTATCTCTGCGCCTGTAGTCCGACCGCCAAGCAAGACTTGATCAAGCATGGATTTCGCGAATACAGGATTTGTCGAGTGGCCCAGTACACCCACACGCCGCGTGGCGGGCAGCATATCGCGGAACAGCTCGACACTTTTTCCATTCAACGCGGAAGCCATCAAGGATACGCCGGTAATGTTTCCGCCAGGCTGCGCCAAACTGGGAACGATGCCAGTTTCTACTGGGTCACCCACGATCACAACGATTGGGATATCACGCGTCGCCTGTTTCGCCGCCAGCGACGGTGGAACGTAGAGCGCCACCATCACATCGACCTTGAGCCTGACTAGCTCGTTTGCGAGTTCAGGTAGTCGATCAAGCTTTCCTTCCGCAGAGCGAAACTCAAATGCAATGTTTTGACCTTCCACATAGCCAAGCTCGTGCAGTCCTTCCCGAAGTTCCTTCTCAAAAGTCTTCGCATCTGCGGTTCCTATATAGAGCGCGCCCACTCGTGTTACTTTTGATTGCTGCGCGTCCGCTGCGAGTGGCCAACCAATCGCCGCACCGCCGAGAAGTGTAACGAATTCGCGTCGCCTCATTGTCACCCCAGACGCTGGCAGGCTCACATCGTAGCAACTGTTCCGGGTACTATGAAAGATGTTGGGAAGAGGACAATAAGCAGACATTCAACCGTGCAAATGGGATGTCGGCTAAGATCTATAATGCCGATCATACGCCTTCGGTCGTCCGGAGTTTGCGAAGGCGCATCGGCCAGCCGACACGGACAAGCGTTTGGTCCGGATCGGACACCGCAAACTCATACGTACCCCATGGTTTTTCCTCTGGTCCTGTTCCAAGGATTTCATCCCGGAATTCCTTTGCCCAGGTGTCCACATCTTCCATGTAGAAAAGTCCGAACGGATTTCTGCCCGGGACAAGCCAACCCTCGACTGTTGCTGTCAAATGAAGCTGACCGTTGCCGTTGGACAGCATTCGGTAGGTCGGAGACTCTTTTGGAACTGAACTTTCAATGCGCGTGAACCCGAGGCGTCCGTAAAAGCGCTCGGATAGATCGAGATCGTTGCAGGGTAAGATGGCGACAACGGTACCGGACATCATTTCTAACCCCTTCATCGCTGTCGCCCTTCGCGCATGGTCCCAGCAAAATCGGACCTGCATATGGCGCGTTGCCTTTGAGCAACGAACACTTCGTCAGCAAGGGCGAGCAGTGGATGACCTGATGTCCGCTTTGGGTCATAAGCAGACATTTCTGCGCTGCGAAACGATATCAGCTTTACCTCCGAAAGCGGACATTGACAGGCCGCCCCTAACAGTTGTTGGCAACCGTGTTCGGGGTGACGTGTTATCCTAAATTGGGGGCACGAGATGCGGACATGTTCAGTTTTAAGACACTGATGGATAATGCCAGTTCGGCTTCTCGCTGGATGAGTGGTGGGAGAAAGGCCGAACCAAAAGCGCCGCAGGAAGTGCGCCGCATCCCACGCAAGCAATTCGATGCCGTAACGGGTGGAGCCAAGGCCGCAATGCGCGACTTAACGGAATTCGCCGAACAAGCTAAGTCGCGGCTACGCGAAGATCGCCCAATTAAGCAGGATGATCTCCTAGAGCTTCTACGCAAGCTCATTGCTGCGCAGAAGCGGATCGATTCCGAAATTGAGTCCAACGTCGCCAAATCCGCCGACACCGGCGACACCGAATGGGACAGACGAAGCTATAACTTGTTCGCCTTTCCCACTAGTCGGATGGCCAACTCGCTGCAAGCGATCGTCGATGGCACGCTCGCGGCTTCAAACAACGGAGCCAAGGACGTGAAATTGCTCTACGAACTAACAGTGGCCGAAATGGATGTCGCGGTTGCCCGCTTTAACGTGACGTTGAGCTTCTTTCCGGAGCCGCCTAGCGCGCCAGGCGATCAGACACCGAAAGTGGCTTAGCCCTAAGGCCTATGTCCGCTTTGGGTCAGAAGCAGACATTTCGCAGTGCAATCGCCATGTCCGCTTTACCCCCGAAAGCGGACATTCTGCGTGATTGAGAACATTACCTGCTGAGCCGGCGCAGCAGGTCCGGCAGCGCTCGCCGTGTGCGCCGCGCTAGGACTGTTTGCGGCGTGTGTCCAACGCCTCTAACAGGTCGGCGTAAGCCTTGTACCCGGTGATCTCAGCGGCAGCAGCTT
>Ga0075425_100005973_pt1 | contig 12704 bp, 15 predicted proteins | sample SoiMethybrSBSTD4_FD_75300 | JGI IMG/M metagenome (GOLD analysis project Ga0075425, IMG submission 75300) | Bulk soil microbial communities from a Populus tree surrounding site in Tennessee, USA - Soil MetaG P. TD hybrid SBSTD4 | ecosystem: Environmental > Terrestrial > Soil > Tree plantation...
TCCAGGAAACGATCGAAGTCTCTTCGCTCGTGCATCAGCTCGTCCTCAGTCCGATCTCGCGCAGACCGGCGGCTACTTCGGAGGCTGTCATCGGCTCGTCAACGGGGTCGGGCGCCGCGACCTCGTCGGCGATCGCCCGCACCCAAGCCGCGTGCCGGGCCTCGACCGAGACGATCTCCGCGGCCACAGCCAAGGTCGGCTTGGTCAGGTTGGTCGCTTGCCCGTTGTAGCCGGCGACCGCGATGTCCTCGAGCTTGATCGCCGTCTCTCTGAAGGCATCGGCACTCTTCGTTTTCAAGCCGAACTCGAAGCGAGGCTTGGGCCCGGCCTTCGACCCGAGTGCCTGCTTGACCGCGGCCAGATGCTGGCGCTCGTGCCCCAGTGCAATCTGGGCAAAGTCGCGCAGCTCACCCGTCAGCGAGGCCTCGTTGAGGGCCCGTTCGTAGAGAGCCACCTGCGTGTACTCGAGCAGGAGGACTAGCTGCAGGATCCGGAGATCCTCTGACTTCGACGCAGCATCGGCGGCGCCGGTAGCAAGCAGCGCTCGCAAGATGGGCGACGCTGCCGCCAGGCCGACGCCACCCGCCACAATCAGCTGGAGTCGCGAGCGCGCGTCGGTTGTTCTGGTCTCCGCCGCAGAGGGAGCCATTGGGCACTCTTATCCCATTTGAAAGCATGATTCAAGCGTCACGTCCCACACCAGTTACTGAACGCGGGCCAGGATTCTGACCCTGGCCCTAACCTGGCCTCCACCGAAAGTGCTCAGGAGGCCGGTGACAAAATCCCTGCTAATCAGCAGAGCCGACGCCCGGACTCGAACCGGGGACCGCTTCATTACGAGGCGGGCGCGACGTAGTAGCACAAGGGCAGATGGGTCAACCATCCGGGTTCGAACGTCACCCGGTACCCCGCCATACCGGGCCTACACTCCGGCTATGGGTCGAATCATCAGACGTCTGAAGCAACTGCGATTCCGTCCGTTCGACCGAGGCGACTACAGCATGGACGGTGAGCGGCGGTAGAGAACACCGACGCGCTCGGGGCCGCTCGTGGCATTCAGAGCCCGCAGGGCGGAAGCGTCCCGTCTGGGTATCCGCCGGGTTACGTTCCTTCCGCCGACGAGGGACGCCCGCGACACTGAGCGCCACCGGCACGGCCCTGTCACGCTATGCCCGTTTCCCGCCGTCGCCTAGAAGCTCTTTCGGCCATGGCTTTTAGCGTTTGTGCGGCCTCTCGATAGCTAGCGCCCGGGCGAGCGAGGCTGGACGCACAGACGAGCATTACCGGTCAGCGCCCGCCGCACATTCATAGGAGCTTCTTCGGTCCCTCACAGGGGGCTCTCACGTGGCGGTTGCATAGTGGACCGATCAACACAACAGCTCACATCGCAAGGAGTCGTTCAATGGTCTCTCGAAAAGTCATCGGGTTAGTCGCCGCCGCCACCGCGGCCGTCGCGGTCGGAGGCGGGACCTACGGAATCGTCAATGCAACCTCCGGCGGCGGGACGGGCACCGCGAGCGCCGCCACGGCGAAGGTGATCCCGTTCCAGCGCGGCCAGCGGGGTTCGTCCAAGGTCGTGGGGCAGGTTCCGCAAGGCTGGACTGCGGGATCGGGCACGATCGTCACGGGGGCGTCTGCGGACAAGGCCAAGGCCGCCGCGGCCGCCGCCTACCCGGGCGGCATCGTCAACCGTGTCGTGCTCCTGAGCAACGGCGACTACAACGTCCACATCATCGCCGTCAACTGGCCGCACCACGTGTTCGTCAACGCAGACTTCACGGTAATAGGAGCGTCGTAGGGAGAGACTGCGGCCTCCCGGAGCCGGGACGGCGCGGCGAGCGTATCGCGTTCGGGCTAGCTGTAGACACAAACGGCGATTTTGTAGACACGACCGCCTCGGGCGCGATTCTGCGGGCACGAAAAAACCCGCCGTTACCAGCGGGTTTCGAGAGAGCCGACGCCCGGACTCGAACCGGGGACCCCTTCATTACGAGTGAAGTGCTCTACCAGCTGAGCTACGTCGGCAGGGGCGTCCCAGTCTAGCCCGCACCCGTCAGGATTCGCTCCGCCGCTTCGGCGCACTCGGACTCGCGATGCAGAGCCGGATCCGACGCGAACCGTTCCGCCACGCGAACGACCTCGGCGCCCAACAGCTCGAGCTGGCTCTCGACCGTCTCGTCGCGCACGGAGCCGTCCTCGGCGAACACGCGCGCCGCGGACGCGATCGGCACCACGTACGGCACGGCCCACCCGCGCAGCGAGCGGACCGAGAACTCCATGGTGTTGATCGCCTGGAGACCCTGTGTGCCGCCGGCTGCGCTGATCAGGCCGATCACCTTGTCGTGCAGGTACGGCGGGTCGCGCCGACCAAGGACGTGCAGCCAGTCGAGTGCGTTCTTGAAGGCGCCGGAGATAGTGCCCTGGTACAGCGGGCTGCTCCAAACGAGGCCCGTGGCCGAGTAGCACGTCTCGACCAGCTCCTTGGCCGCGCCTGCCGGCTCCTCGTGCTCGGGGTCGAACATCGGCAGGTCGAGCTCGCGCAGGTCGAGCAGGGCCGTGTCTGCCCCGGCAGTCTCGGCGCCGGCGAGCGCACGCTCGAGCGCCGACAGGCTCGTGGAGCCGCGGCGAAGCGAGCCGCCGAGTCCGACGATCGTCATCGTCCGCCGACCTTACCGCCGATGAGATCCCGGGACGTCAGCCGTCTAGACCAACGTGAGCAAGGTTCTCGCAGGCATCACGATCTCGCTCGACGGCTACGTCACCGGCCCGAACGACGGCCCCGGTGCCGGGCTCGGCGACGGTGGGGAGCGGCTCCACTACTGGGTCTTCGGCGGCCCGTGGACGTACGAAGGCGGCGTGCGCGGCACCGCGGCTGAGCCCGACCGGGCATACCTCGACGAGACGTTCGACTCTGCCGGCGCCTGGATCGTCGGCCGCACGATGCACGACGTCGTCAACGGCTGGGGCGACGACCCCGGCTTCGGCGTACCGGTGTTCGTAGTCACGAGCCGCCCACACGAGATGGTGGTCAAGGGCGACACGACGTTCGAGTTCGTCACCGGCGGCATCCGCGAGGCGCTCGACCGGGCGACGGCGGCGGCGGGTGAGAAGAACGTGATCGTGATGGGCGGCGCCGACGTGCTGCGACAGTTCCTCGCCGCCGGGCTAGTCGACGAGCTGACGCTGACGATCTCGCCGGTGGTGCTCGGCGCCGGCAAGCGCCTGTTCGACGGCTTCTCCCGCACCGACCTCGTGTTCGATCGAACAGGTGTGATCGAGTCGCCGTTTGCGACGCACCTGCGCTTCCGCGTTCGCTCGGACTAGAACGCATGCGCTGTACACGCGCCGCCGAACCGTCGTAGACTCTCGCCCGCATGGTGCTCCTCTTCCGGCTGGCGCTCGCGATCGCGATCAACGCGCTCGCGCTCTGGGTCGCGAACATCCTCTGGGACAGCGTGAGCCTGCACGGCTTCTGGGCCTACTTCATCGGCGCGCTCGTGCTGGGGATCGCCAACGCGGTGATCAAGCCGATCCTCGCCCTGCTGACGCTGCCGCTGATCATCCTGACGCTCGGGCTCTTCTACCTGCTGATCAACATCGCGATGGTCGCCCTGGCCGCGTGGATCGCGCCGAACTTCTCGATCAGCGGCTTCTGGACGTACGTCGGCGTCGTCGCGATCGTCTGGCTCGTGAACTGGGTCTGCAACGCGGCGATCGACTCGCTCGAGGGCGAGCGCCGCACTCGCTTCGCCTAGCTCAGGTCACTGACCGAAGCGCCAGACGTCGTTGCCGGCGTAGCTCGTCACCCACATCGACCCGAACGCGCGTAGCGCGAAGAACGCGCCGGGGCCGGCGGCGAACGAGTCGAGCACGCGGCCGGCCTTCGGGTCGATCCGATACACGCGGCTCTGCTCCTTGTCCGGCATCCAGAGCGTCCCGTCCGCAGCCGTTGCTCCCTGTGCCAGCGTCCGGCCGAACGACAGCCGCCCGACGACCGTTCGCGTGGCCGGGTCGAGGCCCACGAGCACGTTGTCGGCTCCCTGGATCCAGAGGCTCCCGCCGGCCGCGGTGAACCACGACGGCGCGCGGACGCCGACCGGAATGCGCTCGAGTTCATGCGTCTGCGGATCGACTCTGGCCACCGACGTTGCCGACCGGCCGAAGCCGACCCAGAGCGCTCCGTCCGCGACCGCCAGCCCGGTCGGCCGCGGCCCGATCGCCGTTCGCCGGACGACCCTCAGCGACGCCGGGTCGACTTCGACCAGTGTCCCCGCGTCCCACGCCGTCGCCCAGATTCGGCCGAACGCGGCGACGACGTCGAACGGCACGGCCCCGATGCGCACGCTGCGCGCCCGGCCGCTCCGCGGGTCGACGCGCGTGAGCGACTGCCGCTTGTAGTTGTCCACCCAGAGGGCGCCGAAGCCGTGGGTCAGTGAGAAGGGACCCGGCTTCAGCCGGATCCGGCGCGTGACCCGGTTCGTACGGGGGTCGATCCGGGCGATTGTGCCGGCGCCGTCGTTTGCCACCCAGACGGCCCCGAAGGCCGCGGTGGCGCCGGCGGGAGCGGCACCCGTCGGGATGCGCGCGACCACGTGCGGCTGCGCCCCGGCAAGGGCCACGACGGCCGCGAGCAGCGCGAGCTTCGCCATGGCCGGACTACACCGCTAGGCAGGGCCGGGTTCCGTCAGGCGCGCGCTTCGAGCTCGCGGACGTCCCCGTCGCTCAGCTCGAGGTCGGCCGCGGCCACGATCGGGTCGACCTGGTCCGGCCGCCGGAAGCCCGTGATCGCGCCGTCCACCGCGGGGTTGCGCAGCGTCCACGCGACCGCCACGGCGCCGGGCTCGACGCCGTGCCTCTCGGCCACGCGCTGGAGCCGCTCGACGAGCTCGAGGTTCCGCGAGAGCTGCGGCTCGCGGAACGTGTCGCTCTTCGAGCGCCAGTCGTCGGCGGGAAGGCCCTCGATCCGCTCGCGGGTCATCCGCCCGGTCAGCATCCCCGAGGCCATCGGCGAGTAGACGATCACGCCGACGTCGTGCTCCTCGCACCACGGCAGCACGTCGGGCTCGACGTCGCGGTCGATCAGCGAGTACGGCGGCTGGAGCGTCTCGACCGGCGCGATCGCCTCGGCGCGCTCGAGCTGGGCGACCGAGAAGTTCGAGACGCCGATGTGGCGCACGAGGCCCTGCTCCTTCAGCTCGGCGAGCGCCGACCAGCCTTCCTCGACCTCCTCGTCCGGAATCGGCCAGTGGATCTGGTAGAAGTCGATCGCGTCCACGCCCAGGCGGCGCAGGCTGCCCTCGCATTCGCGCAGCAGCGAGTCGCGCTTCAGCGTCTGGTAGCTCGTGCGGTCGGGACCCTCCGGTTGGCCGCCCTTGGTGAAGACGTACGGGCGCGGCTCGACTCCCTCGAGCGCGCGGGCGACGACCTCCTCCGAGTGGCCGAGGCCGTACTGCGCCGCGGTGTCGATCCAGTTGATGCCGAGCTCGAGTGCGCGCTGGATCGCCGCAACCGACTCCTCGTCGTCCTGGTCGCCCCAGCCCCAGTCCCAGTTGCCGCCGCCGATCGCCCACGCGCCGAAGCCGACGCGCGTGATCTCGATGCCGGTCCGGCCGAGCGTCGCGGTTCGCATGCCGCCGTCTGTTGACGGTTAGGGCGTCACACCGAGGCGCTTGACGACCCCGCTCGAGACGTAGGTTGCGAAGCCGGTCAGCGTTCCGGGGGCGTAGCCGAAGTGATTCCCCTCGAGCGCGACGTCGCGCTCCTCGAGGAGCGCGGACGTGCTGCGGTCGAAGATCAGCTCGGACCGGATGCCCGCGGAGCTGTCGTAGGCGACGGCGAGGCCCGTGCGGCCGGAGCGATCCGTCACCGGGCCGAGCAGCTCCACGCCGGGGATGCGGCCGGCGACCTCGTAGAGCGCGGCGCGCACGGCCGGCGGCTCGTCGGTCTCCCGGAGCGCGTCGCCGACGAGCGTGAACATCTCAGCGTCGGTGCCGTTGCCGTTCCCTTCGGCCTGCTGGTGGAACGCCGGTCGGCGTCGGTCACGTCCACGATTGCCCGCAGGCGGGCGAAAAGTTCCCTATGCGACCAGGACGCCCTCGAAGGCGCGCCGCAGCTCGACGAACAGCGCCTCGAGCGCAAGGGCCGCCGAGAGCTGGAACTCCTCGAAGCGCCGCCACGTCTCGCGCACGAGCTCGGCGGCACGCTCGGCGCCCTCGAGCCGCTCCAGCGTCCCGTCCTCGCGCAGCTCGTCGGCGCGGTCGACGTGGACGAGCGCCTTGTGCGCGCCGGCCGCCGCCGCGACGAGGTCGCGGTACCACGAGGCGAGCTCCTCCAACGATGCGAGCAGCTCCTCGCGCTCCGCACCGCGGGCGGCACGGCGGACGCGCTGCTCGGCTTCGCGCGTCGGCAGGTCGAGCTCCTCGATCGCCGCCTCCTCGCGCTCCTTCGCCTCGGCTGCCCGCTCCTTCGACGCCTCGATCAGCGTCTCCGCTGCGGCGCGAGGGTCGAACGCCGGCCCGTAGACGGAGCGCGCGGTCTCGAGCAGCGCGTCGCGCCGGCGCGCGGCCGCCGGGTCGAGCAGCCGCTCGGCGCGGTCGAGCCGGCCCGAGGCGACACGGGCGATCGAGGTCACCTGCTCCTCCGTGAGCTCCGGCGCGAGCGCGCGCACCTGCTCGCGCACCGCACGCTCCGAGAGCCGGCGGAACGGAATCGACTGGCAGCGCGAGCGGATCGTCTCCGGCAGCGGGCCGACCTCGTCCGCGACGAGGACGATCACCGCGTACTCGGGCGGCTCCTCGAGGTCCTTCAGCAGCGCGTCGGCAGCCTCGTCGTTGAGCAGGTGCGCGCCGAAGATGAGGTAGACGCGCCGCTGCGCTTCGAACGGCCGCATGTGCAGGTCCCGCCGCATCTCGCGGACGGCGTCGATGCGGATCTGGTCGCCGAGCGGCTCGAGCACGTACAGGTCGGGGTGCGAGCGGCGCCCCACGCGCGGGTCGTTGCCGAGCAGCTCCGAGGCGAACGCGACCGCGGCGGCGCGCTTGCCGACGCCGGCCGGGCCGTGGAAGAGGTACGCGTGCGCGGGGCCCTCTTTCAGAGCCGCGCGCAAGAGCCGCTTCGCCTCGTCCTGCTCAGGAACGCTGTCGAAGCTCGTCGAGCACCTCCTCGGCGATCTCGCGCGGCGGGCGCGTGCCGTCGATCGCGTGGATCCGCTGCGGGAAGACCTCCGCCAGCTGGCGGTAGGCAGCGTCGACGCGTGCGCGGAAGTCGTCGTCCTCACGCTCGATCCGGTCGGTCGCGCTGCCGACGCGCCTGGCCGATTCGGCCGGGTCGACGAGCAGCAGGTACGTCCGGTCCGGGAGCAACCCGCGCACCGCGTGCAGATTCAGCTCGAGCACTCGGTCGAGGCCGAGGCCGCGCGCGATGCCCTGGTAGGCGAGGGACGAGTCGAGGTAGCGGTCGCAGACGACGTGCGCGCCGCGGTCGAGCGCGGGCACGATCACCTCGTCCACGAGCTGCGCGCGGGCGGCGGCGAAGAGTGTCGCCTCGGCCCAGGGTGCGACATGGCCGGCATGGAGGAGCAGCTCGCGCACCTGCTCGCCGAGCTCGGTGCCGCCTGGCTCCCTCGTGGCGACGACGTCGCGGCCCTCGCCGGCGAGCGCCTCGGCCAGAAGCTGCGCCTGCGTCGACTTGCCGGAGCCGTCGATTCCCTCAAAGGTCACGAACACCGCCGTAGGATATGAGGCAGTGCGGGCTGTCGTGACAGGGGGCGCGGGCTTCATCGGCTCGCACGTGGTCGAGGCGCTCCTCGCGCGGGGCGACGACGTGACGGTCGTCGACGACCTCTCGAACGGCAAGCGCGAGAACGTCCCCGACGGCGCGCGGCTCGTCGTCGCCGACATCCGCGACGGAGGGCTCGGACCGGTGTTCGAGAGGGCGCGGCCAGAGGTCGTGTTCCACCTGGCGGCACAGGTCGACGTGCGGGTCTCGGTCGAGCGACCCGCCCACGATGCATCGGTGAACGTGATCGGCACGGTTGCCGTGCTCGAGGCGGCTCGCGGTGTGGGAGCGCAGGTCGTGTTCAGCTCGACGGGCGGCGCGATCTACGGTGAGTGCGACGGGCCGGCACCGGAGTCGGCCGAGCGGCGGCCGCTCGCGCCGTACGGCGTCTCGAAGCTCGCGGGCGAGGAGTACCTCGCGGCGTACAACCGGCTCTACGAGACGTCGAACGTGTCGCTGCGCTACGGCAACGTCTACGGCCCGCGGCAGGATCCCCATGGCGAGGCAGGCGTGGTCGCGATCTTCCTGGGCGCCCTTGCGAAGGGGCAGGCGCCGCGGATCTTCGGCGACGGGCTGCAGACGCGCGACTACACCTACGCCGGCGACGTCGCGCGGGCGTCGCTCGCCGCGGCCGGTCACGCGGGCGGAGTCTTCAACGTCGGCACCGGCCTCGAGACCTCGGTGGTCGAGCTGTACGAGCTCTGCCGGACGGTCTCGGGGTCCTCCCTCGAGGCGGTCGAGGCCCCGGCAAGGCTCGGCGAGCTGCAGCGGAGCGTGCTCGACGTGAGCCTCGCGGAGCGTGAGCTCGGCTGGCGCGCCGAGGTGCCGCTCGAGGAGGGCCTGAGGCTGACCTGGGAGTCGATCGCGGGCTAGGAGGAGGCCCGCGCGCGGCGGCGAATCGGACCGTCCGCCGTGGAGCACGCGCTTCCGCATCCAAGCCCGTCCGGCCCCGGACATCCGTGGCGCACGATCGCCGTCGTCGCGAGCGGTGTGGCGGCGCTCGAGCTGCTCGTCCTCACGATCGTCGGGATCGCGGTGCTGGCGAAGCCGATGGCGAAGCGAGCCGCGGCGCACGAGGCGACGGCTGCTGCAGCGCCGCCGAAGAAACCGGCCGCCCACACGCGGCCAATCCTGTCGCGTGGCGCGGTGTCGGTCACCGTGCTCAACGGAAACGGCGTCTCTGGCGCCGCCGCCGCCGAGGCCTCGCGCGTGCGCGCGCGCGGGTACAAGATCGGCGTCGTCGGCAACGCGCCACGCGGCGGCTACGGCCGGTCGATCGTGATGTACCGAGCGGGGCTGAACCGCGAGGGCAGCCGCCTCGCTCACGACCTCGGCATCGGCATGGCCTCGCCCCTCGACGGCCTGCGTCCGCGCGACCTGCACGGCGCCAAGCTCGCGGTGGTGATCGGCGGCTGAGTCCAAGTAACAGACTGTTACTAGTTCCTCAGCGCGGGCGTGCCGCCTGGGTCCGCTCCGGAGACGTGTCCGTTCGGGCCGCGTCGTTCCAAGTAACAGACTGTTACTTGAGAATGGACGCGTGATCCCTCGCACCTGGTCGTGGGACCCCGCCGCGCTCGCGGCGGCAGGGGTTGCGGTTGCGCTCTACGCTCAGGCGTTCGTGCGGCTGCGGCGGCGAAACCCGCGGCTCGCCGACTTCGGGAACGCGCTGCTCTTCCTTACAGGCGTCGCGCTCGGGACGCTCGCCGTCGTCTCGCCGCTCGACACGCTCGCCGAGGAGACGCTGCTCTCGGCCCACATGGCACAGCACCTGGTGATCGGCGACCTCGCGCCGTTGCTGCTCGTGCTCGGCGTACGCGGGCCGATCTGCGTCTTCCTCCTCCCCGCACCGGTCCTGCGGCCGCTCGCCCGCTCGCGGCCGGTCCGGGCGACCGTGGATGCCCTGCTCCAACCGGCCGTCAGCTTCGCCGTCTGGGCGATCGCCCTCAGCGCGTGGCACGTCCCGCGCGCCTACGGCCTCGCGCTCGACCATCCCGCCGTGCACCTGCTCGAGCACGCGAGCCTCTTCCTCGGCGGGCTGCTGTTCTGGATCCAGATCGTGGACCCGGCACGCCGCCACCGGCTCAGCCCCGGCCGCCGCGCCGCGTTCGCCGCCGGCGCGCTCGCGGCGAGCACGGCGCTCGGCGAGGTGCTACTTGCTGCCGCCCCGCTCTACCCCCACTACGCCCAAGCTGACCGCCCCTTCGGCCTCACGTACGCGAGCGACCAGAACCGGGCCGCGCTCCTGATGATGCTCGAGCAGGTCGCGACCCTCGGCGTCGCGGCCGCGCTCCTCCTCTGGAGCCACGTCGAGACGCTGGAGCGCAAGCTCGCGACGTAGCATCGGGCCGTGGCCAACGATCCCAGGAAGCAGGCCGAGATCGACTACCCGCGCGCTGCAGGCGAGGAGGGTCGCGCCTGGATCCGCTCGAAACCGTTCGGCCACAACCCGCAGGAGACGGCGCGCTTCCTGATCGACTTCGGCTACGTGCTTCAGCTGCTCGACCTGCATGTCGGGTCGTCGCTCGCCGAGCTCGGGTGTGGTTCCGGCTGGATGACGCGGCTGGCAGCACGCCACGGCGTCCAGGCCGAGGGCTACGACATCTCGCCGGAGATGATCGAGATCGCCCGCGCGGAGGCCGAGCGCGAGGGCCTCGACGTCCACTTCGAGGCGGGCGACTACGAGGCGCTCGACCTAGGCCACCGGTTCGACGCGTGCCTGATCTACGACGCGCTCCACCACAGCGAGCGGCCGGAGCTCGTCCTGGCCTGCGCGCGCCGGGCGCTCAAGCCGGGTGGCCGGATCCTCCTCGCCGAGCCGAACTGGAAGCAGCGCTACCAGGGCCGCGCCGCCTCGGGCGCCTACGGCACGACGGAGCTCGGCTACAGCCCGAGGAAGCTGAAGGGTCTCCTGCGCGACGCCGGCTTCACGGAGGTCCGGCGCTTCCACAACAACCGCAAGCGCCTCTTCTCAAACACGCCGGGCGACACGGCGGCGCACCTCGCGGAGCCGCTCGTCTACCGCGTTCTTGCGCCGTTCTGGACGCAGATCTGGCTGCGCGCCCGGGCCGGCTGAGCGGCCCGGGCGCGCGAAGCGACTCAGCCGACCGAGACGCGGACGACGCGTCCCTGACCGGCCGGGAAGCCGAAGCCCTGCTCGGACACGTAGAGCGCGCCGTCGGGTCCGGCCGTCATGCCTGTCGGGAAGACGAGCCCCGACACGATCGTCGTCAGCTTGCCGTGATCGCCGACACGGACGATCGCGCCCGTACCGGGGGTCGGCCCGCCGGGCGTCGTGCTCGACTCGAGCGCGTAGAGCTTGCCGTGCAGGAACGCGAGCCCGAGGATCTGCTCGAGCCCGGTCGCGTGCAGGTGCAGCTTCTTGCCGGCCAGCGTCCAGATGCTCTCGTTCGGGGCCGTGCCGTCCTCGGGGCCGAAGACACCGAGGTTCCCGATGTAGAACTTCGGGTGCCCACCATGGCCGTGGTGCATCCAGCCGCGGTGCTTGCCGTGGCCGTTGCCCCGGCCCTTCCCGTTGAACGTGATCGCCGTCGGCACGACGTGGCCGACCTGCGCCGAGATGTCGATCACGCGGTTGATCTGACCGCTCGTCGAGACGCGGTCGAGCTCACCGTGGTTCGAGTCCATCGGGTACAGCGCGCGACCGAACGCCGTCATGCTGAACCACGTTCCGTCCGGCTCGAAGTCCTCGTCGTCCGGCTGGGCGACGGGGTTCGCGGCCTGGAACGCGCTCAGGTTCGCGATCAGCGTCCAGCTGTTCCCCGGGCCGACGCGGAAGACGCCGTTCGGCACGGTCGGGACGCCGTGCGAGCAGCCCGCGCCGGCGAGCAGCCCGTACAGGGTGTGCCCGACGAAGGCGACACTCGAGACGCCGCTGACGAGGCTGCCGAGCGCCGCACTCGTCTGGCTCGAGGGCAGTTTGTCGACCACGGTCGAGACGGTGCCGTGCTCGTCGACCTTCGAGATGCGGCCGCCGAGCACGGGATCGTTCGTGCTCCCGAAGTAGGGCGCCGCGGCGCCATGCGCCTGCGGGCACGGATCGCTTGCCGAGTTGTGGTTGCCGCCGAGGCCGCCTTCGGCGACGTACAGGTTGCGGTCGGGCCCGAAGGTGAGGCCGCGCGGGTTGTTGAACCCGGTCGCGAAGACGGACATCGACGGGGTGCCGTGCTTGCCGTGAGGCGGTTTGTGGTTCGCGAGTGCGGTGCCGCTGCTGAGACCTGCGACCAGAGCGGCGGCGGCGAGGACGACGAGAGTCCTTCTAGTCATGCGCTTCCTCCTATCGTTGGATCGCGCAGGCGCGGAGTCTACGAGGCCTTCTCGGCAGCTGCCAGCTCGGCCTGCGCGAGCGGGTTCTGCGGGTCGAGGTCGACGGCACGGCGTAGTGCAGGGAGCGCGCGCGGCCAGTCCTGCTGGCCCTCCTCGAAGCGGCCGAGCTCGAACCACGCGCGCCAGTTCAGCGGTTGGAGCTCGACGGCGTCGATGTAGACCGAACGCGCGCCCTGGACGTCGCCGAGCTGCTCGAGCGCGGCCGCCTCCGCCAGCAGCGGGTCCAGCGCGAGCGGATTCAGCGAGCGGGCGTTCCGGGCGTCGCGCAGCGCCACCAGGGGCCGCCCGTCGAAGATCGCCGCCTGCGCGGAGTCGGTGTCGCGCTGCGCGAACCACGGCGTCAGCAGCGAAAGCGCCAGCGCCGCCGCGACGGCGACCGGCAGCGGCGACCACACGACGCGCGGCTCGTCCCGTACCGCCGGCCCGCCGAGCAGTGCCCCGAGCGTGAGCAGGAACGGCGCCGTCACGGCGACGAAGTCCCAGTCGAAGTCGACGAGCGTGTGCAGCACGTAGGCGACGCAGAGCACTGCGAGCGCGACCACCGCCGGGTCGCGGGCCGGGCGAAGCCGCTTGACGACGCCGAC
>Ga0075425_100005975_pt1 | contig 12702 bp, 9 predicted proteins | sample SoiMethybrSBSTD4_FD_75300 | JGI IMG/M metagenome (GOLD analysis project Ga0075425, IMG submission 75300) | Bulk soil microbial communities from a Populus tree surrounding site in Tennessee, USA - Soil MetaG P. TD hybrid SBSTD4 | ecosystem: Environmental > Terrestrial > Soil > Tree plantation...
CCCCATCGCGTAAGCAAGGTGCCACCAATCGTAGCCGCCCCGGTTGCGGGCGAGCGCATTGAGCGGGATGTTGTCGAACACGGCCGAGTGGAACCCGGGCCCCAGTGCCGTCTGCCAGGAGGCGAGAGGGAGTTTTTCGACTGGCATTATCGACGCGCAGGTGACGAGCGCCAAGAGGAACATGGTGCCCTTGAAGGTTTCCGGCAGCACTTGCCAATTGGGCGCGCGCAAGCGGCGCGGCCGCGACCATGCCGGCCCACGTCCAGCCAAGGATGAATTCGACGAGGACGCCGTCAAAATCCAAAGGTTTGTCCGCCGCGGCGCGAGCGACGGCCGGCACCAACAGCGCGAGAAACCAACGCCCAATGCGAGGCCGTGATGCCATTCCCCGAAGGGGCGCCCAATGGCTCGGCCAGGACAGGAGCCGGCGGTGACGCCCTCCAGTCACGCATGCGATTCTCAAGGGGTCGATGGGCGTGAACCGAGCGCCCGGGCATCGGCGGGCATCGGTGCGAGACGACCCCGCCCGCGCGCCGAGGGATTGCTTGGCGCATGCCCCGCACCTCTGGCTTGGATCGAGTTCGCCATGCCACTCTGACCAAGCTCTAAGCCCCGCCTGAGGCACGCGATGGGGAGGGAGCCATTCATCCGCTGCCACAGGCCTCATGGGAAGCCGGCTGTGCGACGTCGATTGTGAGACCGCGCGGGGGGGGCGGAGCCACGACGCTTGTGCCCCGCACCGGAACCATTGGCACAAGGTGAGCCCAGCCCGATGCGAGGGGAGATCGCGACAATTTGTGGTTGTGTATGGTGGCCATCCGCTACTCTTTCGCTGCGTTTGCAGCCGCCGCGGCTCTAGCAACGCCGCGGCGAGGGTTCCCACCTTGCACCCAATGGCATCCTTCTGGCAGATGCGTGCCAGCCCCGGGCCACCACGCGCCCAAGGATCGCCCTTCTTGTGCGCTCTATTCGACCCAGTGGCAGCAAAATCGCTGCTGACGCGCGGGTGGTCGCTGGCCGGTTCAAGGGCCCGTGGTGCCGCTCGGTGCCGGGCTGTGCGGCCGGGACGGAATCAGCCCTGATGGACTGGCTGGTCATGGACTGGCTGGTCATGGACTGGCTTGGTCACGGACTGGCTTGGTCACGGACTGGCTTGGTCACGGACTGGCTTGGTCACGGACTGGCTTGGTCACGGACTGGCTTGGTCATGGACTGGCTTGGTCACGGACTGGCTTGGTCATGGATTGGCGGTCGTGGACTGGCGGTCGTGGACTGGCGGTCATGGCTGCCGGTCACGGCCTGGTGGGACTGGCGCAATGGCCCGGCGGCTGATGTGTGCTAACCACGCTTCAGGCAATAAGCGCCGCCGAGGGGTGCGCGCGTGCCTTTCGCCTGATGCGCAACGAAGGTGTCCATCCTATATTCCGCCTGCCTTTGTCGGTTTGGGGACGAGATCTTCCGCAGGAGATCGGTGATGAATTCGCGAGCACTTCAGCCTTCGACGCCGCGCGTCGCGGCGGGCGCCAACCTCGATCGGAGGGCGTCTCGATCGGCGCAGCTCGTTGCGTGCGCCGTGGCGGTGACGATGGCTGCGTTTGCTTTGGCCGATCCCAGCGTCGGCCAGTCGGACGCCAATAAGAGCAAGGCGGAGCCGGTCAAGGAGGCCAAGGCCGAGGTGGGTCTTGAAGGGTCCTGGAGCGGGGGTGGTGAGGTTGCCTTTGCGGCGACGGGATCGAGAGAGCGTGCCCGATGCCGCGCGCAGTACACGCGCCGGTCGAAGGACAGCTACGCTATGAACGCCACGTGCGCTACCGCGTCGGGCAAGGCGGCGCAGACGGCGACCGTGCACCGCGTCGGTGAGAACCGGTACCGCGGCAGTTTCCACAACGCCGAATACGACATTTCCGGCACCATTTTCGTCGTAGTGAGCGGCAACAGCCAGAGCGTGCGGCTGACCAGCACCAGCGGTTCGGCGCTGTTCCGCCTCTCACGCTAGGTCGCACTTGCGCGCCTGGGCGCGTGTCGCTTCCGTCGGGCAAGGGCCGATCATGGATCGCCATCGCGCCGATGCGGTTCGTCCCTGGGTCCGGGCGCGCCCCGGGCGTCGAGCGACGAGTACGCCCGGGGGTGTGTAAGTGAGGATCCGCCCCCGTGCGGCGGGCATGCGCTGGTTCTTGCCATCCTAGGATGACGGCGCCGGCTGTGGCGAACGCATCGCGCCCCTCTCAATCATGGTGTTCATTAACCCAGTTACCCTGGCGCCGGCGCCGAGGCGCGTTGGTGGCGCCTCCGGGCAGAGCAGAACGTGCCCGTTTGGGCGCTTGCGCGCGGCCGCAATTGTGGAAATCGCAATCCAGCATCGCTCAGCCGTCAGTCATCGGCAATTGCCTCGCTCGCCCAACGCGGGTTATGCAGCAAACATCGCGCGCTTGCGCAGCTGCCGACGAGCAACTTCTCCGATGGGCCCTGCCGCCGCTCCCGCCGTTCCTCGGCGCCGCAATGTGGCGGTGCTGGCCCTCTCACAGGCGCTCTTCATGTCCGTGCAGGGCATGGGCTCCGCGACCACGCCGCTTGCTGCCTATATGCTCCTTGGCAGCGAGGAGAAGTGGCTGGCGACAGTGCCCATCTTCCTCTCCCATCTCGGCATCATGATCAGCACCATCCCTGCCTCATTGCTGATGGCGGCGATCGGTCGGCGTGCGGGCTTCTCGCTCGGGGCCATGCTCGGCATCTTATTCGGCGCTACAGGGTGCCTCGCTCTCTATCTGCAGAGCTTCGTCCTCCTGTGCGGGGCGGCGGTGCTGCAAGGCGTGCAGGCAGGATTTTTCTGGTATTTCCGGCTGGCTGCAGCCGACGCCACGGAGAGCGCCTTCCGAGCCAAGGCAATATCGGCCGTGATGGCGGGCGGTGTGGTCGCTGCCTTTGTCGGACCGCAGGTTGCCAAGTGGGCGGTGGATTGGCTGGCGCCGGTGGCGTTTGCCGGGGTCTACGTGGCGATGGCAGGTTTCTCGGCCGCGGTGCTGGTATTGGTGCAGCTTTTGCGCATCCCCGGGCTGACCGCAGCGGAGCGCGCGAGCGGCGGACGTCCGCTGCCGACCATCCTGCGCCAGCCGGCTTTCCGGGTGGCGCTCGCCTCCTCGGTGTTCGGATACGCGGTGATGACGATCACGATGTCTGCCACCCCGCTTGCCATGCACGCCTGTGGCCTAACCTTCTTTGACAGCGCCAGCGTGATCCAGATGCACATGGTCGGCATGTTCTTGCCGTCGTTCTTCACGGGCTACCTCATCGCCCGCCTCGGTGTGCTGAGCGTCATCGCTGTCGGCGGTCTTCTCGAGTTCGCGGGAGCCGCCGTCAATCTGGCTGGGATGGAGTTTGCCAACTTCGCCGTCGCCAATGCGCTGATCGGGCTCGGTTGGAACTTCGCCTATGTTGGCGGATCGACGCTGCTCACCACCACCTATGCTCCCATTGAGCGGGCCAAGGTGCAGGCGAGCCACGATTTTGCCGTTTATGCGGCCACCGCGACCGCGGCTGCGCTCTCCGGCGTGTTGCAGGCCAAAGCCGGGTGGGTCGTCATCAACTTGGCCGCAGTCCCATTGCTGACAGTGGTGGTGGGGGCCGCGTTCTGGCTTATGGTGCACCAGCGGCGAACTGCCGTCGCACCGGCCGAATAAGCGAGTTGGGAAGGCACCGGATTGCAAGCATGGGCGACCGCTACGACAGAAACCTCAAGAGGCCGCGCCATCCCGCGCTGCGCGGGTTGGTGCCTCCGCCCGAGATCATCGCCTGGGGGTTGCCGGCTCGCATCGGCCATAACCAGGGCCCACCGCTGGAAGAGCCGGTCGCCGACGCCTTCGTGCGCTGGCGCTGGCGCAAGGTGCACAAGCAAGTCTGGAAGAATCCGCCGCTCTCAATCCTCAAGCTGCGCGTGGCGCGCGCCGAGGCTGCCGGCGTGAGCTATCGCGAGTACATGTTGGAGTTGCTGGATAGCGGTCGCCACTTGCAAGCCGCCGACGTTGCCAAGCGGCGTGGGCGGGGCTGATGGCTGCGCGGTCATGGGTTGAGCGGAGCGGCTGCCATGAAGGTGACAATCCTCGACGACTACCACGACACGCTGCGCACACTGGCTTGCTTCTCTAAGCTCGCCGGACACGAGGTCGCGATCTGGAACGATCACGTTGAGGCTACCGATGTGCTCGCCGAGCGCCTCCAAGACACGCAGGCGCTCGTGCTCATACGCGAGCGCACCAAAATCCGCGCCCCGCTGCTTGAGCGCTTGCCGCGGCTGTTGTTGATCAGCCAACGTAGCGTTTGGCCGCATATTGACATCGATGCCTGCACGCGTCTTGGCATCGTCGTATCGTCGGACACGCACGCGGGTACACCATCCTATGCCACGGCCGAGCTGGCGTGGGGGCTCATTCTGGCTGCCGTTCGCCAAATTCCCCAACAGATGGCGGCGCTCAAGGCCGGGCGCTGGCAGATCGGTGTTGGCACGACATTGCGCGGCAAGACGCTCGGTCTCTACGGTTGGGGCCGCATTGCCCATGTCGTCGCCGGCTATGGCCGCGCCTTCGGCATGAACGTCCTGGTGTGGGCCCGCGAGGCCTCGCGCCAACGTGCGCGCCAGGAAGGCTTCGCCGTCGCCGACAGCAAGGCCGACTTCTTCGCTGAGTGCGACGTCATTTCCCTCCACATGCGTCTCGTCGATGCGACCCGCCACATTGTCACTGCGCATGACCTAGCGCACATGAAGCCGACGGCGCTCATCGTCAACACCAGCCGCGCCGCACTCATCGAACCAGGCGCACTCCTCGCCGCGCTGCGGGCGGGACGACCGCGCTTGGCCGCCGTTGACGTCTACGAGGAGGAACCGGTCACGGATGCCGGAGAGCCACTGCTCGCCATCGATGAGGTCGTTGCCACGCCGCACATCGGCTATGTGTCGCGCGAGGAATATGAGATCCAATTCTCCGACGTCTTCGATCAGATTCTGGCCTATGCCGCCGGCACCCCCATCAATGTGGTCAACCCGGATTGCTTGGCGGGGCCGCGCCGTCGCGACGGATCGGTGCGACAGCACCGCCTCCCGTGAGTCGCCAGCCGGCGACATCGACTGAGCCGGGGCTGATGCCGGACAAGGTGGTCGTCGACCTGCCAGCCACCTGGGCCTCGTGTTCTTGGTGTGGCGGGGACAGATGATCCGTGGTGCTCGTGCGCGCCTGCGCGCCGGCCCGATCCGCACGTGCGGCGCGGTGGGTCGCGCGATTTTCCACAGGCCGGAAAAGGCAAGCCACAGCAAGGAATTTGCGGCTTCACCCGTCACAGCCGCGTTACATAGGGGCGGCATGATCGCAGGCATGCTGGGAGCGGATCGGGGAGTGCCCCAGGCTGGAGGTGGGACAATCGTCAAAGGCTGTGCGGCTCCGGTTTGTCGTGTTGACTGTGCGGGGCTGCAGCAGCTGGTTGGTTCGGACGCGGTGCGCCTTCGGCAGCGTCCGATTCGAGCCAGTCCGGTGGCTGCGTATCGCCTACCCCGCTGGCGAGCCGCTGCCGGGCTGGCTCACAGCGCAAGGGGCGCCGGGCCGGCAAGGGGCCCGTCCAATTTCACCCGCGCAAGCTAGGCTCCCGCCTCCGGGTTGGGATTGAGGGGTGGGATGGGCAACGCATCTTGCCGGCAGCGCCATCAGCTGCGAGCCTGGCGCGACAGCCTGTCATCGAACCGTCATAAGCCCCGTTGTAGGGTTCCGCCACACAAAACAGTTGAGGCTTGGAGATGCTGATCAAGCGGGCAGCGCAGGCAGTCCTTACCCTCCTCGCCATCGTGGCGGGTCTGCCAGCCGCCGCCCAGACGATCTATCCGATCGACCGCGCCGAGTTCCTCGTCGGTGCCAGGTTCGACTTCAAGGTGGAATTTGCGGGTTCGGTCGCGCCTGGCGACCTGAAGGTCACCCTGAACGGTCGCGATGCGGCGGATGCGTTCGGCAAGGCGCCATTGGTGGATGGCAACGAGGAGGGACAGGGCCACACCGCCTACTGGATCCGCGATGCCAGTTTCGATGCGCCCGGCATCTATGAGGTTGTGGCTGCCACAGGCGACAAATCGCAGACTGTCAGATGGGAGGTGTCCGACACGCCGGCGCGTCGCGCGCGCAATGTCATTCTCTTCATCGGCGATGGCCTATCCATAGCGCACCGAACCGCCGCGCGCGTGCTCGCCAAGGGGTTGGTCGAGGGTCGCTATGGCGGGGAACTGGCCATCGACGACATGCCGCACATGGCCCTTGTGTCCACCTCCGGCATGGATTCCCTTATCACCGATTCCGCGAACTCCATGAGTGCCTACACCACAGGTCACAAGTCCTGCGTCAACGCCATGGGCATTTATTGTGCGCGCAACAAGAGCGGGCTTGCCCACCCCCGCGTGGAGACCCTCACCGAACTGGTGAAGCGCCGCTACGGCAGCATGGGCGTCGGCATCGTCACCAATACCGAGATTGAGGACGCCACCCCGGCGGGCATGGTCGTGCACATCCGGCGCCGCAGCGACTACGACGAGATCGTGCGCATGTTCTACGAGGCCAAGCCCGAAGTGATGATGGGAGGCGGGGCCGCCTTCTTCCTGCCCAAGGCGCATAAGGACGGCAGGCGCAAGGACGAGGAGGATTATCTGGAGAAGTTCAAGGCGACGGGCTATCGGTTCGCTGCGACCGCGACGGACATGAAGGCCGCCGCTGCCGACAAGGCAACGACGCGGCTGCTCGGCCTCTTTCATCAGGGCAACCTCGACGGCGCGCTCGACCGTCTGGTGCTCAAGAAGGGCACCGTGTCGCGCTACCCCGACCAGCCGGACCTTGTCGATCAGACGCGGGCGGCGATCGAAATCCTATCGCGCAAGCCGGACGGCTTCTTGCTCATGGTGGAGTCGGGCATGATAGACAAGTACAGCCACGCGCTCGACTGGGAGCGTGCCGTCTACGACACCATCATGCTCGACAATGCGGTGGCTGCGGCGAAGGCCTTTGCCGCCGATCGTGACGACACGCTGATCATCGTTGTGGGTGACCATACGCACCCCGTCGCCATCATCGGCACCTACGACGATGCGCGTCCGGGCGAGCGGTTGCGGGATAAGCTCGGCGTCTATGCCGAAGCCAAATTTCCCAACTATCCCAAGGCGGACGAGGCGGGCTATCCGCACACCATCGACGTGTCGCGACGGCTGGCGCTCGTGTTTGCAGGCTTTCCCGATCATTGCGCCTCGGGCAAGCCCTACCTAGCGGGTCCCTTCAGGCCAACCGAGGAGAAGGACCAGCAGGTGGTGGTGAACGAGACCTTCTGCACCCCCCAGGCCACGCGCATGCAAGGCAATCTGCCCTTCTCCCAGCCGCAGGGGGTGCATTCGGCCGATGACGTCGTGCTCACAGCCATGGGCCCTGGGTCGGAGCTGTTCCGCGGCCACATCGATAACACGCGGGTGTTTCGGGTGATGGCCACCGCACTTGGCCTTGGTGCGCGCGCGAGCCAGTAGCGGCGCGCTCAGCGGGCGGTGGTGCTGGCGACGAGGCCGCGCTTTTTAAGCAAGGCCTGCGTCGACGGTAGCCGGCCGCGAAAGGCAATGTAGGCGTCGACCGCAGCGCGGCTTCCGCCGGCCGCGTAGATGTGATCGTGAAGACGCCGCGCGAGTTTCGCATCGAAAATGTGGCCGCTTTCCTCGAATGCCTGGAACGCATCGGCGTCCATCACCTCCGACCACAGATAGCTGTAGTAACCGGCCGCGTACCCACCCATGATGTGCTGGAAATGCGGAATGCGGTGGCGCATGACGATCTCGCTCGGCATGTCGATGCGCTTCAGCACCTCCCGCTCGAAGCCGTCGACGTCGATGCCCTCGGCGTCGCCATGCACGTGCAGGTCGAGATCGACGATCGCTGCTGCGAGGTATTCCACAGTCTTGAAGCCCTGATTGAAATTGCGAGCGGATTCGAGCCGCTTGAGCAGTTCCGGGGGCATCGACTTGCCGGTCTTGTAGTGGCGGGCGAAGCGGCTCAGCACTTCGTGCCGCGTCAGCCAATGCTCGTAGAGTTGGGAGGGCAGCTCGACGAAATCCTTCTCCACGCTGGTGCCCGACACGCTGGGATAAGTGACATTCGAGAGCAGTCCGTGTAGCCCGTGGCCGAACTCGTGAAACAGCGTGCGCGCATCGTCGAGGCTCAGGAGCGTCGGTTCGCCCGGGCGACCCTTTGCGAAATTCATGACGTTGACGACAATCGGGGTGATGTCCCCCGTGAGCCTTTGCTGCTTGCGCCAACTCGACATCCAGGCGCCCGAGTGCTTGGAGGGCCTAGCGAAGTAGTCGCCAAGGAAGAGGCCCACGTGCCTCTCGCCGCGCTTCACCTCGAAGATGCGCACCTCGGGGTGGTAGACCGGAAGGTCCTTGCGCTCGGCGAAGGTGAGGTCAAACAGCTTCCCCGCCACGTCGAAGGCCGCGGCGATGACGCTATCGAGCTGCAGGAAGGGTTTGATCTCGCCGTCGTCGACAGCGAAGTGCGCCTTGCGCACCTTCTCCGCGTAGTAGCGCCAGTCCCACGGGGCGAGCTCGAAGTTGCTGCCCTCGGCTTGCACACACTGCTGCAGCTGGTTGCGCTCCTCGCCGGCGCGCGTGCGGGCCGGTCCCCACACCTCCATCAGCAACTTGCGCACACTGGTGGGCGTCTTGGCCATGGAGAACTCGAGCGCGAAATGGGCTGCGGTCTTGAAGCCCAACAGTTTCGCCCTTTCGGCGCGCAGCGCCAGGACCTCGGCCACAATCTTGCGATTGTCGGTCCTGCCGCCCTTGGCACCGCGCGTGATCCAGGCATTGAACGCCTTCTCGCGCAGGTCGCGCCTTGCCGAATATTGCAGAAACGGCTCGATTGAGGAGCGCTGCAATGTGATGGCGTGCTTGCCCTTGTGGCCGCGCTCGGCTGCCGTCTGCGCCGCGGCGGCTCGAATAGGCTCGGGCAGTCCCGCAAGATCTGCCTCGCCATCGAGCACCAGCACGAACGCCTGCTCGTCGGCGAGCAGGTTCTGACTGAAGTGAGTGCCGAGCACTGACATGCGCGCGGCGATCGCCGCCATCCGCTTCCTTGCCTTCGGCGGCAGCCCGGCGCCGGCGTTGATGAAGGCGCGGTGATAACGCTCCAGGACGCAGGCCTGCTCCTTGCTCAGCTTGAGGCGCCGGCGCGTCTTCAACAGCCCTCGCACGCGCCCCAACAATGTCGTGTTCTGGTAAATGCGCATGCGGTGCCTGGCAAAGCGCGGCGCGAGCGCCCGCTCGATGGCTTGGATCTCCTCGTTCGTATCCGTGGCCGCAAGGTTGAAGAAGACGGCAGAGATGCGGTTGAGGAGGTCGCCGGAGCGCTCCAGAGCATCGATCACATTGGCGAATGTTGCGGGTTGGCGATTGCGGAGGACGGCCGCGATCTCCCGGCGATGTTGGGCAAATCCCTTGTCGAAGGCAGGCAGGAACTCAGCCACCTTGATGCGCTCAAAGGGTGGCATCTCAAACGGGCTGGTCCAGGTTTCGGCGAGCGGGTTGGGGGTGCTCAATTTGCACTTGCGCCGCTTGTCCCCACTTTTTGCTCTCTGCGCCATGGGCGTCTCCTGCTGGTGGCGCCGTGCTATGCCGGGTCCCGGCGACTTTGTCGAGGCGTGGCGATGGAGTCCAAGATCCGGGGGGTGCGGTGTGGGATGGCGCAGATGGTGGAGCACGCCGAGACGGGGAAGAGACGAGCTGGCTACCGCAATCGCCCTCTCGGGAGCGTCTCGTCCGCCGGGCACCCTGGCCTGGGACCGCCAGGCGTGGCTCAGTCGGCTGCCTCGGTCCGCACGAGCTTGCCCAAGAGGCGCGCCAAATTGCGCGCTTCCACCTCGCTCAAATGCGCGCCGAAATGCGCCGCAATGGCCCCGGCATAGACGGGCCACATGGCGCGGCGCAAGGCGCGCCCCTTGGCGGTGATGAGGAGGACGTTGTTGCGGCCGTCGAGCTGACACTGGTGGCGTTCGACGAGACCCTCGCGCTCCAGCCGGTCTACCAGCCGGCACACGTTGTATTGCGCAAGTTGGGTGCGGTCCTGCACACCCGTTTGGCGCAACATGCCCTTCGGGCTGCGGTCTATCTCATAGAGTACGTGGTACCAGTCGAGCGGCGGCAGCTGCGCGCGCTTCAGGTCCTCCTCCACCCTGTCGAGCAGCGTTCGCTCTATGCGCACGAGGTTGGCCCATGCCTCTACCACGGCTGGATTGAGTTTGACGGTCATCGCCCCCACCTTAGAACAAGATCGCCTCGGGCTGAACCACCCATTGCAAGATCCAGCGCGTGGCCCAATCTGCCGATCAACTGACCTCGCGTGTCAGGAGCAATCATCACACCGCCAAAAAATCGCTTGCACATGCATGGGTACGGCATATATGCAACTGCATTCGTATGCAGATGCAGACGCTCTCCAACCCGTAACCGCTAAGGAGACATCCGATGAAGCTTTACTATATGCCTGGGGCCTGTTCGCTGTCGCCGCACATCGTCCTCAACGAGGCGGGTCTGAAGTTCGACAAGGTCAAGGTCGACGGCAAGAGCAAGGCCATGGATGGCGGCGGCGATTACCGCAGCGTCAATCCGTTGGGCTACGTGCCGCTGTTGGAGCTCGATGACGGCACTAAGATCACCGAGGGCCCGGCGATCGTGCAATACATTGCCGACAAGGTCCCGGCCAAGAACTTGGCTCCGGCCAATGGTACGCCCGAGCGGATAGTACTGCAGGGGTGGCTGAACTTCATTTCCACGGAGCTGCACAAGACTTTCTCGCCGCTCTTCAATCCCGCCATGCCGGACGAGGCCAAGAAGATCTTTCGGGAGCGGTTGGCTGCCCGCTTCGCCCATCTCGACAAACATCTGGCGAGCAAGCAATACCTGCTCGGTCAGAACTTCTCTGTCGCCGATGCCTACCTCTACGTGGTGTCGAACTGGGCGCCCCGCGTTGACGTCGACCTTGCGCCCTACGCCAACGTGCTCGCCTTTCGCAAGCGCGTGGGGGCCCGCCCGGCGGTTGAGGCAGCCATGAAGGCGGAAGGCTTGATCAAGTAATCACCACCAACCGCAAGGCAAGGCAAAGGCCGGACGCTGGTCGCCCGGCCTTTGCTGTTCTACCGGGGCTGGCAAGGGTCGGCGAAGGCGCTTCGTGGGGCCCGCGGGGCGCACGGCTTGGCGGGCTGCCGCCACCATTCGAGCTCGCCATAGGTTGCCCTGCTATTGGGCGTGGACGAAAGGGCCACGAGGACGCGCGCTCGGCGGCCATCACAAATTCAGCAGCAGGACTACGCCGGCTACAACGAGAATGATCCCCGCTGCCTCGCGGGAAGCCAGGCTCTGCTTGAAGAGGTTGTGCGAGACGACCTGGGCGAACAAGATTTCCACGAGCGCCAGCGTCCGCACCTTGGCGGCCGTCTCCAGGGCAAAAGCCAGGAACCACATTTGCGAGGCGAATGCGCCCATGAAGCCCGCCAACAGCGACGGCCGCCAGGGGCGGGCGATGGCATAAAGGGTCGCACGATCGGCAATGATGAGATAAGCCGAGAGGGTGGCCACTTGAATGATGAGGCCAAGGACCAGGGTCGTGGTGGCACCCACCAGGAAGCTTGGGGTGTCGAGGGCGCGGATGCCGCCGCGAAAGCCGATGGTGGCAATGGCAAAGAGCGCCCCGGAGGCTAGTCCGAGCCCGGCGGCCTTCCAGGAAAAAACCTCAGCCGAGCTGCGCTGTGGCCAAGAGATGATGAGCACTCCGCCAGTGGCGATGATGATCGCCAAGGCCAAAGCCGGCGTGACGGGGTCGCCTAGGAAAATCAAACCGAAAATGGCCACCTGCACGGGTTCGGTCTTCACGTAGGCGGTCGTGACGACGAAGGAGCGCTGCTGCATTACCGCCAGCAGCAGCGCCGTGCCTCCAATTTGCGTGACGGCTCCAGTGACGGTCCAGGCGATCATCAAGGGGTTGAGCGTCGGCAAAGGCAGCTGCGTTATCGCCAGGACGACGACCAGAAAAGCCAGAACAAACGGCAGTCCGAACAGGAAGCGAACCTGTGTTGCGCCGACCGTGCCCAAGGTGGCGGTGAGCTCCTTTTGCATGGCATTGCGCAGCACTTGGCCGCCTGAAGCTGCAACCGTGAAGACGGCCCATAGCCAATGACCTGCGAATAAGCCCATAAAACCCGGGGTTCCTGGCGCTCGGTTAGCCCTAGCGCCTTTTCGAGCGCCCCGGAGTTGGGGCTGGGGGAGTATCATGCGTGTTCTTGTTCGCCGCGTCTTTGCTTTTTCTCCTCAACGCCGCCGACGCACAGCCTTGCTACGGCGGCTGCGGGTGGCAGCATCATCGGGCTGGCCTATTTTGATGATAACCCTAGCGCCGCTATGTAGCCAACCCAACCGTCCGCCGACGGCGGTGAGGAGCCAAAATAAGCCATGGGTGGACGGGCGACCGGCGCTGTAACTGCAAGGGGCTAGCAGCAGCGTTGTGCCGGGGAGGGATGCCTGGGAGGGATGCCGGGGGGTACAAACCGGGCTGAGTCCTGACAGTTTAGACCGGGTTGATTCCTGACAGGTCAAGGTCATCGCTCGATTCGAGGAGACGAGCGATGCCTTTCAAGGAGACCTGTCCTATGGAA
>Ga0075425_100005978_pt1 | contig 12697 bp, 9 predicted proteins | sample SoiMethybrSBSTD4_FD_75300 | JGI IMG/M metagenome (GOLD analysis project Ga0075425, IMG submission 75300) | Bulk soil microbial communities from a Populus tree surrounding site in Tennessee, USA - Soil MetaG P. TD hybrid SBSTD4 | ecosystem: Environmental > Terrestrial > Soil > Tree plantation...
CGTGCCTGAGGTGCCGTCCGGAGGCGGCACCATTCTCGCCGGCTTGGAAGGGATCGCGCGCCACGGTGGAAAGAGCGCTGCGGCTAATTCAGGGCGGTGCCCTTGATGGCAGCAGTGTCGAAGTGCTGTCGGACCGACTTGGCATCGGTACCCGACATCTCAGCCGGCTCTTTCAGAAGCATCTTGGTGCCAGCCCGCTACAAGCGGCAAAGACCGCGCGCGTGCAACGGGCCAAACGGTTGCTCGACGAAACCGACCTCTCGATGGCCCAAATCGCAATGCGCGCCGGCTTTGGCAGCCTGCGGCGGTTCAATGCCGTGTTCGCCGAGGTCTACGCACGGCCGCCGACCCAAATTCGCAAGCGCGCTGGCGCAAGCCCGGTCGGGCGGTCCGCACCCAAACGCGAAGCGGCTCGACCACGTCCAGGGGCGGCGCCTTGAATGCGCACATGTCCGGCCCCTAGAAATATCATTGGGTCCAATGGCTCGGCTCGCCGCCCCTTAGGTCAGCGGCGCCACCACTGGCTCAACCAGGAACCACACACGTATGCGGTCATGATACCGGCGCAGGTTATCCCGGCGATGTGCGGCGACAACTGTGCATCCCAGGCGCCAATGACCCCTGCCAGGTAGCAGCCAAAGATGTAGGGCAGTGCGTTGACGACCTTGACGACGCGGCACGCCCAGGCGTTTCCCGCGAGCGAATTGACCTCGATGAAGATGCGAGCGAGCACTGCCATCCAGGCAAGCCCGATGAAGCGTAGGATCTTAAGGGCGTGGAGGGCTGGGGCGATGATCATGAGGGGCTAACGCCGTTGGTGGTTGTGCGAGGGCCTTCGGCCGGGCTCCAGTTGAACGGCGATATCCCCTGCAAAGTTTCCTCTTTGCGTGCGCCCCGTCTCGCCTTGCCCGCGCGGCCGCGGGCAGCGTTGGCTTGGCTGGAGGCGATGGCGCGCCATCCGGCAACCCGCGACGGCCTTTTGACGGGCCAGGGAAATCGGCATGGGATTTCGACGACAGGAGCAATCATAGGCGGCGGACGAGGCAGGTTGAGACGGTCGCCCCATTCGCTGCAAAGATGCTACCTTGCCCCCTCAATTCGTGCCTTGCGGAGAAGAGCGGCTGTGAACGGATACGTCGGTGCCCAGCACAAATTCCATGATGCGGATTTCGCTCAAGGGTGGTCAGATCGCTTCGTGCCTAGTCCGCCGCGTGTCGCGCTCTTTGATTTGATCCTAGAGCAGGCTCTAACGCCATCCAGTGCCAATTCGCATGTGGTCGAGTTGGGTCTTGGGCCCGGATACTTGGCTCGCCACCTGTTGGATAGGCAACCAGACATCACCTATGAGGGGCTGGACTTCTCCGACGCGTTCTTCGAGATCGCCAAGAAGACGATCGGCAAGCACCTGGCCCGTGTTGTGCTGACCAAGGCCGACCTGCTCGACCAGAGTTGGCCCAAAACTCTATCACGACAACCTCGCGCCATCATCTCCACCTGGACCTTGCATGATCTCGGCAGCCAACAGGCCGTCGAGGCAGTCTATGCACGCTGCTATGAGACCCTTCCCGAGGGAGGTGTGCTCGTCAATGGCGACTTCATCAAGCCTGAGGGAACGTCCTGGATCTATGAGCCGGGCCGGTTCGAGATCGCTCGCCACCTCGAACTTCTGCGCAAGGTGGGTTTTTCTGAAGCAAGATCCCTCGCACACCTGGAGCCCAACATCGAGAACCCGACCGCGGCGCAGAACTATGCATGCCTCACCGCAGTCCGCTAGTGGACCCCGGGCGAGCGATCGGGCCAGCAATTGGGCCAGCAATTGGACCCGTGATTGGGCCGCCGCTTGCCAACCACCACGAGCCACTTCGGGTGCACCGGGCGGGGTGCGGATCCTCGGAAAAGGTGGCGAAACGCGCCCAAAACTCGGGGTTACCTCGCTCGGTCCGCGCCTTGATGGGGCGGCATAGCCGCGCCGACCCCTTGCCGGCACCGCCTCCTGCCCGCGCTCCGCTTTATGGCGTTATTTGACGCATAGCAGCCGTTCCGCTCGCCAAACCCCTTTCGCAGCCCTGCCATCAATGCGTAATCTCCCACTGATGTCATTCGGTTGCGAGGAGGAAAGCATGAGTGAAGTCGATGGCGCTACCCTGCTAGCGAGGAGCCTCAAAAAGCAGGGCATCGATCACCTGTTCGGGGTCGTCGGTTTTCCGGTCACCCCCATCGCCGCAGCCGCGCAGCAGGAAGGGGTTGCCTATATCGGCATGCGCAACGAGCAGACCGCGTCCTATGCGGCGCAGGCCTATGGCTATCTGACCGGCCGCCCCGGCGCCTGCATCGTTGTGACCGGACCGGGCGTGGTGCACGGTCTCGCCGGCCTCGCCAATGCCCAACAGAATTGTTGGCCAATGATCCTGATTGGCGGTGCCTCTGAGACCTATCGCGGCGGTATGGGCGCGTTCCAGGAAGAGCGACAGGTACTCATCGCCTCACCGTTCTGCAAATTCGCACACGCCATCGAAAGCGTTCAACGCATCCCCTATTATGTCGAGATGGCAACCCGGAACGCGATCAATGGCCGCCCCGGTGCCACCTATCTTGACGTGCCCGACGACATCATCACCGGCAAGTGCGATCTCGACAAGGTCGTCGAGGTCGAGCGTGCGCCGGATCCCCCGCGCATGGTTGCGCCGGCGGAAAACATCGAGGCGGCGCTCAACCTACTCCAACGGGCCGAGCGGCCGCTCGTGCTCGTCGGCAAGGGCATGGCCTGGTCGCGCGCTGAGGACGAAGTCCGTGCTTTCATCGAGCGCACACAACTGCCGTTCCTGCGTTCGCCAATGGGCAAGGGCGTGATGCCCGACGACCATCCACTGTCGGTCGCTGCGGCTCGCACGTTGGCGTTGCAGAAGGCGGACGTGGTCTTCCTGATGGGTGCGCGCTTTAACTGGATCTTCCATTTCGGGCAGGCACCACGCTTTGCGAAGGACCTCAAAGTCATCCAGCTCGACATTTCGCCCGAGGAGATTGGGCACAACAAGGCGGCGGAAGTGGCGCTGGTGGGTGACGGGAAGGCGATTATCCAGCAACTTAATAAGGCACTCGCCAGCCGCCAATGGTTCCATCCCAAGGACACGCCCTGGCGGCAGATGATTGCGCAAAAGTCAGCCGACAACTCGGAGCAGATTCGGCCGCAGATCAACGACGACGAAGCGCCGGCCAATTACTTCCGGGCCTTGCGCGACGTCGCCGCCTGGATGCCGAAGAACGCGGTCCTCAGCGCCGAGGGCGCGGGCACGATGGATATCGGTCTCACCCAAATACCGAGCTTCAATGCCCGTTCCTGTCTTAACGCCGGCACGTATGGGACGATGGGAGTTGGCCTCGGCCAGGCCATCGCCGCTTGCGTCGCGCACCCCGATCGGCCGGTCGTCCACCTGTCGGGCGACTCGGCGATCGGCTTTTCGGGCATGGAGATGGAGACGTTGGTCCGCTACAACTTCCCCGTCAAAATCGTCGTCTTGAACAATGGCGGCATCGGTCCGGGCATGCCGAAGATCCCGGATAACCCGATGTTCAACCTGAAGCCAAACGCGCTGATTTATGGTGCCCGCTATGACAAGGTCATGGAGGCCTTCGGCGGCAGAGGCTTCTTTGTCGAGGACCCCAAGCGCCTGCGCGCTGCCCTCGACGAGGCCATGAACTTCCGTGGCCCGGCCCTCGTCAACGTCGTCATCTCGCAGGGCTCTGCCCGCAAGCCCCAGCAGTTCCGCTGGCACAGCTGACGTGGTTGCAAAAGCAAAGGGTCGCGCCATTCCTGGCGCGGCCCTCTTTCAGTTCCCCCGAAGTTTTGTCGAGGCGGTCATTGCCGATCGCAGCGGCAAATCCAAGACGGTCTGCCCTGGAGCAGGCCGCCAACGCCTGAGCCCCCGCCAGCCATTTTCAACGGATGGGTCCCGTCTCGTACGCGGACCCCGCGGCACGGATCAGGCGCATCGCGCAAGGGGTGCCCAGGGCCGGCGTGAGGCGCGGTGATGATGTCAGCTATCGGCAGACAATCGCATTGAAGGGCCGCGGCGCGAATCTCAGAGGTGGTATCCGCGTGGGTTTGACGGCGAGGAGGCGTCGGGGAGCGGTTCATGTCGCTACTATCTGACGACGTGCGTTGGCGATTGATGGCGATCTACAGCGGCGCCGACCGGCACTACCACGACTTGCATCATATCGAAGCTTTGCTTGCGCTGGCAAAAGAGCATGCGCGCGAAATCGCCGACAACGCAGCGATTGAGGCTGCGATTTGGTTCCATGACGCGGTGTATGATCCAACCAAGTCCGACAACGAGGGAAAGAGCGCGGAGCTCGCAACTGAGCTCCTCGCGGGCGTGGCCGGTAAGGAGCGGCTAGAGTTCATCGCGGCGATGATTCGGGCGAGCGCGAACCACCGCGTCCCCGTATCGATGCAGGCACCGGCAGCGGATGATTGTGCGCTGTTTCTGGATATGGACCTTGCCATTCTCGGCAGCCCGGCAGAAGAGTTTGCTGCCTACGAACGAGCTGTGCGGCAAGAATACGATTGGGTCCCCGAGCAGCAGTGGCTGGCGGGGAGATCGCAGGTGCTGCGCAACTTCCTCGCGCGCCCGTTCATTTACGCAAGCCCGCAGTTTCGGGACAGCCATGAAGCGGCGGCACGATCGAACCTAAAGCGATCGCTGGCTTTGCTCGAGGACGGCCTCGCCTGACGTGTCGGGATTTGTTCAGGCCGCAGCGAGCCGACTTGTCGATGCGTATTGCTCAACGAGAAGGCGCTTGAGATGCAAAGCGATGGCTTGCATGCCACGCCGGCCGTCCTTTGCCTCCGCGTCGGGATTGTAATTGGTATTGGTGTTGACGTCGTAGGTGTAGGCGCGACCTTGTGCGTCCTCGATGAACTCGATTCCCGCAACGCCAACATCATTCGCAGCCAGGAAGGATTGCCAGGCTGGAATGAGCGGGTGCTCGAAACGTGACAGAATTTGGAACTTGTCTCCTGGCGCGACGGCTGGACAAGCCTCGCTTGGTTGCTCGATCTGGCAGACATCGGCAGGGCAAAGCTCGAAACCTCCCGAGGTGTCGACCCGCACGGCGTAGAACAGCCTTCCGCCAATGAACTCGACACGCGTGATGAAGGGCTCGGGCGCCTTGACGTAACGCTGAACGAGCATGATCCCGTCGACGGACTCCTCAAAGGCTTCACTGGCGAGATGCTCTTTGAGAGCGACCTCCGAGTAGATCAATTTGACGCCAAGGCCCTTGCCGGCGCGGTTGTGTTTGAGGATGACGGGATAGCCGAGGGCGGCGGCAGCACGGGGAATGTATTCGCGACCAATCGCGGCAATGGTGGCCGGGGTTTCGATGCCGAATTTGGTCAGCGCCTCATATTGGGCAACCTTGGAGATTTCGAGCTGAAGCGCGCGCTCGCCATTGACGATGGTGCGCCCATGTTTCGTAAGCCACGCGAGCACCGCCGCCGTGTATTCGGGCGCGTAGCGGTGCCCACGCGTGTGCGAGGAGGCACTCATACGATTGTAGAAGATCCCCTCAGGTGGCACCGATGTGAGATCGACCAAACCGCGGTCGAGAAACCACTCCGAGAACGGCGCATCGGACCCCTCAAGCTCGCGCCTCAGCGGTTCGACCCAGGGCGTGTTCTCGTGAAGCACAAAGATACGCGGGCGAGTGAGCTCGTTGACGGACAAAGACATGCGTACTCCTCGGCGTTGGAAGCGCCCCCGTTGGCGCGTCAGCGAGGCTGATATGGCGCAAGAATTGATCGAGTTGAAGACCCTTGAACGCGCTAAGAAATGCGGTTCCATTGTGGGCCAACTTCACGCATCGCTCGTTCTGCCGAATGCGCCGTTGAGAGAATGGCCGAGGTCGTCGCCTCGCCTGCGCCCAGCACCTGTGCCGACCTGGGAGGCGAATTTCTGACAGCTGGAGCTTGCCATCACTTCAGTCGCATGGGTAGCACGAACAGTGCCCCAGGCCTGCATCGCATGCGTCGAAGAGGCAGTTGCCTCGGAAGGCGATGCGCGGATCTCCCTGCAGTGTGTCTGGGCAGTGTGTCTGGCCAGTGTGTCTGGCCAGTGTGTGTCTGGCCAGTGTGTGTCTGGGCGGTGTGTCTGGGCGGTGTGTCTGCGTTTGGCACGAAGCGCTCTGCGTCGATTGACCTGTGTTTGGCCGCAATCGAAGGCGCCACGAGAGACGAGGTCAAAGAAGCTGGAACCAGCCGGCCTCGCACACGCAACGGGGATTTATGGCCGTGGCATCGAACACCGAAGACCTAGCTCTGGGCCGGCTCGTTGGAGCCCGGTCGCCAAATGGTCAATCGGATTGGGGTCGGACTGCCGCCGGAGCAGGGGTTGTGCTCCTGCGGACAGTTGGAGATTACCACGATCACATCCTTCTCGCAGCGCAGATCGACGTAGTCGCCGGGCTTGGAGATACCGTCGACGATGGCCACTCCGCCGTTCGCATCCACGGGGACGTTCATGAAGAAATTGATGTTGGCGGGAATATCCCTCGGTCCCATCCCGATCTCAGCGAGCGCCTTGATGAAATTGTCACGGCAACTCAAGGGAGCAGTGGCACCGTAGCGCACCATGTTGATCTCTCGGCTGCAGTTCCCAGCTAGTGTGTCATGGCGGCCGACGGTGTCCTCGATCATTGTCATCATCGGTTGGGCGATGTCATCATAAAGCACGCAACCCTTGGACAGATAAATGCTCTTAGCGAGCTTCATGGTGTTCGCGGCGTTATAGCGGACGGCGGTATCCCCAGCGTCGTAGATCAGCGTGTCGACGGCTTGGCAACCTTCCAGATCGATGATGCGTAGTACCGAGCCCCTGCTCAAGCGCTTGTGCCAATAGGCTCGCGCCGGCAGGACCTCGTCATGGATGACCCGGCCGGGGACTGAGGTCGACACCTGCATTGTTCGCCTCCTACTGCCGCACGTGTTGCCCCGCGTGCGCCGATTTCGGTCTCCGGCTGCCAACTGATCGCCGTTTGGTCAGCCGCGGCAATGATGGCACGATCCGAACCAGTCTTCGATCGCGGAGATTGGATCCTCCATCGCCATGCAATACGGGCAGCCAACGCCGTAACTCATACGCGCAAATCCTTGAACTGCGGCCTGTTGCTGATGACCTTCCTTACGAACCCGCATTCCGGCTCAACCTTCAGATTGAGGCTCCGCACCTCCTGAAGGGCGCCGCACACGAGGTGATAGCCGTAGCCACGGCCGCGCAGTGGCAAGGGCACCTCAGTGTAGAATATGGTCATCACGTTTCCGGCGATGCGGTAGTCCGCGATGGCGACACCGGCCGGAGTATCCATCTCGAACCTGTGCAGCTGCGCGTTGTTGCGAACGGGATTGAGCTCCATCAGGGCCTCATAACAGGTCGATGCACCGCTTTCCAAGGGCGCCGAGGGACGTGAGAATACCACGATCGTCGCCCTTCCCGTTCCCCAACAGCCACTCCAGCAATACCCTGCGCGCGTACGATCGGCAAACCCGGCTGCACGCCGAGAAGTTCGCGGCGGCCTTGTAAGTCAAACGAGGGCCAAACGGGCCAATTGCCAACCCATGCGCCGGTCACGTCCTCTAGCGGCTCACGCGAACCCCTAAGGCGGCGGTGCGTGAGAGCCCATGCCGCCGGGAGTGCGCATTCCTGGTGTCGCGCACAATCGTCTATGGTGTTCTGGTGACCTTGTGTGCACTGGTGCCCCGCCCTCAATCGTCCAGGCCCAGTTCCGAGCCCGACGGGAGTTCCACGGAGGGGCGGTCGTCGTCGCCCTCGGGTGAGCCGATGCGATAGGCGTAGCCGCGCGGGTGAGCCTTCGCAATGTCGAAAGGTCCGTAGTCGGTGAAGCCTTTCAAAAGCGTCCCTTGGAAGTAAACGCCACCTTGCAGCTCGAATACGCGCCAACCACTCAAGTCGCGACCGGCGAGCCATCCGCGCGCACAGTCCGGAACGGCATCGGCGCGGCAGCTGAATAGCTTCTCAGGCGACACCTTCTTGGAGCCGCCGCTCTTCAGCCGCACGTCGGCAACCTGTTCCTGGCGGCTTTGCTGAAAAATCTTGCTCTTGACGATTTCAAAATCATCGCACGTGCATGTCTGCGAAAATTTTCCACCGGCGATCAGGGCGCGAATGTCTCTGTCGGCGGCCATTGCGCGGTCCCGTATCCACTTCCGGCGCGTATCCGTCGCTTTGAGTCCGAATTGATGCTCGAAGTTATAGGTACATTCCAGGAACGGAACGCCATTTTTGAAACAATCTGGAATATCGATGAGATACGAATTTGCGGTCCGCAGCGGCTTGCCGGTTTCAACATTGTATTTGACCCACCCGCCGGCAGTGACGGCAAGACATATTGCTTCAACGGTGAACCCCCGCTTTGCGTAGTGGCGCACAAACGGGTCGGAAAGCGTGATCTCGCGTCCCCCCGCTTCCAGGAAGCACTTGTTGGGGAAGCTCGGGCCGGCCGCGACCGTTCCGATTTGAAGGACCTCGCCGGCGGCATTGAAGAACCGTTCAGAAATACCAACGCCATACAGCGTTTTCGCATCGACCTTGTATTGCTTCAGTGTGGGTGGTTGATAGCTGCGGTCCCAATCGGGTTCGCGCTGTGCCAAGGCGGGGACAGAGGCGCTAAGCCAAAGGATCAGTAGTCTCAGAGTTACAAGCCAAAGGCGTTTCATGTGCTGCTCCCCTCCTCGCTCAGGCTGTCCACCAAAGGCGGGCGTCATTGGCCCACGCTGATCATTGCGATCGTCCGCTCGCGAGCTGCCATCGGGCGGGCTCAAGTTGCAGACCTTTGGCTCGGTGAAGTCTCGGCGCAGGTTTCCCGTCACCGCGCGCTTGTGGTGGTAGTCACTTCGTTCGCATACATCAAAAACACAGGCATAGTTTAGTTTGGCAAAGTCGAGGGCCGACATCAACTCCAAGGTTGGCCCAAGGTGAACTAAGGTTGGTCCGTGTCCAGCCGAAGTGGCGCGCGGGATTGTTCAGAGGAAAGAGCGCAGCCCGCCGAGGTGACCGAGCATTGGACGATGCGCCTGGGCGTATTGGTGTCGTTGGCGGCCGTGAAACTTGCCAGCAATTGGTGCCTGGCCCGTTTGCCAGGCCGTTGGTCACGCACCCATATTCCATGGTGACGTCGGCGGCCCCGGCAAAAGGCGTCTTCGAGTTCGCGCTGCCAATCGGGCCCGTCTTGCGTGTCTGGCAATGTTCAGGGACGGTAGTGGCGCCCAATTCACTGGGTAGGCTACGCTGGTCGACGGACCGTCGCATTTGCCACGAGGAGGGATACATGTGGCGCCTAGTGGTGTGCCTATTCATCGGCGTTTTCTGCGCGGCCGCACCATGCGCCATGCCACGAGCGCTGGCGCAACTCGCGACCAAGGACACCGCGGAGCAACAGGCCAACGAGTTCGCGCGGGTCTATGAGCGCTGGCAACAAAGTCGAGATCCAGAACAAAAGATCGCGTTGGCCGAACAGGCGTTGCAGCTCGAACCAGGCGTAGTTGGCTGGCCGCTGCGAGCTCCCCGCGCAAGCGTCAAAGGCGGTCTTCTGTTTGGGCTCGGCAGTGCCTACTATAACAGGCGGCAAGGCCAGCGCGCCGACAACCTGGAGCAGGCGGTCGCGCACTTCGAGGCGGCCCTCACCGTGTTCACGCCCGAGGCCCTGCCGCAAGACTGGGCGAACACGCAGATCAACCTGGCCATCGCCTATTGGTACCGCAGCCGCGGCGATCGTGCGGATAACCTGGAGAAGGCGATTGCCGCCTACGAGGCGGCGCTCACCGTGTTCAAGCGCGAGGCCCTGCCGCAAGACTGGGCGAACACGCAAAACAATCTCGCTATCGCTTATGGTTATCGGATCCGCGGCGATCGTGCGGACAATCTCGAAAAGGCGATTGCCGCCTATGAGGCGGCGCTCACCGTGCGGACGCGCGAGGCTCTGCCGCGCCAGTGGGCGCAGACGCAAAACAACCTGGCCATCGCCTATCGTGACCGGATCCGCGGCGATCGTGCGGATAATCTGGAAAAGGCGATCGCCGCCTACGAGGCGGGGCTCACTGTCAGAACGCGCGAGGCGATGCCGCGGGATTGGGCGGACACGCAGAACAATCTCGCGAACGCTTATGGCGATCGCATCCGCGGCGATCGCGCGGACAATCTGGAGAAGGCGATTGCCGCCTACGAGGCGGCGCTCGCCGTCACAACGCGCGAGGCCCTGCCGCGGGAATGGGCACAGACGCAGAACAATCTCGCTGGTGCTTATCGCAAGCGCATCCGCGGCGATCGCGCGGACAATCTGGAGAAGGCGATTGCCGCCTACATGGTAGCACTCACCGTCAGGACGCGTGAGGCCCTGCCGCGGGAATGGGCGCAGACGCAGAACGATCTCGCCATGGCCTATCGTGAGCGCATCCGCGGCGATCGCGCCGACAATCTGGGGAAGGCGATTGCCGGCTTTGAGGCAGCGCTCAGTGTTCGAACGCGTGAGGCCCTGCCACGGGATCACCTACGCACGGCCACGCGCCTCGGGCAAGCGCGTCTTCAGAAGCGTGACTGGCGTGCTGCGGGGACGGCCTACGCCAGCGCCCGACAGGCCTTCGTGCTGCTGTTCGGCCAAGGTCTCGAAGAGGCCGAGGCTGGAGATCTGATCGCCGAGGCCGGACCGTTATTTGCGGAGGCCGCCTATGCCGCGGTTCAGCGTGGGGAGATCGAGACGGCACTGGAACTGGCCAGCGAGGGCAGAGCCCGGCTTATGGCGGTTGCACTGAAACTGCAGACACTCGTGCTCCCCGATGCGCAGCGCCAGCACCTCGATGCTTTGCGTGCCGCGATCCGAACTGAGGAGCGGGTGGAACAGATCGTGCAGGGCGCCGACCGCGCCGCCGCCCTCGAGAAGCTCATCGCGCTGCGCAAGGAGCTAATCGGCCTCGTCAACAGCGCAAGTTCTGTGCAGGCAACACCCGGGTCAGCGCTGGCTCACGCCCGCGCCCTTGTTGGCACCACCGTCCTCGTTCCCGTCCTCACCAAGGTTGGGACCAAGATCCTGATCGTGACTGCAACCAACGTCACCGTCGTCGATCTCCCGGACCTGGCCACTGATGGGCTCGATCTGTTGATCCGTGGCAAACGCACGGACGATAAGATGGGCGGCTGGCTTGGCGCTTACAACATCAACTATCTGCAGGGCGCCGAGTTCGACAGACGCTGGCCGGAATGGATGTCTGCGATCGGCGACCTTGGTCCTGCACTCTGGCGCATGGGCGGTGAGCGTCTCCATGCCGCGTTGAAGGATCACGGTATCAAGCCCGGCACGCGGCTAGCCTGGCTGCCAACCGGCGCGCTTGGCATCTTGCCGATGGGGCTCGCCCAGGACCCCTCCAGTAACCGCCGGTTCGCCGACGACTACGAGATCGTGTATGCACCGAGCCTAGAAGCGCTGGCCGCGGCGCAGGACCTTATCTCAAAGACCCCACAACCCTCGCTCGCCGCCATCATCAATCCCACTGGTGACCTTCCCGGGACCGAGAAAGAGGGAGCCATCGTCGCGTCGCACTTCACCGACACGGCGCGCACCCTGCTTGGGCAGCGGACGGCCACCCCCGAGGCCGTACTCGCCGCGCTCAAGGGCAAGACCTATTGGCATTTCGCCACGCACGGCAGCTTCTCTTGGAGCAACGCCCGCCAATCCGCTCTCCTGATGCTGGATCGGACGCCACTGACGGTTGGTGAGTTGCTGGAGACGGACGGGCTCGGGCGTCCCCGCCTCGTCGTGCTCTCGGCCTGCGAGACAGGTCTCTACGACATCACCAAGAACCCCGATGAGTTCATCGGTTTGCCCGGCACCTTCACGGCACTTGGTGCGGCGGGCGTGCTCGGCACGCTGTGGCCTGTTTCGGACGATGCCACTGCCCTGTTGATGGCCAAGTTCTACGAGCTGCATTTGCAGGCTGGCCTCGCGCCGCCCACGGCTCTGGCGCGTGCGCAGGCGTGGCTGCGCGAGGCGACCAATGAGGATCTCGATGGTTATGCTAGGGTGGCGGCCGAGCAAGGCCGGCTGGAAAGCCGACATCTGACCGAGATAGCGCAGGCGCTCAGCACAGAGGGTCTAGCCCGCTCCCGCAACAGGGGGCTCGTGGCATGGATCGATGCTAAGCCAGCCACTGACGACGGCAAGACCGAGCCTGGTGCGCCGAAACGGCTCGCGCGTCCCTATGCTCATCCCTATTTTTGGGCTGGATTCATTTACACGGGATTGTAGGCTGGGAGCTTCCTGTCGCCCAGGGTTCTGGCGCCGAAGCTTGCTCTACCTGCTGGGGATGCGGACTGTCTGTCCGCGGGCCGACAAGGACCACAATGGGGTCGAGTGCTCGCCGCCACGATGACAGCGCCGAACCGCGGGTTTCGCTGGCCCCGGGTGACACTAAGCGGGCCAATCGTGGCTGCGGACCCGGCACTCAATCCAACTGCCTCACCCCGGTGCCTCAGTCTTCTTTGGCATAAAAAAGTCCCCTCGGCATCGCGTTGCCCGAAAGGTACGCTCACGTTGTAATTCGCGAATGAGTGATGCTCGGAGCCTGGTCGCGCATCCGACACGTCGATGCCACGCTCGTTCGTGACGCCCTGCGGACCTCAATGATGCG
>Ga0075425_100005979_pt1 | contig 12697 bp, 8 predicted proteins | sample SoiMethybrSBSTD4_FD_75300 | JGI IMG/M metagenome (GOLD analysis project Ga0075425, IMG submission 75300) | Bulk soil microbial communities from a Populus tree surrounding site in Tennessee, USA - Soil MetaG P. TD hybrid SBSTD4 | ecosystem: Environmental > Terrestrial > Soil > Tree plantation...
TCCGGCATCTGCTGGATGAGGATGGTGACTTGCGCGTACGAACCCGCGTCAGCCACATGGCGGGTCATCTCGCCCATGGTGACCGGGTTGCCGGCGATCAGCCGGACCAGTCGGCGCCCGGCCTGGTGGCGGGCCTGGGGATCAAGGGTCAGCGCGGCGTCGAGGTCGAGCTGCAGGAACTGGATCAAGCCGGCGCTCCCCTGCGCCTGCCGGACGAGAGAGCTGAACTGCTCATACGAAGTACTCGCCGCCAGCTCGCTGAACAGCCTTTCGATGTCGGGCTGGCTGATGCCGCCGAAGATGCCGTCCAAGACGGCCGAGAACGGCCGATCGCTGTCGAAGACATGGCGGTGCACCAAGACCTTGAGCACGTTTTCAGAGACCACACCCATTCCCCCTCCTACAGTCCGGGAAATTCGGCCAACTTTTGCCGACCACGCTGCGACGCCCCCGTACCATCCCGGCGGTGGCACAGACATCGATCACGGGCATAGCGGTGCTCCTTCGACAGGCCAGCACGGCAGGCGCGGAGGGTCAGGGGTTACGGACGCCAGCACCGGTCATGCCGCTGTCGCGGCACAGGTTTCGGCCGCGGCCGCGATCAACTGCGTCACTTCGGCCGGGTGGGAGACCATGGCGACGTGGCTGGAGGGGACCTCGATGGTGGTGGCGCCCATACGGTTGGCGAACTGTCGCTCGGCATCGGGTGGGATGGCCTGGTCCTGGGTGGCGACCAGGTACCAGGACGGCAGCGATTTCCAGGCCGGGACGCCCATCACGTCGGTGAAGGTGGAGCCAGCCAGCGCCTGCTGCACCGCATGCATCACCTTGGCCTGGACCGGGTCCACGTCGGCGGCAAAGTGGTGGACGTAATCGTCTTCCGGGATCCAGCCGAAGCCTTGCTTGTCGGTGAACAGGTGCGCCAGCGCCGGGGGCGTGGGTCCTTGGGACAGCAGCGCGCCAAGCGATTCGCCCTCATCGAGCCCGAAGGCCGCGATGTAGACCAGGCCGGCCGCGTTGGGCGCGTCGGTGCCCAGCGCGGTCATGATCTGGCCGCCGTAGGAGTGCCCGGCGACGATGGTGGGGCCGTCTTGGAGCTCCAGTACTTGGCGCAGGCGGGCTACGTCATCGGCCAGCGCGGTCATCGGGAACTGGGGTGCGGTGACGTGATAGCCGTCGGCCTGCAGGCGCTCGATGACGCTGCTCCAGCATGAGCCGTCGGCCCAGGCGCCGTGGACGAGGACGATGTTGGGCCGGGTATCCATGGCGTGATTCCCTTCACTTCCTGGGGACGGTGGTCGTTTATCGACATGCTGGCGCGCGAGGTGCCGACGGGGTATCCGCATGTTGACTGCACCCCGCCAGGTGCAGTCAAGTTGCCGATACCGCAGCTCTGGTGACGCGGCGCACAGTCGCAACGGACAAGCACCTGTCCCATGCAAATCGCCGCGAAGGGAGCCCATCAATGAAGATCATCCAGGCTGAGCGGGGGAGGCTGCGCATTGGCGTAGTCGCCGTGGCTCTCGCCGCGGCTGCGCTCGCCGTCCTGGCGAGCCAAACCGCGTCCGCCCGTTCGGTCACTCCTACCGCCGCTGTCACCAAGACCGGCTCGGCCGGCGGGCCCAGGCCCAGCATCGTGCTGGCGCACGGGGCGTGGGCGGACAGTTCCAGCTGGGACCCGGTCGTCACCCGACTCCAGCGTGACGGGTACACGGTCTATGTGCCGCCCAACCCGCTACTTGGCCTGAGCTACGACCCCGCGTTCCTCCGCGACTTCCTCAGCACCCTGTCCGGCCCCATCATCCTGGTCGGGCATTCCTACGGCGGCGCCGTCATCACCAACGCCGCCACGGGTGACCCCAACGTCAAGGGGCTGGTGTACGTGGACGCTTTCGCACCTGCGCAAGGCCAGACGATCGGCCAGCTCGTCACCGCTCACCCCGGCTCGTGCGTGCTTCCGCAGGCAAACGTGACCGTGCAGCCCTACCCCGGTGCCCCCGCGGGCGCCGTCGCTGTGTACGTCAAGCAGAGCGTGTTCCCCACCTGTATGGCTAACGGCCTGCCCGCCAGCGAAGCCAGCGTGCTCGCGGCTACCCAGCGGCCGCTAGCGTCGATCGCGCTGACCCAGAAGTCGGGTGTCCCGGCGTAGAAGACGATCCCGTCCTGGGCGGTGATCGGAACCGCCGATCACGCCATCCCGCCCGCCGAACTGATTGCCATGGCCCGCCAGGCGCACGCCCACATCACCATGGCCCCAGGCGCCCCGCACCTATCGATGATCTCCAACCCGGGCCTGGTCACCCGGGTCATCCTCAAAGCCGTCAAAGCCACGACCTGACACCCGCCCCATTACAAGCGGCCCGCCGGTGCCGGCGAACCTTGCGATCGCCGGCACCGGCGCTCACCCGTGCCCGCGGTTCACGGCCCTATCGCGGCGGTGACAAGGCGCCGATGAAACCCAGGATGGCCTGGTTGACCTCGTTCGCGTGCGTCCAGATGATGGCGTGCGGGCCGTCGGGTATCACGACATGGCAGGCCCCGCGGAGCAGTCCGGGCAGCCGATTCCCGGTGACTTCCGGTGGCGTGATCCGGTCCTGGCCGCCCTGCACGACCAGCACGGGGACGGTGATCTGGGCCAGGTCGGCGCGGAAGTCCTCCAGCCACGCGGCAGCGCTGCCAGACACGGCCGCCGCGGATGCCCCGATGGCCACGTGGAAGCTGTTCTGCCACGCCTGGTCGCTGACCCGGACCCCGCCGAGCAGGTCAATGTTGTAGGACCGGTCCAGGAACATCTTGGTCGCGGCCGGCCGGTCGGCACCGATCTGGGTGATGAACTCGCTGAGGATGCCGCGGTCAATCCCCCCAGGGTTGTCCTCGGCGCGGGGCAGGCAGGGCGGTAGCGGTGCCAGCAGCGCGGCGGCACGCACCCGGCCGGGGCCGTAGGTGCCCAGGTAGCGGGTCACCTCCCCGGTTCCCGCGCAAAACCCGGCCAGCACCACCTCGCGCAGGTCCAGCCGGTCCAGCAGCGCGGCGAGGTCAGCGCCCAGCGTGTCGTAGTCATAGCCCACGCTCGGTCGGCTCGACGCGCCAAAGCCCCGCCGGTCGTAGGTGATGACGCGGTACCCGGCCGCCAACAGGGCCGTTTCCTGCTTCTCCCACGAATGCGCGTCCAGCAGGTAACCGTGCACCAGCACCACCGGGGCGCCCTGCCCGTGGTCCTCGTAGTAGATCCGGATGGCGGCGGAATTTTCCCGGCCGACCGTTACGTAGGACATCACGCCGCCGCGGGCCGTGGCGCCGGGCACAAGCTATCCATACCGGTACCCTGCGCCGCGGGACGGGCAGGCGGTATCGGCAACCCGACTGCACTTCGCGCGACGACAGTTCCGCAGCCACGCCTTGACCTGGAGTGTTAGCGCACCCGCCACCCCCGCGTGAGGCTAGCGGTTAAATCAGGCCGACCGCCGCTGTGTGTAGCTGGCTGCGGGAGGTTATCTGGAGCTTGCCGAAGATCCGGTGCAGGTGGTAGCCAACCGTCCGGTGCGAAATGAACAGTTGTTGCCCGATGTCGCGGTTGGACAGCCCGCTCGCCGCCAGGCGGGCGATCTGGAGCTCTTGCGGGGTCAGGTGGTCCCAGGCCTCGGGCGTCCGGCGCTGGCTCGCCTCGCCGGAGGCGCGCAGTTCGTGGCGAGCCTTGTCGGCCAGCGCCGGGAAGGCGAGGGCGTCGAAGCCCTGCCGTGCGGACCGCAGAGGGGCGCGTGATTCTGCCGTTCGGCGCTGGCGGCGCAACCACCTGCCGTACCACAGCAGCATCCGGCCCCGGTAGCAGGGCCAGGTGGCGAGGTCTCGTTCGAGCGCCGCTTGGTAGAGGGCTTCAGCCTGGCCGTCGTCAGCGATCATCGGCCGCGCGTAACCCGCCTCAGCTAGCAGCAGGGAACCAGGCGTGGCCGTGGCCAGCGATTCCAGCTGTTCCAGGTACCTCTTGGCGGTCGCCGTTCTGCCGGTGCGGGCGGTGGCCTCGACCAGGTCCGACAGACCCCAGGCGCCGATGAAAGGATGGTAGGCGGGGTCGGCCGGATCGAGTGCCCTGCGCAGGTGCTCGAATCCCTCCTCGTAGTGCTGGTGCGCCACGGCGCCGCGGCCGCGGACGAACTGCGTCAGGGCCAGCATGGGGGCTGCCCCCATGGGCAGGAGCACCGCCTCGGCTTGGCGTGCCATCTCTTCGGCAACGGTGAACTCCCCCCGTTCCGCGGCGATGGTGGCCCGGGCCAGATCCGCCACCACGGCGGAGCGCAACTGGCCGGTCTCGCGAGCCAGGCGGGCGGCTTCTTCGGCTGCGGAGATGGCGAGCGGTTCCCTCGCGAGGTGAACGGCTGCCCATGCTTGGCGTACCAGCGCCTGGGCCAGCAAGCCCAGCCTGCCCTGTGCGCGAAGGCCGTTGACGGCCGTATCGAGGAAGCTAAGCGACAGGTCGTACGCCCATACTGCCGTCGCCGCACAACCGACGAGATAGGTCCCTGTGAGATCGGCGGGGATGGGGGTCATGCGCGAGATCCGGTCGATCACGAATGCTCCGCGTGCTACCGGGTCTGCCTGCGCGAGGATTGCGAGCATGGCCGGTGCGTCCTCCGGCAGTGGTATGCCCTCGGCGGCCGCGGTAACCGCTGCCCGGGTTTCTGGGCCGGGGTTCCCCCACCAGCATCTCGACGCGGCGGCGAGGAGACACTGCACCGCCAGGTCCGTGTGGCCATCGGCCCTCAGCCGGTCGGCGACCTCTACCAGGGAACCGACTTTCGCCGCGCCGGACCAGCCGACTTCGGCGTAGGTCTCGCGCAGCCACGCCAGCCAGGCCCGCTCTTCGGCTGGCAGATCAAGCTGTTCGGCCGCTTGCAAGAACTGGGGCCCGAGCCCGGCGCGGCCGAACTCGAAGGCCAGCTCCGCCGCGCGCAGGAACCGGCTTCCCCGCCGGGCCGGGCCCTCGCTGAGTTCTGCCGCGCGTTGCAGCGCTGTGACCGCTACCGCCACCGCGCCGCGTTGCCCGGCGCGTCCCGCAGCCTCTTCCAGTTCCGTCGCCACCTGCTCGTCGGGCCCCAGGGCCGCCGCCGCCCGGTGCCACACCTGGCGGTCGGGCTGGTCGGCGAGCGCCTGGGCCAGCGCGGAGTGCACGGCGTGGCGTTCCGGCGGGCTTGCCGCCTGGTAGATCGCCGAGCGCACCAGCGGATGGCGGAACCGCAGCCGGGTGCCTTCGATTGCGACCAGGCCCGCAGCAATCCCCGGCGTGAGGGCGTCAGCAGTCATCGCCTTGCCGTCAAGGATTGCGGCCGCGTTCAGCACCTCTGCGAGGACGTCCGCATCATCGGCTGCGGCGGCCAGTAGCAGCGAGCGGGTAGCGGACGGCAGGCCACAGCCCTGCGCCGCGAATGCTCGTTCCAGGCGAACGGTCAGCGGCAGCCGCGACGGCAGCACCGCGCCCTTACCGAGGTACTCGGACCGCAAGGCGGCTGGCAATTCGATGAGCGCAAGCGGGTTGCCAGCCGCGTCCTGGAGCAGCCGCTCACGTACAACCGGTTCAAGGCCAGGCGCACGAGAATCCAGCAGCTCCCCAGCCGCCTTGTCGCTAAGTCCCTGCACCCGCAGCTCGGTCAGCCCAGCTTCGCTGAACGGGTTCGGGAACCCGTCGCGCACCGCGATCAGCATCAAGGCCGGCTCGGCCGCCAGCCGGCGCGCAACAAACGCAAGCACGGCACAGCTGGGCTGGTCGAGCCACTGGGCGTCCTCGATGATCAGCAGGACGGGTGAGCTTTCAGCCGCGTCACCAATCAGCTCAAGCGTCGCGAGCCCGGTCAAGAAAAGCCCCGGAGCAGCCTCCTCAGACATGCCAAACGCGCCGAGCAGCGCGGCTCGTTGACGAGGCGGCAGCCCCCGGGCCAGGTGAAGGACTGGCTGCAGCAGCTGGTGCAGGCCCGCAAACGAGATCTGCGCCTCTGACTGAACCCCAATCGCGGACAGCACCAATGTCCCGCAGTCTCTCGCGTGCGCGGTGACCGCCGCCAGCAGGGCCGACTTCCCAATGCCGGCTTCGCCCCGGACTACCAGGGTGCTGCCAGCACTCTTCGAAAGCCGGCCAGCCAGGTGGTTAAGGACACCAAGCTCGCGCTCACGCCCGTACAAACCGTGTTCTGCAGTATGACGGGCCGCCGGCCGCGCGCCTGTCACTGTCTCACCGACCGTCACGGTGCCTCCACGCTCCTGTCGCGTTTTGCGGCGCGGCACCAGTAGACCCGACGCTAGAAGGACCGGTCAACAGACTGGTCATTCGCTAGATCCAGTCGCGCACCACCCCCATATAGGTTTCGAGGTGCACCGGGGCCAGGAACCCTTTCCAAGACCCCTGCCGCGCCTCCCAGGGCACTCGGTGGAAGGAGGTCTGCGCCGTCAACACCTCCGCCTCAAGCGTCCGCACCGCCGATGGCCCGGTCGGTTCGCGCAATCGCTCTGGAGGTGGCGGGAGGAGATCCGTGACTGGAATTAGCAACGGCATGACATCCGCAGGCCAGCCGGGTCCACTCGGGCTGGTCGGGCGCGACGCCGAGCTGGCCCAGCTCAGGGCGCTGGTTGACCCTCCCCCCGGCGAAAGCCATGTGCTGGTGCTGCTGGGTGAGGCGGGGATGGGCAAGACCGTGTTGCTGGCGGACGTGGCCGACAGGGCTCGCCGGGCGGGAATGCGGGTGTTGTTGGTTACCGGCCGGGAGTCGGAGCAGGATCTGGCGTTTGCCGGGCTGCACCAGCTGCTGCGGCCGGTGGCAGCCCAGATTTCTGGCCTTCCCGAGCGCCAGGCGAGCGCGCTGCTGGCGGCGCTCGGCCTCGCAGCTGATCCCGTCGCTTCGGACCGCCTGATGACCGGCATTGCGTTGCTTACCCTGCTGTCTGACCTGTCAGAGGACCACCCACTGCTGGTGGCCGCCGACGACGCACAGTGGCTGGATCACGGCTCGCTCGACGCGATCGCCTTCGCCGCCCGGCGCCTGGACACAGAACCGCTGGTGCTACTGCTCGGTGCGCGCGGGAACCTCCCGCCCCCCGGGTTCGAGCGAGACTTCCCCGAGCTGCCGCTGGAACCACTGAGCACCCAGGACGCCGGGCGGCTGCTCGATGCCCAGCCCCACCCGCCGCACGGCCGCGCCCGGGAACAGGTGCTCGCCCAGGCGGCCGGCAACCCCATGGCGCTGATCGAGCTGTCCCGCATCATCGCGGCCGACCCGGCCGCCGGGCGGCGCTGGGCCGCCGAGCCCTTGCCGCCCACTGAGCAACTCGCCGCCGTCGTCGCCACCCTGTATGGCGCCTTTCCCGCGGCAACACAGGAGGCGCTTCTGCTCGCCGCGGTCGCTGACAGCCCGGACCCGACGGCGGCGGCTGTGCCGGGGCTTACCGCCGACGCGCTGACTCCGGCCGAGAGGGCGGGCCTGATCAGAGTGGATATGTCCGGACCGCGCTTCAACCACCCACTGGTGCGCTCTGCGGTCTATCACGCCGCAGCGTTCGCTGAGCGCGCCGCCGCCCACCGGAAGATCGCGGACACGCTCCGCGATCAGTCCGACCGCTACGCCTGGCACCTCGCGGCAGCCGCACTGAAACCCGACGAGCACGTGGCCGCCCTGCTCGAGGAAACCGCCGCCCAGGCGCAGCAGCGCGGCGGCGCCGCCGCGGCCGCGCGTGCCCTCGAGCGCGCCGCCGAACTCAGCCCCAGCGAGTCCGATCAGGTCCGGCGGCTGCTGGCGGCCGCCACACTCGCCCAATCCGCCGGACAGGGAGACTGGGTACAGGATCTGGCGACCCGGGTACTTACGGTGACCGCAGACCCGGATCTGCGCATCGCCGCCCGGCTGCACACCGGCTGGGCCCACGTGTGGTCCAACCGGCACGCCGACGCGCTAGCCACACTGATCTCCGTTGCCGAGGAGGCATCAGACCGCCTGCCGGTCATCGCCTGGGACGCCATCGGGCTAGCCGCCACCGTCGCATACCAGACCGGTGACAGGCCGGGCCGCGAGCAACTGCTGAGCACCCTTGACCGCCTGACAGAACCGGTGCCGCCGCCACCAGACTGGCCCGTTGCGCACGCCGACGAACGGCGGGTGTGGATACAAGCAAGCACGGACCCGTTCGCGCAAAGAGCCGAAACCATCCCCCACCTGCACTCCATAGCCGACCACGCTTCCGACCCGGGCCAGGTTGGCGCGGCAGCCTGGCTCCTGGACGAGACCGAACTTGCGGTCAGGCTGCTGCGGGAAGCCCTCGGCAGGCTGCGCGCTCCCGGCATGCGCGGCCGCAGCGGAGCCGCCCTGTCCTCCCTACAGTGGGCGTGCCTCGATAGCGGGCGGTGGGACGAGTCGCTCGCCGCCGCCCGCGAGGCCGCCGACGCGGCCGCCGCGTACCGGATGGAGACTGTCGCCGCGTCGGCCGACCTCACCACAGCCACTGTTTTCGCCCTGCGCGGCGAAGGCGACCAGGCACGGCCGCTGCTAACCCGCGCGCTCGCCATCCTCGACACGGCGGATTACCGCGCGTTTGCCGCCCGGGCCCACCACGCCGCCGGCCTCGCCGCACTGGCCGAAGGCAGCTACCTAACCGGCTACGCCCAGCTCAGCCAGCTCTTCGACGCCGACGGCACGCCACTGCACTACCACGTCTCCTACCTCGGGATCGCCGACCTTGCCGCCGCAGCAGTACGCGCAGAGCGTCACCTCGAGGCCAGGGCGCTTACCGAATTCGCGCTGGCCCAGGCAGATCCCGCACCGGGGCCGCGGCTGGAACAGCTTGCCGCCCGCGCCCGGGGCCTGCTCGCCGAACCCGCCGACGCCGAGGCTCACTTCGCGAAGGCCCTGGCCGAACCCGCTGGCGACACCTGGCCGTTCGAGCGGGCCCAACTGCAGCTCGACTATGGCGAATGGCTACGGCGGCAGCGGCGGATCAACGATGCCAAACCGGTCCTCACCGCGGCACTGGAAACATTGCGCCGCCTCGGTGCAGCGCCTTGGATCCGCCGCGCAGAGGCCGAGCTGCGGGCCTGCGGCGTGACCATTGCGGGAGCGCCTACCACACCCGGCGCCCTCGCAGACCTCACCGCGCAACAGCGCGAAATCGTCATCCTCGCCAGCCGCGGTCTGACCAACAGCGAGATCGCCGACCGCCTATTCCTCTCCCCCCGCACCGTCGCCTCGCACCTGTACCGCTCCTACCCCAAGCTCGGCATTGCAGGCCGCCACCAGCTGCGCGACCTACTCGACCAGGGCACCGACTGGCACGGCGCACCACCGCCCTACGGCTAGCCGCATCCAGGGGCTGCACGCGCACCAGCCATGGCAGGAAGGCGACCAGCCCTCATTTCCGGTGAGTAAGCAAAGAAGACCAGCAGCACAACCAGCCGCCTCTGTCAAACGAACGCCCAACGCCATCGTTCATCACTTACCGGGAGCAAACACCCACCCCATGTACACCCTGCACACACAGAATTGGCCGATCTGCGTCCAATCCCTAATGCCATCAACAAACGAGGTGAGCGCGCCGAGTCGGCGATCCGGCCGCATGATCGCCCAGGCTCAACATCACGTTTTGTGATAAGTCCAGCTCCTGGCTCGCGCGCGCTGACCACAGCCAGGAAGCGGTGAGCTCTAGGGCACGACGACGAGGGGTGCCGGTGAGTGGCGGGCCAGGCTGACGGCGACCGAACCGACGACACGGTGCATGACCTGGGACGAACTCCCGACCACGATCACTAGGGTCGCGTGGGGGTGGGCGGCGCGGATTTCGTTGGCTGCGGCGATCAATTCTTCTGCGATCAGGCCCTGGCGCCGCTCGAAGCCCCAGTCCATCTGGTGGCCGCGCAGCTGCTCGCTGGCCAGGGTGCGGAGTTCCTGCTCGACGTCGTCGAAGTCTGTTTCCAGCTCGGTTACGGCACCGGGCGACAGCGCGGCCATGCTGGGCATATGAGCCACATACACCACCTCAATCCGGCCCGTCCGGCCCCGCAGCAGGCTGACCGCGGCGTCGAGCGCCCGGCTGGCCGGAGGGGATCCGTCATAGCCGACGACAAGGCGCAGATCCGTCGCAGGCGGCGTGGTGGTGCTCATCGGAGGGAGGATAGCCCCTTTACCATTGCGCGGGCGTACCCGGCATCCGGTCTACGTGGAGGTCGCCTGCAGGGCTACCCCGGCGATTGGGGTTCGGCACGTATTTTGACTCGATCGTGCCGGAGCCCGCGTGCGTGCCCCCGGGCCTTCCACGAGACGCCCTGCCGGGGTACCTGGCCCGCGGTCACTGTTAGCGGACCGGCGTGGCCGCCGATCCGGGAACCGGGGTCACTACCGGCGAGCAGCTGCACAGGGCCACGGGAATCGCTTCGAACGCCGGCTGCTGGGCGGGGGCGGCGCGCGCTGGGGTGGGGGCCGGGGCGGCCGCAGCCGGGGCGGCGGCATTCCTGAGCTCGGCAAGCCGGCGCTTGGACGGCAGCAAGACGATCGCGAGGATGAAGCCGAGTCCGAGCAGCGCGGCTGACACGGTGAAGGCGACGGTGTAGCCGTGAGTGGCCGCGATCGCCGGGGCTAGCGGGCTGGTGTGGTGGGCGATCAGGTAGCTGGCCGTTGCGGTCAGCGCGATCGTGCTGAGGGCGGAGGTCCCGATCGAGCCGCCGACCTGCTGCATGGTGTTGACCAGGGCGGAAGCCACGCCGGAGTCCTGGCGCGCGACGCCGAAGGTGGCGGTGTTGATGGCCGGGGCGAAGATCATGCCAAAGCCCAGGCCCAAGATGAGCAGGGCGGGCAGCACGGCGCTGGCGTAGCTGGAGGTGACGGCGAGCTGGGTCAGGTAGGCCATCCCGACAGCGCCCAGCAGCATGCCGGCCGCGATCAGGGCGCGCGGCCCGAGCCGGGGCAGCAGCGCGATGCTGGACAGATTGGAGCTGACCAGGATGCAGGCGATCATCGGCAGGAACAGCAACCCTGTGGCCAGCGGGCTTTCTGCCTTGACTACCTGCAGGTAGTAAGTGAGGAACAAGAAGGTGCCGAAGATCGCGATTCCCGATATGAAGACGGCGACATAAGAGCCGCCCCGGGTGCGGTCCAGGATCACCCGCAGCGGCAGCAGCGGATGACTGGCCCGCTGCTCGGCGGCAACGAACCCGGCAAGCAGCACCACGCCCCCCACCAGGGAGCCGATGGTCAGCGCGGACGTCCACCCGGAAGACTCGGCGTGGGAGCAGCCGAAGACGATCAGGAACAGCCCGGCGCAGGCCAGCCCGGCACCGGGCCAGTCCATCGGCGGCCGGACGGCCGGGCGGCTGCTGCGGATCCAGGCCAGGGCGCCGACCACCGCGATCGCGGCGAACACCAGATTGACATACAAGCACCAGCGCCACGACAAATACTGGGTGAGCACCCCGCCCAAGATCAGCCCCACCGCGCCGCCGCCCGCGGCGACCGACCCGAAAACACCAAACGCCCGCCCCCGCTCCCGCGGCTCCCGGAACGTGCTGACCAGCGTGCCCAGAGCGGCCGGCGCGAGGACGGCGCCGAACGCGCCCTGCAACGCCCGGGCCGCCACCAGCATCCCGAACGAGACCGCGGCGCCGCCGATCGCCGAGGCAATGGCGAATCCGATCAAGCCGGTAATGAAGACCCACTTGCGGCTGAACATGTCGCCGAGCCGGCCGCCCACCAGCAGCAAACTGCCGAAGGCCAGCGCATAGGCCGTCACCACCCACTGCCGGTCGCCGTTCGGGAACCCCAGGGCACGCTGCGCCGACGGCAGCGCGATGTTCACGATCGTGGAATCCAGGACCACCATCAGCTGAGCGATGGCGACTACGACCAGGATCAGCCAGCGCCGGTCACCAGGCGCAGCCAGGCGATCTGCCATGGCAGAAGACGACGCAGAAGACATGCGGCGCTTATACCCCTCGCATGGCCGGTGGCGACTTCAGGCCGCGCGGCCAGAGCGATCCGCCGCGTTATTCGCCTGAACCGCCCAGATCCAGCGATCCGGCGGCACGCCGAGCGAGACCCCATCACGCTCAGTGATTTGGAACTCGCCCGGCCCGCGCGTGTAACCGCCGATCTGAGCGGCAGGCTCGCGAGCGCGGACTCGCTGCGGTCGCGACCGTGCATAACAAGTGGTTATGCATCGCGGCGTTCTATTGGCCTGGGCCGCAGTTTGCGCGTTGACCGTTCGCGGTCGAGGGTCGGCCATGGGGTGAAGCAGCGTCTTGCGGGCGGGGGGTTGGCTATTCCAGGCGGGCGGTTTGGCTAACGCTGGAGGTCGGTGGTGGCGTCTCGAGGCCGTAATGCAGGCGTTCTCCGGGTGCGGGCGCACCGGCTGGCGGGCACGTGTGGGGGGGCTATCGGCATGCCAGTGCCGGCCTGGGATGCCTTCGCGGTGGCTAGTGGTCTGGGGTTGGCGTCTGCGGGTGGACTGGCCGCGGCCGTATTGGGGTGTTGGGGCCGGGGTGGGGGGTGGTGATGGTGTCGAGCAGGCGCAGGCGTTCTTCGGGGTCGCTGCCGGGCTGGGCGTGGTAGGTGACCAGGGCCTGCATGTCGCTGCCGGGGATGAGCAGCTTTTCGTAGTTGAGCTCTAGCGGCCCGACCTGCGGGTGGTTGAACAGGCTGGTGCCGGTGGTCTTGTGCTTGACGTCCTGGCGGGCCCA
>Ga0075425_100005983_pt1 | contig 12695 bp, 13 predicted proteins | sample SoiMethybrSBSTD4_FD_75300 | JGI IMG/M metagenome (GOLD analysis project Ga0075425, IMG submission 75300) | Bulk soil microbial communities from a Populus tree surrounding site in Tennessee, USA - Soil MetaG P. TD hybrid SBSTD4 | ecosystem: Environmental > Terrestrial > Soil > Tree plantation...
GGCTTGGCGGCGATCAGCTCGGGCTGCGAGCTCTTCGTCTGCAGCGGCTGGGCCACCTTGCACCCGTCGCGGTAGATCGCGATCGCCTTCACACCGAGCTTCCACGCGTCCATGTAGAGCTGGGCGACGTCGTCGACGGTGACATCGTTCGGCAGGTTGACCGTCTTCGAGATCGCCCCGGAAACGAACGGCTGCACGGCCGCCATCATGTTGACGTGGCCCATGTGGTGGATGGCGCGGTCGCCGACCGCGACGTCGAACACGGACAGGTGCTCGCCGTGGAAGCCGGGCGCCCCGACCACGGTGTTGTGCTCGTTCACGTAGGCGACGATCTGGTCGACCTCGTGCGGCGCGTAGCCCAGCTTCTCGAGAGCGGTCGGCACGGTCTGGTTGACGATCGTGATGTCGCCGCCACCGACGAGCCGCTTCGACTTGACCAGCGAGAAGTCGGGCTCGATGCCGGTCGTGTCGCAGTCCATCATGAAGCTGATCGTGCCGGTGGGCGCGATCACGACGGCCTGGGCGTTGCGGTAGCCGTGCTGCTCGCCGAGGGCGAGCGCCTCGTCCCAGGCGCTCCGGGCTGACGTGACCATGTCGGCCGGCACCAGCGAGGAGTCGATGTTCCCGACGGCGGCCCGGTGCTTGCGGATCACCCGCAGCATCGCGTCGCTGTTGCGGGCGTACTCGTCGAACGCGCCGACGCGCCCGGCCATGTCGGCCGACTTGCGGTAGGCGCGGCCGGTCATGATCGCCGAGATGGCGGCCGCATAGGCGCGGCCCTCGTCGGAGTCGTACGCGAGCCCGCGCGCCATCAGCAGCGCACCCAGGTTGGCGAAGCCGAGCCCGAGCTGGCGCATCGCCCGCGCGTTCTGGGTGATCTCCTCGGTGGGGTAGCTCGAGTTCCCGACCAGGATCTCCTGGGCCATGAAGATCACATCGACGGCCCGCTCGAACCGCTCGACCTGGAATTCACCCGTCTCGGTGTCGCGGAACTTCATCAGGTTGAGGCTGGCGAGGTTGCACGCGGAGTTGTCGACGTGCAGGTACTCCGAGCAGGGGTTGGAGGCGTTGATGCGCCCCGTCGCGGGGCAGGTGTGCCAGTCGTTCATCGTCGTGTCGTAGTGCATGCCGGGATCGGCGCACTTCCACGCGGCCTCGGCGATCTGGTGCATCAGCTCGCGGGCGCGCACGGTCTTCACGACGGAGCCGTCCGTGCGGGCGGTCAGCTCCCAGTCGTCGTCGTCGGTGACGGCGCGCATGAACTCGTCGGTGACGCGCACCGAGTTGTTCGCGTTCTGGTACTGGATCGAGGCCCAGTCAGGCGAGTCGAGGCTCATGTCGTAGCCGGCCGCCTGCAGCACGCGGGCCTTCTCCTCCTCGTGCTGCTTGCACCAGATGAACTCCTCGATGTCCGGGTGGTCGACGTTCAGGACGACCATCTTGGCCGCCCGCCGCGTCTTGCCGCCGGACTTGATGGTGCCCGCCGAGGCGTCGGCGCCGCGCATGAACGAGACCGGCCCGGAGGCGTAGCCGCCCTTGGCCAGCTGCTCCTGGGAGGAGCGCAGCTTGCTCAGGTTGATGCCCGACCCGGAGCCGCCGCGGAAGACGAGGCCCTCCTTGCGGATCCAGTCGAGGATCGACTCCATGTTGTCCTCGACGGAGAGGATGAAGCAGGCGCTGCACTGCGGGTTCTCCTCGAAGCCGACGTTGAACCACACCGGCGAGTTGAACGCGACCATCTGGTGCAGGAGCAGGTGCGTCAGCTCGGCGCGGAAGGTCTCGGCCTCGTCGCCGTCGGCGAAGTAGCCGTCCTTCGTGCCCCACGCGGTGACGGTGTCGGCGACCCGGCCGATCATCTGCCGCACGGAGCGCTCGCGCTCGGGCGAGTTCAGCTTCCCGCGGAAGTACTTCTGGGCGACGATGTTCGTGGCCGTCTGGCTCCAGAACTCGGGGAACTCGACGTCGCGCTGCTCGAACGACGGCCCGTCCTTGCCGGGGATCAGCGCGGTGCGCGTCTCCCACTCGACGGCGTCGAACGGCTCGACGCCGGCTTGGGTGAAGTAGCGGGGCACGCCGATGCGGACATCCTCTTTGCCCTCCACTACCGAGTTCGTCGTCCGCTTCACGGTCGTCGCCATCCCCGTCGCCTCCTCACCAGTCGAAGTTTACCGAACACCTGTTCGTTTTGCCACCCGCTTGGCGGGCTTCTTGCGCCCCTCGAGCTGCGCCAGCTCGCGCTCGAACTCGTCCACATCCTGGAAGTCGCGGTAGACCGACGCGAACCGCACGTAGGCCACCCGGTCGAGATCGCGGAGCACCCGCAGGGCCTGCTCGCCGATGCGGCGGGCCTCGACCTCGTCGCCCACGCCGTTGCGCAGGTCGGCCTCGATCCGCACGGCCGCCTGCTCGATGTCCGCGAGCGGCACCGGCCGCTTCACGCACGCCCGGGTCAGGCCGGCCATGAGCTTCGCGCGGTCGAACGGCTGGCGGGTGCCGTCGCGCTTGACCACGTGCAGGGCGGCCTGCTCCACGCGCTCGAACGTCGTCATGCGCTGGCCGCACAGGAGGCACTCACGCCGCCGCCGGATGGCGCCCTTGCCCGCGACGCGGGTGTCGACGACCTTGGTTTCTCCGTGCTCGCAATAGGGACAGTTCATGCGGTCTCTCTTCCCGGCCCTTTTCTACATCTCGTGGGTGTGTTCCTGCCGAACCCCTATATCTAGTGGGAACGACCGGTCGGGGCGAGGTATTCTCGTTGGTGGGCCGGACGGACTCCGAAGGCCGCTCAGGGAGCCGGATTCCCGTTTTCGGAGTCCGCCGGCGGGGCAGCAGGATGGTGATGGGACTGAGCGATGCACTGACCGTCGCGGGTGTGGTCACGGCCGCGGTCGCCGCGATCGTGATGGCGGCCCTGATCGGGTGGAACGAGCGCAGCGCGAGCCTCGCCGACCGCCGCCGCCGCGCGGGTCGATAGCCCCGCGGCCTACGGGGCGATCGAGCGGAGCGTCGCGGCGAGCCCCTCGCCGATGGGCGTCGTCGCCTTCCAGCCGAGCTCGCGCGCGGCCAGCGACGGGTCGAGCGCGCTGCGCGCCAGCTCGCCCAGACGGGGCGGCCGCAGCTCGGGCGTCACGTCCGTGCCCGCCGCCCGCTGGCACTCGGCCAGGAGGTCGTTCACGCTCGTCTCGGCCGCCGTGCCGATGTTGAAGATCGCGTGGTCGCCCGTGTAGTCGAGCGCGGCCAGGTTGGCCGCGACGACGTCGCCCACGTAGACGTAGTCGCGCGTCTGGCTGCCGTCGCCGAACACGAGCGGCGTCCCGCCCTCGGTCAGCTTGCCGAAGAAGATCGCGACGACGCCGGCCTCGCCGTGCGGGTCCTGCCGCGGCCCGTAGACGTTGCCGTAGCGGAGGATGACGTGGCGGGTGCCGTAGAGCCGGTTGTAGAGCTCGATGTAGTGCTCGCCGCACAGCTTGGCGACGCCATAGGGCGCCATCGCCGCGCACGGCGTCGACTCGGGCGAGGGGATCACGTCGACCTCGCCGTAGATCGCCCCGCCGGTCGAGGAGAACACGACCCTGGCGTCGCACACGCGGGCCGCCTCGAGCACCTCGGCCGTCCCGCGCACGTTCACGTCGGCGTCCCGGCCGGGATCCTCGACCGACACCCGCACGTCGGCCTGGGCGGCCAGGTGGAAGACCGCCTGCGGCCGCAGATCCGCGGCGAGCGCGCGCATCGCGGAGGCGTCGCGGATGTCGATCTGGTGGAACTCGGCACCGGTCGGGACGCGCTCACGCTTGCCGGAGGACAGGTCGTCGACGACCGCGACGCGGTCGCCGCGGGCGAGCAGCGCGTCTGCGACATGGGAGCCGATGAAGCCGGCGCCGCCGGTGACGATCGCGGTGATGGCCATGGCGGCGGAGCTTACCGGGCAGGTTCCGGCGGCAGCGCCCCCACGAGCCCGCTGTGGGCCATGACGACGGCCGGGCTGACCTGGAGCATCGCCAGGTAGCGGCGCCCGAACGGCGTGCCGGGATCGGGCGGCGCCACCAGGGCGCGCACGCGTGCCACCAGCACGTCGGGCGCCTCTGCGGCCGGCTCCGCCTCGTCCGCCTCCTGCGCCTCGTCGATCGCGGCGATGAGCTCGGAGAGCGGGCGCAGCCACGCGAGGCGAAAGCTCTGCGAGGCGATCTGCAGGAACTCGGCGCCGGTCAGGCGGCCGCCGTAGCGCTCCAGGTCGACCCGCTCGGCCTCGAGCAGCCGGCGGTGCAGGTCGAGCAGGTGCGGGCGCAGGGCGGAGAGATCCTCGGCGATGGCCGTATTGTGGCCGTCGCCGCGCTCAGGCCGCGCGGTGAGGCCAACTCGTGAGTCACGGGTGGCTAGCCACACCCTCGCCGGGGCCCGGGCGTATGGTTGTCGCCCATACATCGCGAGCGTGAGGAGGTGTCGGAATGGCAGACGTCGCTTCCTACAGCCTGCTGTTCTACGGCGGCCCGGACGGATACCAGACGAACCGTGCGCAGATCCAGCTCAGCGACGCGAACGGCCAGACGCTTGCCTGGGTCCGGTTCAACGATCCCGACATGGCGTTCGAAACCGACTACGAGGACGCGGGGATCATCCGCATGCATCTGCCCTCCGCCATGTTCCGGAGCGTGCTCGACGTCCTGCGCAACGAGGATGCGGTCGAGATCTACTTCATCGCGGGCCGTGCGTTCCTCGGCACGATGAGCGAGCCCGTCGGCGAGGAGGACTAGCGGTCGAGGATCGTCAGGTCGAGGCGGCGGAGCCGCTCCGGGTCGGCCAGGATGTCGATCTCGACGATCTTGCCCCCTCTGACTGTGAACGCGCCGATCGAGAACGGCTGCCCGTCGCGCGTTGCGAGCAGGCCGGCGGCCCCGTTGACGAGCACGCGTTGCGTCGCGAGCGCGACGCGCGACCAGACGAGCGCGCGGCCGGCGACGATCTCGGCGCCGCGGACCTCGCGCGACCCGCCCTGATCCGCCCTCAGCACGACGTCGGGGTCGAGGACGGCGACGAGCGCGTCGAAGTCGCCCTGGCGGGCGGCGGCGAGGAAGGCGTCGACGGCGGCCCACTGGATCTCGAGATCGGCGTCGGGGATGGGGTCGCTCCGCTGCACGCGGCGCCGGGCGCGGCTGGCGAGCTGGCGCGCAGCCTCCGGCGAACGGCCGACGATCGGCGCGATCTCGTCGAACGGCATCGCGAACATGTCGTGGAGCACGAACGCGAGCCGCTCGGCGGGCGTCAGCGTCTCGAGCACCACGAGCAGCGCGAGGCCGACCGAGTCGGCGATCAGGGCCTCGTGCTCGGGGTCGGTGCCGTCCGCGCGGTCGATGACGGGCTCGGGCACACGCACGCCGATCGGCTGCTCCCGCCGGGAGCTGCGTGAGCGCAGCGTGTTCAGCGAGATGCGGGCGACGACCGTCGTGAGCCATCCTCCCAGGTTGTCGATGGCGTCGGCGTCGGACCGGCTGAGTCGCAGCCATGCCTCCTGCACCGCATCGTCGGCCTCGCTGATCGAGCCGAGCATCCGGTAGGCCACCGCACGCAGCCGCGATCGGTGCTCTTCGAATCGCCGCGCCAGCCATTCCGTTTCGTCCATCGGTCGCCTCCTTCCTCGAGGGGTGTCAGCGGGTTGACCCGCGCCGCCCGGTGAACGTGACGGGCCGCCCGGTCACGTTCCGGTCCCGGCGCGGGTCTTCCCGGTAGCACCCACACCGAGAGACACGGAGGTCTTCTGCCATGGCGACAACCCATCCATCCGTCGATCAGCCGTTTCGCACCGGGCAGGCCCGCCGCGCGGCGGACCCCAGCGCTCGACGGCGAACGGGCGAAGCCCCGGCCGGCGCGCCGTCGCTGCTCCTTCGCGCGGTCTGCTTCGGCATCCGCGGAGCGCTCGTCGCCGTGACGCTCCTGGTCGGGCTCGTCGTCGGCGGTGTCATCATCGTGCCGCTCCTGATCTTCGCCCCGCCGCTGCCGGTCATCCTCGCCGGGCTGGCGGTCGTCTACGTCCTCGGCGCGACCGGCTCGATGGCCGACGACTGGCACGCTCGCCGCAGCCGGCGCTGACGGCGTCAGGCGGCCTGGGTGGCGACCGGCTCGTCCTCGCGCTGCACCTCGACCGTCTTCTCCGGGGTGAGCACGAGGCGGCCGCGGAACGGCCCCTTTCGGTCCTTGAACTCCATCCAGTCGGAGGCGCCCTGCTCGATCACCTGGCGGGCCTCGGCGGCCGTGATGGCTCGGCCCTTGGTGGACTTCCAGATGACGAAGCCGCAGCCCGGCTCCTTGCGGCTCTTCCATGACGAGCAGCCGTAGGCCCGGCTGTTCTCGCGGATGTCGCCGCCGCATTTCGGGCAGGTCGCGATCGTCTCGCGCGGCCCGGCCGGCGCGTCCAGGCGGGTGCCGTCGTCGGCGATCAGCTGCACCTGGTTGCCCTCGGCCAGGACGAGCCGGGCCCGGCTCGGCCGGGTCTTGAACCCGTCGAGCAGGTCGGTCTGGCCGTGCTCGAGCAGGTCGCGGGCCTCGCCCGGGCTGATCGAGCGGCCCTTCTGCTGCTTCCAGATGACGAAGCCGCAGCCGGGCTCCTCCTTGCTCTGCCACGACGAGCAGCCGTAGGCCGCCCGGTTCTCGCGGATGACCCCGTCGCCGTTCGGGCACGGCCCGATCTCGGCGCGCTGGGCGCGCACCTCCTCGGCGGTCAGGTTGCGGAAGTAGTCCACGACTTCCGTCGTGAACTTGCGGATGTCGTCCATGAACCCGTCACGCGACTCCTCGCCCCGCTCGATCGCGGTCAGGCGCTGCTCCCACTTGCCGGTGAGCTCGGCGGACGTGATCGCGTGGTCGTGCAGGAGCCCGATCGCCTGGCGGCCCTTGGCGGTTGCGCGCAGCGACCGGCCGAGCCGCTCGATGTAGCCGACGCGCAGCAGCTTCTCGATCGTCTCCGCGCGGGTGGCGGGCGTGCCCAGGCCGGCGTCCTTCATCGCCTCGCGCAGCTCCTCGTCCTCGATCTGCTTGCCGGCGGTCTCCATGTCGCGCAGCAGCGAGGCCTCGGAGTAGCGGGCCGGCGGCTTGGTCTGCTTCTCGAGCACCTCCGCCAGCTCGCACGTGCCCCGCTCGCCGTCGTCGACCTTCGGCAGCACCTGGCGGGGCTCGTCCTCGTCGCCCTGCGGCTCCTCGGCCGCGGCCTCCTCGCCGAAGGCGGCGCCGCGCCAGCCGGCCTCGATCAGGCGGCGGCCGCGGGTGCGGAAGCGGTGCTCGGCGGCGACGGTCACGATCTCGGTGTCCTCGAACTTCGCCTCGGGGTGGAACACGGCCAGGAAGCGGCGGACGACGAGCTCGTAGATGCGCGCGTCGTCGCCGGAGAGCTCCTTGGTCGGCAGCTCGCCGGTGGGGATGATCGCGTGGTGGTCGTCGACCTTGGCGTCGGCCACGACTCGGGCGAGCGGGAGCACGTCCAGGCCGGCGACGTACCCGGCCGCGGTCCTCGCGAACGGGAGCCCGGTCAGCCCGCGGGCGATGCCCTTGAGGTTGCCGATCTGGTCGGACGGCAGAAACTGCGAACGCGTGCGCGGATAGGTGATCACGGCGCCGGCCGACGATCCCTCGTACAGCCGCTGGGCGGCCTGGAGGGTGCGCGAGGCGGACATGCCGAAACGGCTGTTGGCATCGCGCTGGAGGCTCGTCAGGTCGTACAGGAGCGGCGGGCGGGTCTTGCGCTCGGTGCGCTTGACCGACTCGACCGTGGCGGGCGCGCCGCTCGCCGCCGCCGCCACCGCGTCGGCCCGCTCCCGCTCCGACGTGCGGTCCTCCTTGCCCTCGAACCAGCGCCCGGTGTAGGTGCGGGGGCCGTCGAGCCCGAAGCGGGCGTCGACCTGGAAGTACGTCTCCGGCTCGAACGCGTCGATCTCGAGGTCGCGGCGGACGATCAGGGCGAGGGTCGGCGTCTGCACCCGGCCCAGCGAGACGACGCCGCCCAGGGCGCGGCCGCGGACGGTCGCCGCCCGGGTCGCGTTCATCCCGACGAGCCAGTCGGCCTCGGAGCGCGACCGGGCCGCCGCCTCGAGGTTCACCATCTCCTCACCGTCCCGCAGGTTCTCGAAGCCCTCGCCGATGGCCGCCCGCGTCATCGACGACACCCACAGCCGCCGCACCGGCTTCTTCACCCTGGCCACGTCGAGGATGTAGGCGAAGATCAGCTCGCCCTCGCGGCCGGCGTCGCAGCCGTTCACGATCTCGTCGACGTCGGCGCGCTTCATCAGCCGCTTGAGGATGTCGAGCTGCTTCTTGCCGCGCGCGTCCGGCCGCAGCTTGAACGTCTCGGGGAGCACGGGCAGGGTCTTGATCGACCACTTCTTCAGGCTGTCGTCGTAGTCCTCCGGCTCGGCCAGCTCGACCAGGTGGCCGATCGCCCACGACACGATCCGGTCCTCCGACTCGAGGTAGCCCTCGTGCTTCTGGAAGCCGCCGCCGAGGGCGCGGGCATAGTCCTGCCCGACCGATGGCTTCTCCGCGATGATCAACGTCTTGCCCATAGCGGCGGGAGGGTAGCACCGTGTGAAACGGGTGCCTTAGATCCAGCCCTTGCGGCGGTAGTACGCGATCTGGATGACGGTGGTCACGATGATCAGGCCCCACGACCAGGCGTAGCCGTAGCGCCAGTGGAGCTCGGGACTGCCGTGCACGTTCTGGCCGTAGAGGCCGACGATGAAGGTCGGGAGCAGCAGCACCGAGGCGACCACGGTCAGCCGTTTCATGACCTCGTTCTGGTCGTTCGCGACCTTGGCCTGGTGGTAGTCGCGGACGCCGGAGACGAGGTCACGGGCGAGGTCGAGGCCCTCGCTGGCCCGCAGCAGCTTGTCGAAGGCATCGCCGAAGCGCAGCTCGAGGTCGCGGGAGAAGAGCTCCTCGCCCTCGGTGTCGATCCTGTTGTCGATGACGCGGCGAACGGCGTCGCGGGTCGGCGCGAGCGTCTGGCGGACGTGCAGCAGCTTGTGGCGGAGGTCGGAGAGGCGCGAGCGCACCCGGGTTGACGGCCAGTCCTCGACGTGATCCTCCAGGTCGTCGATATGGTCGTCGAGCGTGTCGACGAGGTCGAGGAACGCCTCCGCCACCTCGTCGACGAGGCGGTAGGCGATCATCCCCGGCGCCTCCGCGCCCTTCGTCGACACGTCCCGGATCACGGCGGTGTCGAGCAGCGGCCGGCCGGGCGGCGACTTGCGCACCGTGACCACGGTGTCGCGCCGCAGGATGAGGTCGACCTCCTGGTACCAGAGCTCGTGCGTCTCGTGGTCGACCCGGGGCACGAGCAGGAGGCCGAAGATGTAGTCGATGTGCGCCTCGAACGTCGGCCGGGGCTCGTCGTCGTGCTGCGCCGCCTCGAGCATGATGTCCACCGCGCGGTCGTGGAGGGGGATGCCGGCGGCCCGCTCGAGTGACGCGCGATCGGGATGTTCGAGGTCATGCCAGTCGCAGCCGGCCATGCGCGGCGCAGCGTACTCCCGGGTGCGGCCGGATCGCGGTAGTCTGGCCGCGTGGACGGGATGCACGACCTCGGCGGCCGGCAGGGCTTCGGGCGGGTGGAGGCGGAGCCGGACGAGCCGCCGTTCCACCAGCCGTGGGAGGGCCGCGTGCACGGCATGTCGGAGACCGCCGACGTCGGCCCGGGCTTCCGGCATGCGATCGAGCGGATGGAACCGGCCGCCTATCTGACGACGTCCTACTACGAGCACTGGCTCGAGTCGATCGAGACGCGCGGGATCGAGCACGGCTTCTTCACGCGCGAGGACCTGGCTGCGGCCGCCGAGCGGATCGCCGCCGGCGAGCCGGTGCCGCAGCGCTCCGACCCGGAGGCGGCCCGCGAGGCCCGGGCGATGCTGCGCCCGCGGCCGCAGTCGACGTACACGGCTCCGGCGCCGCGGTACGGCGTCGGCGACACCGTCACCGTCGTGCGGGTGCTTCCCGCCGGGCACACCCGCTGCCCCGGCTACCTGCGCGGCGCCCAGGGCGTCGTCGAACGGGTGCACGCGCCCATGCCCCTCCTGGACGTCTACGAGTCCCAGGACGGCCTCGTCCGGCCCGAGGCCTGGTACACCGTCGCCTTTCCGGCCGGCGCGCTCTGGGAGGTCGAGCGGCCCGGCCACACCATCCTCGTCGATCTGTGGGAGAGCCACCTGGAGGCCACATGACCGAACAGCACCGTCACGCCCGTCCCAAGTCGCCGCAGGAGCTGCGCGCCGCGGCCCTCGAGACCGTCCTCATCGAGAAGGGGCTCGCCTCGACCGACGCGATCGATGCGGTGGTCGACGCCTTCGAGCACGAGATCGGCCCCCAGAACGGCGCCCGCATGGTCGCCCGCGCGTGGGTCGACCCGGCCTACCGCGAGCGGCTGCTGCGCGACGCCGCCGGCGCCGCGGCCGAGCTGGGCTACGGCGGCAGCGAGGGCGACCACATGCGCGCCGTCGAGAACACGCCGGACGTCCACAACGTCATCGTGTGCACGCTCTGCTCCTGCTACCCATGGCCGGTGCTGGGGATCCCGCCGGTCTGGTACAAGAGCCCGCCCTACCGGGCCCGGGTCGTGCGCGAGCCGCGGGCGGTGCTCGCGGAGTTCGGGCTCGAGCTCGCGGACGACGTCGAGATCCGGGTGTGGGACTCGAGCGCCGAGCTGCGCTACATCGTCCTGCCGATGCGGCCCGAGGGTACCGAGGGGATGAGCGAGGAGGAGCTCGCCGGGCTGGTCACGCGCGACTGCATGATCGGCGTCGCCGTCCCGCGCGTGGGGGCGGCCGCATGACCCCCGAGCGGCCCGACGACCAGCCGTTCAGCGAGCCCTGGCAGGCCCGCGCGTTCGCGATGGCGGTGGTCGCCGCCGAGCGGATGGACGTGCCCTGGGACGAGTTCCGCGACCGTCTGAAGGCGGCGATCGCCGAGCATCCCGACCAGCCCTACTACGAGTCGTGGATGGATGCCCTCGAGGACCTCGTCTCGGACCTCGCGCCTGCCTGAGAACCGGGGACGGTCCCCGGCGGGGACAGTCCCCATCGCTGGCTAGCATTTCGGGCGTGTTCATCTCGTTCGAGGGCCTGGACGGCTGCGGCAAGACCACCCAGGCCGCCCTGCTCGCCGAGGCCGCCCTGGCCGCCGGCCGCGAGGTCGTCCCGGTGCGGGAGCCCGGCGGCACCGCCCCCGGCGAGCGCGTCCGCGACCTCCTGCTCGACCCCGCGCTCGCGATCGAGCCGTGGGCCGAGGCGCTGCTCTACGCGGCGGCCCGCGCCCAGCTCGTCGCGGAGGTGATCCGGCCGGCAATCGAGCGCGGCGCGACCGTGATCGCCGACCGCTTCATCGACTCCTCGCTGGCCTACCAGGGCTGTGCCCGCGGGCTCGGCGTCGACGACGTGCTCGAGGTGAACCGGGTGGCGACGCGCGGGCTCCTGCCCGACCGCACCGTGCTGCTCGTCCTCGGCGAGGGCGAGGCCGCCGGCCGCCGCGGCCAGCCCGACCGGATCGAGGCCGAGGGCGCCGACTTCCACACCCGGGTGGCCGGCGGCTTCGCCGACGCCGCCCGCCGCTTCCCGGAGCGGATCGCGGTCGTCGACGCCTCCGGGACGCGCGACCAGGTAGCCGAGCGCGTGCGCGCGGCGGTGGGCCTGTGAGCGCGTTCGAGGACCTGCCGCAGCAGCCGCGGGCGCAGCGCCTGCTCGAGGCGGCGCTGGCCGCGCCCGCCCACGCCTACCTCCTCTCCGGCCCCGCCGGTGCGGGCAAGCGCCGCTACGCCGACCGTTTCGCCGCGGCGCTGCTGGACTGCCCGCCGCACCGGATCGAGACGCGCACCCACCCCGACCTCTTCGTGCTCGAGCCGGAAGGGCAGGGCATCCTGATCGAGGGCGCCCGCCGGCTGCGGCGCGACCTGCACCTGCGCCCGTTCGAGGCCCACCGGCGCGTCTACCTGATCCTCGACGCGCACCTGCTGCGGGACGAGTCGGCAAACGCGCTCCTGAAGTCGCTCGAGGACCCGCCCGAGTACGGCGTGCTCGTGCTCGTCTCCGACCACGCCGAGCGGATGCTGCCGACGATCCGCTCGCGGCTGCAGGCGATCGAGTTTCGCCGCTACCCGACGGCGGTGCTGGAGGCGGCCACGGGCGATCCGCTGGCCGCCAGGGCCGCGCTCGGCGACCTTGCCCGGGCGACATCGCTCGCGACCGACCCGGCCGCGGCCGGCCGGCGCCGGCTTTACCTGGAGCTGGCTGAAGGCGTCAGCATGGACTCCACGTTCGACCCGTCCCGGGCCGGCGCGCTCATCATGGAGGCGTCCAACCAGCGGGCCAAGGCCGAGTCCGAGCTCGTCGCCGGCGAGCGCGACGCCCGGCTCGAGTCGGTCGACGACCCGAAGGACGAAAAGGCCCTGCGCAAGCGCTACGAGGACCGGGCCAAGCGCGAGGCGCGGCGGGCCGAGTGGGACGAGCTGCGGCTGGCCGTCGACACGATCGCGCTCTGGTACCACGACATGCTCGCGGCGGCCCTGGGCGCCGACGAGGCGGTGGTGAACGCCGACACCGCTGGCGGCCTCGCCGCCGCCACGTCGCGGCGTGGCGCGGGCCACGCGGCCCGGGCGCTCGACACCGTCGGAGACGTGCGCCGTTCGCTCGAGCTGAACGTCCATCCGGTGCTCGCCATCGAGGCGC
>Ga0075425_100005984_pt1 | contig 12694 bp, 18 predicted proteins | sample SoiMethybrSBSTD4_FD_75300 | JGI IMG/M metagenome (GOLD analysis project Ga0075425, IMG submission 75300) | Bulk soil microbial communities from a Populus tree surrounding site in Tennessee, USA - Soil MetaG P. TD hybrid SBSTD4 | ecosystem: Environmental > Terrestrial > Soil > Tree plantation...
GTCGGCGGTGATGGATGCGCCGTCGACGCCCTGGGGAAGCGTGAAGGAGCGCACGAACCGGCCCTGCCAGCGCTCGCTGCGGTAGCGCCTGCTCGCGCCGGTGGACGGGGTGCGCTCCCCGGTGACGACGAGCTGCATGTCGACCGCCTCGGCGGAGAGGTTCTCCGGGTTGCAGCCGGGTACGTCGAGCTCGATCACGACCTGGTGATCGTCCTCCCAGATGTCCACCGGAGGAAGGAAGCCGCGCTGCCCGCCGGGGGCGGCGCGCAGCCCGAACATGCGCTCGAAGCTGTCGGTCATCGCGTCGAGGTCCGCCAGCAGCGGGTCTCGCCGGGTCAGGGTGGTGTTCATGGGGGTCCTCCTTCCGGATCGGGGATCGGTCATCCGGTTGAGGTAAGCAGCAGGCGCCGGGTGTCAACCGTGTTCGACGCGGCGGCCATCTTCTCGATCGCCTGCTGCTCGATCTTGCGCACCCGCTCGCCCGACAGGCCGAGCCGGCGGCCGATCGTCCGCAGCGAGTCGCCCTCGGCCCGGGCCTCCAGCACCTCGCGCTCGCGCACGGTCAGGCGCAGCAGCAGGGGACGGAGCTGCGTCAGGGCGAGCTGCTCCAGCACGCGCTCGTACTCGGCGTCGGCGAGCGGACAGGCGAGGAGATCCATCTCGCCCTCGCCGTAGTCGATGCGCTCGGCCCGGACGACGTCCGCGACACGGTCGCCGCTCCACCCGAGCGAGTCCGCCAGCTCCTGCTCGCCGGGCTCGCGGCCGAGGTCGGCGAGCAGTCGCTCGCGATGCTGCTTCAGCTCGTGGATGTCCCAGAGCACGCTCGTCGGCAGCCGGAACGGCCGCGAGCGCTCGGCGACAGCCTGCTGGAGCGACTGCCGGATCCACAGGCGCGCCCAGTGCGCGAACGAGCCCTTCCGCTCGTCGTAGCCGACCACGGCCCGCAGCAGCCCGAGGACGCCGTCGTTGATCAGATCGTCGAGCGTGACCCCGCGGCCGGCGTACCGCTTCGCCATGCGCCGGACCATGGGCAGCAGCTGCTCGACCAGGTCGGACCGCGCGCGGGCGTCGTCGCGGGCGCGGCTCGCAAGGGAGTCCAGGCCGCCGGTCTGCCCGGGCGGCGGGCTCGCGTTCGCGATCTGCACAACCGGATCTTACGCGCGCGGCCCGGAGTCGTGTTTAGCCTCTGCCGCCGACGGGGCACGCTTCCGCCATGCGTCCCGCAGACCTTGCCAGCGGCATCGCGCGTCCCGCCCTCAGCGGCAGCATGCGCGCCCGCCAGACCAAGAAGGAGCAGGATCGCGTCACCGTGAAGCAGTGGCTCGGTTTCGTCGCGGTCGCCGCATTCACGACCTGGCTGACGAAGCAGCTCGACGACGTCGTCGAGCGCCATCTCGCCTAGGTCCGACGCGCCTCCACGCCCGATTCCACGCGTGCCCCGACGACGTGCTCGAGGTAGCGCAGCGCCACTTCGGCGTTGCCTGCGTCGACGGCTGAGCACGCCTCGGCCAGCACCGTGATCTGGTAGCCGATCTCGCGGCCGTCGATCGCGGTCTGGGCCACGCACATCTCCGTCGCCGTGCCGGCGAGCACGAGCCGGCGCACCTCGCGCTCCCGCAGCAGCAACTCGAGCGGGGTGTGGTCGAACGCCGAGTAGCGGGGCTTGCACAGGAAGGGATCGCCCGGCTGGGGCGCGACCGCGTCGATCAGCTCCGGCTCGGGGCAGCGCCGCCGGGCTTCTGCGAGCACGCGCCCCCGGTCGCCGGCCCACGTGCCGAAGTCGTCGTTCGCGTAGATGACGGGAATCCCCGCCGACCGGGCCGAGGCGATGGCCGCCCCGAGCGTCGGGGCGGCCTCGCGGAAGGCCGCGAGGAGCGCCTCGCCGTTCCGGTGCCCGAAGTCGGCGAGGACGTCCACGAGCACGAGCGCGTCGCCGTCTCTCACACATGCCAGTTTCCCCATGCCGGGTCCGGGGAATCGAACTGGGGTGCGACGGGCCAACGCTGCCGCGGCATGGATCTGCTGGTGGGTCGGCTGCTTCTGGCTGTGGATGTTGCTCGTCGGCGAGTGGGGCTGGACGGTTGGCGGGGCGGGCGCTCTCGTCGCCATCGTGGCCGCGACCCTGGCGGAGCGGGCGCGGCGGGCGGCCGGCGTGCATCCGCGGGTCGGGCTCGAGCCGCTGCGCCACGGCCTGACCGTCCCGCTCGTCGTCTTCGCGGATTTCGCCATCGTCATGTACGCGCTGGGGGCGTCGCTCTGGCGGCGGCGGGTCGTGCGCGGCCGCTTCATGGCCCGCCGGTTCTCCGCCGGGCCGAAGACGACGCCCGAGGGTGTCGCCCACCGGGCCTGGACGGTGCTCGTGGCCGGGTACAGCCCGAACGCGTACGTCGTCGACATCGACCCCGAGGAGGACGTCGTGCTCGTCCACGACCTGGTGCCCTGGCGCCGCTCCGAGGAGCCGGCGTGAACGAGTTCCTGCTGGCGGCGACCGTCATGCTCGCCGGGTTCATCCCGGTCGGCATCGTCTGCCTGCGCGAGGGGCCGATCGACGCGCTGGCCGCCCTCGAGCTGGCCGGCGCGCTCGCGACGACCATCCTGCTGTGCCTGTCCGAGGGCTTCGGCCGGTCGTTCTACTTCGACGTCCCCGTCATCTGCGCCGCCCTCACCTGGGTGAGCGGCCTCGTGTTCGCCCGGTTCCTGGGGCGGCACATATGAGCGGCCTGGCCGTCCACGTGCTGCTCGTCATCGCGGTCGTCGCGCAGCTTCTGTCCGCGCTCGGCCTCCTTGTCATGCGCACCGCCGCCGACCGCCTCCACTACACGTCCGCCGCCTTCACTGTCGGCCCGTTCTGCGTGCTCGCCGCCGTGCTGCTCCACACGGGCATGACGACCGCGGGCTACAACGCGATCGCCACCGTCGGCCTGCTGTTCCTGGCCGGCCCGATCGTCGTCCACGCGACGGCGCGCGCGGGGCGGCGGCGCGTGCTCGGCGATCCCGGGCCGCGCCCGGAGGAGCGGGTCCAATAGCCCTCGAGTCCATCGCTCCGCTCCAGGCCGCGACCCTGATCCTCGTCGCCTGCGCCGCGACGGCCGTCGCGCTCTGCCTCGATCCGCTGCGCCAGATCTTCCTGAGCGGCCTCTACGGCCTGCTCCTCGTGCTGCTCTTCGTCGTGCTGCAGGCCCCGGACGTGGCCCTCTCGATGCTCGTGGTGACCACCGTCGCGTATCCGTTGATCGTGCTGACCGCGATCAGCCGCACCCGGCGGGAGGACGGCAAGAAATGAGCGCACGGCAGCGCCTGCGGGGGCTGATCGCAGCGCCGGTGCTCGCGGCGCTCGGGGCGATCCTGGTGTGGGGGCTCTCCGGCGCTCCCGCCTTCGGCGACTTCCACGGCGCCTACGGCGACCTGCTCAACCGGATCGCCGTCCCCCAGCGGCACACGACGAACGTCGTCACGGCGATCGTCTTCGACTACCGCGGCTTCGACACGATGGGCGAGGAGTTCATCCTCTTTGCCTCGGTGGTGGGCGTCGTTCTGCTCCTGCGCGACATCCGCAAGCCGCAGGACAGCAAGGACGACGCGGTTCAGAGCGATGCCATCCGCCTGTTCGGCGTGCTGATGGTGGGGGTGGTCGTGGTCGTGGGGCTGTGGCTGGCGGCGTTCGGGCTGGTCACGCCCGGAGGCGGGTTCCAGGGCGGCGTCGCCGTCGCCGCAGGGATCGTCCTCGTCTTCCTCGCCGCCGGGTACCGGCCGTGGCGGGCATTCGGCCGCGAGCGCCTGCTCGACCCGTTCGAGGGCGGAGGCGCCGCGGGCTACGTCGCTCTCGGCCTCGCGGCGCTGATCGCCGGCGCGCCGTTCCTGCACAACCTGCTCGGGCCCGGCAGCACGGGGACCCTCCTCTCCGGCGGCAGCATGACGCTCCTGAACTGGGCGGTCGCGATCGAGGTGGCGGCGGCGAACCTCGTGCTCTACACCGAGTTCCTCGAGAGCTACCTCGTCCCCCACCTTTCCGAGCGATGACGTATCTCGCCTACGGAGTCGTCGCCTGGGTGTTCGCGGTCGGGGTCTACGGCGCGATCGTCAGCCGCAACCTGATCCACCTCGCCCTGTGCCTGACGGTCACCCAGTCGTCGACCTACATCCTCCTGCTCACCCTCGGCTACCGCCACGGCGGACGGGCGCCGATCTTCAAGGGCGTCAAGCTGGGGACGGCGGCGGTCGACCCGGTCGTCCAGTCGCTCACGCTCACCGACGTGGTGGTCAGCGTGACCGTGATCGCGCTCATCCTGGCGCTCGCGCTCGACGTGCATCGCCAGTCCGGCAGCGTCGACCCGGACGAGATCTCGACGCTCAACGGATGAGCTGGGCGCTGCCGCTCCCCGTGGCGATCCCGTTGATCGCGGCGGCGCTGCTCGTCGTGGGCGGCGAGGTGCTGCCCCGGCGCGTCCAGGACGCGATCGCGATCGCCGCCGCGGCGACCGCCACGGCCTTCGCGCTCGTGATCCTGCAGGCGTCCGAGCGGCACGACGTCCTGCACTGGTTCGGCGGTTGGCACCCGCACGACGGGATCGCCCTGGGGATCTCGTTCACGGTCGACCCGCTCGGCGCCGGGATGGCCGCGCTCGCATGCGGGCTCGACCTGCTCGCCCTCGTCTACTCGTGGACGTTCATGCGCCGGCAGTCGCAGACGTTCGACGTCCTGATGCTCACCTTCGGCGGGGCGATGGCGGGGTTCGCGCTCACCGGCGACATCTTCAACATGTTCGTCTGGTTCGAGCTCATGGGTGTCTCGGCCTACGCGCTCGCCGGCTTCATGGTCGAGGAGCTGGGGCCGCTCCAGGGGGCGATCAACTTCGCCGTCACGAACACGGTCGGCGCGTACATGATCCTGATGGGGATCGCGTTGCTCTACGCGCGCACGGACGCGCTCAACCTCGCCCAGATCGGGCGCACGCTCGAGCGCCGGCCGGCCGACCGGCTCGTGATCGTCGCGTTCGTCCTGATCGTCACCGGGCTGATGGTCAAGGCGGCGATCGTGCCGTTCCATTTCTGGCTCGCCGACGCGCACGCGGCGTCGCCTGCGCCGGTGTGCATGCTGCTCTCGGGCGCGATGGTCGAGCTCGGGATCTTCTTCATCGCCCGCGTCTACTGGACGGTCTTCGCCGGCCCGCTCGAGCTGCACGGGGCCGGAGTGCGGGACGTGCTCGTGGGGCTCGGGGTCGCGACGGCCCTCGTCGGGGCGGCGATGTGCTTCCTGCAGCGCCACCTGAAGCGGCTGCTGGCCTACTCGACGATCTCGCACGCGGGCGTGATGCTGGCCGGTGTCGCCCTGCTCGACCCGCACTCCCTCGCCGGTGTCGCCAACCTCGTGCTCGCCCACGGGCTGCTCAAGGGCGGCCTGTTCCTGATCTGCGGCATCGTCCTCGTCGAGCTGCGCCACATCGACGAGCTCGAGGTGCACGGAGCGGGCCGGCGGCTGCCCGGCACGGGGGTGCTGTGGCTACTCGGCACGGTCGGTCTCATCGGGATCCCGCCCCTCGGCGTGTTCCTGGCCCACCAGCTGCTCGACGAGGGCGCCCGCGCGCACGGCTTCGGATGGCTGGCGGCCGTCGGAGCGGTCGCGAGCGGGGTGTGCGCAGGGGCGATGCTGCGGGCGGGCGCGCGCATCTTCCTGGGCTGGGGCGCAAAGGAGGACGCGCTGCTCACCCCGGAGCCGGACGAGAACGCGCCCGAGCGCGACGTCAGCCTCCGGCTGATGGCGACCGTCGCCGGCGTCGCCATCGTCCTCGGCCTGGTGGCCTCGCTCGCGCCCGGCCTCGAGAGCCGCACGAAGGTTGCCGCGGAGCGGTTCGCCGACACCTCCGCCTACCGCGCGGTCGTGCTGCACGGCGCCGCCCACGGCGACGCGGCCGCGCACCTGTCGTACTCGGTGCTCCGGGTCGACACCGCGTCCGCCCTCTACGGCCTCGCAGCGCTCGCGATCGCGGCCGCCACGGCCGCGTTCGGGCTCTGGCACCGCCGGCTGCCGGGCGGCCTGCGGCGGGCCGGCGCCCGCACGCTGTGGCCTCCCGCCACGGTCGTGCGCGACGCGCACAGCGGCATCGTCGGCGACTACCTGCTCTGGCTGAGCGCCGGCACGCTGGCCGTTGCGGCGGTCTGGGCGCTGACCCTCTGACGTTCCGACCGAGGCCCGTTTGGGCCGTTGTGGGCCGGGTATCGGAACCACAGCACACGAGGAGGGAACCACCATGTCGGAGAGAGACGTCAGCGGCCAGCTTCTGCGATATCTGGCCGATGCACATTCGATCGAGGAACAGGCGCTCGCCCAGCTGCGGACGGCGCCGGACATCGCCGGCGAGGATCGCCTGGCGGGCGCGCTCGGCGCCCATCTGCTCGAGACCGAGGAGCATGAGCGGCTCGTGCGCGAGCGCATGAACGCGCTCGGCGAGGCGCCTTCGCGGCTGAAGGACATGATCATGGCCGTCGGCGGCAAGGGCTTCGTCGTCTTCGCCCGCTCGCAGCCGGACACGCCCGGCAAGCTCGCGGCGCACGCGTACTCCTACGAGCACCTCGAGATCGCCGCGTACGAGCTCCTCGCGCGGGTGGCCCGGTCGGCCGGAGATGCCCAGACCGAGGCCATGGCCGAGCGGATCCGGGGTGACGAGGAGCGGATGGCCAACCGGATCGCCGACGTCTTCGACGAGACCGTGCGCGCGTCCATCGCCGGCCTCGATGCCGACGAGCTGCGAAGCCGGCTCGTCAGCTACCTGGCCGACGCCCACGCGCTGGAGCAGCAGTCGATCGGCCTGCTCGAGCGCGCGATCGACGTCGCCGGGGCGTCGGTCCTCGAGGCCGCCTACCGGTCGCACCTCGAGGAGAGCCAGGCGCACCTGCGGTCGATCGAGCAGCGGCTCGACAAGCTCGATGCCGGGCCGTCGGCGGTGAAGGACGCCGCCATGCGTCTCGGCGCCATGAACTGGGCGTCGTTCTTCAAGGCCCATCCGGATACGCCCGGCAAGGTCGCCGCCTTCTCGTACGCGTTCGAGCATCTCGAGATGGCCGGCTACGAGCAGCTGCTGCGGGTCGCCGAGCTCGCCGGCGACGACGACACCACCATGCTCGCGCAGACGACGCTCGCCGAGGAGCGTGCGGCCGCCGCGGCGATCGCCGCCGAGTGGGATGCCGCCGCTCGCGCGTCGCTCGCAGCGGTGAAGGCCCTGTGATGCGCGTCGTCGTCGTGGGAGCCACGGGCAACGTCGGCACGAGCGTCGTCTCGGCGCTCGCCGCCGACGAGTCGGTCGACTCGATCGTCGGCCTGGCCCGCCGGCCGCGCGGCCCGGCCCACCCCAAGGTGCGCTGGGAACGGGCGGACGTGCGCCTGACCGATCTGACCTCCGCCTTCGCCGGCGCCGACGCGGTCGTCCACCTGGCCTGGCTGCTCCAGCCGTCCCACCGGGAGCCGCACATGCGGGCCGTGAACGTGGACGGGAGCGCCCGGGTGTTCGCCGCCGCCGCCGAGGCCGGCGTGAAGACGCTGGTCTACGCGTCCTCCGTCGGCGCGTACGCCGCCGCCCCCACCGGCGACAGCCCGCTCGGCGAGTCCTGGCCGGCGACCGGGATACCGAGCGCGTTCTACGGACGGCACAAGGCGCTCGTCGAGGCAATCCTCGACCGGTTCGAGGCGGAGCACCCCGAGATGCGCGTCGTCCGGCTGCGGCCGGCGTTGATCTTCAAGCGGGAGGCGGCGGCGGCGATCCGGCGCTACTTCGTCGGCCCGGTGGTGCCGCCGTGGGCCATCCGCCCCGGCGCGCTCCCCGCCGTGCCCTGGCCCGCGGGCCTCCACTTCCAGGCCGTCCACTCCGACGACATCGGCGAGGCCTACCGCCTGGCCGTCACCGACGACCGGGCGCGCGGCGCCTACAACATCGCCGCCGACCCGCTGATCGGGGCGGCCGAGTTCGCCGGGCTCGTGGACGCCCGCATCGTCGAGGTGCCGCGCCGGGCGGTGCGGACGGCGCTCGACCTCTCCTGGCGGGCCCGGCTGCAGGCGACGGAGCCCGGCTGGCTCGACCTCGCCTTCGGCGTGCCGGTCATGGACACGTCGCGCGCCCGCGCGGAGCTCGGCTGGGCGCCCAGGGTCTCCGCGCTCGACGCGCTCGCGGAGCTGCTCGGCGGCATCCCGGCCCGGTCGGGCGGGGCGACGCCGGTCCTGGCAGCCTAACCTGCCTCGACGAACCGGCGGGAGACCGCCGTGTAGAGCCGGATCGGGGCGAGGCGGACAAGCTTCATCCCGATCCGGTAGGGCAGCGGGAACACCGCCTCGGCCTTGCCCTGCTCGATGGCGTCGGCGATGCGGCGGGCCGCGTCGGGCGCCTCGATCATGAACGGCATCGGGAAGTCGTTCCGCTCGGTGAGGGGCGTGCGGACGAAGCCGGGATTCACGAGCTGGACGTCGACACCCAGCGGCGCCAGGTCGATGCGCAGCGATTCGAGCAGGTTGATCTCGGCCGCCTTCGAGGGCCCGTACGCCTCGGCGCGCGTGTAGCCGCGGTAGCCGGCCACGCTGGCGACGCCCACGATGGTGCCGCCGCGGCGGCGGATCATGCCGGGGAGGATCGCGTCGAGCGAGTTGACCATCCCCATGAAGTTGGACTCGATGTGGTCGCGGATCAGCGCCGAGTCCCAGTCGCGGACATCCACCTGTCCCCAGATGCCGGCGTTCAGCACGGCCAGGTCGATCGGGCCGGCGTCCGCCTCGACGGCCGCGAGGGCCGACCGCAGCGCATCCGGCTCGCGGACATCGCCGGGGACCGCACGCACCTCGCCGGGCGCCGACGCCGCGACCTGCTCGAGCAGCTCGGCGCGCCGAGCGGTGACGGCCACCCGGGCGCCCCGCCGCGAGAGCTCGTGGGCGAGCGCCGCCCCGATCCCGCTCGAGCCGCCGGTGATCCAGGTGACGCTGCCGCGGATCCTCATTCCGGCGACGCGGCCGCGTGCGCGAGGTGGAGGAAGTCGGCAAGCGCGAGCGCGGTGCCGACGCCCGCGACGAACCGGGTGACGCGCGGCGCGGCCACGAACCCCAGGCCGAGCCCGGACGCGACCCACATGCCGATGCAGAACGGGCAGGAGATCAGCTCGCCGATCGCCCGCTGTGGGCCGTCGCCGCGCGCGGCCTCCTCGACCTCGCCCGGCCCGGCTTCACCCTGGTAGCGGACGAACGGTGCCCGGAGAAACGCGGTCACGCGGTCCTTCGCGACCAGGCGGCTGTACTTGTGCGTCGCCACGCCGAGCAGGACGAGGTCGGCAGCCGAGAACCGCTTCGGCAGATCGTCCTTCGTCGCGGCGATGCCGGTCGCGAGCGCGACGTTGAACGCCGCCGCGAGCACGGCATAGGTCTTCAGCGGGACCGGCTTGTCTGCGTACCCCGACATGCGCTTCAGCCCTGGGTGCCGTCATCGTCGGGGAGCTCGTCCTTCCGCAGCCGCCGCTCGCTGGTCGAAGGGCTGTGCGTCTTCGTGCGGTGGTCGGGCGGGCGGATGGCGTCGGCCACGGCCTCGCCGACGCCCTCGTGGTCGGGCTGCGCCGCGTCGCGCACGGCCTCGTCCGGCTCCGTGCCCTCCCGCTTCTCGCGCTCTCGCTTGTCCGGCATCTGCCTCACCTCGCTAGGACGACTTCTTGGCGGTCGCCTTGCCGCCCTTGCGGCCGGCGGCCTTCTTCTGCGCGGTCGTCCCGCCCTGCTTCGACGAGCCGCCGGAGCCGGAGCTCTTGCCGCCCCGCTTGGACGCGCCCGGGGAGTTGGCGATCCGGGCCGCCCGCTCCTTCGACATGCCCTTGTCCTTCAGGGCCTCGTACTGCTTCTCGTTCTTCACCGCCATTGCTGGCCTCCTCTCAGTCGCTGCCGCTCGATGCGCCGGTCACGAGCGCCGGGCGGGCGTGCCTCTGTCCGTGCCAATTGCACCTCTCCCTTCCCGAAACGTGTCGGTCGTGGGCACATACCCGCTCGCTGGAGGGGTGAACCGTTCGCTGTCAGCCGGGTTGCGGATATGCGCCCGGAGCCGACTCGCGAGCGACGCGTTCGCGACCCGGCTCATGCTGAAGCGAGATGCACCGCCTGCGCAAGCGCAGGCCCGGATGGGTGACGGGGGTGGGGACAGTCCCCGCGCACGGGGACTGTCCCCGCTCGACGGGGGTCATGCGGCCGACGGGTGCAAAAGCACCTTGATCGCGCCGTCCTGCTTCTTCTGGAACATCTCGTAGGCGCGCGGCGCGTCCTCGAGCGGCAGGTGGTGGGTCGCCAGGTCCTCGACGCCGAGCGGATCGCCGTCGCCCTCGACCAACGGCAGGATGTCGGGGATCCAGCGGTGGACGTTGGCCTGGCCCATGCGCAGCTGGATCTGCTTGTCGAAGAGCTCCATCATCGGCAGCGGATCGGCCATGCCTCCGTAGACACCGCTGAGCGAGATCGTGCCGCCGCGGCGGACGCAGTCGATGGCGTTGCGCAGGACGCTCAGCCGGTCGATGCCGGCCTTCTCCATCATCGGCGCGGCGACCCTGTCGGGCAGCCGGGCCGTTAGATCCTGGGCCAGCTTCGCGACGGGCGCGCCGTGGGCCTCCATGCCGACCGCGTCGATGACGCTGTCGGTGCCGCGTCCGCCGGTGCGCTCCCTGATCGCCTCGATCAGGTCGCCGTCACCCGTCACGTCGATCGTGTCGACGCCGTACTTGCGGGCCAGGTCGAGGCGCTCGGGCACGAGGTCGATCCCGATCACCCGGCCGGCACCGCGGTGCAGGGCGATGCGGCAGGACATCTGGCCGATCGGGCCGAGCCCGAACACCGCGACCGTCCCGCCGGGGGGGATGGCGGCGTACTCGACGGCCTGCCAGGCCGTGGGCACCACGTCGGAGAGGTAGACGAAGCGCTCGTCGGGCGGACCCTGGGGCACCTTGATCGGCCCGAAGTGGGCCTGGGGGACGCGCAGGAGCTCCGCCTGCCCGCCGGGCACCTGGCCGTACAGCTTCGTGTAGCCGAGCAGGGCGGCGCCCTTGCCCTGGTCGCGCACCTGGGTCGTCTCGCACTGCGAGAAGAGGCCCTGGTCGCACATGAAGCAGTGGCCGCAGGAGATGTTGAACGGGACGACGACGCGGTCGCCGGGCTGGATGTGGCTGACGCCCGATCCGACCGCCTCGACGACGCCCATCGGCTCGTGGCCGAGGATGTCGCCCTCCTCGAGGAACGCGCCGAGCACCTCGTACAGGTGCAGGTCGGAGCCGCAGATGCCGCTCGACGTGACGCGAATGATCGCGTCGGTGTCCTGCTCGATCGTCGGGTCGGGAACGGTGTCCACCCGGACGTCGCGCCTGCCATGCCATCTCAATGCCTTCATCGCGCCCTCTCCTTTGCGGTCGATGGCCGTGCCGGTACCACCGCTCCCGCGTCGTGAAACTTTCTAGTGCGCCCGGTGCCGGGCGGCGAAGGCGACCAGCGCCGTCGCGGCGCCGATGCCGGCCACCGCCGCCGCCGCATGGGCGTGCGAACCGCCGTTCGACGTTGCCGCGCTCTCCGGGCCGGTGCGCCCGCTCTCGCGCAGCGCCCGCTGGACGAGCTCCGCCACATGCAGCGCCTCGCGCCCCGCGAGCTGGCCGATCTGGCCGCGCACGAGAACCCGTCGGCGACGACGAGCGTGCTCTCGGCCGTCTCGCGCAGCGCGGGCAGCAGGCGGTGCTCGGCCACCGCCACCGACACGTCGTGGCGCTCGCCGGCGTGGTACCCGAACGGTTTCCTCGTGGCGGGTGTGAACGAAGCGCACCTCGTCCCGGCGCTTGCGCAGCGCCTCCATGAAGCCGTTGATGCCGTCGCCGGGGATCCGGAAGATCGTGTCGACGCCCCAGTCGATCAGCCGCGCCAGCAGCGCATCGGAGACGGTGTCGGCCATGGTCGTCCTTGCGTCAGCGTTTCCGCGCCCACCAGCATGAATATCGTGATGCGATATTTCGCGAGTGCCCGCCGATGGCGGGCCGAAACACGGCGTCAGGCGCGGGTGAGAACGGCCTCGAGCGGCCACGTGTTCAGGACCGCGGCGGCCGGTGCGCCGCCGCGCCGCGCGGTGTGCACGGCGTTCGTCAGGCTGGCGAGCCCCGCGGCGGAGTGCGCGTCGCTCGCGCACGTGAGGCGGACGCCCGCGGCGAGCGCCTCCCGCACGTGCGCGGCCGACAGATCGAGCCGGCTCGAAAGGCCGTTCACCTCGAGCGCCACCCCGGTCTCGAGCGCCGCCGCGAACGTGCGGTCGAGGTCGAGGGCGTTCTCGGCGCGGTGGCCGATGATGCGCCCCTTGGGGTGGCTGAGGCAGCGGGCGGCGGGGTGGTGCATCGCGTGGACGACGCGGGCGGTGATGTCGGCGCGCTTCGCGCGCTGGCCGGCGTGGACCGAGATCTGCACCCAGTCGAGCTCGGCCAGGATGTCGTCCGGCAGGTCGAGGCGGCCGTCCGGCCGGATGTCGCACTCGACGCCGCGCAGGACGCGGAACGGGCGCAGCGCCTCGTTCGCCGCCTCGATCTCGACCGCCTGGCGGCGCAGGTCGTCGGCATCGAGGCCGGGGACCACCTGCACGCCGCGGGTGTGGTCGCAGATCGCCAGGTACTCGTATCCGCGGGCGATGGCGGCGTCGGCCATCTCGCGGACGCTCGCGCGGCCGTC
>Ga0075425_100005985_pt1 | contig 12692 bp, 8 predicted proteins | sample SoiMethybrSBSTD4_FD_75300 | JGI IMG/M metagenome (GOLD analysis project Ga0075425, IMG submission 75300) | Bulk soil microbial communities from a Populus tree surrounding site in Tennessee, USA - Soil MetaG P. TD hybrid SBSTD4 | ecosystem: Environmental > Terrestrial > Soil > Tree plantation...
CTGAATAATCGCCGGCGCGTGCTCGGCAGCCCAGCGAATATCAAGCGGGCGCCCGCTTTCCAGCACCAGCACCACGGGCTTGCCAGTGGCCACCACTTCCTGTAGCAGTTGCTCCTGCTTGCCGGGCAGATCGAGGAAGGCGCGCGAGCTGGCCTCGCCGCTCATGCCCGCGGGCTCGCCTAGCACCATGACCACCACATCCGCCTGTTGCGCAACCTGAACCGCATTCTCAATGGTCGCCGGTCCGGTTTCGGTCCCGGCAGCGGCAGCACCGGTTGCGCCGGTAGGAGCCGGCGCTGCTCCTGTTGCTCCTGAAACCTCCTGCGCCCGCACCAGCGAAAGCATGTCAATCCCGCGGGCGTGCAGAACCGGCTGCTGCCCCAGTTTGGCCGTGATCCCCTGCAGTGGCGTTACCGCATCCTCAGCCCGGCCGCGCCCTATCCACGAGCCCAGTTGATTGGCCTGGTCGTCGGCCAGCGGCCCAATCACCGCAATCTTCTTCCCGCTCTTAGGCAAGGGCAGCAGGTTATTTTCGTTTCTCAGCAGGACCAGCGATTCTTCCGCCATATGGCGCGCAACCTCCCGGTTTGCGGGAGTGAGAATGTCGCGGCGCGCCCGTTCCACATCAGTAAAAATGGGGCGATCGAACAGCCCGGCGCGAAACTTGATGCGCAGCACGCGCCGCACCGCCTCGTCCAGCGCGCTCATAGGCAGCTTGTGGGACTGAACGAGTTGCGCCAGGTACTTGTCGTAGACGCCATCGGCCATGTCCATCTCCACCCCGGCGGTTAGCGCTTGGAGCCCGGCCTGCTCATCATCGGCGGCAACACCATGGGGCACCAGTTCGTGGACAGAGTTGTAGTCGCTGACCACGAAGCCGTCGAAGCGCCACTCCTTGCGAAGAATCTCTGTCAACGTGTGATAGTTGGCGGAAGCCGGCACATCATTCAGGTCTTCAAACGCCGACATCAAGGTGCCCACTCCCGCGTCCACGGCTGCATGGAAGGGTGGCAGGTAGATTTCGCGAAGCGTGTCTTCGGGAATTTCCGAGCTGTTGTAATCCCGCCCGCCCTCAGCGGCGCCGTAGCCGACAAAATGTTTGGCACAGGCCACCAGGCTCTCGGGATCGGCCATGTTGGCGCCCTGGAAGCCGCGCACCCGGGCGGCAGCAATCATCGACCCCAGGTAAGGGTCCTCACCCGAACCTTCCACGATGCGTCCCCAGCGCGGATCGCGCGCAATATCTACCATGGGCGCAAAGGTCCACTTCACACCCGCGGCCGTGGCTTCCTTGGCGGCCACCCGCTCCGATTGCTCCACCAGTTGCGGATCGAAGCTGGCCGCGCTTCCCAGGGGGACCGGGAAAATCGTGCGGTAGCCGTGAATAACGTCATAGCCCAGAAGCACCGGAATTTTCAGCCGCGACTGCAGCGCGGCGTTCTGCAGTGCGGTGGTTTTTTCCGCGCCGGTCACGTTGAGAAATGAGCCGACGCGGCCTTCCTTGGCCAGCGTGGCCGCGTCGGTAGTGATGCCATCGTACTGCACCAGTTGGCCGATTTTTTCCTGCAGCGTCATTTGCCGCAGCAGGGCCTCAATGCGGCGTTCGATTTGCTGGTTGGTGGATGGTTGCGGCGCAGCCAGCACGGCAGAAGCTGCGAGCAGCACCACGACGACTGCGCTGTGGCCGAAAGAGCGAGGAATCACGGCGGCCTCCCGGGAGGATTTTTGTCGGGACGCGACCTTCGAGGATATCAGAAAGCCTTGAACTGATATTGTGACGCAGAGCACACGGCTCTGGCCTGTTCAAAAACCCTTAACGCGAAGAGCGCGGAGAGTCTGGTTTATCCGCGTGCTCGGCTTATCTCTGCGTCCTCTGCGTTAAGCTCTTAGTTTTGCTGGCGTCTTCACCGAACCGCACCGGCGCTGTTATACTCAAATCGGGGCTGGAGGATGTTCGTGCCAGCCCCTCCTTGTTGCCGCACTCCGAGCCGGGCGCGTAGCTCAATTGGCAGAGCAACTGACTCTTAATCAGTAGGTTGAAGGTTCGATTCCTTCCGCGCTCACCAAGCCCTTCGATAATCTGCGGTTGTTCCGCTTGCACAATTTCGGGCTGTGGTTGCGCCTGGGTTGCGTTTTGTTGCGGGCTTGTCTTTGGGTCCAGGACGTTCAGCCATCGCGGGAGAATCAGGGACACAAGCCAGTATCGCTGAGAGCTTAGGCAAGCCGAGTACATCATCGCTATCCAAATAGATATACCCCCGCTATCCGATCCGTTAGCACTCGAAGACCCACCGAATCTGTAAGCCTTCAATTAAATACGTTTAATGCAGACGTTGTTGTGGCATCCGAGTTGCCTCTTTTGTCATGGGCCTCCGGATAGTGAGTAACACGAGAAAGGAGACAATCCCGTGAATCCAACAGAGTCTAAAATCGCTTTCAATCGGCTCCACCATTTGCTAATGATCGCGCTTGTGCTGGTCGCTGCGCCTCTGAACAGCGGTGCTGCCACAACTGTATTCCACATGAATCTCAGTGGCTCTTTCGCTGAGGTTTTCTCCTGTGACGTGAACGGCGTTTGTAGTTCAGTGTTTGTAGGCTCACTGTCAAGTCCTGGTGCAGCGCCACAATGGATGCTGTCCTATAGCCTGATCCTGCCAAATGGAGATCAATACTTCGGTTTTGGAGGGATACCTGCCGCCAATGTAACCGTCAAAGGCGCCACGAGCCTGACGCTGGCCGATACGGATACCAGCGTGTTAGCCACCACAACGGGATTTCTCAATCTATTCTGCCCCGCTGGTGGCTTCGACTGCTTCTCTGCCACGGGTGGCGTGATCAGTGGAACGTGGCAAAGGGTCCAACTATTCTCGAACCACTTCACCTTCTCAAGTACGTTCCACTCCGGGCATCTCGTTTCGACATTACACGGGACCGCAGATGATGATTCAGCGACGGTTACGTTCAGCGTGTTGGGGAACAACTCCATTGCCGTAACTGGCGATATGGGAACCCAGCACAACTCCGGGATCAACCTTCAGCAGCAATGACGTAACTGCATCGGCGACTGAGGCGGATTAGGATCAAAACAGCTTGACCGCCTCAGTCATTTTAGACAAGGGGAAGCAATCCGCAATCGGTCCTACCTTCGATCCCTCCCGCGCTCACCAACTCTTTCCCTTGGTTTCGCCGCCATCTCAACCGGACGCTCCGCGATTGTCGACGGTTCGGGAATGTTGCTCCGGGTCCTGCCAGTTTTAAGGACAATCCACGGCATGAACGTCGGTGCCCTTTCGCTAACGGTGGGCGTCCTCAATACTCATTCCCGGGCTGAGAGGAGCTGAGGTTGGCCGCAGCCTCTGGGGAATTGCAAGGCGGTCAGCTCCGCGTCTCAGCCCTTTACCTCCTCGCCATCATGTTAGAGTCGGTCCTATGACGTTGATGGACTGGCTGCTCGATTCAGATCCTGCCATCCGCTGGCAGGTGTTGCGCGACCTGGTCCATGCGCCGGCTGAGGTCATCGCCGGCGCGCGCGCGCGGGTGACCACCGAGGGTTGGGGGGCAAGGCTGCTCTCCTTGCATGGCGAAGATGGCCAGTGGGCGGGAGGCGCTTGCTTTCCCGCGCAGAGCTTCAACTGGCGCGCCGAGAAGGGCCAACCCTGGACCTCCACATTGCCCACGCTTCAGCTGCTGTGTGATTTCGGGATTGACCCGTCCTCCGAGCGAGTGCGGCGGGCGGTGGCGCAGGTCAGAGATAACTGTCGCTGGGAGCACGCAGGGCAGCCCTTCTTCAGCGGCGAAGTCGAGCCCTGCATCAATGGCAGGACCGTCAGATTGGGCGTCTACTTCCAGCAAAATGTGGACCAGGTGGTAGCGCGCCTGGTTGCTGAGCAACTCCAGGATGGCGGCTGGAACTGCGAGGCGGAGAACGGTTCCGTCCGTTCGTCCTTCGACACCACCATAAACGTGCTGGAAGGGCTGTTGGCGCACCAGCGCGCGACGTGTGGCACCGCGGAATCTATCGCCGCTCGGCGTCGCGGCGAGCAGTACCTGCTCGAACGAAAGCTATTTCGGCGCAAGAGCACCGGCGAAGTCGTCAGCCCAGCGTGGCTGCAATTCTCATTTCCCATCCGCTGGCACTACGACGTGCTGCGCGCCCTCGAATACTTCCGCTCGGCTGGAGATGCGCCGGACCCGCGGATGGACGAAGCCATCCATTTGCTCCGCTCCAAACAGCAGCCCGACGGCGCCTGGCTGCTGGAGAACACCCATCCGGGCAAGGTCCACTTTGCGCTGGAGGATGGCGATGGCCGGCCGAGCCGCTGGAACACGCTGCGTGCAATGCGCGTCCTCAAGTGGCACGAGGAGGCCGGCGTCTGAACATCAACTCAGATCGGCAATGAAGCCAGCCCTATAAGGGAGCTACTGCCCGCTGAATCGCTGGGCGATTTCTTTGTCCACTTGAGCTAGTTCCCGAATGAGCGACCGCAAGCACCGGTAGTAAACACGCGCCGCTTCCCGGTTGGGTATATCGCTGCGCTCGGGCTTCAGGTATTTCTGCAACTCGCGTGCCGTATAAAGAGCCATGGGCAGCGAGGTCGCCTCAGGAGTGAATCCGGCGTTGGCTAGTTTGACGCTAAGCTCCTGCAGGGCCTCGACGATGATTTTGGCGGAAGTTTCCGGCCAGCCGGCCAGAATTCCCGAGCCTGTCCCCCGAAAGAAGTCGCCAATCTTCTCTATGGCGTAGGTGACGTTATGGGCCTTGAAAACAGCGCCCCCGGCTGCTGTGCTGCTTTGGGACACGCATGTAATTATCGCGCCTTCGGAGGGAATTCATCTGCATGCCGTCAGTCACCCTCGCGGGGTACCAGAGTAATGACCTTAGACTCGACTACTAACAACTCCTTGGGGGAGTTCAAGTCCGCCTATGGCAGCTCGCCCAGGTTCCTGGCCAGACGGTCGGCTGCGGCCTCTTCTGCCCTGGCCTGGGAAGGCTTGCCGGTGAGAGCGTAAATCTTAGCCATGCCGCGATGCGGCGCCGGCTCGGCCGGGCGCAGTTTCGCGGCTTCGGCGTAGTAGCGCAGGGAATCGCCGTACTGCCGGCTCTCCTGGTTCTTCCTGCCTAGCGCAATGGCAGCCTCATAAAGCAGGTCAACCGTTCCGGAATCGCTGGAATTGAGCTGGTGCGCATGTTGCAGCGTTTGGTAGGCGGGGAGCTCCTGGCCGAGCTTCAAAAGCACTGCTCCATAGAGCGCGTTCAGCTGGAACAAATCTGGCCAGCGCTGCAGCGCGCTGGCCAAAGGGACGCGCGCCTCTTCAAAGCGGTTAAGCTGAAAGTACACCATGGCCAGATTGAATTGCATTTGTGGCGACTGCGGTTGCAGCTCTGCCGCCCGCCGCAGCGGCTTCAGCGCCGCTTCGTAATCTCCATGCTGGCCGTAGAGCGTGCCCAACTCCGTAAGCCGTTCGGCATCATTGTCGTCGTACAGTTGATCACAAACGGCGCGCGCCTGGTCCCGTGCCCCCTGCTGCAATTTTTGCGCGCATTCACTCTGGATGCGGGCTTCGTCTGCGTCGCGCTGCCGCAATTGTGCAGCTTGCGCAAACGCCTTGCGCGACTCCTCCGGGCGGCCTTCCTGCCGCAACACAAAGCCAAGTTGATAGGGAACCCGCGAATCGTGTGGCGTGGCAAGCTCGGCTTTCTTCAGCCATTCTTCCGCGAGCGCCAGGTCGCCATGCTTGAAATATGCGAAGCCGAGGTAATAAGCGGTGTCCGGGAACGGGGGCTTGGCGGCAGCTTTGCTGAAGTGGCCGATGGCCTGCTCAAAATTGTGCTCCTCCAGATCCACCCTTCCCAGGTAGTACATGACGTTGGGATGGTCTCCGGTTACCTGGCGCACCTGTTCCAGTTCCCGCCGCGAGTCGGCATTGTTATGCATTTCAAAAAGCGCGACAGCAAGCGGAAAGCGCGCCCGCAGCACCAGGCTGGGATTGAGCGCAAGCGCAGCCCGAAACTCGTCTGCTGCCACGGTATAGCGGTCATCTTTCAGGGCATCATAGCCCCTGGCAACGTGAGCTTCCGCAGCGTTGGAACTGGGGGACTGTGTTCCGCTGGGCGGTCCGGCCGCTGTTTGCTGGGAGAGTGCTGGCGCCGAGATCAACAGGGCCAGAGCCAGAGCTGCTGAGGCCAGCGCAGCTCGGTAATCCCTTGCCCCCAACGCAATTTGGCCATTGGTTGCGGGCATGACTACCCCTCGCCCCGTGAAAGCTGCGCGGGGCGCGGCATGGCGGCCGCCTTGGCCAGAAGCGCGCCCGCCACCTTCTTTATAGCGGCGACCTCTTCCGCCGTGGCTGTGCTCACATATTCGCTCACAAGCTGCCCGCACCGCTCGCGAATTCGCTCATAGGCCGCAGGGTCCTCGCCGCGGACCGCCAGCAGTTCTTTCAGCCAGTGCTTGCCGTAGCCGGCATGGATAGTTTCGTCGGCCCAGTCGAAATCCATGTCGTGCTCGCTCAGGGTGTCGCCATAAGCGTGAAACAGCTGCGCGCGTGCCGGCTTGTGGCGGATGTTCTTGGTTTCGAAAAAGTAGAGCATGCCCAGCAGGTAAATCGGATCTTCTGCGGAAGCGCTCTCATAAATATATGTCCCCAGCGGAATCTCCTGCGGCTCGAGCCCCCAGGCCAGCAGCCTCTCGTAGCCCATGCGGCAATGGCGCGACTCGTCGTAGGTCCAGCGCGCGCTGTCGTGGATCCACTCCCAGGGCAGCACCTCGGCAAAGGCGCTCAGGATCACGCTTCCCGCCTCAATGGCCCAAACCTCATTCAGATGGCTGATCGCGGAGCGCACCTGCAGCTGCATGCCTTCTCCATAGGGATAGGAAGGGTTCACCACGTCCGGCCAGTAGAAGCGGCAAGGCCAGAAGCGCTCATCGCGCGCAGGCTGCTGGGGGATGGCGCACTTGATTGCTCCCGGCAATGGTGCGGTGGCAGACGCCTGAGGGGCAGGCGCGACTCCTACTCCGCCCACCTCTGCCAGTCGAGCTGCAACCGCTTCCGTCCACGCCAGCGCAGCCGCGCGCGACCCGGGGATACGTTTTATTTCCGCATCCGCCCACTGCTCGAATGCGGTGATCTGTTCTGCCTTCTCCGGCGCCGCCAGGCGCAAAAAGCGATGCGTGGGACCATCGGCGATCGCATCTGAACCCTTCAGATATGCAGCGTAGGACTCCTGCAGCGCCGGAAGCAAAACCCTTCCCGCGCTGAGGAGAAACGCGGCGGGAGACGGCGAGTCTTTCACCGCGCTAAAAAGCTCGATTAAGGCGCGGTCGGCACCCTCTTCTTCCAGCAGGCGGCTGGGAAAACGCAATTCGAATATGCGGTTGCGCAGGGTGTGCGCCGTCTCCGCGTCTTGCCAGAGGAACTGCGCCAGCCCAGTCTTGATCTCCAGGGAACCGATTCGCGGAATCCAGCTGGCGTAGCTGAGCAGGAGGGAGCGCTCGCAGAAAAAGAAGCGCTTCAGCAGCTGGGCCGTGTCCAGCCGCATCCAGCGCGCCCGGGCCTGCGGGCTGACCAGAAATGTGGGAGTGTCGGCCATGACTGCTCCTCAAATCATCGCGCAGCCGCCGAACTGGTCGCAAGCCAGCCTGGCGGTGCGAGGCCGCGGGCGCGGTAGGACTCCACAACCTGATTGCAGTCGGGCAGGGAAGGGATCACGCCCTCCCTGGTTACGGCCAGGCCGCCGGTCACAATGGCGAACTCCACAGCCTGCTCCAGAGTTGCTCCCCATGCCAGGGCGGTGGCCAGGCCGGCGTTGAAAGCATCGCCCGCACCGGTCGTGTCCACCGCGCGCACAGGCAAGGCGGGGAAATGCTCAGTACCAGATTCGGTTACCACCAGCGCGCCCTTTTCTCCGAGGGTCATGATCACGTTCTTAACGCCGGCGCTTACCAGTTCACGTCCCACGTCCTCGGGCGAGACGCTGTCAACCGGTCTGCGGCCCGTCAGCACCTTGGCCTCAACTTCATTCGGCGTGAGTACATCTACGAGTTGCAGGACGCGGCTTGGCAGCGGCCGCACCGGCGCGGGATTCAGGATAGTAACCGCGCGGCACGCCCTCCCCTGCCTCAAAGCGGCCTCCGCTGCGTCCACCGGAATTTCCAGCTGTGTGAGCACCACTGCCGGCGAAGTGAAGGCCGCTTCGCATTTGGAGACATCGGCAGCGCTCAGCCGCTCATTCGCCCCGGGGTCGAGCACGATGCAGTTGCGTCCGCTTGCCTCCTCCACCAGGATGAAGCCCACGCCCGTAGCAACATCCGCGGTCTGCAGGACGTGACTAGCATCCACGCCCTCCTCGCAGTAGAGCCGCAACGCCATCTGGCCCAGGTTGTCGTTTGCAATCTTGGCGACAAAACTGACCCGGGCTCCCAGCCGCGCGCAGCCCACCGCCTGGTTGGAACCCTTGCCGCCATAGTCCATGCGGTAGCCGGTGCCCAGCAGAGTTTCGCCGCTGCTGGGCAGGCGCCCAACCTTCATGGTCAGGCCCGTCGCGTAGCTGCCGACCACTGTTATACTCGGCTGGCTCACGGGCACAATTTTCTTAGGTGGAGACAGCACTGGCACGCCGTAGCCTACCACAGCCGGTCAATCTGGGCCGCCGCAACTTTCTCATCCGCTGCTGCCAGGGAACCTCGGCAATGCTGCTTCCCGCGGGCCTTCGCGCCTATGCCGCGCCACCCGCCTACGACTCCGGATGCCGCAACCCGCGTTCCCTCGATGGCCACTTCCACCTGCTGCCCCACTACCGCGCTCCTGACCCGCTCGAGAATGTGTTCCGGCAAACCGAAGCTGGCCATGACCAGTTCGTCAGCGAGAAATATCACGACCAGATCGCGGCGATTTTTGCGCAGTGGAGTTTGAGCCTGCGGCAAAAGCCGCATGATCTCTCAGCCATCACTAAAGTTCTGAGCGGCAGCTTCTCCGGGACCTCCCTGCTGGCGGTTGAATCGCAGGTCGTGCGTTCCGGCGGGATGCTGGAAATCCGCCGCAACACTTTCGCCAACCAGAATCCCCTTCAGCGCGACCCATTTCTGCGGGACCTGCAATCGGCCCTGAGCGGGCTGTCCAGCATTTCTACGGCCGAGTTCCAGGTGACCGGCATCCGTGCTGATTCCGCGAGCCGCCTCCAGGCCCGCCTGCGCTACGAGTTAGTCGGTTCGGGCCCCGGTTCCTACCGCGAGCAGCGCGCCGGCCTCTGGGAGATGGAGTGGGAACCCGCGCCCGGCGGGGGTTTCCAGTTGCGCGCCTGGCGGGCCCTGGAAGAAACCGTCAGTCGTTCCGCCACTCCCATTTTTGCCGACATCACTGAACAAGGTTTCGGCGGCAGTCCTTCTTATTCCTTACAGCTTCTGCATGGCGCCGATTACTGGCGCACGGTCCTGGATGGCGCTTGCGGCATTGATATTTACGGTCACAACGGAATCTCGGTCGCCGATATTGATAATGATGGCTTTGACGACGTGTACATCTGCCAGCCCGCCGGCCTCCCCAACCGCCTGTTTCGCAATCGCGGTGACGGCACCTTCGAAGACATCACCGAAAGTTCCGGAGTCGGAATCCTTGAGAATACGGCATGCGCCATCTTTGCCGACTTCAATAACGACGGCCGACAGGACCTGATCGTAGTGCGCGCCAATGGGCCGCTGCTGTTTCTGAACCAGGGCGACGGCAGGTTTCGCCAGCGGCCGGACGCGTTTAAGTTTGTCACGCCTCCCCAGGGCACCTTCACCGGCGCGGCCGCCGCCGACTACGATTGCGATGGCTGGCTTGACATCTATTTCTGCCTCTACATCTACTATCAGGGAGCCAGCCAGTATCGCTATCCCTGCCCCTATTACGACGCGGAAAACGGACCGCCCAATTTCCTGATGCGCAACAGCCGCGACGGCACTTTCCACGACGTTACCGCCCAGGCCGGACTCGATCGCAACAACACCCGCTACAGCTTCTGCTGCGGCTGGGCTGACTTCAACGGCAACGGCTGGCCCGACCTTTACGTAGTGAATGACTTCGGGCGCAAGAACCTGTACCGCAACAATGGCGATGGCACGTTCACCGATGTCGCATCCCAGGCCGGAGTTGAAGACACCGGCGCCGGCATGGGCATCTGCTGTTTCGATTACGATAACGATGGCGCCCATGACCTCTATGTGGCCGACATGTGGACCGCCGCGGGCGAGCGCATCTCAACTCAGGATGCTTTTCAGAAGAACGCGCCGGCACAGGTGCGTTCTCTCTATCGCAAGCACGCCATGGGCAATTCTCTTCTTAGGAACATCGGGAACGGCAGCTTCCGCGACGCTACTGCCTCCGCGGGCGTAGGCATGGGCCGCTGGTCGTGGTCGTGCGATGCCTGGGATTTCGACCATGATGGTCTACTCGATCTCTACATTGCCAATGGCATGATCTCCGGTCCCTCACGCCAGGATTTGAACAGCTTCTTCTGGCGGCAGGTGGTGGCCAACTCTCCTCTGCAGGCCAGGACTAACCAGGCCTACGAACAGGGCTGGGATGCTCTCAACGAGCTCATCCGCTCCGACGGAACCTGGAGCGGCTACGAGCGCAATGTGTTTTACGTCAACAATGGCGACGGAACTTTCTCGGACGTCTCGGCGGTCGTGGGCCTGGATTTCCTCGAGGACGGCCGAGCCTTCGCCCTGGCCGACTTCGATCACGATGGCCGGCTGGAGGTGTTTCTCAAGAACCGCAATGCTCCGCAACTTCGCGTGCTGCGCAACGTCGTGCCGTCTCTGCCGCCATCCATCGCTTTCCGTCTGCGCGGCACCCGGAGCAATCGCGACGCCATCGGCGCGGTGGTCACGTTACGCACCGATCTGGGGCAACAGACGCGTCAACTGCAGGCCGGCTCCGGATTCCTCTCTCAGCATAGTAAGGAAGTTTTCTTCGGCCTCGGGAAGGCCAAGGAACCGGTACATGTTTCCATCCGCTGGCCCAGCGGGTTGGTGCAGGAGTTTCGCGATCTTTCGCCGAACCACCGTATCTGGGTAGAAGAGGGCGCCGATGCAGTTCGCGCCGAGCCTTTTCGGGCGACGCCACCCATTTCCCAGAAGGCTGACACAGCGCAGGAAGCGGAGCCCCTGCCCGCCACGGTTGAAACCTGGCTGCTGGCGCCGGTGGCCGCCCCGGATTTCACTCTGCCGTACGCGGGTGGAAAAAGCTGGAGCCTCGCCGCCCTGCGCGGCAAACCCGTGCTCTTGCATCTATGGAGCACAGGGTCTGCGAGTTGCGCCGATAACCTCGAACGCTTCACTAAGGCGCAGGCGCGCTGGGCGGCCCAGGGCCTGCAATTACTCGCTATCAATTGCGATAGCGATCCATCCGGAATCTCTGCCGCGCAGGCGCGTAGCCGGCAACTTCCATTTCCCGTGCTGCGCGCCTCAGCCGACGTGGCCGCCATCTACAACATCTTTTACCGCTACCTCTTCGACCGCCACCGCGACCTGGTGCTGCCCGCCTCGTTCCTGATTGATGAAAAAGGCGAGATCGTGAAGCTTTATCAGGGCGCGGCGAAGCCGGAGCAGATTGAAGAGGACTCTCACCACCTGCCAGGAAACGCCAGCGAGCGCCTGGCTAAGGCGCTGCCTTTTGCGGGCGTCACCAGCACCTTCGATTCGCGCCGCAACTATCTATCCTACGGTTCGGTCTATTACCAGCACGGCTACTTCGACCAGGCCCAGGCCTTCTTTGAGCTTGCGCTTCGCGACGACCCGGAGAGCGCCGAGGCGCTCTACGGCCTGGGCAGTTCTTATCTAAAAAAGGAACAGCGGCAGAAGGCGCGGCAGAGCTTCGAGCGGGCAGTCAAGCTGCCCGCAACTTATCCCGACACCTTGCCCAAGGCCTGGAACAATCTTGGGCTTCTCACCGCCGAGGAGGGCCGCATGGCGGAAGCGGCCCTATGTTTTCAGCAGGCCCTTCGCTTCAATCCGGACTACCTGGTTGCCTTGGAGAACTTGGGAAACGCCTATCGCCAGCAGAGGCAGTGGGACCAGGCGCGGGCCGCATTTGAGCGCGCGCTCACGGTTGATCCGCAGAGCCCGGGGGCGAACTACGGTTTAGCCATGGTTTATGCGGCCAGCGACGACACAACCCACACTTACGACTATTTGCAGAAAGCTCTGCAGTTCCGTCCCGACTACCCGGAAGCTCTGAACAACCTGGGCGTGCTCTACGTGCGCACCGGGCGCCGCGATGAAGCCGTGTCCACGCTGCAGAAATGTATCAGCGTAGCGCCGGCTTTCGACCAGTGTTACCTGAACCTGGCCCGCATTTACAGCCTGGAAGGCAATCCCAGCGCAGCCCGCGCCGTTCTGCTGCAACTCCTGAACCAGCATCCTGGCCACTCCCAGGCGCAGAAAGCCCTGGCAGATCTGCCGCAATAATTCTAAGCTCCAGCCGCGTGGTTTGATCTGTCATCCCGAGCGAGTGCTAACCGAGCGAATGCGAGGGAGCGCGAGTCGAGGGACCTTGTGGTTTTACCGTGTCACCAACTCGTCCCGAGATCTTAAGCCTATTTCGCCCCGCGCGCATTCGGCGTCGGTGCGGTCAACAGCGCCACAAACAGGTCGTAGAACTTCTGCGCGTTCAGATCGAATTGCACCTCCACTGGCTGCACTTCCAGC
>Ga0075425_100005986_pt1 | contig 12692 bp, 12 predicted proteins | sample SoiMethybrSBSTD4_FD_75300 | JGI IMG/M metagenome (GOLD analysis project Ga0075425, IMG submission 75300) | Bulk soil microbial communities from a Populus tree surrounding site in Tennessee, USA - Soil MetaG P. TD hybrid SBSTD4 | ecosystem: Environmental > Terrestrial > Soil > Tree plantation...
GAACCGGTACACCCGGCGCAGCGTCTTCTCGCGCGACGAGCCGTGCCCGCTGCGGTCGCCGCTTGCGGTGACGCGATCGACCGCGCGCAGCGTCAGGCGCGAGAGGATCCAGCCGGTGACGAGCAGGACGACCAGGCCGGCCAGCCAGCCGCCGGCGACCCAGAGGGCGATGCGCAGGAGGCCGGCGCCGCCGCCGTCCGACTCCTCGCCGCCTATCGCGTCGCGGAGCTGGCGATAGGTCGCGTCGTCGAGGCCTGCGTCGTGGGCGCGATCGAGGTAGATGCGGGCGGCCTCGTCGTCGCCGCGATCGGCGGCGGCGATCGCGCCCACGTAGTTGGCCACCGCGCCATCTCGATCGAGGTCGAGCAGCCGCGGGGCGCACTCCTGCAGCTGCGACGAGCTCCCCGCCTCGAGCGTCACGCCGCACCAGGTGGCCACGATCCGCTCGTCGTCCGGCATCGCCTCCGCCGCCCGCCGCGCCAGCGGCAGCGCGCGGACCGCGTCCCCCGGGGCGCCGCGGCTGGCCAGCGCCATCGCCATGGCGCCCTGGTCGAGCGCCGAGTCGGGCTGGATGGCGAGCGCGCGCTCGCACTCGGCGATCGCGTCGTCGTGGCGCTCCATCCTCGACAGCAGCCCGCAGCGCCGGCGGATCGGGTGGTCGCTCGACGGCGCGGCAGCCGCCGCCTTCTGGTAGAGCTCGAGCGCGCTCTCGAGCTTGCCCTCGTCCCGGGCCCGGGTGGCCTGCTCGAACAGCTCGGCGGCCTCGGGGCTGCTGGCGGCGAGCTGATCGACGATCTGCTCCTCGACCGCCGACTGATCCTCACTGTCCGCCGCCGCCGTGCGCGCGACGACAAGCACCAGCCATGCCACCACCACCCCGCTGACCCGCGCCATCGGGCCAGTGTACACCGCTGCTAGAGGGCGAACTCGACGCCGGCGTGGACCGCGAAGCCGATCTGCGGCTCCGTCCCGACTTCGCGATCGAACCAGCCGACGCCGATGCGCAGCTCGGAGCCGCCGATCACCGCGATGCCGCTGGCGACGCGCGCGCGGATGCCGCCGCCGAGCTGGACCGGCAGCGCGAAGCCGGTCACATCGTCGCCCCGGAACGAGACCAGGCGGGCGCCGAGCGCGGCGCGCGCGTACGGGGCGAACACGCCCTGCCCCGGGAAGAAGCGGCGCACACCGGCGAAGCCCTCGGCGGCGAAGCCGCGCGCGATCCCCTCGTCGCAACGGAAGTCGTCGTCGCGATCGCGGAAGCAGCCGGCCGCGCCGCCGCCGATCGTGATCGACAGGCCGCTGTCGAACCAGTCCTGGTCCGACAGCTGGTAGAGATAATCGGCCAGCAGGTGGAAGCCGCCCGGGCTGGTGCGGCCGCCGGCCTCGACGCCGAGCGCGGCGCCTAGCTCCTGCGAGGAGGCTACCGGCTCGTCGGCGCGCGCGGGCCCCGCGCACACCAGGAGCGCGACCATGATCAGGGCGGGGCCGCGCACACCATCACCGTCGAATCGGGATCGCCCCCGCGTTCCGCCTCGGCCACGCACTGCCAGCCGTCGCCGAGAAATTTGCATCCCGGGTCGGCGGTGCAGGCGTAAAGACAGGAGCCGCCCGCCAGGTTCGCGCAGGAGGCGCCGTCAGGGCAGTCGGAATTGTCGTCGCAGCTCCTGCTGCACATCCCGTCCGGGAAGCGAGCTCCGGTCAGGCAGCGGTCGTCACACTCGTCCTGGTCGTCGCAGCGAGCGCCGATCTCGCGCGAGACGTCGGACGACACGCTGCACGCCGCCAGGACCGCGACCAGCGCCACCACGACGCGCGACACGCGGCGAAGCTACACCCCATGTGCACCGCCGGTCCACTTTGTGTTATGTGCGCGCCATGATGCTTCGCCCAGCCTGTGCGCTGCTCCTCGCCCTCGCCGCCTGCGGCGGCGGTCGCACCACGGCCGCCACCCAGCCGTCCCCCGCCGCCTTCGATGCCTCGAAGTCGGACGCCAAGGCGGTCGCCGCGGTCGACGCCATGATCGGCGCGCTCGGCGGACCGGGCGCCTGGAGCAGCGTCAAGCAGATCCAGTGGGACCAGAAGTACATGCTCGACGGCAACCTCAAGGGCTGGTTCAAGCACTCGTGGGATCGCTGGAACGGGCGCCACCGCTTCGAGGAAATCAACGTCGAGAGCGTCGAGAAGGCCAAGCAGACCGGCAAGGATGACGAGATCAAGACGACGGTCGCGATGTACGAGCTCTTCGATCACAACGGGAAGGGCTACGCCACCTACAACGGCCAGCAGGTGGCCACCGCCGATCGCGACAAGATCGTCGAAGGGGCGTACAAGAACTGGCAGGCTGACACCTACCGGCTGTTCGCGCCCTACAAGGCGAAGGATCCGGGCGTCATGTTGAAGATGGAGCCGCCGCGGCAGCCGCAGAACGGCCTCTGCACCCCGGGCTGCGACGTGGTGAAGATCAGCTTCGCGCCCGAGGTCGGCAAGGACACCTGGTACCTCAGCATCAACACGCAGAGTCACATGCCGGAGATCCTCGAGCGCGACATGCCTGCCCAGGGCGGCCAGCAGGCCGGCCGGCTCGGCTTCGCGCTGCGCAACTGGATCAGCGCGGGCGCCATCAAGGTGCCCGGCAAGCTCGAGAACCTCGGCATGAGCGAGTCGTTCGAGATCAGCGAGGTCAAGATCGGCGAGCCCGAGGACGACCTCTACATCCCGACGGTGCAGTAGGTAGCTCTATGGGCGGCGCTCGCCGGCGCAGGCGGCGAGCGCGGCGACCAGGGCGTAGCCGGCGCGCTCCGAATCGCGCGCGGCCGCTTCCAGCGGCTGCAGGCGCCGGCGCAGGTCGTCGCCGATGGCGCCGCCGCGCATCGGACCGCCGTAGGTCCAGGTTCCTTCGAGCGCGAGCTGGCCGGCGCGCTCGCCGATGACCACCGCGAACGTCGGGCTGGCCAGCCGCGCCAGCCGCGCCAGGTCCTCGATGGTGCGCCCGCCCAGGCGTCCGCCGCCGAGCAGCCACTCGACCAGGATGTCGAACGCCGGGCGATCGACGATGCCGGCCTCGTCCGGCGCGCGCGGCAGCTGGGCGGCGCGCGGGGCGATGGCGCCCTGCTCGGGAGGCGTGATGAGGTCGAGCTCTGCCTCCCCGGTCTCGAGGTGGAGGTGGCGGACGAACCTCTGCGTGAAGGTGGCGTCGCCGACCGCCAGGTCGGCCCCCTCGAGGGCGAAGGCCCAGACGCGCCCGTCCGGCAGGGTCAGGAAGAGCTCGGCCCCGCCGATCTCCACCCCCGTCCTGAGCCGCGCCCGCTGGCTCGCCTTGCGCGCCACGCTCCCGAAAGCGTAGCACGGCGCAGGCGCGAGCTATTTCACTCGGTTGCGACTGCTGCCACCGGAGCTCTTCTTCTTCTTCGCCGCGGCGCCTTCGCCGCGTCTCCGCCGCGGCGCGCTGGCGGCGTCGCGCTCCTGCCGCTCCGCGGTCAGCCGCCGGATCGCGCGCAGCCGCATCTCGCGGTCGAGCGCCGGGCGCGCCGACGACATGCGCGGCCTGAGCGGCGACTCGCCGGGCGTCACCTCGCCGCCGGCCGCGCGCCGGCGTGCGTCCATCTCGTCCGAGTCGAGCTGGAGCAGGGTCGCGCGCATCTTCTGGCTGGAGGTCGCCGCGCGCAGCCGGCCGGCCGCCTGCGGGCTCCTCGCCATGATGCGCGCGAGTCGCCCGAGCAGCGGCAGGTGCAGGCGATCGTGCTTGAGTCCGAGCAAGAAGAACAGGTAGGTCGGCTTGCCGTCCGGCGCGCCGAAGTCGACGCCGTCGTAGGAGCGCCCGACGATGATGAACGGCCGGCTGATCTTGTCCGCCTCGCGCGCCCGCGTGTGGAGGAACGCGACCCCGCCTTCCATCGCCGTCGAGGCCAGCACCTCGCGCTCGACGACGGCGCCGACGAACCAGGGCTTGTCGGCCAGCCAGCGGTTGCCGTACGCGCGCGCCGCCAGCTCCTCGATGGCGGCCAGCGGATCGCGCGCCCGCATGTCGTGCACGATCGCCTGCTCGGGGAGCAGATCGCCGAGCGGAATGAGCATTCCGTCCGGAACGTCCTCGAAGTTCTGGCCCTCGCGCGACTCGCTGGCCTGCGCCGCCAGCCAGGAGTCGATGGCGGTGCGCCGGAAGCGCCACTCCTTCTCGATCAGGACCCCCGGGATCTTCTTGCCGTCGACCAGCTTCCTGACCGTGTTCTGCCCGACGTGGAGGTACCCGGCCAGCTCGGCCAGGGTGAGCAGCCTGTCGTCGTCGGCGGCGGCCATGAGAGGCGCACTGTATGCGGTTGCGACGCGCCGAACAACACTCGCGGCGAGGTGGGGCCGTAGTAAGATCCGCCGCTCTCGCCCTGCTGGGAGGCCGGTCTCGTGAGCCGAGTTCGAATCGCCATCGCCACCGAGGTGATGCTCCTGCTCGGTCTGGTCGCCTTCCTCGCCGCCGCCTTCCTGGTCGAGCGCGGCGCCGGGCTCGAGGGCGCCGTCAAGCTGGGTCCGGTCGGCCAGCTCGCCTTCGCCGCGCTCCCAGCGCTCCTCTGGCTCGGCTACTTTCGCGCGCAGGACAGCCAGGAGCCGGAGCCGCGGCCGCTGGTGTTCGCGCTGTTCCTGGCCGGGGCGCTGGTCGCCGGACCGGCCGCCGACCTCGCGGTCCAGCTCGCGCTGGCGCCCGACGTCGCGGCGGCGCCCGACTTCGATCGGCTGTCGCCGGAGCGACTGGCCGCCGCCTTCCTGGTGGTGGCCGTCGCGCAGGAGCTCGCCATCTACCTGGTGGTCCGCTACAGCGTCTACCCGATGGCAGAGATCGCCCAGCCGATCGACGGGCTCGTCTACACGAGCGCGGTCGCGCTCGGCTTCGCCGCCTTCCGCAGCCACCAGTACCTCGGCGCGCTCAAGGGGGAGGTGATCCTGTCGGTCGGCGCCGCCCGCGTGGTCTCGTTCACGCTCGCGCATGCGTCGTTCGCGGCCGTGCTCGGGCTCGCGGTCGGCTGGGCCAAGTTCTCGCCGTGGGGGCCGGTCAAGCGCGCGCTCGTGCTGCTCGGCGGGCTCGGCGGCGCGATCCTGCTCGACGGCCTGTTCTCGGTGGCCGAGAGCGCGATCGCGGCTCCCGGCCTCGGCTTCTCTCCCTGGCGCTCGGTCGCCTTCGCGTTCGGCTTCGCGGTGGCCGTCCTCATCGCGATCTCGCTTCCGCTGCGCAAGCTCACCGCGCGCACGGCCGGCTGAGGACCGGATGGCCGACAAGGACGACCAGAGCAAGGAGGAGGAGCGGCGGCCGCTGCGCCGGCGGCGCGCGCCGTCGGTCGTGCCGGACGAGGAGACCGGCGAGCGGAGCCGGCGCATCCTGTCCGAGCCGGTGGCGGAGGCTGACGACAAGGCGGCGCCGATCAAGGCGCGGCGCTGGTGGTTCCGCGCCCGCTCGGAGCCGGTCGCGCCCGCCTCCGACCTCGCCGAGACCGAGGCGCGGGCGGCGGCGGCGAGGTCGGCGGCTGCCGAGCTGAGGAGCCGGCTCAAGAGCGAGGAGATCCCGGAGCTGCCGGCCGAGAAGCCCGCCGAGCCGGCGGAAGAGAAGAAGCCGGCGCCGCGCCGGCGGCGGCGGACGACCGAGGTCATGCCGCCTCCCTTCTGGCAGCGGCACGATCTCCTGGTGGTGCTGGTGGCGCTGCTGTTGTTCGCCGGCGGCGCGGCCGCCCAGCGGGTGCTGGCCGCGCCCGCACTGGTGCCGATCGACGAGCTCGGCCTCCACGTCGCGCGCCCGAAGACCTGGCTGTCGCCGGTGCGGGTCGGACCGCCGGTGTCCGGCCTGGCCGCAGGCGTCGAGTCGTCTGCGGCCGCGCGGCCGGGCAAGGTCCTGCGCCACGTCGTCTACCAGTCGGCGGTCGCCGCCACCGCGCGCCTCGAGATCCGCATCGCCGAGCGACCGGCGAGCGCCAGCTTGAAATCGGCACTGGTGCTGGGGCGCATCAGCCGCTACGGCGACTCGTTCACCCCTGCCGAATCGACCGACCGCACCATCGGCGGCCGCGACTGGGTGCGCACCCAGTACCGCTATCCGTTCAAGAGCGCGCCGGGCGACGCGCCGGTCATCGCCACCGCCATCGAGTACGCCACCATCAACGGGCGCCTGATGTACGTGGTGACGGTGCACGGCGACGAGAAGACCGTGCGCCGCCTCGAGACGCTGCTGGTACCGACGCTCAAGGTCGACCCCAACCACCCGGCCGCGGTCGGGAGGAGCAAGTGAAGCGAGTCGTCCTCCTCGCCTGGCTGGGCGCCCTGGCCGCGCTCCTCGGTCCGGCGCTGGCTGCCGACACCGGCCGCCAGGAGTCGATCTCGCTCTCGCTGCCGTCGGTGGTGATGGTCCTGGCGGTGGACGCGCGCGGCGGCGAGCTGGAGGCGGTCGCCGCCGGCTCCGGCACCATCGTGTCGACCGACGGCGCCGTGCTCACCAACCACCACGTCCTCTACGACGCGCGCGAGGCGCGCCTCTACGACCTCTTCCTCATCGCGCGCTACCGCGGCGCCGACCGGGATCCCGAGGTCACCTGCGCCGGCGTGCCCGGCCACGGGGAGCTGCGGCCGGACGTCGATCTGGCGGTCATCCGCTGCGAGGAGGACCTGGGGGGCCAGCCCCTGTGGCCAGAAAACTGGCCCGCGCTGCCGCTCGGCGACTCGCAGGGGATCGTGCCCGGCGAGCAGCTGTGGGTGCTCGGCTATCCCGGCGCCGGCGCCGGCTCGATCCAGGTCTCGGCCGGCCTGGTCTCCGGCTGGACCGGCGAACAGGGCGGCACCTCGAGCCGCGCCTTCATGCGCACCGACGCGCTCATCACCGGCGGCAACTCGGGCGGCGCCGCGGTCGATCGCCACGGCCGGCTCATCGGCGTGCCCACCGCGTTTCGCGTGATCACCGCCGAGCGCGGCGCAGAGGTGACCGCCATCGGCAAGGTCGGCCTCATCCGGCCGATCGAGGCGACGACCGAGCTCATGGGCGCCGCCCACGTGGTGCAGGACGACAAGAAGTCCGACGTCCTGGTCACCGGCACGGTGTCGTCGAACGGGAACGGCCGGCCGATCGCCGGCGCATTCGTGCTCGCGCTGCCGGCCGGCTACGGCCCGCGCGACACCGCGCGGCCGATCGCGTGGAGCACGACCGACGCAAGCGGCAGCTTCACGCTCGAGCCGCCGCTGCCGCGCGGCCAGCGCTACACCGTCGCGGTCGCGGCCTCCGGCTTCGTCCCCGCGCTGGAGACCGATGCGCTGGTCCTGCCCGACGAGGGGCACCACCGGCAGCTCCGCTGGCGCGACGTTCGACTGGTCCCGCAGTCGCACTGAGGCGCAGCGTCGATCACGCTTTTCTGCCGCCAGAAAGCGTAATCAACCAGTTGCTGCTGGCCGCCATAAGTAAACGTGGTAGGCACGCCTACATAAATCTTAGTACATGTTATTTCTCGGTTTTTTTGCGAAACGGCCTTGCATGTGACGCGCGGTGTCGTAATATGGACCAGAGCCGCACGCTAACGCGTCGCTGGCGGACCGCAGCAGGCCTTCCCCCCCCCGACGGTCGCTGCGGTCTTTTTTTTGTCCGCGATCGGGCGCGATGGCTGGCGCATGCGCGACTGACATTCGCTGCACCTTGTGCCGGATCGCCCGACGTGCTAGTCGTTCCAACAACATGCGCATCGCGCGTGAGCTCATCGACCCGGATGCCGACAAGGTTGTCCGGCGACTCGCGCGGCACAGCTTCCAGGCCTATCTGGTCGGCGGTTGCGTACGCGACCTTCTGCTCCAGCGGACGCCGAAGGACTTCGACGTCGCGACGAACGCAACTCCAAAAGAAATCCGGCAGTTGTTCCGCAACTGCCGCATCATCGGCCGCCGCTTCCGCCTCGCGCACATCTTCTTCGGCCCGAAGATCATCGAGACGTCCACCTTCCGCGCCAACCCGCGCGAAGGCGACGACGCGTCGGATTCAGAGGAGCTGCTGATCAGGCGGGACAACGTCTTCGGCACCGACACCGAGGACGCGCGCCGGCGCGACTTCACCATCAACGGTCTGTTCTACGACGTCGAGGCCGAGCGGGTCATCGACCACGTCGGCGGCCTGGTCGATCTCGAGAGGCGCGTGGTCCGCACGATCGGCGATCCGGACATCCGCTTCCGCGAGGACCCGGTGCGCATGCTGCGCGCCGTGAAGTTCGCCGCCCGGCTCGACTTCGAGATCGAACCGCTCACGCTGGCCGCGCTGATCCGCCACCGCGCCGAGATCGCGAAGTGCGCGCAGCCGCGCGTCCTCGAGGAGCTCTACCGCCTGCTGCGAGGCGGCGCCGCACACCGGTCGATGGCGCTCCTCATCGAGACCGGAGTCGCGAGCAGCCTCTCGCCCCAGCTGGCGACGCTGCTCGGGCGTCCGCCGGGAGGACACCTCGGTCCTCCGCCCGAGGTCGCCGCAGCGGCCGCCGAACGACCGGTGGTGGCGCCGGCGCGCCGCACCCGCAGCGACACCGAGGAGTCGAGCTGGGCCGAGGTGTGGGCCGACGAGGCAGCCGCCGAGTGGAACCAGCCGTCGGACACCGACCCGAGCTCTCCGCACCCGTTCCTGGACGCCGCCGATCTCGAGGTGACCGCCGAGCACGAGGTCGGGGACCTGTCCGTCGAGGCCGAGGTGGACGAGGTCGGCCTCGACCTGGCGGCGCCGATCGGCGACGAGGACGAGTCCCTCGAGGACGACGACGACGAGGTCCTCGAGGAAGAGGACGACGACGAGCTCGAGGAGGACGAGGTCGACGGCGAGACCGACGACGAGTTTGCCGCCGAGCCGCGCGAGCGCACCCAGCCGGCTCGCTCGGCCGCCTCCGCTGGCACGATCGAGGAGCGCCGCGTGCTGGCGTGGGCGATGCTCGGCGAGATCGACCAGCGCCTGCGCGCCGGCAGCGAGCTGTCGAACTCCCTCCTGCTCGCCGCCGTGTGCGTGCCGTTCGTGTTCGACGACCTGCTCGAGAACGGCGTCCGCCCCATCGAGGCGAACGACATCGTGCTCGAGGTGCTGCACCCGCTGGTGCAGCAGCTGCAGATCGCGCGGCGCGACGCCGAGCGCTGCCGGCAGATCCTCCTGGCGCAGCGCAGGCTGGCCCCGTCGCGCCGCCGGCGCGCGAAGCCGATGGCGCTGGTCCGCCGCGACTTCTTCCTCGACGCGCTCCTGGTCCACGAGATGGTGGCGCGGGTGGCCGGCCACGACGCCTCGGACCTCGCCTACTGGTCCAAGCTGCACGCGCAGGACGGCTCCGGCGAGAAGAGCGGCGAGTTCCGGGCCGGCAAGCGGCGCCGGCGACGACGCGGCGGACGCCGCCGCCGCCGGACCAGCATGGCCGAGGAACAGGGCGGCGAGCCAGGTAAGCGCGTCTCCTCTCCCTGAGATCACCCGATGCCGATGCCCGACCGGTCCAGCGAGGCAGACCTCGTCGACCGCGGCTGTCGCGAGCACTACGACGACGCGACCCTCTACGACCACGAGTATCGCCGCAGGCGGCAGGACGTCTTCTTCTATCGCCAGCTGGCGAACGGCATCCTCGGCGGCCCCGGCCGCATCCTCGAGCTGGCCTGCGGCAGCGGGCGGGTGACGACCGCGCTCCTGCGCGACGGCCACGAGGTGGTCGGCCTCGACCTGTCGCCGGCGATGCTGGAGCGGGCGGCGGGGCGGATCGCGCGGCTCGGCCGCGCCGCACGCGCCCGCGCGACCCTGGTGCAGGGTGACGTGCGCGACTTCGACCTCGGCGAACGCTTCCCGCTGGTGCTCATGGCCTTCAACTCGTTCGAGCACCTCTACACGCGGGTCGAGGTGGCCGCCTGCCTCGCGCGGGTGCAGGCGCACCTCGCCGAGGCCGCCCGCTTCGCCTTCGACGTGCAGAACCCGAACCTCGAGTGGCTGGTGCGCGACCCGGACCGGCGCTGGGCGCGGACCGTGTTCCGCCACCCGACCACCGGCAAGCGGATCGCCTACTCGACCAACCACGTCTACGACCCGGTGAGCCAGGTCGCGGTCATCCGCATCTACTACGACCCGGTCGATCCCGACGGTGAGCCTGCCCGGGTGGTCCTGCTGAGCCAGCGCAAGTTCTTCCCCGCCGAGCTCGAGGCGCTGGTGGCCCACGCCGGCTTCTCCGTCGAGGAGCGCTACGGCGATTTCGCCGGCGAGCCCCTCACCGGCGGGGCCGAGAGCCAGCTCCTGGTGTGCCGCGTCCGCCCCCCGTCGGACACCCGTCGGTGAGAGTGTCAGACCCCGGTTCTAGATTCGAGGCCGTCAATCGCGGCCCGGGGCCGCTCTCCGACGGAGGAAAGCCAAATGGCACAGAAGATGGCGAAGCTGGGCATCCAGCGCGACAAGAACTACCTCTATTACATCAAGGGCGGCGACGTCTGGCAGGTGCCGCGCAAGCAGCCGGGGATGAAAAAGGGCAAGGCCAGCAAGCTGGCCGACGGCGGGATCAAGATGGAGTCCGGCTTCATCTACTTCCTCGACAAGGCCGGTGACATCTCCCGCACCAAGGCGATGGTCGGCGGCCAGAAGCGCAAGAAGACCCGCCGCGCGGCTGCGAAGAAGACGGTCAAGGCGCGCCGTCCCACCGCGCGCAAGAAGGCCCGCCGGCGCTAGTCGAGCTGGTCCGAGAAAAAGACGAGGAGGCTGGGAGTGAATGTTCACTCCGCGGCCTCTTTGTTTTTTCGGCCTTCATCGATGATACTGACCGCTCGATGCTGCTGAAGAGCTCCCTCTTGCGGCTCCTCTGCGCATGGGTGGTCGTCCTGGTCGTCGCGGCGAAGCCACTCGGCTTCAGCTGGCACACGCCGCCCGCCTGGGCGCAGGACGACGACGACGATGACGACTCCGGCGACGATGACGAGGACGATGACGACGGCGGCGGCAAGGGCGGCGACGACGAGGACGACGACGACGATGACGAGGAAGGGGCCGAGGAGGATGCCGATCAGCCGCCGGTGACCGCCGGCGGTCTGTACACGCGCGACACCTGGCCCGTGATGGAGAACCTCCGGCCGATGACCCTCAACCGCGGGATGGTCGAGGTGCGCGCCGGCTTCAACATGGACCTCTCGGCGCTCGACGCCTTCGAGACCTGGCGGGTGCCGATCGACGCCAAGATCGGCCTGCGCGACCACGTCGAGCTGCAGACCGGCATCGACTTCCTCCTGGTCACCACCCAGACCAAGCAGGACGCGTTCGAGCAGTTCGGCTCGCTCCTGCCGCCGCTCGACGCCTTCGTCATCAACCTCGGGCTCGAGTCGGCGCTCTACTACGACCTGGTCGACTTCCGGCTGGCGCTCGACATGCCGATCAACCCGGGAGTGCCGGGCAACGAGGCGCCGGACTGCGACACCGTCGACGAGACGGTCCCGTGTGGGCTCACGCCGCCGGTGCCGTTCACCATCGACATCGTGGTGGGGTTCCCCTTCCGCTGGGCGCCCAAGAAGCAGTTCGCCATCATCGGGCTCGACAAGCTCTTCACGGTGCACACCATCGACGGCTCGAAGCCGGACCTGACCGCTCAGTTCGGCTTCGTCATCAACCCGCTCGACATCCTCGCGGTCTTCGTGAGGGCCGAGTTCATCGTCCCGGAGTTCAACACGAACTTCCTGCTCATCCCGGCCAGCGCGACGGTCCAGTTCTCGCCGAACAACCGGTTCGACATCGGCCTTCAGTTCGGGTTCAACAACATCAAGCCGACCGCCGCCGACGAGGCGGCCGATGTCGGACCTTTCGACCGACGCTTCCTGCTCCTGTTCGCACAGGCGCGCTTCTGATCGCGGTCCCGGTCGGCGCGGACGGCGGCCCGGCCGTGATAGGCTCGGTCGGCTGATGCGGATCTGCCCGAAGTGTAGGTCCAAGTACCCGACGCAGGAGCGCTTCTGTCGGAACGACGCCTCCGTCCTGGTCGAGCCGACCGACATGGGGCGCATCGACACCACCGTCGGCAACTACCACCTCCGCCAGATCCTCGGGCGCGGCGGGATGGGGACGGTCTACAGCGGCGAGCACGTCTACATCGGCAAGAAGGTGGCGGTGAAGGTCCTGCACCCGCGCTTCGCCAAGTACGAGGACGCGGTCAAGCGGTTCCTCCGCGAGGCGCGCGCCGCCTCGTCGATCAACCACCCGAACATCGTGGACGTCACCGACTTCGGGCCGACCGCGGACGGCGGCGTCTACTTCGTCATGGAGTACCTCGACGGCACCAGCCTCGAGGACCTCATCGAGAAGAAGGGCGCGGTGCCGCTCCACCGCGCGCTCAACGTCTCGAACCAGATGGCGCTCGCGCTGGCCGCGGCGCACGAGAAGGGAATCATCCACCGCGACCTCAAGCCGGACAACATCATGCTGATCCGGAAGCCCGGTCGCCGCGACCTCATCAAGATGCTCACGCCCGACCCGGGCGACAACACGCCGACCGCCCGCTTCGTGATCGAGAAGGAGGACGAGTACGACTTCGTCAAGATCCTCGACTTCGGCATCGCGAAGGTGCTGCACCACGAGGAGGTGGCGCCAGGGCAGACGCTGGCCGGCGCGGTGTTCGGCACGCCGGAGTACATGTCGCCCGAGGCGGCGCGCGGGGATCCGGTCGACCCGAGCAGCGACATCTACGGCCTCGGCGTCCTATTCTACGAGA